>Ga0066903_100004813_pt1 | contig 11525 bp, 9 predicted proteins | sample PanSoiMetaGPlot1_FD_67491 | JGI IMG/M metagenome (GOLD analysis project Ga0066903, IMG submission 67491) | Tropical forest soil microbial communities from Panama analyzed to predict greenhouse gas emissions - Panama Soil - Plot 1 (version 2) | ecosystem: Environmental > Terrestrial > Soil >...
TCCCTCGGTATCCATCGTCATCGAGGCAGACGCCGTCTCGCCCCGGCGAAATGCGCCTGCATGGGGATTTTATCTCCCGGGGTGGGGCGGCCCCCATGGCGATATCCTGCAAAACCGTCATAATGCGGCAAAAGCCGTCGAATAAAACCGTAACCCTTGGAGTTGTGCTTGAAACTGACCCGCCGCGCCGTCATTCGCACCGGCGCTCTCGCCGTCGCAACCCCCGCGGTTCGCGCCCTATCCGATATTCCGATCGTTCGCTCGGCGCAGGCGCAGGAAAGGACATGGCAGCATGGGCTTTCGCTGTTCGGCGAGCCGCAATACCCGGAAGGATTCAAGCATTTCGCCTATGTCAACCCGAATGCTCCCAAGGGCGGTGCGGTGCGGCAGATCGCGTTCGGAACGTATGACAACTTCAATCTCGTGGTCGCCGGTGTGAAGGGGTCTCTCGCCGGCGGCATCGATCTCGTTTTCGACACCCTGATGGTGCCGGCGCTCGACGAGGTCTCGACCGAATACGGGCTGTTGGCTGAGGCGGTCAGCTTCCCGAAAGATTACGCCTCCGCGACCTATCGGCTGCGCGCGGAGGCGAAATGGCACGACGGCGCGCCGGTGACGCCCGAGGATGTGATCTTCTCGCTCGACGCGTTCAAGAAGAACAGTCCGCAGCTTTCCGCCTACTATCGGCACGTGGTCAAGGCGGAGAAGAGCGGCCCGCGCGAGGTCACCTTCACGTTCGACTCGCCCGGCAACCGCGAGCTGCCGCAGATCGTCGGCCAGCTGAATGTCCTGCCGCGGCACTGGTGGGAGGGCGCCGACAAATCCGGCAAGAAGCGCGACGTCGCGGCGACCACGCTCGAGCCGCCGCTTGGCTGCGGCGCCTACCGCATCAAGGACTTCGTGCCCGGCCGCAGCGTCGCCTATGAGCGCGTGCCGGACTATTGGGGCAAAAACCTCAACGTCAATGTCGGGCGCGACAACTTCGACGAGGTCCGGTTCGAATACTTTCGCGACTCGACCGTCGCGGTCGAAGCCTTCAAGGCCGATCAAGTCGACTGGCGCAATGAAAACAGCGCCAAGAACTGGGCGACCGCGTACGACTTTCCGGCCGTGCGGGAGAAGCGCGTCATCCTCGAGGAATTTGTCATCCGCAACTCCGGGATCATGCAGGCCTTCGTGTTCAACATGCGGCGTCCAAAGTTTCAGGATCCGCGCGTGCGGCGCGCCTTCAATCTCGCCTTCGATTTCGAGGAGATGAACAAGCAGATTTTCTTCGGACAGTACAAGCGGATCTCGAGCTATTTCGAAGGCACCGAGCTCGCTTCGGCCGGCCTGCCCGAGGGGAAGGAAAAAGAGATGCTCGAGGCCGTGCGCGACAAGGTGCCGCCGGAGGTATTTACCAAGGAGTACACGAATCCGGTCGGCGGGAATTCCGACGCGGTTCGCGCCAACTTGCGCGAAGCCGTGCCCCTGCTCAGAGATGCCGGCTTCGTGGTGCGCGACCGCCGGCTCGTGGATGGCAAGACGGGCGAGCCGTTCACGGTCGAATTCCTGGTCGACGACCCCAACGGCGAGCGCTTTGCGCTGTTCTACAAGCCGTCTTTGGAGCGGCTTGGGTTCACGGTGACGGTGCGCACCGTCGATGACTCGCAATACGAGAACCGGCTGCGGCGTTGGGACTTCGATATCGTGACCGCCGTCTGGGGCCAATCGTTGTCTCCCGGCAACGAGCAGCGCGGGTTCTGGGGCTCGCAGGCCGCCGATCAGGTCGGGTCGCGCAATCTCGGCGGCATCAAGAATCCGGCGGTGGACGCGCTGATCGATCGCGTCATCTTTGCCAAGGATCGCGATGAACTCGTCGCCGCCACCAAGGCGCTCGACCGCGTGCTGCTGTGGAATTTCTACGTCGTTCCGCAGTGGACCTACGGCAAGGTGCGCACCGCGCGCTGGGACCGCTTCGGACGGCCTGATCCGATGCCGAAGTACGGCCTCTCGGCATTCCCGACCATCTGGTGGTGGGATGCCGAGCGCGCCGCCAAGACAGGAACGCGCTAATGACCAACGCTTGCGGCACCGACCCAGCACCCCTTGTGTCGCGCCGCCGGGTGCTGCGGCTTTCGGCCGGCGCCCTGACGGTTTCGGCGTCCGGCGTCCGCTTCGTTGTGCCGGCAGGCGCTAACGATGAAAAGGAAACGCATGGGATCTCGGCCTTCGGCGATCTCAAATACCCGCCTGACTTCCGCCATTTCGACTATGTCGATCCAAATGCACCGAAGGGCGGCATGTTTTCCCAGGTCGGGCCGAACCGTCAGTTCAATCAGAATTTTCTCACCTTCAACTCGCTCAATAGCTACATCCTCAAGGGTGACGCCGCGCAAGGCATGGAGCTTACTTTCGCGACGCTGATGACGCGGGCCATGGACGAGCCCGATGCCATGTACGGATTGGCGGCGCGCGCGGTGCGCATCTCGCCCGACAGGCTCACCTACCGCTACCTGCTGCGGCCGGAGGCCCGGTTTCACGACGGCACGAAGCTTACGGCCCACGACGTCGCGTTCTCGCTCAACATCCTCAAGGAGAAGGGCCACCCGATCATCCTGCAGATGATGCGCGACTTCGCCGGGGCGGAAGCCCTCGATGACGCGACCGTGGCAGTGCGTTTTGCACCGAAACGGGCACGCGACGTGCCGTTGTTCGTCGCTGCCATGCCGATCTTCTCCCGCGCTTACTATTCATCCCGTCCGTTCGATGAATCGACGCTGGACGTGCCGCTGGGGTCGGGCGCCTACAAGGTGGGACGCCTTTCAGCCGGCCGCTTCATCGAATTCGACCGGGTGAAGGATTGGTGGGGCGCCGAACTCCCGGTGTCGCGCGGGCAGGGCAACTTCGATGTTCTCCGTTACGAGTATTACCGCGACCGCGACGTCGCCTTCGAGGGCTTCACCGCCAAGAACTACCTGTTCCGCGAAGAATTCACCTCGCGCATCTGGGCGACGCGCTATGATTTTCCGGCGATCCGCGACGGCCGCGTCAAGCGCGAGGTGCTGCCCGACGACACGCCGTCCGGCGCGCAGGGCTGGTTCATCAATACGCGCCGCGAGAAGTTCAAGGACCGACGCCTGCGTGAGGCGCTGATCGACGCGTTCGATTTCGAATGGACCAACAAGACGCTGATGTACGGCTCCTACGAGCGCACCCACTCGGTATTTCAGAATTCCGACATGATGGCGCAGGGTAAGCCCGGCCCCGCCGAGGGCGCCCTGCTCGAGCCGTTTCGCGGCAAGGTGCCGGAGGAGGTGTTCGGCGAGCCGTTCGTGCCGCCGGTGTCCGACGGCTCCGGGCAGGACCGCACGCTGCTGCGCAAGGCAACCCAGCTCCTCCAGGACGCCGGGTTCGTCATCAAGGACGGAAAACGGGTCACGCCCCAGGGCGAGCCGATCACCATCGAGTTCCTGATCGACGAACCCTCGTTCCAACCGCACCACATGCCGTTCATCAAGAACCTGAACACGCTCGGAATCGACGCCACAGTACGCGTGGTCGATCCGGTGCAGTCGCGCGCGCGCACCGACGAGTTCGACTTCGACATCACGGTCCAGCGCTTCGGCTTCTCGACGACGCCTGGCGATTCGCTGCGGACCTTCTTCTCTTCTCAGGCCGCCGGCCTCAAGGGCTCGCAGAACCTGGCCGGCATCGCCGACCCGGCGATCGATGCCCTGATCGAGCGCATCATTGCGGCGGAGACGCGGGCCGACCTGGTGACGGCCTGCCGTGCGCTCGACCGGTTGATTCGCGCGGGCCGCTACTGGATCCCGCACTGGTACAAACCGTCGCACTGGGTCGCCTATTGGGACCTGTTCAGCCGCCCGGTGACGAAACCGCGCTATGCGCGCGGCGTGCTCGAAACGTGGTGGTATGATCGCGACAAGGCCGCCAAGCTCGAGCGTGCCGGATAGAGTAGGGCATTTCCGCTCGCTCCTCTCGGGGCGTCCTCTCTGGGCGAAGACAGCGTCGCTTTTTTGGCTCCAGATGCGGCCCAGCCTGCAATCCATTGCGTGGCGGGATGCTGCCGGTGCTTGCACCGAGCTAAATCGCAGGTTGCCGGTTCTTGAAATGGAGCAAGCCGATTCTCCTGCGCTGTGCTATGCCTCCCTGCAAAGGAGGGAAGGCAGGCCATGAGGCACATGCTCTACTTGAGCTCGGTCGTCGTCCTCGGGTTGTTGGCCCCAGCTCCCTACGCCGCCGCAGATGACACTCTGAAACTCGCCGTCGCACAGCGCACCGCTTGGGATTCGGCAGCACCGGAGCTCGGTCAGCAGATCGGCATTTTCAAGAAACACGGGATCGTGCTCGATCTGGTCTCTACGCAGGACCGCGCGGAAACAATGCAGCGAGTCATATCTGGGGCCGCCGACGTGGGGATGGCGGTCAGCGCGATGGACGTGCTCCGTGCCTATGCCAGGGGCGCACCCGTGCGAGTGATCGGCGCGAACACGAGCGGTGCGGCGAGCTACTGGTACGTGCTGGCGAGCTCGCCGATTCGGGCCATCCAAGACGCCGCTGTCAGAACCATCGCATACCCGGCGAACGGATCGCCGACCCACTATGCGGCGCTGGATCTGGTCAATCAGTTCCGCCTCAAGGCGAGGTTGATGCTGACGGGGGGAACGGCGGAAACGCTCAACGTCGTCACGTCGGGTCGTGTCGATGTCGGTTGGGCGGCGCCGCCATTTGGGATCGATGAGATCCAGCAGGGGAAGATCCGCGTTGTGGCGCGGGCGAACGACGTACTCACGATACGGGACAAGACGGCTACGATATTGGTCACCAATGCCGGCGCGCTGGAGAAGCGCAAAGACGTCTTGAGACGTTTCATGGACGCCTATCGCGAGACCGTCACGTGGATGTATTCGGATCCCGACGCGCTCAAGCGATATGCGGAACTCGCCGGCGTGTCGGAGCCCTTCGCTCAGCGCTTGCGAGACGAATTTTATACCAAAGACATGCTGTCGCCGGACAAGATCAAGGGTCTCAAAGCGATCATGAAGGATGCCGTTGCCCTGAGGCACATTCAGGCGCGGCTATCCAGAAGCCAACTTGCCGAGTTGATTCAGATCCCGGCGCCGGCGGGACAGGACACGGGTTGTCGACGCGGCTCTGTCTGGTGCTCGCTGTTTCGTCCGGTCGCTTCACCGTGACCTCGAGACGGACCGCGCTCAACTTGCCGGCGCCGCCGCCATGGGCTCAAGCTTGGCCTGGTTTTGTGCAATTGCGTCCTTGTTCTGTTCGATGATTTCCTCGAGGCGCGCCATGTTTTGCAAAAGACGCTCGCTGGTCAGCCGAAGGAAATAGTACCCGAACTCAGGATTCTGGAAATAGAGCTCGAGCAGCTTATCGTAGGTGATTGACAGAACCTGCCCATCCTGCGTGCACTCGACCGACTGGGTGCGCCGATTGCCGGGCGTCAGAAAACCAAGTTCGCCGACGAGGCGCCCCGCCGGAAGCTCGATGGCAAGCTCCGTCACCAGGAAACTGCCGCTGACCGTTATGAACATCTCGTTGGCAGGGGCTCCCTTGCGAAATACCACGTCGCCTTTACGATAATTCCGCGCTGTCATGAATGGCTTCAGCCAGTCCATCGACAGGTTGCCCTGTGCCGCCACACGCGCGCGCCTCACCAGCTTGAGCATCTGATAGAGGCGCACCCCATTAATCGGCAGCAACAGGACATATAGGAAGAACGTGGTAACGGATTGCGCCAGGAGCCCGTAAAACAGAAAAAAGACGCCGCTCACAATGGCGAATGCGCGTAGCGGAACAATCGTCCGCATCAACAGCGTGGTCACATAGAATACTGCACCAATCAAGGCGAGGACGTTTGCAATATGGGCACTTGCAAAAATGAGGTCCACCGCACGGTTGGACACCGTTGCGAATGTCAAGTTGCCCGCATCAACTCCAAGCTGAGTCATCAGCTTGACGATGAAGTCGTTCCATATGTCACCCAAGCCAGTTGAGACTGCTGCCAGACTGCTGAGGTTCATCGTGTCCTCGCAAGATTGTCCGCTCACGAACAGGGGAGAGCACGCCAGTCTGTGTTCGCTGCGGGGAAGATCCATCGACTTGGTTGGAACGCAGCCCCCACAAACAGATAATAGCGCAAACTTGCGCTCCCTGGCAGCAACCTGCGCGACGCAGTTGAGCGCAGCGCTGTCGCGCGTCCGGTTGAGAAGATGCTAAATTCGCTACTGCCCATGTACGAGCGGCCAAAGTGTAGGCGGTAGCCGCGTTGCCGGCCTCAAGCCCAATGCGACGGGCAAATGATCGTGCTCCATCGCCGCTTTACCCTCGGTGCAGTGCCGAAACGCGCTTGAGTTCGGAGCAAGTCGCGTCAACTCGACGATGCCCTGCGAATACTATGGAAGAAACGCAAACGCAAGTGCGAGGGGGCTCGCACCGTCGATGGCATTGGAGTTGGCGATAGCTATTGGCAATGGCCGAACCGGCGGAGGGGCGTTACGGACGCGCGCTTTTTTTTCCTCGCGCGGAGGCGCACCCGAGGAACGGCTTGGAACTGCGTGCCGACGCGTCGGCGACCGACAATGGCTAAACTTCTGGCTGCGCCAATTCTTCCAGCGCGGTCTGATTGGCCACCTTGATCAGGCCGTCGTCGATCTGGATGATGCCCCGACGTTGCCAAATACCCAAACACTTGTTGATCGTCTCGCGGGTCGCCCCGCAGATGTTTCCGAGTTCGCGCTGCGACAGGTGAACCTCAGAGAGCTGCCGGTCGCTCGTCCTTCCCTGCTCGGTGCTGGCAAAACGCAGCAACGCTTTGGCCAACCGCAACGGGACCTGCAGCAGGGCAAGCTCGGCAATGTGCTGATCCGTGTTGCGCAAGCGGCTGCACAGCACCTCGGCGAGCTTCGGCCAGATCTTGGGATAACGATCGAGGAATGCAAAGACGCCTCGCCGCTCGAGGATTGCCAAGTGGCATGGAGTCGCCGCCGTAGCATCGGCGGTCCGTTCCCGCCCATCGAGCAGTGCTATCTCTCCAAACACCTCTCCCGGCCGCAGGATTGCGAGCACGATTTCCTTGCCGTCCGGCGAAGGAACGCTGATCCGCACGTTGCCGCTGAGAACCGCCATCATGCTCTCTCCCGCGGCCCCCATGAGGAAGACCGTCTCGCCGGGAGAGTAGGCGCGCAGGTGGATCCGGGAAAAGAGGACGTTGCGCTCTTCGCCGTCGAGCTCACGAAACAAGAAGCACTCGCCGAACAGGCGGCGAGCTTCATCCGCACCCATTCGGCTTGCTACCGGCACGCCAGCAGCTCCTCTATGGCCGTGAGTCGATGCCCTGCGTCATGGGAAGGTAGCGACCCGTGCAAAGGCGAGATCATCTGGCCACCGCGTGCTCGTGTGCCTTGCCCCACGGTCAAGCGGGACTGCTCGGTGCCCGTCCCTCGGCATCTTGGTAGCCCGCTGCTGAATCCACGCGGGCGTGGTTTCCCAGGTCCGAAATCAGCACAACTTTATCCGGTAAATAGATGAGGATCAGGCATCCTGCCTCTTCATGTTCTCCAGTGACCACCGTCGGAGAGACCTCGTCGAAAACTTGCTTGTATTTCAACCCCTTCTCGATTTGCCTCACAACCTCAGGATTGTCGATGTCTGTCCGGTTCATCGCCCAGGCCCTCAATTCTTTGAACGACTGTGGAATGCTGCCAACTAGGATCCGCAGCCTTGGAGCGGAGATTAGACGGGGTGGAAGCGCCAAGCAAGTGATGCCCCATCGCCTGAGAGGACCTGCCACGAACTGCGAATCGAGGCCGCTTCTTATTTCTCGGTCATCGCAAACGAGCCATCCCAATCCGGTGCTAGAGCCGTCTTGCGAAGAAGCTGCCCAGCTGAATCTTCGTTCGACCCGCCCTCACTTGGGATGATCTTTGCCACGAACATGTGGGTTGTTTTCGCCGGGCTCAATTACATTCATCAGCCGTACAATGACTACGGTCATCCGCCTTGCGCGAATAGAAATTTCTGCGGTTCGTCGGCTCGAAATCGCACCCGCCGGCCGCGCGATGTACACGTGGTGCTGGTCGCAGGGGTTCTGATGCTAACAGGTGCAACCAAGGATTTTAACGAGAGGCTAGGTAAATTTCTGAGAATTCGATGATCGTTGACGTTGGAAGCTGGAAAACGGCGAGCCGCTACCGCACTCGTCAGCGATATCGCGCTCCACGATGGCACAGATGGCATGCGCCGCCCGTCATGTAAATTTGCTGGACGACGGCGGTCTTTTCCGATGGCGCAACGAGACAGATATCGCACAAGGCCTGCAGCGCACTTCCATTCATCCCGGTAAATCCGACCGTGAGCAAAACTCGCCTTCGCGTGCAGCTTTCAGAGCCGCGAGCACCCTGCGCGAGCGGCCCGAAGTGGAGATGGCGATGAACACGTCCCCCCGCCGCCCCAGCCCGCGCACCTGGCGTTCGAAGACACGCTCGAAGCTGTAGTCGTTGCCGATTGCGGTTACCACTGCCGGGTCACTCAGCGCGATGGCTGGCAGCGGGTGGCGCTCTCTTAGGAAGCGGGACAGCAATTCCCCGGCGATGTGTTGGGCATCGGCCGCGCTTCCGCCGTTGCCGGCGATCAGAACCTTGCCGCCCGTCCGTATTGAGTGTGTGAGAGAGTCGGCGATGGCCATCGCCGCCGAAAGGAATACCCGGTCGCCAGCGGCTCGTCCGAATGCTTCGACTGAGCGGTTGATATAGGTGGCGATCGGGTCCTCAACCATAAGCAGCGCCCAGTGTGTGATTTTGCCTGTGTTTCTTACCGCGTCCGGTGCATCGCCCAGGCCTTTTGAACACGGGCACTGCTGGAAACACCATCAGTAACGATCCGAGATTAGGATGCCGCTTGAGCCTAAAGCAAGTAACGTGCATTCGTTACTTCTCAGTCATCGCAAATGAGCCGTCCCAATCCGGCCCCAGAGCCGTATTGCGGAGAACAGCTATTCGAGAACGAAACGTCTGATAGCAGTTGTCGAGTGCTGTAATACCGATGGAGTGGCAGTCTCCCAACAGACGCTCTGCGTCGTCCCACTGCTGCTTGCGATAGGCGCTCAGAAATTCCGGATATTTGTCGCTCAATTTGCCCAGCTTCTCCTGGCCCGTGCTGAGAGAAGGAAGCAATGTGTAGAGGCGTGTCGCTTGCGTCTTGCCTTTCACTTGGACGCTGTCCAGTTCGAGCGCCCGGAGATCGGGCACCATCCCGATGGTCCGTTCACCGACCACATTGGTGATTCCGTACACCTTCGACAAACCCTCGAAACGCGACGTCAGGTTCACCTCGTCGCCGATGACGGAATAATCGAACCGCACCGTGGATCCCAGGTTGCCGACGCAGCAAAGCCCGGAATTGACGCCGATTCCAATTCTCACGGTCTTGTATGGCCGCTCGGCGCTGATTGCGCGTTGCTGCCAATGTGCATTCAACTCCTCCATCTTGGCGATCATCTGCAGCGCGGGGTGACACGCGTTCGAGGCGTGCTGCTTGTCTTCCAGAGGAGCATTCCAGAAGGCCATGATCGCGTCGCCCATGTATTTGTCGATCGTGCCGCGATGGCTCAAAATGATCTCGCTCAAAGGACTCAGGAGCTCGTTGATGAAACGCGTGAGCTCGGACGGGGTCAGGCCCTCGGAGATGGAGGTGAAGTTCCTCACATCGCAGAACATCAGGGTGAGGTCGCGCTCCTCTCCTCCGAGCTCGAGCTTGTCGGGATTGGCAATCAATTCCTCTACCACGGCGGGGGAGAGGTACCTTCCGAACGCGCTGCGGATGGCGCCCCGCTGTGCCTCGACGTTCTGATATGTGTATGATGTGACGGCCGCTGTGATGAAACCCAACGACAACGCTGTATAGGAGGGGTCCAGCAAGAGGCCTGCGTATCGGAAGCTGCCCCAGCCCCCGGCCAATACAATCAGAATCGTGAATGTACCGATCGCAATTGCGGACGGTGCCGATACGCGCGGCAGGATAGCGGCCAACATCAGACCGAGCCCCAAGATCACAAACTCCTCCAGGGCGAGGGCGTAGTCGGGCCGATGGAGAAACTCGCCCTTGATCATTTGCTCGAGCATTTGGGCATGGATCTCGACCCCTGGTACGGCCGGATCAAGCGGGGTGGCGCGCAGGTCGAGTAAACCCACCGCGCTGGTGCCGACTAGAATGATCTTTCCTGAAATGTCTTGCTCAGGAACTTCGCCAGCCAATATCTTCCAGGCCGGGATGTAACTCGCCTTCGTAAAATGGCGGAACTTGAGGAGGACTGCTCCACTGGCGTCGGTTGGAATTTCCACCTTGCCTATTCGAATATGGTTGAGCCCAGTTGATTTTCCGAACGCGGTTTCGCCGCTCGCATCAGAGGCCTTGAGTAGGTACGTTGAGGCCCCTTGGGCTACGCGAATTGCCTCCGCCGCCAACAATGGAACATATTGGTCCTGGACTCGATAAACTAGGGGTATTCGCCGTACGATCTGATCGCGATCGGGTATCCAGGTGATCGCTCCTATACCACTCGCAGCCTTATCAAGCACTGAAATGTTGGTACTTGCGCCGGGAAACGTTGCAAGAAAGGGACGCGGGTCATCGCCCGCCACAGCATAGCCGGATTTGCGTGGTGGTGCATTGGTCGCTGTATCAAGCAGCGCTGTTGCGAGCACGCTCGGACTAGCTGCGAGCGCGGCAGCGAATGCCTCGTCGTTTCGGGAAGCGCTTTGTTCCGAGGCATGCGCTGATTGCTGCGCAGCCATCTGGGATGTGCGATCAGGCTCAATAAACAGCAAATCAAATGCGATGGCGGCCGCACCCTTGGCAGTCAGATCGTGCAAAAGATCACGCAGGATGGAACGGGGCCACGGCCACTGGCCCAGTTTCGCAAGCGACTCCTCGTCTATATCCACGATGCGGATTGGTAAATTAGGGTCGAACTTGGCTGGATCGAGGCGATGTAGCGTATCAAATGCTAAGAGCCGCAAGGAACGTACAAAAAATGGATCTGCGTGCCGCACACCGATTGTTATTGCAAGTATTGCAAAGACCAGGGAAGCGTAGTACAAACGAAGCTTCGGAAGTTTCATCAAAATAGAATAGCTCAGAAGGCTATATAAAGAAATAGCCTTTTGGTATGACGGAGGCGTGCTAAATGGTTTCCGTCATCGTACAATTTCGATAGTTTGATGTGGTGGGCGCGCGTCGTGCCGGTCGGGAGCATAGACTCGTGGCTGTAGAGTGCGACTGTTTTCCAAATCTTAGTCAGGCGGTACTCGCTCGTCCTGAGCGCAAAGTCATGGATTTCGACATTCTGTGTAAACCGTCCCATTCGCCGCCTCGATGCGTTCAAGGCATTGTACGCCAGCGGTAATGGTTCCACCAACAGTGAAATCGTATCCTTGATTGTTATAGACAAGGACATATCGTCCAGCAGGAAATAAGAAGTCGGCCTCCGGCCGAATAACAATTAT
>Ga0066903_100004814_pt1 | contig 11525 bp, 10 predicted proteins | sample PanSoiMetaGPlot1_FD_67491 | JGI IMG/M metagenome (GOLD analysis project Ga0066903, IMG submission 67491) | Tropical forest soil microbial communities from Panama analyzed to predict greenhouse gas emissions - Panama Soil - Plot 1 (version 2) | ecosystem: Environmental > Terrestrial > Soil >...
GCCCTCGGCGGCGCCGACACCATCACCGTCAACGACCTCACCGGCACCGACGTCAACACCGTCACCACCAACCTCGCCGCCAGCGACGGCAACGGCGACAACGCACCCGACAGCGTCGTCATCGAAGGGACGCAGAAGCGCGACGTGATCAAGGCGTCGGGCAGCGCCGGCTCCGCGACCGTGACCGGCCTCGCGGCGACCGTCGACGTGACCGGCGCCGAGGTTCCTGCGGACAGCCTCCGGATCGACGCGCTCGGCGGGAACGACACGGTCGACGCGTCCGGCCTCGCAGCCGACGCGATCTCGCTGACGGTCGACGGCGGCGACGGGGACGACCGGCTCACCGGCGGCGCCGGCGACGACACCCTCATCGGCGGCCCCGGGAACGACGTCCTGGACGGCGGGCCGGGGAACAACACGCTCATCCAGTAGGACCTCCTGTGGCTACCGGCGCGGAACTGCTCCGCGCCGGGGGCCGCAGGTAGGTTGCCGCGGTGGACGTCACTCTCACCGACCTCAACGTCGCCGGCGCCTCGTTTCTCCCCGGGCATCTCGGCGTGGAGGTCGAGACGTTCGAGGCGGGTCGGGTGACGGCGCGGATGGACGTCAAGGCGCACCACCTGGCGCCGAACGGCTACCTCCACGCCGCCGCCGTGATCGCCCTCGCGGACACGGCGTGCGGGTACGGCTGCATCCTCAGCCTGCCTGAGGGCGGCACCGGTTTCACCACGATCGAGCTGAAGACGAACTTCCTGCGCACCGCCATGGAAGGGACGATCGCGGCCCAGGCGACGCTCGTGCACGGTGGGCGGACGACGCAGATCTGGGACGCCACGGTGACGACGCCGGACGGCAGGCCCATGGCGCTCTTCCGCTGCACGCAGTTGATCCTGCGCACTCCTTGACGGTCGTTCCGACCGCTGCAAGGATCGGCGTCGATGCCTGCCGTCGCATCGCTCGGGCTGTGCCTGTCCGGGGGCGGGTTCCGGGCGGCGTTCTACGGCCTCGGAGCGCTCCGCTACCTGGCTGAAGCGGGGCACCTCGCGCAACTGAAGGCCGTCTCGTCGGTCTCCGGCGGCTCCATCGCTTCCGGGATGCTGGCCGACCGCTGGCAGGCGTTCGAGCGGGCCGGCGCGACGGTCGACTCGTTCCTGGCCACGGTCGACGCGCCGTTCCGCCAGACGGTCACGACGAAGAACCTCCGGAACGCGTGGCTGCGGCGGGCGCTTCTGCATCCGCGCGCAGGGCGCGGCGATGCGCTCGCGCACACGCTCGCGAGCACGCTCTACGAGCACGAGCACGTGGCGGACTTGCCCGCGGGCCCGCAGGTCGTCTTCACCTCGACGGATCTCGGCGTCGGACGCGCCTTCCGGATCGCGCGCGACTTCGCCGGCAGCTACGACCACGGCTACGCGGAGCCGGCCCCGTCGTCGATCGGGCTCGGCACCGCGGTGGCCGCGTCGGCAGCGTTCCCGGGCTCGGTATCGGTCGTCTGGCTCGAGACCGCGGGGCTGGGCCTCCCGACGGCACCGCCGGTGCTATCGCTCGTCGACGGCGGCGTCTACGACAACCTCGGCCTGGAGTGGTTCCAGGGCTGGAGCTCGGGCCGGCCCTCGTCGGCGATTCGTCCCGAATTCTCGATCGTCGTCGACGCCTCCGGTCAGCTCGCGCCGATCGACACGAAGGTCGGCAGCCTGAAGTCGGTCTTCCGCGACCTGAGCGTGCAGTACCAGCAGACCCTGAACGTCCGTGTGCGCTGGTTCGTGGACAAGGCGAACGACCCGCCGGGCGAGGACGGCCTGCAGGGCGTCTACATCGGGATCAAGCACGATCCCAGGGCGAAGACGGACCCTGCCTTCGCCGCCGGCGCCCTGCCAAGCGCGCTGGTCGAGCCACTCGCGCTCCTGCGTACCGACCTCGACCGCTTCCTCCCCGAGGAGGCCGACCTGCTTTCCTATCACGGCTACTGGTCGCTGCATGCGCGGTTGAAGACCATCGCACCCGAGCTCTCGATCGATTCGCCCGCGTGGCAGGACTACGCGCACATGCAGGACGCCGAGACAGCGCGGCTCGCGGCCCTGCTCGGGCGCGGCGCCAAGCGCGCCGCGTCTCGCTAGACCGGCGCGAACGGCTCCGTGTCGGCGGTCGACGCGCTGACCTCCTTGAAGAGGTCATCCGGCTTCAGATCGTCTGTCCGGAACAGCGGTCCAAGCGCCTTCAGGGCGTCAACGAGGGTCTGGCGCGGCACGGCGGTCGCTTCGGTGTCTCCATGCACGTCGGGAAGCGTCGACATCATCGAGCTGAGCTTGAACGCGCGACCGCCCCACTCCGCCACGAGCGAGCGCGGGCTGGCGTTGCGGCTGCCGTGGTGGCCGACTTTGTAGAAGTCGACGTCGGGCAGCGCCGCGCGAAGAGGCTTCGCCTTCGGCGAGGTCAGGCAGTAGCTCCAGTTCTCGATCTGTGCGTCGCCCGGAAAGAGCAGCGTCCGCTTGCCGACCTGAAAGAGGAGGATGACGCTCGTGTTGTTCATCGCGTCCTCGAGCCCTCCGACGATCCGGAGCAAGGAATGCGTCTGCTGGTTGTGGAGGCGCTCGATGATCCAGCGCAGGGGCCCAGGGTCGATTTGCTGAGCGTCGATCGGCTGGGCGTCCACCATCGTGTCCGCGACGCGCGCGGTGTCCGGCGACGCATCTCCGGCCGCGAGCATGCGCCCGAGCAAGCCCCGCTGTCGCAGCCAGTACTCGGGGTCGTCCGCCTTTTCGCCGGCCACCTGCGGCCACATGTCGATCGTCGGCGGTCCCAGCACCGTCGTCGTCACGCCCGGGAGGAGCTTGTCGAAGCTGATCGGCGATCCGGCGAAGACGTAGTCGCCCTTGTTGGCAGTTGCCGCGGCCATGTCGTCGAGCCGCTTGATCGCGGACTTGTTCTTCAGCTGCTCCTCGGCGACGTCACGGAGGTCGCCGCGGAAGCCCCGCTCCTCCTGGTCGATCGAGGAAGCGACGACCTCGGCGAACTTCTGCGCCTGCTCGAGGCTGCGCACGTAGCGGAACGAACGCTCGCCGACGAAGGCGGGCCCCGTCGCACCTGCGGCAGCCGTCGGGTTCTCCGTCCACGGCCGCACGACTGCCTTCGGGTTGAGCGAGGCGATCTTCGCTGCCGCCTGCTTGTTGCCGAACCCGCCCAGGTGGTCCTTGTGGCGGTGCGTGATGACGACGGCGTCGAGCGCGCCCGCGGTGTGAGCGGAAACGTCGTCAGCGATGTCCGCGTACCTGCCCTCGTGGAGCTTCGGCCAACGGGTGGATCCGAAGTCGAAGAGGACGTGGCGCACGTCGCGCCCGTCGTCGAGCGGCGCGTCGTAGTGGAAGCTGAGCACGAAGCAGTCGCCGAACCCGACCTGGTACATCCTCACGCCGATCCCGGTCGGGGTCGCCGAGCTCACCAACCCTCCCCGGCCCGCTCGTCGGAGACGTGCAGCGCGGCGAAGCGCTGGCCTTTCGGCGTGGAGAGCGAGAAGCCGAACCGACCGTGGGAGTCGCCCAGGCCCTGCGAGACGAGATACTCGAGCCGGCGCTGCTGACGCGGCCAGTCGTCGAGCGGCTTCGTCTGGTGGTACTTGGACCGGCCGAACTGGTCGAAGATGAGCACGCCGCCACCCCAGATCTGCAGCTCTGTTTCGGGCTTGAGGCCGCGCGGCAGCGTAACGCCGCGATCGCGCAGTTCGCCTGCCGTCAGCTCGAGCGACTGGACGTACGCGGCGACGACCTCGCCGACCATCAGCCCGTTCGGGCCGATCCGGATCGACGGCTCGACGGACTCGACGCGCAGACGGTAGTCACGCGAGATGCCGAAGACGTCGGCGTTCTCCCAGATGAAGCGGAAGACCTCGTCTGCGTCGGAGCGGAGCGCCGCGAAGTTCATGCGCTCGTAGACGGGCCCGGGCGTCCTGGTCAGGTCGATGATCCCGAGCGGCGGCCGAACGATGTCGAAGGCGCGGAACGACTCCTCGAGCGCGGTGCGGTAGTCGTGCTTCTCGTCGTCCGGCGCGACGACCTCGTCCCCCTTGAGGATGCTGTCGACGACATCCTCGAACTCGAGCTCGACGGGCGGCATGTAGTCGATCCCGCGCAGGATCATCCCCAGCAGGTGCGCGGCCGCCTTCGCCCCCTCCTCGGCGACGCGCTCGCGGTCGACGCGGGGCGCTACGACGATTGGCTTCAGCCGTCCCGACCACATGCGCAGCAACGTCTCCATGACCGACGCGACGACCACCTCGCCCCGGCGGTGGGGCTCGACGAACTCGCGCTTGGTTCGCCAGGCGGGGGACGCCTCCAGCTCGATGGAGCGCCTGAGGCCGCTTCCGCGCTCCGCGCCCGCGCTTCGGGACAGCTCTTCGGCGAGCCCGAACAGCGCCGTTCGCTGGAGCGCGCGGGGCGTCAGCCGGCGGCGATCGATCCGGCCGTCGTCGTCGGCCGGCCCGAGCAGCCGCTCGACGACTTCCTGCTGGGAGAACACCGAGAGCAGGGCGACGACGTCGCCGAGCGCCTCGTGGAACGCGGGCTGGTCGGGTAGCCCCGGCTCGGCGAAGCGCGGGCGCAGACCGTCCAGCACGGCGTGTGTGGTCTCGTGGGCGACCACGTCGTGCGACAGACAGGTGCGCAGCTCGCCTCCGCTGATCGGCAGGTACCCGAAGAGGATCGCGCCGTCCTCCGGCGAGTAGTAGGCGTTCAGCTCCGGGAACGCACGCGGGACGAGGTACAGCTGGTGCCCGTGGAAGGCCCATCCGAGCCGCCGCCCCAGCGCCTGCTCGAACGCCGCGAGCGTCCGGGCGGCGATCGCGTAGACGTTTTGCGCCCGGAAGGCGGGGTCGGACGTCAGGACGCTGTTGGGCTGGTTGGCGAACGCGTCCTCGGGCCCGATCACGGCCGGGGGGACGAGAACCCCCTTCGACGCGTCGTAGTCCACGACGTGGAAACGGGCCCCGCGCGGCCCGGGAAGCAACTCCTCGGCCGGCACCGCCACGCGCGCGGTCAGGATCTCACGGCCGACCTTGATGGAGGGGTCCTGCGCGATGATCGTGAGCTGTGTCCACTGGGACACGGGCTCCTGCTCGCGAACCTCCTGGAAGAACGCCACCGGTCAGTCTCTCCCCCGCGCACGAGGGTAAGCGACCGTGCTCTCCCGGTCAAACCTCGGCGCCTAGACTCCGGGGGTGTCCGCGCCCTCCCGCTTTCGGGAACTGCACGCCCGCGAGGAGCTCTTCGTGATGCCGAACCCGTGGGACGCCGGGTCAGCGAAGCTGCTCGCTTCCGCCGGCTTCGAGGCGCTGGCGACGACGAGCGCCGGCTTCGCCTGGGCGCTCGGCAAGGTCGACCAGCAGGTCACGCGCGACGAGCTCGTCGCGCACGTCGCTCAACTCGCCGCGGCCACACCACTTCCGCTCAACGTCGACAGCGAGCGCTGCTACCCGAACGACCCCGGCGGCGTCGCGGAGACGGTCCGGCTGCTCGGCGGAGCGGGCGCGGCCGGTTGCTCGATCGAGGACTACGACCCAGCCACGGATCGCATCGACGACGTCGGCCTCGCCGCCGAGCGCGTGGCCGAGGCCGCGGAGGCCGCGCACACGCTCCCGGATCCGATGGTGCTGACGGGCCGGTGCGAGAACCACATCCGCGGCGTCGACGACCTCGACGACACCGTGGCCCGGCTCGTCGCCTACCAGGAGGCGGGGGCAGACTGCGTCTACGCGCCGGGCCTCTCCACGATGGAGCAGGTCCATGCCGTCCTCGATGCCGTCGGCGTGCCGGTCAACGTGCTCGCCCTTCCGAAGGGCCCGCCGGTGCAGGAGCTTGCGTCCGCCGGCGTGCGCCGCGTCTCGACGGGGGGTGCGCTCGCCCGCTACTCGTACGGCGCGCTGCTCGAGTCCGCGCACGAGCTCCTCGCGCAAGGTACGTCGACCTACCTGACGCGCGCGCCGTCGACTGGCGACCTCGAGAAGATCCTCCGCGGCTAGAACGACTTGACGCTGAGGAAGCCGCCGTCCGCGAGGATCGTCGCGCCGGTGACGTAGCTCGACGCGTCCGACGCGAGCCAGACGACGACGCTCGCGATCTCCTCCGGCCTGCCGATGCGGCCGAGGGCGTTCGCGTCCTCGACGCGGCGGCGGAACGCGTCCGCCTCCTGCAGGTTCATGCCGGAGAGGTCGCGCTGCAGCATGGGCGTGTCGATCGTCCCGGGCGCGATCGCGTTCACCCGGATTCCGTGCCGCCCGACCTCTGGCGCCAGCGCTGTCGCCGCCGCCACGAGCCCCGCCTTCGTCGCGGCGTAGGGCACGCAGCCGGGCAGCGCGACGTACGCCTGCACCGAGGAGATGAAGACGATCGAGCCACCGCCGCGCCGCTTCAGCTCCGGAATAGCGAGCTGCGCGCAGATAAGCGCCCCCTTGAGATTCGTATCCAGGATCAGGTCGATCGTCTCCTCGCTCTGGCGCTCGAGCTCCTCGTAGATGGACACTGCCGCGTTGGCCACGACTACGTCGAGCCCGCCGAAGCGGTCGCGCGCGATCTCGACCGCGGCGGCGACGTCCTCGCGGCTGCGCACGTCGCCGACGGCGGCCGCGAACGACTCGCTCTCCTCCACCCCGGCCAGATCCATGGCCACGACCGACGCGCCGGCCTCCTGGAGCGCGAGCGCCGTCGTCTGCCCGATCCCGGAGCCGGCGCCCGTGACGAGCGCAACCTTGCCCCTCAGGTCCATTCGTCGGCGATCATCGAATAGACGACGAGATCCTTGAAGCTGGCGCCGTGCCGCTCCGCCTGGCGAAGCACGCCCTCCTTCCGGAAGCCGAGCCGTTCGGGAATCGCCGCGCTGCGGCCGTTCTCGACGGCCACGCGGATCTCGACCCGGTTCAGGGTCCAGACCCTGAACGCGTGCGAGGTCAGCGCGCGGACGGCCGCGGTCATCGTCCCACGTCCCTGCCGATCCTCCGCGAGCCAGTAGCCGAGGCTCGTCGCCCGGTTGACCCAGTCGATGCCGTGGAAGCCGATGAAACCGACGATCGCGCCGTCCTGATCGACGATTGCCGCCTGGAAGCCGTTGTTCGCATCGACCTGCGCGTGCGCGCGGCGGAGGAAGTCCTCGATCGTCTCGAATCCGCTCTGCCCGGCCCACGGAAGCCATTCGGCGAGGTAGGCCCGGTTGGCGTCGACGACCGCGGCAAGCTCGTCCGCGTCCCCCTCGGTGACGATCCGGACGCGGTAGCCGCCGGGAAGCTCGTACGGCAGCACGTCGTCACGACCCTGTGCGCGCGGCTGCGCTGAGCTCACCTTTCCCCTCGTCCGGATTGCGCTCGACGTCCGCGGCGGCATAGGCGTCGTCCTCGTCGAGGGTCTCGTGCTCGAGCAGGGCCTCCGCGAGCGAGTCGAGCTTGGCGCGGTTCGTCTGCAACAGCTTCGTGACCTCCTGATGCGCCTCCTCGACAATGCGCCGCATCTCCTCGTCGATCAGCTCCTGCGTGCGCTCGGAGACCTCGGACCCGCCCGGATAGTAGGGACCGCGACCGTCCGCAGAAGCGACGGCGAGCGGGCCGATCGTCTTGCTCATGCCCCAGCGCGCGACCATCTGCCGGACGATCTCCGTGAGCTGCTGGATGTCTGACTCCGCTCCCGTGGTCGGCTCGCCGAAGACGATCTCCTCCGCCGTGCGGCCGCCCAGCGCGACCTTGATGCGCGCCCTCAACTCGTGCTCCTCGTAGTTGAAGCGGTCGGTCTCCGGCGCCGAGAACGTCACGCCAAGCGCCATGCCACGCGGGATGATCGAGACCTTCCGCACGGGGTCCGCGCCCGGCGTGAGCATGCCGACGAGCGCGTGGCCCCCTTCGTGGTAGGCGGTTCGCTTCCGGTCGGCCTGGGTCATCATGATCTGCCGCTCGGCACCGAGCACGATTCGCTCGAGCGAGTCTGTGAAGTCGGACTCGTTGATCCTCGCGTGGCCGCGGCGTGCGGCGGTCAGCGCGGCCTCGTTGACGAGATTGGCCAGGTCGGCGCCGACCATGCCCGGCGTCGAGGCCGCGATCCGGCCGAGTTCGACGTCGTCGTCGAGCGGCATCCCGCGGACATGCACCTTGAGGATCGCCTCGCGGCCGGCGCGGTCCGGCGGCTGGACGGCGACGCGCCGGTCGAAGCGGCCCGGCCGCAGCAGCGCCTGATCGAGGATCTCGGGCCGGTTGGTCGCGGCGATGACGATCACGCCCGTGGACGAGTCGAAGCCGTCCATCTCGGTCAGGATCTGGTTCAGGGTCTGCTCGCGCTCGTCGTTGCCGCCGCTGAAGCCGGCGATGCCGGAGGTGCGCGATCGGCCGATGGCATCGAGCTCGTCGATGAACACGATCGCCGGTGCCTCGGCCTTGGCCTTGGCGAACAGGTCGCGCACGCGGGCGGCGCCGATGCCGACGATCGCCTCGACGAACTCGGACGCGGACAGGGAGAAGAACGGCGCGTCGGCCTCGCCGGCCACGGCACGCGCGAGCAGCGTCTTGCCCGTCCCGGGCGGGCCGGTGAGCAGGACGCCGTGCGGGATCCGGGCGCCGAGGCGGCGGTACTTGTCCGGGTTCTTGAGGAAGTCGACGACCTCGATCAGCTCCTGCTCGGCCTCCTCCACTCCGGCCACGTCCTCGAATGTCACCTTGTCGCCGGTCGGCTGGTAGCGGCGCGCGCCGGCCCGGCTGAACTGGCCGAGCACGTTCTGCACGTTGCCGGCACGCCGCATGAGCAGCACGAGAAGAAGCACGAAGAGAACTGTCGGTCCGAAGCCCAGCAAGAGGTTCTCCCACCAGGGCACGCCGGTGTCGATCGGCTTCGCGTTGACGACGACGCCTTTCTCCTCCAGCAGGTGCGAGAGCTGCTTCGTGTCCGCGAACGCGGGAATCTCCGTGTTGAACTTCGTCGTCGCGCGCTCGCCGTTGTAGCTCGTGGGCTTCTTGAACTGCCCCTGAATGGCGGTGCCCTTCGAGGTGATGCCTTCGACGTTCTCGGCCTTTACCTGGTTGAGGAAGAACGGGCTGTAAGGGACGCGGACGCGGGCGGGGCCCTGCGTCGCGCGGGAGCCGAGGTAGTAGTTGACGGCGAGGAGAGCGACGAAGAAGACGGCAAGCCACCACCAGTTCGTGCGCGGGCGGGGCGGGGCTGGAGGCGGGGTAGCGCGCTGACCCCCGCGCACCGAGGACGGCGGGCCCTGCTGCGGGTCGACGCTCACTCGAGCACCTTGCCAGAATCTTCCGGGCGGATGTCTACGGATTCGTTGCGGACTTATCTCGACGCGCTCGGCGCGCGGACGCCGGCGCCGGCGTCGGGATCGGGGGCGGCCGTCACCGGAGCGATCGGGGCGGCGTTGGCGGAGCTGGCCGCGCGCTTCTCGGACGAGCGCGAGGCCGCGTCGCGCCTCGTCGAGCTGCGCACCCGGCTCGTCGAGCTGGGCGACGAGGACGCGGAGGCGTACACGGCGTTCATGCGCACGAAGAGCGCCGAGGATCGCGACCGCACCATCGACGTGCCGCTGGAGATCGCCGAGACGGCCTCCGAGGTCGCGTCGCTCGCCCGGGTGCTCGTCGAGGGCGGGAACCCGCGCCTCGCGGGAGACGCGGAAGCCGGCTTCGAGCTCGCAGCCGCGGCGGCACGCGTCGGTGCCCGCCTGGTCGAGATCAACCTCGACGGCGCCGACGACCCGCGCATTACCCGCGCCCGCGCCGCCTCCGTCGGCTAGGCTCGCTCGCCGTGACGCCCGACCCGCCCTCGTCCCTCGAGATCGCGCAGGCCGCAACCTTGCGGCCGGTCGTGGAGATCGCCGCCGAGATCGGTCTCGAACCCGACGAGGTCGAGCTCTACGGCAGCTACAAGGCCAAGGTCAGCCTCGCTGTGCTCGACCGGCTCGCGGACAGGCCCGACGGCAAGCTGGTCAACGTCACCGCGATCACGCCGACGCCCGCCGGCGAGGGCAAGACTACGACGGCCGTCTCCCTGACCCAGGGCTTCGGCAAGCTCGGCAAGAACCCTGTGCTGTGCCTCCGCGAGGCGTCGCTCGGGCCGGTGTTCGGGATCAAGGGCGGCGCCGCGGGCGCAGGCCATGCGCAGGTCGTGCCCATGGAGGACATGAACCTCCACTTCACTGGCGACATCCACGCGATCGGCGCCGCCAACAACCTGCTCGCGGCGATGGTCGAGGCGCACCTCCTGCACGGCAACGAGCTCGGCCTCGATCCACTCTCGATCTCGTGGCGGCGCTGCGTCGACATCAACGATCGCGCGCTGCGCGACATCGTCGTCGGTCTCGGCGGCCGCGCGAACGGCTACCCGCGCCAGACCGGCTTCGACATCACTGCAGCCTCCGAGGTGATGGCCATCGTCGCGGTCGCGCGCGACCTCCACGACCTGCGGCACCGACTCGGCGCGATCACCGTCGGCGCGACGTACGAGGGCGAGCCCGTGACGGCCGACCAGCTGAAGGCCGCGGGCGCGATGACGGTGCTGCTCAAGGACACGATCAAGCCGAACCTCGTCCAGACGCTCGAGGGCGAACCCGTCTTCGTCCACTGCGGCCCGTTCGCCAACATTGCACACGGCAACAACTCGCTCGTGGCCGACCGCGTGGCCCTCAAGCTCGGCGACTACGTCGTCACCGAGAGCGGTTTCGGCTCCGACATGGGCATGGAGAAGTTCTTCGACATCGTCTGCCGCGTCGGCGGCCTGCGGCCGAGCGCAACCGTGCTCGTCGCGACGGTAAAAGCGCTCAAGCACCATGGCGGGAACCCGGAAGGCGGGCTCGCGGAGATCGAGACCGGCGCGGCCAACCTCGCGCGCCACCTCGGGATCATTCGGGAGTTCGGTCTCCAGGCCGTCGTTGCGGTGAACCGGTTCCCGGCCGACACTACCGAGGAGGTCGAGCTCGTGAAGCGACTCGCGCTCGAGGCGGGCGCCTACGCGGCCGAGGTCAACGACGGGGTGCGGCAGGGAGGCGCGGGTGCGACGGCCCTGGCCGAGGCGGCCGTCGCCGCAGCGGACGAGCCGAACTCCTTCGACTACCTCTACACCCTGGATGCGTCGATCGAGTCGAAGATCGAGGCGATCGCCAAGCGCGCATACGGCGCGGACGGGGTCTTCCTCCTCAAGACGGCGCGGGACAAGATCGCGCGCTTCGACGCAGACGGGCTGAGCGGGCTGCCGATCTGCATGGCCAAGACGCACCTGTCGCTTTCGCACGACGCTGCGCTGACGAACGCCCCCACCGGATTCGTCGTGACCGTGCGGGACATCCGCGCGTACACGGGCGCAGGCTGGCTGGTCGCGCTCTGCGGCGACATGCAGACCATGCCCGGGCTGAGCAAGACGCCGGCCGCGTTCAACGTCGACATCGACGAGAGCGGGCGGACCGTCGGGTTGTTCTAGCGGCCGCGGAGACGATCGCTTTCGTCACGGTCGCGTTTCACACGCGTCACACATTTCGAGCTAGGGTCCAAAGCGGGGGCTCGGGGCCGA
>Ga0066903_100004815_pt1 | contig 11525 bp, 5 predicted proteins | sample PanSoiMetaGPlot1_FD_67491 | JGI IMG/M metagenome (GOLD analysis project Ga0066903, IMG submission 67491) | Tropical forest soil microbial communities from Panama analyzed to predict greenhouse gas emissions - Panama Soil - Plot 1 (version 2) | ecosystem: Environmental > Terrestrial > Soil >...
TAAGGTGTTGCGCCAAAAGTCGTCGCTGATGATCACGACGGTCGCTGCTTTGTCGGTCCCCTCTTCACGTGTGAAGTTGCGGCCTTGCGACGGCGGTAATCCAAGGACGTCGAAAAAGTTATGGGTGACGCTTGCGGCGGGAACAGTTTGGGCCGGAGAACCGGCTTTTAGGTTAACGACTGAAGTGCCGCCGGTTCCACCGGCCACGTCTTCGAAAATATCGCTCCCAAACTCGCGGAACCGCGCGACCGTGCGGTCGCTGAGGTTTAACGTTGCGGAACGCGCGCCATTTTCATCCAGCGCTTCGTAGATCCTAACGAGTCGATCCGCATTCGGAAAGGGCAATGGGCGCAGCAACACGCCTTCGACGACGGAGAAGATCGCAGTATTTGCACCAATCCCGAGCGCGAGCGTCAGGACAGCGACCAAGGTGAACCCGGGCGATTTGCGAAGCTGGCGAAAGGCGAGTTTCAAATCATTCATGTTACTCGGTGCGCAGAGCCTGGATTGGATCGACTTTCGTAGCGCGTCGCGCCGGGACATAGCTGGCCAGCAAGGCCACTACTATGAGAAGTGCACCGACGCCGGTATAGGTGAGCGGATCCGTTGGTGCAGTCGCAAAAAGCAAACTCGTCAGGCCGCGCGTAGCGATTAGAGCGCCAACCCATCCTGCCGCGATGCCCGCGAGGACCAGCCTGAGGCCCTGCCCGAGAATGAGTCGCATCACATCCGCGCGGCGCGCGCCAAGCGCCATGCGAATCCCGATCTCGCGGGTGCGCGTTGCAACCAGAAACGCGATCACGCCATAAATTCCCACACCGGCGAGCAGCAAAGCAGTTCCGGCAAACGCCGCGAGGAGGACAAGATTGAACCGGCGCGATGCGACAGACGCTGTGACGATTTGCTCGAGCGGTTTTACGGTCGAAATGGCGACGTCTGAATCGACCGTGCGCAACTCCCGGCGCACGAACTCGGCGATTGTTTGTGGGTCCATGCTGGTGCGAACCACCACACTGAAGTTGTTGGCTAGGAAACCAGCCACAGGCTTCGGAATTTGGGGCATGGGGCCGTAGAACGTCGGGAGGGCTTCTTCACTAAGCGTGTTGTGCTTTACGCTTGGCACGATGCCAATGATTTCGTAATCGCGATCGGACGTAACGTCTCCAAGCGTTACGCGAATGTGAGTGCCAATCGGGTCCGAATCCGCGAAGAAGCGCCGCGCCAGCGCTTCGTCAATTACGACGACACCAGCGCTCTGCTTTGTGTCGTGCTCGGTGAAATCGCGGCCGCGCAGCAACGGCATATGCATGGCTGCGAAGTATCCTGGCGTGACCCAACGATGTTGGGCACCAGGTACCTCGCTCGGGCGCGCAGGAGGTTTGCCCGAAATCAGGAACTCGGTGCGGGCCGTCAGGCCGCTCATCGGCAGTGCGCTGATCGCGCCTAACGAGTCGACGCCAGGGACAGCCTGCAGCCGGGAGGCGAGCTGATCGTAGAACTGCTTGGCCACCTCGCCGTCGGAATATTTCGCGGGCGGCAATGCCAGGCGCACCGCGAGCCCACGACGGTAATCGAATCCCGGATTAACGCGTTCCAGTCGCGCGAAGCTGTTAGTCAGCAGACCCGCGCAAATCAGCAAAATGAGCGACAGCGCAATTTCGCTGACGATCAGAGCGTTACGAGCCCGGCTTCGCGAGCGATCCGCGCCCGTTGACGGGCCGCTCGATTTCAAATCTGTGTTGACGTCGGCTGACGCGGCACGAAACGCCGGTATAAGATTCACTGCAAGCGTGGCGAGGACTGAAATGCCGAGACAGAATCCAATCACAGACGGGTCCACTGCGATGTCCCTCGCACGTGGAAAATCGGGCGGTGCAAGCCAAACCAACAGATCTTTGCCCCAACTAGCGAGCAACAAGCCAATGAAGCCGCCCGCCAATGCCAGCAGTCCGCCTTCAATCAGCAGTTGCCGCAAAATATCCCAGCGCGTGGCGCCCAATGCACTTCGAATCGCCAGCTCGTGCTGCCGCGCCGATCCGCGCGCGAGTTGAAGGTTCGCGAGATTGAAACACGCGATCATCAACACAGCGATTACGGCGCCAAAAATTATCGCTAGTATCTGTTTGTATTCCCCGACGATTTCGTACTGCAATTTCAGCACGCGAGGCGCAGTGAGATTCCCGTTGTCTGTTGGAAACTGCTCGCGCAGCCGGTCGGTGATCGCGGCGAGCTCAGCCTGCGCTTGTTGCGGGGTAACGCCGGGTTTCAAACGCGCCATCAACCGCAAAAAGTTTGTTCCACGTTCGGTGCGACGCTCGTCAGTGTCGAGATTCAATGGCGCGATCACATCAACTTCCGCATTCGGAATGACCGTTCCGTGCGGCAGCACGCCGATTACCGTGTAGCTGTCGCCATTCAGAATCTGGGTCGAGCCAATGATGCGTGGATCGCTTCCAAAGCGGCGTTGCCACACGCCGTAGCTGAGCATGACAGCGCGAGCGCTGCCAGGTTTCTCGTCATCGGGCATGAAGATTCGGCCCGCGGTCGCGATGACACCGAGGTTCTGAAGCGCGCCAGATGAGATCTTGATGCCTTGCAGCCGCTCTGTCTCATTAGGCCCGCGAAGATTCGCGCCCCAACCGCTGAATGCAATCCAATCGCTGATAGTTTGCGATTGGGCGCGTGTGTCGTTGAAATTCGGGATGGAATAGAACGCGCGCGGAACATTCTTTCGTGTCGCCCAAATCCAGACGATCTGCTCCGGATTTTTGTATTGGAGCGCCTTCAGCAGCACCGCGTTAATCACGCTGAAGATTGCAGTGTTCAGTCCAATACCGAGCGCCAGCGTGAGGATAGCAACCAAAGTGAACCCCGGTGATTTGCGGAGCTGACGCAGAGCGAACGTTACGTCGTTCATATTCATTCGGTGCGTAGCGCTTGAATGACATCAACGCGCGCGGCGCGCGCGGCGGGCAGCATCGACGCGATTATGGCGACCGTTAGCAGCACGAGCGCAGAGGCGGCCACCGGAAAAACGCCGGGCATCGTTACATCCGCGAAATAGCTGCGGGCCACACGCGCCAGGAGAAATCCGAATACCGCGCCTGCCACGATGCCAGCCGCGGCCATTGCGGCGCCTTCCGCGATGACATCTTGGAAAAGACGCTGTGGCTCCGACCCAAGCGCCAGCCGGATACCAAATTCCCGCGTGCGCGCGCTGACGGAAAATGCCAGCACGCCTGCGACACCGACCACCGCAATCGACAATGCAACTGCGGCGAACAGACTAAACACCACCGAGTTCAAACGGTGCGGAGTGAGCACTTCGGCACGAGCGTCTTCGAGCGTAGCGGCGCGCTCAATGGGTTGATCCACGGACAAGTCGCGAATAATGCGGGTGACCGGAGTGATAAGCGAATAGGGATTTACGCTGGTGTGGATGAAAAGGCGGCCGAGAAACAGCGGACCCTGTTCAAAGCTGTGATAGATGGTAATGGTGGGTTCCGGAACGACATGCACATCGTCAATGTCGGCGACGACGCCAATGATGCGTTGCAGCTCAGGCGGGCCCTTGCCGTAGATTTTCAAGACCGGATCAGTCCAGAACACGTGGCGATTGATCGGGTCCTGATTAGGGAACATGCGCTTCGCGAGGGTCTGGCTGATGATCGCAACGGGCTCTTTGCTATGGACATCGAGCTCATTGAAATCGCGACCCGCAATAACGGGAATGCCCAGCGCCGCAAAGAATCCGGGAGAGATGACACGAAACTGCGCGCGTGGGTCCTCTTCGCCCACGCGGTGAACGTGACCATCGGCCGAGAATTGCAGGGTCGGACCGGAACCAACATCGCGCCAGGGAGCGATCATTCCGAACGCGGTCTTGGTGACACCCGGAAGCGCATCAATACGGCGTATGACTTCCTTGTAAAAATCGACCACTTGCTGGCGCGTCTTTCCGTAAAACACGGCGGGAACGTTAATGGCAAGGACATGCCGCGAGTCCATACCGGTCTGCGTCCTTTGCAGTGCGAGAAGCGTAGTGACGACCACACTCGCCCCGGCCAGCAGCACGAACGATGCGCCGATTTGCGTTACGACGAAGATACGCTGGCGTCTCTTGCTGCCGGTTAGCTGGACGCTGCCACTTGAGAGGTGCAATGCACCTGACGTGTCAGCGGGCAGGCGTGGGACGAACGCCAAGATCACACCTGCGACAGTGGCGAGCGCCACGCCGACCCACAGGAGACTGGAATCAACAGTAAGATCGAGGGCGCGAACCGAGAAACGCGATGCGTAACGAGCCAGCACGTCAACCATCCACTGCGCGCTCAACACGCCGAGCGCCGCGCCGGCGCCGCAGAGCAGAAGGCTTTCAGCCAGCAACATGCAGCGGAGCGCACCTCTGGTTGCGCCGAGCGCGGTACGGATCGCCAACTCCCCTTCCCGGCGAACCGTGCGCGCCAGGATGAGGTTCGCGACATTGGAACACGCGACCACGAACACCAGTGCTGATGCTGCGAGCAGAACGAGAAGCACGGTTCTCGCGCCCGAGGTGATCTGGTCGCGAAGCAGCTTGGCCGATATCTGAAAGTCTGCCCGCTTCGAGTACGCCTCAGGATGGTCTTTTTTCATCGTGGCGTACACGGAGCGCAATTCAACGCGAGCCTGATCGAGAGTGGTTCCGGGAGCGAGACGCGCAAAAAGCTCCGTCATTCGATGGACACGCTCGGTAACCATGGTTGCCGAGAGATGATGAGGACTGCTGGCTACGTTCGCGATGATTTCGGTCTCCTGGGGATATGGGACGCAAGGCTCGAGCACGCCGATCATCGTGGCGGAGCGGTCTTCCCCAACGCTGCCAAGGTGAACGGTTTTGCCAATGACGGAGGGATCTCGCTTGAAAGCGTCCGACCAGAACCTATAGGTGAGGACAACAACAGGAGCAGCCTTGGGACCGTCATCTTGTGGCCCGATGAGGCGCCCGAGCACAGGACGGAGGCCCATCACCTCGAAAAACGACCCGTTGACCACGCCGCCATTGAGTTCCCGCGGCTCGCCCAGGCCGATCATCGTGAAGGCAATGGTAGAGAAGTCACCGAACTCGCTGAGGGTCTTGATCCGCTCCTTTAAGTCCCCAATTTCCGGCATCGACCAGGTGCTGTTTTCCTGGCCGATGTTCGGCGCGCTCTGCCGGATATAAATAAGACGATCTTCGTCGCGGTTGACCAGAGGCTTGATCAGAACGCCGCGGACGAGCGTGAAAATGGCGGCGTTGGCGCCAATGCCAAGGGCCAGCGTGATAATTACAACAAACGTGAACCCCGGCGATTTGCGGAGCTGCCGAAGAGCGAAACGAATGTCGTTTAACATGGAAGTTATTCGGTCAGCTGGTTCATTCGGTTCGCAGCGCGACGATCGGATCAACACGCGTGGCACGCCGAGCTGGCACGCAGCAGGCGAGCAAAGCAACGAGCACCAGCGAAATTACGGCTGTGATCACAGCTCCAGCATCGATTGCGCCCACGTTGTAAAGCAGCGACATCAACGCGCGGCCGGCAGCAAGTGCACCGATCAGTCCAATTCCAATGCCGATTGCAATCAGTGTCATGCCCTGGCCAACCACGAGCTTGAAAATGTTTGTGCGCTCCGCGCCGAGCGCGATGCGAATCCCGAGTTCGCGCGTCCGTTGTGTAACCGTAAGCGCCATCACACCGTAAAGACCGACGCTCGCAAGCACTAGCGCGAGCACGGCAAACGCACCTAACAACACCATGGTCAAACGGCGTGTCGCCAAACTCGAAGCGATGGCTTCCTCCATGGTCGTAATGCGGCCGATCGGCTGGTCCGGATCAAGGGATTCCACTTCACGCTTCACCGCAGCGACGATGGGACTGATATCCCGCAGGTTCGTGCGAACATGCAGCTGGCCTTCCGACTGCGGGTCCTGCGATGCCAACACATATTCCTGTACGAGATGCAGCGCCTCCACATTCAGTTCTCCGGGAGCTTCGTTGCGCGTTCGAGGGACAACGCCAACGATCGTCATTGGCGGCGCGTGTTCGTCCAGCGTGTCATTGTCATCGATGTGCTGTCCAATGGGATCTTTTCCAGCAAAATATTTTTGCGCGAATGACTCGTCGATAATGATGGAACGCGAGTGCCCTTTTTCACCGGGCAAATCTTCCGGCCCAAATCCGCGACCCCGAAGAATCGGCATTCGCATGAGGCGGAAGTAATCAGGCGAAACCACACTGGTTTCCGCCGTCGGTCTTTGGTCAGCCGGAACCGGCGGAGTGCCGGTTATATGGAAAAAGTTGTCATTTTCAGTGTCGTCGAACGGGCTGTTCGAACTTATGGCCGCAGCCTCGACTCCGTGAATACTGTGCACGCGTTGCAACAATTGCGTCCAAAACGCGTGCTTCTGCTCGCTTGTTTTGTACTTCGCGATTGGTAATGAGATTCCGAAATTTACAACGCCATGCGGCTCGAAGCCGAGCGGCGCGTTCTGCGCGTGCCAGAAGCTTTTCAATGTCAATCCTGCGCCGGCCAGCAGAACGATCGCCAGCGCGGCCTGCATGATCACCAAACCGGACCGCATGCGTTGTTTGTTGAACCCGTCGCTTGAACTACGACCGCCTGCTTCGTGCAGCGCGAGTGAGATGGATTCAGAGTGGGAGATTCGCCAGGCCGGCCAGACGCCAACAAGGACTCCGGCCAGCACAGCGGCGAACGTGGTGAAGGCGAGCACGTGCAAATCGATCTTCGCCTCATGAAACCGCGGCACGTCCGGCGGTGTCAGTGCGAGAATCGCATCCATGCTCCACAGCGTCAGCAAAACTCCGGCAACTGCGCCGATGACCGCGAGCAATGTGCTTTCGACGAGTAGTTGCCGCGCAATACTCCAGCGGCTGGCGCCGAGGGCCGCGCGCACCGCAATTTCTCGAGCACGAGCCAGCGCACGAGCGAATTGCAGGTTTGCTACATTTCCGCATGCGATCAACAGCACGCAGACCACAGCGGCAATCAGAAGATTTAAACTGCCGCGATAATCGCCGACTGTTGTTTCAAACAACGGCCGCAGTCTCACTCGTCGTCCCGCGTTGCTTTGCGGATATTTTTTCTCCAGATCGATGGCGATCGCATTGAGGTCGCTTGCCGCCTGCGAGATCGTCACACCGGGTTTGAGTCGGCCAAGGCCCGACCAGCCCTGGTGATAGTCGCGCGCTAGCATCCATGGTTCCTTTGCAATTTCACTGAGCGGCACCAACAGGTCAGGATTCCGGCCGAATTGTAGTTCAGCTGGGAAGACGCCTATGATCTCGCGCTGCAACCCGTCGATCAGCACGCGCCGGCCAAGGACCGATGGCGAAGCACCGAAGTCATGGCGCCAGAGATTCTCGCTGATCAATGCGACGTTGGGCGCGCCTGCTATGTCATCTACTGCGCTTAAATCGCGGCCGAGCTTCGGCTTTAACCCAAGCACGGAAAGGAATCCGGAGCTGGCCCGGACACCGCGGAGGCGCTCCGGCAAGCCGAGCCCGGCGCCGACCGAAAAATTAAGCGATTCGCGCCTAACAAGCGCGATGTCGGTAAAGCTTTGCTGACCGGCATGCCAGTCCAGCCAGTTCATGTAGCCAACCGCGCCGTTATCAAAAATGTGTGAGCGTTCACGCACCACGATCAGTTTGTCCGGATCGGGGTACGGCAGCGGTCGCAACAACACCGCATTGACCACGCTGAAGATCGCGGTGTTCGCGCCAATCCCGAGCGCCAGCGCAAATACCGCAATGACAGTAAAGCTCGGATTTTTTACGAGCAGTCGAACCGCGTAGCGAACATCGTCTAGCATCCGATTGATCTCCGCGGATCATTCATAACGAAGCGCCGCCACGGGATCGACGCGTGTGGCTCGGCGCGCGGGAACGAAACAGGAAAGAGCTGCAACGAGTGTAAGTAATCCCGCCACTGCGAAATAAATCGTCGGGTCGAGCGCGTTCACCTTGAACAAAATGTTTTTCAAGGCAGCGGCCGCAATGACTCCGAGCAATAGCGCAATTCCGCCAGCGCCAAGTACAAGACCAATCGCGAGCTGCCAAGCGCCCTGCGTCATCACCATTCGAAAAATTCGGGCGGCGTCAGCACCTAGCGCCATTCGAATTCCGAACTCCTGCGTGCGCTGGTTCACCGAGAAACTCATCACGCCATAAAGTCCAACGGCGGAAAGAATGAACGCGACAATTCCGAAAATCGTGAACAACGTCGCAATGATGCGATTGGCAGAGAGAATTTCATTGTGAAATCGTCCGGGCGTTCCGGCAAAATAAGTCGGAAGGTTCGAATCGAGCTCTGCGACCGCTCTGCTCAAAGCTGGGCCAAGCGTGTCAGCCCGTTGACCTGCACGCGGACGAACAAGGATTGTACAAAATTGAGGAGCCGGAGATGCGCCCAGCAATGGCATATAAAACCCCACGCTCTCGGTTTGCTGATCGAACGGCCCTTGCATCAAGGTGTCCGGCACGACGCCGACAATAGTTCGCCACGGCTGCGGCTGACCGGGATTGAAGACTCGGACCTGGTGACCAATCGCGCTCTCGTTGCCCCAATATTTTCGGGCAAAACTCGCATTCACAATTGCCACCGGCTGTTTCGAATCGACATCGTCGACGGTGAAATCACGGCCTTCGAGAATTTTCAAGCCAAGCGTCGTGAAATAATTGTCCGAGACCGATTCGAAATTTCCGCGCGGGCGATCCCGATCGGTAAGATAATTTTGACCGTCAACTTCGTATTGGCCCTGGCCGTCGAATGTCATGCGGAACCGACTGCTCATCGCGGCGGAGTCGAACTGGGAATTGGCCCGCAGCGCGCGCACCGCACGCTGGAAAAATTCGCGTCGCGAATCTTCACTTGGATACGCGCCCTCCATCAAAGCCATCCGCGCAGCGTAAATGGCGTTTTCATCGTAGCCGTAGTCGAGTTTCATCTGATTTCGGATCGATTCAATTTCCAGCGTCGCGGCGATCAATAGAGCTGCAGTCAGCGCGATTTGCCCGACCACGAGCACGCGGGTGATGATGTTGACCATGCGACTGCTGTTGCCGCGGCCGCCTTCTTTCATGATCTCTGCTGCGTTGCCTCTGGCGCTCAGGAATGCCGGGACGAGACCGGAGACGATCGTGGCCAGCAGAGTGATCGCGACGGTGAAAAAGAGCACCGATCCATCGATCGTGAATTTCCAATAATAAGGTGCCGGAAAGGGCAATGCGTTAATCGACCGAACGTAAAAATCGATGGCCCAATAGGCGATGATCGCGCCCGCGATGGCCCCGAACACCGCGACCACCAGACTCTCGGTCAACATTTGTCGCACGAGTCTCCACTGCGTCGCGCCGAGTGCGCCGCGAATCGCAAGTTCCTTTGCCCGCAACGCAGCACGGCCAAACTGCATGTTCATCACGTTCACACAGGCGATCAGTAACACGAGGATGACCGCAGCGAGCATTGCCCAGACGGTCTGACGAAATTGGACGCCGGTGAATGTATTCAGCAGCGGCTGCACGCTGGCCGACGTCAAATTCTGATTTGTCTTTGGATTGTCCTCTGCCAAATGACGAGCAAGCGCAATAAACTCCGCATTCGCTTGATCAATAGTCACGCCCGCCTTGAGCCGGCCCATGACTGTGGGCGCAATAGTGTTTGCTCCCAGGCGCAAGTCGCCGCGCGGCTGTGGCGGAAACTCATTATACAAAGGCGTCCACAGCTCCTCCGAAACCGGGAACTTAAAATTCGGCGGCATCACTCCGATGATGGTCGCGGCTTTGCCGTTAATTCGGACGCTTTGTCCAACGATGTTCGGATCGGCATTGAAATCGCGGCGCCAGATTTCATCGCCGAGGATAGTGACCTTTTCCGCGCCCGGTTTGTTGTCCTTAGCGGTAAAATCGCGACCAAGCACCGGCGAGACACCGATAATCTTGAAAAAATCTTCTGTTACGTAAGCGCCGGTATAACGCTGCGGATTATTTTTGTAGGTAACGTTTATTGTCGACCCATTGAGATAGCCAGCCGTTATCGAGAATGATTTCTGCGTCGCTTTCAGATCCTCGTAATCCTGAGCGGTCGGAATGTTGCCGAGACCGAAATTGTTGTTTTGATCGCTCGCCTTGGGATCGATCAGGCCCACGCTCATTAACTGTTCTGGATGCGGGAAGGAGAATCCGCGTAACACGATCGCGTTGACGATGGTGAATTGGGTCGTGGCGCCGCCGATGCCGAGAGCGAGAACAAGCACGGCCAGAAAGCAAAACGTTTTGTCCTTCAATAAAACGCGAAGCCCAACTCGAACATCCTGACGGAAGGAATCTAGAATCATAGGATTTAATTTCTGATTACTTGTTAACGATCCACCCATCGCGCAATTGAATGACGCGTTTCCCATACGAAGCGTTTTTGTCCGAGTGTGTGACCTGCACGATGGTCATGCCTTCGTCATTGAGCCTGCGAAACAGCTCCATGATTTCCTCGCCTTGACTGGAGTGCAGGTTTCCCGTCGGCTCATCGGCGAGCAGAAGCTTGGGCTCAGCGATGATGGCCCGGGCAACACCTACGAGTTGCTGTTGTCCGCCTGAAAGCTGACGCGGATACAAATCCTTTTTCCCAACGATCTGAAATCGGTCGAGCGCGTCAGCCACTAATGCGGCGCGTTCGCTCTTGCTGTAATGGCGATACGACAGTGGGATTTCTAGGTTCTCGTAAACCGTGAGATCGTCGAGCAAATGGTACTGCTGAAACACGAAACCGATCTGCTCGTTCCGGAGCGTCGCGCGCTCTTTCGGCTTCAAATGATTCACCGCGGTTTCGCCCAAAGAATATTCGCCCTCCCAGCCGTGGTCGTGCATCCCGAGGATGTGCAACAGCGTTGATTTCCCGGCGCCAGACGGGCCCATGACCGAAACAAATTCGCCTTCGGCGATATCGAGATTGATATCGCGCAGGACATAGAAAAATTTCTCCTTCCCCAACGGGTACCTGCGTTCGAGACGACGGAGTTTGATCATAATGCGTTTTTTAGGAGGGCTTCGCTTCAGTGCGTTTCAAATTAATTTCCTCACGGCTCTGGACCGAACCGTTTTGAAACAAGAAGGTCAGGGTTAAGTGATTCGGATCGCTTCTTCCCAATGATCTGCGGATCGCGGTTGAACCGGCGCTGCCACAGTCGTCCGCTGAGGATCACAACATCGTCGCGGCCAAAAGTGCATTCTTCCGACTCGAAGAATCGGCCTTTGATTGGCGAAACGCCAAGCAACGGCAACACGTCTGCTGTAATAGTCGCGCCGGCAATCCGCTCGGGTCTATCTTCGTTAGCGAGATTGAAATTCGCGTAACCGAATGCGCCGAGCTTTTCAAAACTGTGCGCGCGCGTTTCGTAATCTTTGAACTCCGGCGGCGAGACGGGAATCCGTTCGAGATTTTGCGATTTGAAATGCTGAAGCAGCAGGATGAGGTGCTGCGGATCTCCATAC
>Ga0066903_100004816_pt1 | contig 11524 bp, 9 predicted proteins | sample PanSoiMetaGPlot1_FD_67491 | JGI IMG/M metagenome (GOLD analysis project Ga0066903, IMG submission 67491) | Tropical forest soil microbial communities from Panama analyzed to predict greenhouse gas emissions - Panama Soil - Plot 1 (version 2) | ecosystem: Environmental > Terrestrial > Soil >...
CCGGCCTTCCGTAGCTGGTGAACGTTAGACACTCCATGCGTCCTGCGGGCCATCGTCCTCTTCTCGTCGACGCTTGCTGCCGATTACTCAGAACAAGCGCAGGTTTCTGCGCTGTTCGGTGTCGAAGAGGGTGTGAAACGCGAATGCTTCGGAGATCGTCTGGCGAGCGCGCCTCGGGGCGGCGAGTTGCCGAGCTGTACGCGGCGGAGAGCGCCGCAGTGTTTCGGTTCGCTTATCACCTGGCCGGTAATCGCGAGGACGCCGAAGATCTTGTGCAGACCGCGTTCCTTCAGCTGCACCGCACGCTTGAGCGTGGCGCCGAGCCGGCCAATCCGCGTGCTTGGCTGGTGGTCGTGGTGAAGCGGCGAGCCTTCAACTTGTGGCGGGATCGCCGCGATACCCCGTCTGACCAGATCGAGACGCTCGCAACGGCCCTGGTCGACGCACCGAATGATGCCCCGGACGAACTTGAGAAGGTGCGGGCAACGCTTTGGTCACTTCCGGAATCTCAGCACCAGGCGTTTGTCCTGCGCCACTGGAGCGGCCTGTCGCACGCGGAGATCGCGTCCGTGTTGAACACGACGCCAGCGGCGGTGGAGTCGCTGCTTGTGCGCGCGCGGGCGGCGGTGATCGCGGAAGACGGTTCGGATGAGGCGTGCATGGCGATCCGCGCGCGCTTGTGCGAGGGCGCTGCGCTCGCCCCCTTGCAGGTGCGGCACCTGGAGACGTGCCGTCGCTGCTCGACGGCGCGGTCTCGGCTGGCGCGGGCGACGGGGATCGCCGCGGCAATGGTCCTGGTTCCCCGCGCGCACGTGGCGCAGGCGCTGGCCGGCACGATCCCAGGGTTCACCGCGAAGGCGGCGCTGGCAGGGGCTGCCACGTCGGGCACCGGAGCGTCGGGCGCGGCGGTAACCGGCGCGGCGGGCAAAACTGGTCTGATCGCCAAGGGGGCGCTCGCCGCGGTCGCACTCGCCGGAACGGCCGGCGTTCTTCACGCGCACGTGGGATGGTCAGGGGGTTCCCCAGGTCCAGCGTTTCATCACCCCTTGCCGGTCGCGTCTCGGACCGCATTACCCGGATCGAGCGCCGAAGCGCCGGTGCACTGGGTCCTCAGTGGCTCGCTCCATGTCGCAGGCGACCTCGACCCGCACCGCGCCGACCACGATGCCCGCTTCCGCCGGGCCCATTCCAACGACGCTGACACAGGGACGGCGAGTTCCGGCTCGGGCGGATCGTCGGACATTTCTCAGGGCGGCGATGGTCAGACGTCCGCCAACCAGGGGTCAGGAGCCCAACAGTCCAACGGCGGGGACGGATCGGGAGCCGACTCCTCGGGGGGACAGGACTCGGGCGGCTCATCCGCCGGTGGGACGGGCCCGGGCGACTCACAGTCCTAGCTTCGCGGCTCACTCGGGCGGGGGATCTTGGCGGGTTGAGTGCAGGTGCGCGATCGTCTCGGTGTCTCAATCACGAGCTGTGATAGCGGTGGAAGGAGTGGGTGGTTGATGGCTGGTCGGCGGGTGGACATGGTTGTGGTGGTCAACGGCTTTCCGCGTCTGTCGGAGACGTTTGTGTTGCACGAGCTACTCGACTTGGAGCGGCGAGGGGTGCGGCTGCACATCGTGGCCATGCGTCGGCCAGAGGAGACCGTGCAGCAGGAGGCCCTCGCCGGGCTACGCGCCGACGTGACCTATGTCCCCGACCTAACCGGCACGGCAGCGCGCCTTGCTGTACGCGCCGCGCATGGCGCGTTGCTGCTGCGTCGCCGCGCGACCTACCTGGACGGCGTTGCGCGCATCGTCGCCTCGCCCGACTTCTCTCGCGGCAATCTGGATCGGGCGGCCGTCGTCGCGCATCTCGCCCTTCGACTCGGTGCGCGATCCATGTATCTGCATTTCGCGCATAAGCCGGCCACGATCGGCCGCTTCGCCGCGCTCCTGGCGGGCCTCCCATACGGCATGTCCGCGCATGCGAAGGACATCTGGTGCACGCCGGACCGAGAGCTTGCAGCAAAGGTGCGGGACGCGCGTGTCGTTCTGACCTGCACCGAGGAGGGACGTGCCCGCCTCGCCGAGCTCGCGGATAGCCAGACGCCTGTCGTTCTGGCGATGCACGGCGTCGATACAGAACGGCCGGCGCGCTCGGGGCCGGCTAACGCCGTGCCCGTGGTGTTGAGCGTTGGGCGGCTGGTCGAGAAGAAGGGACACGACACGCTGATCCGCGCGGCGGCGGTATTGCGCGATCGGGGAGTCGATGCGCGCTTTCGTATCGCTGGTGAAGGTCCGGAGTGGGCGACGTTGCAGCGGCTGGTGCATGAGTTTGACGTCGCTGATCGCGTGTCGTTCCTCGGCCCTCTGACCCCCGCCGAGGTGGAGTCCGAGTATCTGACAGCGGACGTGTTCGCGCTCGCCTGTCGCATGCTCGCCGACGGCGATCGTGACGGCATCCCCAATGTGTTGCTGGAGGCGATGGCGCACGGCTTGCCGGTGGCGTCGACGACGCTGGCGGGTGTGCGAGAAGCCGTGATCGATGGCGACTGCGGGCTGCTGGCGGCACCCGACGACCCGGCCGGACTGGCCGCATCGCTGGCGCGTCTCGCCGAATCACCGGACATGCGCGAGGCCATGGGCGCGGCGGGGCGGAAGCGGATTGCGACAGCGTTCAGCCGCGTGCAAATGTTGCCGGCCGTACACGGTGCCCTGCTCGAGGCGGGTCTCGTGCCCGGCATCGTGCGTCCGCTCGACGCCGACGGACTGCGAAGGGCGGCGTAGGTGCGGATCCTCTACCTCAGCGCCGATCCGGGTGTGCCGGTACTCGGTCACAAGGGCGCGTCGATCCACCTGCGTGAGCTCGCCAACGCGCTGCACGAATGCGGTGCGACCGTCGCCATCGCATCGCCGCGGCTGAGCGACGAGGGCGGTCGGTTAGGCGGCGAGGCCAGGCTGGCGTGGATACCGCCGGTGTTGCCCAAACAGCTCACGGAGGCCAGCGTCGGCCGGGCTATGACCGAGCAGACCGACGCGGTGGTCGCGGTCGCGCAGGAGGTGCGTGCGGACGTCGTCTACGAACGGTTCTCGCTGTTTTCGGTGGCGGGCGCGCGGGCAGCGTTGCGGCTGGGCGTGCCGCACCTGCTCGAGGTGAACGCGCCGCTGCGCGAGGAAGCAGCGCGGTTTCGCACGCTGCCCCACCCCGAAGCCGCGGCGAATGCTGAGCAGGAGGTGTTCATGGGCTCCGCCACGATCTTCTCCGTGTCGGAGCCGCTTGCCGAATGGGTGCGCAGCAGATGCGAAGCGCGAGTCGAGGTGATGCCGAACGGGGTCGACCCGGCCAGGTTCCCGCCGCCGGCTCGGCGACGCGACGATCGTTTCGTGGTCGGGTTCGCGGGCAGCCTCAAGCCCTGGCACGGCATCGACGTGATGCTGGACGCGTGCAGGATTGCGATGACGGAGCACCCGACGCTGCACCTGGAGATCGTCGGTGGCGGGCCGATGAGCGTAGCCATCCACCGAGCAGACCTGCCGGCCGGTCGCCTGGTCATGCATGGCCTGGTGGATCACACCGAGGCGATTCGGCTGATGTCGAACTGGCACGTCGGGCTGGCGCCCTACCACGACCAGCCCCGCTTCTACTTCTCGCCACTCAAGGTGCTCGAGTACATGGCCGCAGCCGTGTGCCCGGTCGCTTCCGACCTCGGGCAGATCCGCGACCTGCTCGGGGACGGCGAGCGCGGCGTCCTCGTACGCGCAGGCGATGCCATGGCGTTGGCGCAGACGTTGGCGGGCCTGGTGGCCAATCCGGCAGCCGCCGAGAGTATGGCCGCCGCAGCGCGTGAACACGTCCTTCGCAGCCATACGTGGCAGGCCAACGCCCGGCGCGTGATCGACCTGGCCGAAGCGCTGCTTGCGAGGCGAGCAGCGTGAGTCGCTGCCTCGTCACCGGCGCGGCGGGGTTCATCGGCTCGCATCTGTGCGAAGCGCTCTTGGCGGCCGGCCATCGGATCGTTGGTGTGGACTGCTTCACGGAGTACTACGACCCTGCCCGCAAGCGCGCCAACCTCGAGCGGGCGCGACGTATGGGCCTGCAATTCGTCGAGGCCGATCTGGTCTCGGCTTCGCTCGAGGCGCTCGTGGCAGACGCCGACGTGGTGTTTCACCTAGCCGGCCAGCCGGGCGTGCGCGCCAGCTGGGGCGGTGAGTTCGATCTCTACGCGATCCGAAACGTCGTCGCCACGCAGCGACTGCTCGAAGCGTGCGCCCAGCGTTGCACGCCGCGCTTCGTGTTCGCATCATCGTCCTCCCTGTATGGCGGTGCGACCGGCGCGGCTGTCGAGGAGACGGCACCGCGGACCCCGGTCTCGCCCTACGGACTCACCAAGGCCGCGTGCGAGGATCTGATCGACGTCTACCGGCGCGGGTCCCAGCTCTCGGCCGTGTCTCTTCGCTACTTCACCGTATACGGCCCCCGGCAGCGTCCCGAGATGGCATTCGCCCGGTTCATCGAACGGATCTCGGCGGGATTGCCGATCACCATCTTCGGTGACGGGCGCCAAACCCGCGATTTCACCTACGTGGGCGACGCAGTCGCCGCCACGATCGCGGCCGCGGAGCTAGGCAGCCGTCCTGCCTACAACGTCAGCGGCGGCGCGACGGCGACGCTGCTCGACGCGATCGCCGAGATCGAGCGAGCAGTCGGCCGCACGGCGCAGGTCACGATCGCGGAGGCGGCCCGCGGCGACGCTCGCCACACCCGCGCCGACCTCACTGCCGCCGCCAACGACCTCGGATATCAGCCGATCGTGAGCCTCGCCGAGGGCGTTGGTCTGCAGGTCGCGCATGCGCTCGGACTTGAACACGGGCGGTGGGCAGCTTGAGTGTCGATGCACCGTTCGAGGGATCCGCCGACGAGGTGGAGGAGACCGGCCCGCCCCCTCGGTGGGCGCAGTGGCCCGTGATCCTCTCCTACTTTCGACGTGACGTCCGGAAACGACGGAGTACGCTCGCAGGCGGTGCATTCTTCGGCGCGCTGTACGCGGCTGCCCGAGTCGCGGAGCCGTGGCCGATCAAGGTCGTGTTCGACCAGGTGCTCTACCACAAGGCGGCGCGCGGCTGGTGGGTGCCCCTATTCACGCCGTTTGGGACGAAGCCGACCGACATCCTGATCGCCGCCGGCCTTCTGCTCGGCGTCGCCGGGCTGGTGCGCGGCATCTCCTACTACTACGAGGACTACCTGCTGTCGAAGGCCGCGCAGGAGATCGTCTACTCGATCCGCTCGCGCCTCTACCGGCACCTGCACCGCCTGCCGATCGCCTTCCACCAACAGCGCCGCACCGGCGACACCCTGGTGCGACTGTCCTCCGACATCATCCTGCTGCGCGACATCGTCGTCGACTCCGTTGTCAACCTGGGCACCGGAGCGATGATGCTGGTGATGATGCTGGCGGTGATGCTGGCCGTCGATCCCGTATTGACCCTCGTCTCGCTCGCGGTGATGCCGCTGATTGCAACCTTCACGTGGCTCTATGGCAGGCGCATTCGCGAGAACTCGAAGAAGCAGCGAAAGCGCGAGGGCGAAGTGGCAGCGGCGATGCACGAGGCGATCTCGTCTATCGCGGTGGTGCAGCTGCACGGCGCGGAGCAACGAGAGCAGGAGCGTTTCCACGAGATCAATAGGCGCAGCCTCAAGCAGGGCATCAAAGCGACGCGCCTGGAAGCCCAGATGAATCGCAGTGTGGAGATCACCATCGCCGGCGGCCTGGCGGTGATCATGACGATGGGGACGCTGCGCGCACTGCACGGCGCGATTACACCGGGCGATCTCATCGTGTTTGTCAGCTACCTGCGGGCGGCCTACCGGCCGCTGCAGCGGGCGTCGAAGACGGTACAGCGCGGCGCAAAGGCGCTGGCAGCCGCCGAACGGGTGGTCGAGATCCTCGACACGGAGCCCGACCTCACTGACGCGCCAGACGCGATCGAGGCGCCCCGCTTCCGGGGCGAAATCAGTCTCGAGGGCGTGAGCTTCGAATACGCAAACGGCCACCGTGCGCTTCAGGACGTCGACCTGACCATCCCCGCCGGCAGCACCATCGCGGTCGTAGGCGAGACCGGGAGCGGCAAATCGACCCTGCTCAGCCTGATCCCCCGGTTGTACGACACAGCCACAGGCAGTGTGCGTATCGACGGCCACGACGTGCGCACAGTGACTCTTGACTCTCTCCGTTCACAGGTCTCGGTCGTGCTCCAAGACTCCGTCCTGTTCGGCCTTTCCATCACTGACAACATCCGCTACGGGCATCCTGAAGCGAGCGACGAGGAGATCGTCGCAGCTGCGTCGGCTGCGGGTATCCACGAATTCGTCGCGGCTCTGCCAGACGGCTATGACACGGTAGTCAGTGAGCGGGGCTCATCGCTCTCGGGCGGGCAGCGCCAACGGATCGCCCTTGCCCGCGCCTTGGTGCGCCGCTCTGCAATCCTGCTTCTCGACGAGCCGACCGCCAGCCTGGACGAGGCCACCCAGGACGAGGTGATCGCCGCAGTCGAGCGGCTGATCGGCCAAACAACGACCATCCTCGTCACCCATGACATGCGGCTTGCGCGCCGCGCAGACACCATCGTCATCCTCGATACGGGGCGGGTGGTCGCGTGCGGCACCGACGCAGAGCTGCGCCGCTCATGTACCGCGTACCGGCGCCTAATTGGCACGACTCGGCAGTCGCAGGCTCGCCCAGTTGGCGCGAACGCCCCGGAGCGGCGAATCCTGTTCTACTCGCATAACGGCGTTGGCGTCGGTCACGCCCAGCGCCAGCTCGACCTCGCTCGCGCCTACAAGCAACGCCACCCGACCAGCTCCGTTCTCGTCGTCACCGGGTCGCACGCCGCTTCGATGTTCGCCATCCCCGAGGGCGTCGACTACGTGAAGTTGCCATCCCTAGTCATGACCGACCGGTACCGCAACTGGGCCCCGCGCGACCTTGCCGTCTCCACGGAGGCCGTCTCGTCTCTGCGTTCGAGGATTCTCGAAGAGACAGTGGAGCGGTTCCATCCCGACGTGCTAGTCGCCGATTTCATGCCCGCCGGCCCCTATGGCGAGCTGCTCCCAGCACTCGAGGCGCTCGACCGCCAAGGCGGCCGAGCGGTGGCAGGCTTCCGCGACGTGATCGACGAGCCGGACTTCGTCCGCGCGCTCTGGAACGAGACCGGCGTGTACGACACGCTCCGCCGCCACTACCAAGACATCTGCGTGTACGGCGATCCGCTGATGCTCGACTTCGCTCAGGCGTACGGCCTGGACGTGGAGCTGACCGCGCGACTTCACTACTGCGGCTACCTCGGCCGCACCGCTGACCCCCTGCCATCAGCGCCGGCCCGTCCGTTCATCGTTGCAACCAGCGGCGGTGGCGTCGATGGCGCCCTGGGCCTCGAGCGATTCATCAGCGCGGCCCGGCTTCTAGCCCCGGTCGTCGGTGGCACCTGGCTTGCCGTCACAGGGCCGTTGATGCCGATCGCCGATCACGAACACGTCGCCAGGATCGGCCGAGCTGGCGGTGTGACTGTCGAGCGGATCGTTCCCGAGCTCCGGCGCGTGATCGCAGCGGCAGACTGCGTCGTTGCCATGGCCGGCTACAACACTGTGTGCGACATCCTCTCCTTTCAGACGCCGGCCGTTCTGACGCCGCGGAGCGGCCCGAGTCTGGAGCAGACGATCCGCGCCGCCCGGCTCTCCGATTGGGGAATCGCCCACGTTACCGGCGAGTCGGCCGGAGCACACGCCCTCGCCGAAGCTATCCACGAGGCGCTCGCAACTCCGCCACGCGCGGCGCAGGTCAGCCTCGATGGGGTTGCGGCGGCCCTCAACGTGTTCGACGCAAACGACAGGAGTCGACTGGCGGCATAAGCCCGTCACCCACGCGAGGGATCTTCCCCTGCTCCCCGCAGGAAACCACCGATGAGAGTGTCCATAGACCAGAACCCGAAACGGCAAACCCACCGCGAGGTGGGGACGCAAAGCCCGGAGCCTCACGTTGAGGCAGTCCAGCCACCGAAGGAGCACAGATGCACCGTCCGCACTTCTCCCGCCCTGCCAGGATCATCGCCTTGGTGGCACTGGCGATCCTGGTCGCCGCCACCGCCGCGTACGCCTACACGTTCCGCACCGTCACCCTCAACCTCGAAGCCGGGTACGGCAACGCCAACATCTCCACCCACTGCGGCGCCGTCAACCACTACACGAAGTACCACCGCGGCGCCACGATCCACATGAACGGCCGCGTCTTCCCAGTGCCCAGCGGCACGACGTGGAAGGTCAAGATCAAGATCAAGAAGTGCACCTTCGCCAATGGCAAGTGGGACTTCCGCACCGTCTGGACGAAGCACTACAGCGGCAACACCGGCGGCTACTTCTACCCGAACTACCTCGCCGGTAAGCGCGGCAAGTACTTCGCGCGCGCCTACTACTACTACACGACGACCCGCGCGTATCGCAGCGACAACCAGAACTTCTGGGTCACCCGCTAAGCCATGCGAGATCGATCATTGACCAGTTCACTCCTTGCAGTGCTCGCGGTTGTAGCGAGCGCCTGCGGCGCCACCAGCGTCGGCGGCTCGGCGCCGGTGTCATCGACGCCGAGAAGCAACACGGGTGGGCCGCGCGTAACACTTGCGTTGAGCGGCGCCGATGCGCACAGGTACACCGCCTGCGGCTCGGACAAGCCGTTCCTGACAACGACGGGCACGCCCCCGGTCTCGGCCAGCGGCACACTCTCGCCGATTCCATCCAGCAGCTCACGGGTGAAGCTCAAGGTGAAACAATGTGTCTCAGGCACTTGGCAGACGGTCGTCGAGACGCACGTCGCCTTCGACACGACAGGACGCTACAAGGCGATGGTGCCGCTGCCCGGTCCCGGAGCGTTCACCGTCCGCGCCTACTACTACGCCGGACAGGCGCCGTATCGAAGCGCCAAAGGCTACGTGAGGGTCGTCTGAATGCCCGACCGCAAGATCGGTATCGTCGGCACTGGCTACGTCGGCCTTGTCACCGCTGCAGCCTTCGCCAGCCGCGGGCTGCAGATCGTGTGCCATGACATCGACCCGGCCCGAATCGCGTCTCTGCGGGCGGGAGTGCTTCCGTTCTTCGAGCCAGCCCTCGCAGAGACACTCGCAGCGGCGCGCGGGACCGTCGATTACACGACCGATCACGAGCGGCTCTACCGACGCACCGGCGTCGTCTTCGTCTGCGTCGACACCCCACCCAGCGGTGACGGCTCGGCCGACCTCAGCCGCGTCGGCACGGTCATCGAAGCCATCCCCCGTTGGGCATCGCCGCTGGTCGTCATGAAAAGCACCGTCCCCGTCGGCACCGGTCGCCGGATCGAGGCGCTACTTGCCAACCTTGACCGGGCCGACATCGCCTACATCTCCAACCCAGAGTTCCTCCGCGAAGGCTCCGCCATCGCCGACGTGACCCACCCGGACCGCATCGTCATCGGCGGAACAGACCCCACCGCAATTGAACGCGTCGCCGCCCTCTACGAGACTGAACTCGCCCCGATCGTCCGAACAGACGTAACCAGCGCGGAGATGATCAAGTACGCCTCCAACGCCTTCCTCGCCACCAAGATCTCATTCATCAACGAGATCGCCAACCTCTGCGACGCCGTCGGCGCCGGCATCGACACCGTCGCCGCCGGAATGGGCCTCGACCACAGAATCGGCCCAAACTTCCTGCACGCGGGCATCGGCTACGGCGGCTCCTGCTTCGCCAAGGACATCAGCGCGCTCCAGCACACCGCCGCGAGCCACGGAACAGCGCTACACGTCGTCACCGCAACACAGCAGGCCAACGCACACCAGGCCGGTCGCGTCATCGAAAAGCTCGCTGCCCACCTCGGCACGCTCGATGGAGCTCGAATTGCACTGCTTGGCCTCAGCTTCAAGGCCGACACGACCGACGCCCGAAACAGCGTCGGCGTTCATCTCGCAGACTTGCTCGCGCAGGCCGGTGCTCGCCTCGTCTGCTACGACCCGCTCGTGCGACCCGAAGACATTGCCGGGATGCCCAGCTGCACGTCCGCCGCCACCCTCGCAGATGCCATCTTCGGCACCGACGGAGCCGTGATCGCAACGGAATGGCCCCAGTACCATGACCTTCTCGCCCCTGCACTATCGGCCTCCATGCGAACTCCGTTGATCATCGACGGCCGAAACCTGCTTGACCCCACTGCAGCGGCCGCCGCCGGCTACACGTACGAAGGAATCGGCCGCAGCGGCACACCGGCTGGAAACCGAATCGTCGAATCGACAGGGTGGCTGCGCGCCGCGGCGTAGATCCGAACGTGACCAAGTAGAGAGCCTCGGTGGTCCCAACCATGCGACGGCAACTGGAAATCGCTGCTCAGGCGCGCCGTAACTACTGGTCGATCGGCCAGGCGGTCGTCGTCTAAATAGGCAACGGAATGGTCGACTGAGGTGCGACCGAGCGCACCCGAAAGCTCACGTTCGAGCTGCGCCCCCAACTGCTCGAAGCGGCCGGACTACGCCCCGCCATCAACGAACTCACCCACCAGCTCTCCGGGGTGCGTTCCGGAGTTGGCATTCCAGAGTTCAAGTCGGGCTGCTGTCCTCGAGCGCGGCGATCACGCGAGAATCCAACTCTGGAATGCCAACTTCGGAATACGTCGCGCCGCACCTCGCGATCGTGGCGCGGCGTCACCGCGTTAGTCATTCCCTTCGGGTCAGTCCACCCTCGCAGAGTTCGATGAAACATCCGCCGGGGGTTCTAGCGGACAGCCCTCTGCGAGATTCGCGGACACCGTATGCGCCGGATGCGGCCATCCGAAATGAATGCAACCACTGACGACGCCTGCTCGTCGAGACGTCCTCGCGTAAACGCGCATCACATGCATCAGACCCGCATCGGGCTGTCCGTTCGGCCCGATGCGCGTCTGACTGCACTGTGTGGCGCGTGGGCTAGCTGACCTCACGCAGTCTGCCCGTGGCACGCGGACGCCACGACCGTGCGGCTTGCCGGAGGCGCATTCGGGTGGTACCCGCACCGCCGGGCCGGCCGGCGCGGCGTAGCTTTCGTGGTATGAGGATGTTCGCGTCGATAGAGAACGGCTCGCCCGCCCGGTCGCTATGGCTTCGACCGCCCACACATGACGAGCCATACGCGTTGGTGGACGCGCGAATCGGATAAGGGCAGATCGATGCCGCGTAATCAGTTCGTCCTTCTCGACCATTGCGGCGCGGGCCACCACGCGGTCTGCGATACGCCGGACTGCGGCTCGCGCACGCCGGAGTACCGTCTGGTCATCGGCTCCTACGTTCGCTTCCTGTGTGAGCGCTGCTTCATCGACCTGTCGCTGCAGATGCCGCTGGTTCAGGCGGCCACACCGTCATACCCGCCTGATGAGAACCACGGCCTGCCCGACACCGGGCTGCTAGCCGGGTAGTCCAAGGGGGCGCTAGCTCGATAACCGCCGATACGTCCGCTCGAGCCGCAGCGTCGGTCCGGGCGTGCGCGCGGCCTT
>Ga0066903_100004817_pt1 | contig 11524 bp, 8 predicted proteins | sample PanSoiMetaGPlot1_FD_67491 | JGI IMG/M metagenome (GOLD analysis project Ga0066903, IMG submission 67491) | Tropical forest soil microbial communities from Panama analyzed to predict greenhouse gas emissions - Panama Soil - Plot 1 (version 2) | ecosystem: Environmental > Terrestrial > Soil >...
CTGCCGCCGGGGTCCACGTTCGGTCCCGTCGCCGTCCGGGCGACCTTCTCGTCGATGACAAGATTCATGCAGGTTTTCCCCGCAAACCCGCCGCCGCCAATCAGGAACTGTATGTGCTTTCGACTGATGACGAATACCGGGGAGGTGAGCGTGCCGGTGCTCTTGTCGCCGACCAGGAACGAGTTCACCAGCCCCTTCCCCTTGAAGCCAGTGACGGCCATCTGCCCTTCGAGCGTCCCCTTCGCAGGACCCTTGCCGAACGCGGTGCCGGTCGTCGCCCAGTCGCCGTAGGTGTCCCCCTCGAAGTCTGCGAACAGGATGTCAGGCTGGTCCGCGCATGTGGCAACGGAACAGGAGAGACAAAGAACGACGACGGCGGCGCGCGAGACCATGATTGAATCCGTAGTGCAATGACAGAGGCTCGCCCGATTCATGGCGCGACCCCGAGCTTTTGCTCGAGTTCCTCCAACGGCACGCCCTTCGTCTCCGGGACCATCAACCGAACCCACACGAGCTGCAGCACCATCATTGCGGCGAAGAACGAGAAGACGAATCCCGCCGGAAAGGTGGACACCACCGTCGGGAAGACCATGGTCAAAAGCGCGGCGAAGATCCAGTGCGTGAAGCTGCCGAGCGACTGGCCCGCCGCCCGGTAGCGGGTCGGGAAGATTTCCGAGATGAACACCCAGATCACAGCACCCTGCCCGACGGCGTGGGCCGCGATGAACGCGAAGATCGCCAGCGGGACGACCGCGTAGTGCTCGGTGAAGAACGCCCAGGCGCATGCCCCGAGGGAGGCGATGTAGCCGAACGACCCGATTGTCAGAAGGGTCTTGCGGCCAAGTCGGTCGATGAGCCACAGGCCAACGAAGGTGAAGATCAGGTTTGTTACGCCGATCCCCACCGACTGCAACAGCGCCGCCTGTTCACCCAGCCCGGTCATCTCGAAGATGCGCGGTGCGAAGTACAAGACGGCGTTGATGCCGGACATCTGATTGAAAAAGGCGATGAGGAACGCGAGCAGAATGGGCGTTCGCAGCCGCCGGCTCCAGAATCCCGCGGCCGAGTCGGTGCCGGCCGAATGACTCGCGATTTCCTCGGCGAGCGTCTCCAATTCCTGGTCGCTCGCGGCGGGGTCGATTTGCCGGAGGACGTGCAGGCCCGCGGCCCGGTCGTGTTTTCGCGCGATCAGCCACCGCGGGCTCTCGGGGATCGTCAGGCAAAGAAGCGAATAAATCATCGCCGGCACGGCGACGGCGCCGAGCATCCACCGCCAGGCGTCCTCGCCGATCCCCGCGAGCAGGGCGTTCGACAGGAACGCGACCAGGATGCCGAACACGATGTTGAACTGGAACATTCCGGTCAGCCGGCCGCGGTATCGCGGCGGAGCGATCTCCGAAATGTACATCGGGGCGGCCACCGTGCACACGCCGATACCCAGGCCGCCGATGAACCGCGCCGCAATCAGTTGGTACACGTCGGTCGCCAGCCCGGACCACACCGCTGAGATCAGGTAGAGCACGCCGATCCAGAGGAGTGTCGCGCGACGGCCGAACCGGTCCGCGGGCCGGCCGCCGAAGAGCGAGCCGACGACCGTGCCCCACAGCGCGGCGGCCATGGCCGTCCCGTGCAACTCATCGCTTAGCTTCCAAAGCGATTGGATCGTCTTTTCAGCCCCGGAGATGACGACCGTATCGAAGCCGAACAGGAACCCGGCCAGGGATGACGTCAGCGACCAGAAGAGCAGGCGGCGGGACATGGGTGCCCTGGACGAGTGGAAAGGGTGACTGGGCCGTCCGAACGCTCCGTGATGTCATAGCAAGATGCCCGGCGTGGTAGCGTCAATTCCATGGCCTAACAATTCCGATGGGGTCCGCACACGTCACCGCGTTGACTGCCGACGCGCGCTGCGGGAGAATCGTTCGACCAACAGGAACTGACGGAACCCGCGGAGTCAATTCTTGGTCACCAACTCCAACCCTGGCGCTGCCGCCCTGGCCCGCCCGGACCGGATCGATTCCATCGATTTCGTGCGCGGCGCGGTCATGATCCTGATGGCGCTCGACCACGTCCGCGATTTCTTCTCCGACCGGCTTTACCTCGATCCGACCGACCCGCAAACGAGCACACCCTCGCTCTTCTTGACCCGCTGGGTCACACATTTCTGCGCGCCAACCTTCATGTTCCTGGCGGGCACGGCCGCCTATCTGGCCGGGACCCGCGGCAAGTCCACTTCCGAGTTGTCCTGGTTCCTGTTCACGCGTGGGCTCTGGCTGGCGATCCTGGAGGTGACCATCAACCGGGCACTTTGGATGTTCAACTACGACCTGCACCACCACGGCGCCGGCGTCTTCTGGGCAATCGGCTGGTCCATGGTGGCGCTCTCGGGCCTGGTCTATCTACCGACGGCCGTGGTCGCAGCGTTCGGCTTTCTAATGATCGTTCTGCACAACCTGCTCGATGTCGTGACTGCCGACCAAGTCGGCCTGCCCGGCTGGCTTTGGGTGATCCTGCACCGCCCAGGGGACGCCACGATCACGGACGGTTACACGTTTGGGACCGGGTATTGTCTGGTGCCGTGGATGGGGGTGATGGCCGTCGGGTACGGCTTCGGCCGGTTGTTCCAACTCGAGCGGTCACTCCGGCGTCGGCGGTTCTTCCAACTCGGCGCCGCCGTCACACTTGGCTTCATTGTCCTGCGGGCCGCGAACGTCTACGGAGACCCCCGCCCCTGGACCGAGCAGTCCAGTCCGATGTGGACGTTTCTGTCATTTCTCAACTGCACCAAGTACCCGCCGTCGTTGCTCTACTTGGGAATGACGCTCGGACCGGCGATCCTGGCGTTGGCCGCGTTCGACCGCCCGCTTGGGCGATGGGCGCGTCCGGTCGTGACCTTCGGCCGCGTCCCGCTTTTCTTCTACTTGCTGCATATCCCGCTGATCCACGGCGCGGCCGCGCTTTGCGACTACGTGCGCTTCGGCTGGTCTCCGCTCGCGGCCGGCGGCCCGTGGGAGGTTCGACCGGAGACGGTTCCGGAGTCCTATGGCGTCAGCCTTCCGGTCGTGTACGCCATCTGGGTGTGCGTGGTGCTGATCCTGTACCCACCGTGCCGGTGGTTTGCGAACGTGAAGCAGCGAAGGAGGGACGCGTGGTTGAGCTACCTGTGAGCAAAACCATTCCTTCCGCCGGCAACGCGGACCACACACAACCGGATCGTTGCCAGCGTCCAACGTAGTTGGCGTATCGCCCCGGCTAGTCAACGCTTTTCTTCGAACCGGCCCGCTTCTTGGCAGGCGGTGGCGGCGCGTCGGAGGTCGCCGCCGGCACGGTTTCCTCTGCGGCCGCATCGGCGGCTTCCTTCTTGGTCGTCCGCTTCTTGGCCGGTTTCGCCGGACCGGCTTCGGGTTCGTCCGCCGCGGCGACCGCCGTTGATGTTTTTGGAGTAGCCACGACTTCTTTGACTGCTGGAGATTCGCCGGCCGGCACCCATCCCTTCGTGAACCCCTCGGTCGCGAGTTCCTCCCACAGGTCCTTGATCTGGTCGGGGGAACTCGACACCCGGATCTCGCGCTCGAGCGGCGTTTTCCGGTTCGGACTGTAGTCCGTGTAGTGGATCACGTAGGCAGGGTAGTCGTCGCTGTCCGCCTCCTTGTTCGTCTGCCACATGACCAGCTTCCGGACCATCACCGCCCCCTTCATCTCCTTCGTCCGGACTTCGCGTTTGAGGATGGTGCTCCGCGGCCGCTCGAGCTGCCGCGTGTCGCGATCGACGAACGGCACCTCGACCAGGTCGCTCACCTGTTGGATGCGGATGTCCGTCGGGTTGACCGCCTTGTCCTCGCGGCGGCGGACGAACTGCGGGCTCGTCAGCGACACCAGTGGCAATCGCCGCACCACCTCGTATCGCCGCTTCTCGCGGTTCCAGTGGATGACCATCGTCTTGATCGCGACGCCGCGAGTCGTTTGCGGGATCATCTCCAAGATGCTGATCTCGATCACCAGTTCCGGCCGGACCATGCGGTAGGCGATCTGGTCATTCACCTCGACATAGTCGCTCTCGACGACCCGGTCCTTGAGGTCGCTCAGGAAGTCGCGGCGGTCCTGGGTGCTGAACCCGCCGCCGACGCGTCCGAGGACGTGCAGGTTCCCGTCCCCCCGCATCACCGCGAGGAGAAGATCGTGCACCATACCGGCCCGTTCGTCTGTTCCCTCGGTGAACCCGATGATGACGGCGTCGAGCGTGTGCCGGGTCTTGATCTTGAACGTTCCGACCGTCTCGCTGCGGACGACGGCCCCCTCTGCCCCGGCGTCGACCCACTTCTTGTGTTGCTTCTCGATCGCCGGGCCGTCCTTGAGCGGAACGGTCTCGACCACGCCGCAGTGCTTGCCCTTGCACAGGAGGTTCTTCAGTTTGGCGAGGACATTCGGGTACGCGTCCGCGTTCGGCTTGCCGTCGAGTTCGACGATGTCGAAGGCCGCGAACCGGAGTCCGTCGAGTTCGGCCTGCGAGGCCGGCTGGCGAGCGACGCGAGTCACGTCGTGGACGCGCGGCCGCTTGCCTTGTGCGTCGGCGTAGTACAGTTCCCCCGCGACCATGGCCCGCTGAACTCCGCCGGACCGGAGCAGGTCGGCCGCCTCCTTGATGAGGGGCAGCCCGATCCGAACTGTCCCGCCTGGGTTCGCGAGAATCGCCGCACCGTCGGCGTACACCAGCGCGTTGAATTCGCCGTCCACCTTCAGACTGACCAGATAGTCGGCGGCCGCGGGGAAGCGCTTGAGAATCTGGTCTGGCTCGATAGGGACCATTCGCGTCGCGATGTGCCGGCGGTAGTCCTGGATGCGGGCGATGAGCATCGGATCGGCCAGGACCGTGGCCGCCCCGACCGCGTAGTCGCCGAGCTTGATTTCCATCCGACCTCGGTTGATCAGGCTCATGACGCGCTCCCCTCCGCAACGGCCGCCGGGGCCTTGAGCTCGATGTTTGACAAGTGCAGGAGCAGACAGTATTCGGCGCCGCGGGTCCGGCCTTCGAGGAAGGCCCGGTAGGGCAAGGCGCCGTACCGAAGGATCAAGGGTTGGGCGGCCTTTGGCCCGGCACCGACGAGGAGGAGACTGTTCTTTTCCTCGAGTTGGCGGGCGATGTCGAACAGGAAGTCGTAGGTAATGCCGTTGACGTGCATGACCTGAAGCTTCTGGACGAAGACGAACTTGTTGTAAACCTCCCGCTTCGGCAGCAGCTTGCCACTCCACAGCAAAGGCTGCTCGGCATTTACGTTCGGCATCTGTGCCTTCTTGGGTCGGCGAGTCTTCTCCGAGCCGTCCGGGTTGCGGACGATCTCAATCTGGGTGACGCCGTAGACGATCTTCCGGTCGGTGTTGACGAACACCCGCGAGGTGTCGCGGAGGAAGGAACCGGCCGTCTCCGGATCGATCTCCGGATCGCCGGCGATGAGGGCCTTGGCGACTTCATCGGGCGACCCGACCCGCTGCAACAGTGCCTCGTAGTCGTACTCGAGGGTACTCTTCAAAAGCCGCGTGCTGGTCGCCTGGCGGTCCTGGCCGTCGATCCACCGGACGAGGACCGGGGACCGGACGCTCTCGGCCATCACCTGAGCGTCCCGGCCCTTGCTGTTGGACAGACTCACTTCGGGCATGACAGTGCTCGCTCGTCGGTCGCTGGGTAAGGTGGTTTGTCGGGCGGGGGTCACACCATGCTGAAGTCGAGCGCGTCTTCCTCGACGGCATCATCGCCGGGGTCCACCACGACTGCGGCGGTTGCCTTGAGGCCGACGTACTCGATCGTCGTCGGGACGCCAACACACAGGAACAAGTTGCCGTCGCCGCCGGCGAGCAGGAAGCCGATGGACGCCGATACACCGCCACGGTAACTGAACGGGAACCGGTAGATCGTCCCCCCGCGCAGATACTCGAGCAGTTCCGCGATCGGCTGGGCGGGCATCCCCTCCGGCGGTTCGTGCGTCAGCAGGTAGATGAGGTGGACGTTGTGGGACAGGTAGTCCTCGATCGTCACCGCATCCGTGAGAGGGACGACTGTGTCGAAGGTGGATTTGGCGGTCGGGATGAGGTTCCCGTCGCGATCGACGGGTCGGAGGTCGGCCTTCTTTCGCCAAAGGCCGTCAGGGGACAGGTAGGCGATGCCGGTGCCTCCTTTGCCGACGACCGAGTGCCCGTCGCCGAGCAATGTCCCCACCTCGCAGGCCCGGCCGCCCTCGTCCACGACCTCCGTATCGACGTACCCGTACAGCTTGGTGCGGTCGATCTTCTGAATGCCGAAGCTAACCTGGCTCCCGCGATACTCGAACACCAGCGGCTTGGCCATGTCCGACTCCCGGCTGCACGTTCGGGTCGTCGCTGACCTGGATGAAGACCTGTTCCACACAGGTCGTGGGGCGGCTGTCCGCGCTTTGCGCGGTGTGCCAGGGGCCGTCGCGGGCCGCGGCATCGTCGAGGCCGTCGAGAGGAATGCACCGCCAGTTCCGCGCCGATCCGGCTGGCCCGAGGCTTGAGAGGCTGCTGCCGCCGCACTGGTAGAAGAGGCACTGCTCCTTGCCGTTCTTGTACCCTAGGACGTGCGGGCAGAGGACGCGAGACTCCCCCTTGTACCTGGCGACTACTTGCTTCTTCTGGACGATGCAGTCCCAGACCAACTCGAAAATCGGACTCATGGCTCCCTCCAGTCCTTTTCGCCTAGTTTATAGGCAGCAGCTGACGTTGCGCAGCTGCGGAGACCGGATCGGCGAGCCATCACTTGCCCGAGGCAGGCCGAAGGCGCGGAACCTGCGCGGGCAATTCAAACACAGCCCCGGGGTAGCGTTGCCCGAGCAGGAACAAGATCGTGTCGTCATCCGGAATGGGGATCTCTGGCCCCACCGGATCGAACGTGACCCCGTCTTCGTCCAGGTAGACCTTCGGGAGAGCGTCGAGTCGGACCACGCGGCACTCCGCGGCGGTCACAAGTCGGTCGATGAAGTCGAGCATGTGTCGACTCAAGGTGCGAACCGCTAACTCGTCGATATTCTCGGACAGAGTTGGACTCGCCACAAGCGACCCGGCGAGGACTTGAGACCGCGAACCCGGCGGACGTGCGGGTTTTGCCGGGGAACCGGAATGAACCAGGATGGGCTCTAGAACTGAGGCGCGGGAACGAACGTCAGCTGACCCTCGGCCGGCCAACAGATTTGATTTCCGATCACCTGCGAGCGCGGAGCGTGCAGAGGATCGTGGCAGATCACTTCGCCGGGCCGCGCGCCCGTAGGCGTTCGAGTGCGGCACGGGACTCGACCGTGAGCCAGGCGCCTTCGATCCCGGCTGCCCATTCCTCCAACACCTTTCGGGCCGCTGTAGTGTTCGCCAGCTCCATCGTCTGGACCGCCCGGGAATACGTGACATCGTCTCGCGATGGCTTCCGCGTGATAACAGCGAGAATCCTCTCCAGTCGCGCGCGGGCCTCGGCAGTGGGGTTGCCCTGAAGAGCTCGCCGCACCGATGGCTCGCACAGGGGCCCGGCTTTCGCCAGGGCGGCGCTGGCTTCTTCGCGGCGCGAGTACATGGCGTGGTCCAGGTCGGCGATCCATGCCCGAATCGTCTCCGGCTTCGGCTCCGCGATTGGTGGGAACTGCTCCCGCAGCCGCTTCGGCCCGTCTGGTTCGGCGGCCAGGGCCCAGATCGCTTCCCACGCCCGCTGGGCGTCCTCTCCGGTGAGCGCGTCCAACGGCCGGTCCGGGATGTTAGCGGGCTTGAGGCTCCAGGAGTAGGCTACAGAATCGTACCCGCCGGTCGCGAGGAGTTTCCCGTCCGGCGATATCCGGACGGATGCCACGGTCCCGCGGTGGCCATGTACGCTTGCGACCCGTTTGCCGGTCAGCAGTTCCCAGACTTGTGCCGTCCCGGCGTCGTCGCCGGTCACTACCAGCTTGCCGTCGGGCGAGACGTCGAGCGTGACCGCATACTTGCTGCCGGTCATCCAGGAGGACATCTCGGACAGCGTGTCCGCATGCCGAACCTGGACTCGACCGTTGAGCGACACCAGCACCACGAACCTGCCGTCCGGAGTGTACTGGGCGTCCCTGAGACTGGGCAGACCGTCCTTGCCCTTCTGCTCGGAAACGTCGGCGATCTTGACCGGCTGCCCGGTCGCGACGTCAACCACTTGAAGCCCGTACCCCCAATCGCCAGTCCGCACCCCGCGGCGCAGGCCGCGGGCCACGTGTCGGCCGTCGGCCGAGACGGTCAGCGCGACCGCCGAATCGTAGTCCCGGTCGGTCGGAAGGCCGACTCGCCAGATTTCCTTCCGCGTCTGAGTGTCGAGCGCAAGCAGACGGCCGTCCTGGTATGAGCAGACGAGCCGCCGACCATCCGGTGTGAAGGCCATGTGCGTGATCGCATGGAACAGCTGGTCCGGGACTGGACCCGGCAGCTTCATCTCCGCCTCCTTGCCAGCGGCCAGGTCCCACCAGAACATCTTCCCCTCGGGCCGGGTGGCGACCAACGTCCGGCCGTCGGGCGAAATGGCGAACGTGTGCCAGTCGGTCCCGTCCCTCCAGCGCGGCACCTCCTGCACTTTCCGCCCGGTCCGGGCGTCGAACACGTCGATGGTCCCGATCCCGTCGCCGACGACCACGCGGCTGCCGCCGGCAGTGAAGACCGCGTGGACGGCCTTGTGGAACCCCGTAGCGAGCGGGATCTCCTTGTTGGTCGCCAGGTCCCACTTGCGGATCCGGGCGTCTTGCCCGGCCGAGGTAAGGAACTTGCCAGCCGGGTCCACGTGCCAGATACCGCCCGAATACGAGCCCAGCAGCTTCCCGGTGGCCACGTCGGACCGAGTCAAATTGCTCCAGAGATCAAACGCGAACAGGGTCTTACCGTCCGAGGCGAACTGAAGTCCGGTCGGGCGGAGGCCCGACGTAAGCTCCACCTTTCGCGGCTTCGCCCCCATCGCTAAGGCCACGACCGCGACGGTTGCGTCGCCTCGCTGGTACGCCAGGTGCGACAGGTCCGGGGCGACGGCATACCTCATGACGTCGGGGATCGAGATTCCGGTCCGGAACTTAGCGGCTGGGTCGGGCTCCTTGGGCCGGTAGTAGTCGGTGATGTCAGTCTCGAACGTCTTGAGGTCCTTGCCCGTCTCGACGTCCACAACGCGCACGGTCAAGGCCCCGTCCTTGCCGCCTCCCACGACGAAAAACACGGCCCGATCGTCCCAGGCGTCGACGGTCGCTCCCGCGGCCGCGGTCGAGAAGACTTCGGCCCCGGTCCGCGCGTCGAACCCCTTGGCGACCCCGCCCGCGGTCCCGATGACCTGCTTGCCGTCCGGGCTGAACTGGCATTCGGCGAACTTCTCTTTGTCGCCGACCGTCCGCAGCTCCTTGCCGGTGGCCCGGTCGAACAGGTGAATGCCAAGCCCGCCGTCGAGGACGGCGACGAGCGACCCGTCTGGGCTGATCCGCGGACGCGGCATAGTGTTGTTCCGCACCGGCATGAGCTGGCGGGGCAAGCCGGTCTCGAGGTCCCACAGCTCGACCCCGTCGGTTCCGGAGACGAACCACCGGCCATCGCGCGAGTACGACCCAAACCAGAACCGTGTGTTGGCCCGGTAGCGAACGGTTCCGAACCGGGCCAGCGCGCCCGAGGGCAACGACTCGGCAACGTCGCCCGCCTCGCCCACCTGTGGCGGAGTTGCCTTCTCCTTCTCCTTCACTTCGCTTGTCGGAGTCTTCGGGTCCGAGATCGGACTCTGACCGGCGAGGGCGACGATGCCCCACCCGACCCCAGCGACTGCGACGGCGGCCGTCAGCCACTTACCCGTCCCGGCGACCCGCGGGGCCACGGCCAATGCGCGGATCGCCGCGACGGGCGGTTGACTCGGCAGGCGCGTACACGCGGCTTCCAGGGCGGGCGACACGTGGGCGGTCAGCCGGCCCGTAACGAGCGTCGTCGCGCCCAGGAGGCCGGGCCCGACCCCCCGGCGCACGAGACGGGCCTTCAACAGATCCCGGGCCTTATCGAGTCGGCGCTTCACCGTGCTGAGCGACCATCCGAGCCGGTCCACGGCCTCGTCGCGCGTCAGGTCCTCAAAATAGCAGAGCAAGATCGGGAGCTTCAGTCGCGGCGGGAGGCGGTGGACCTCCTCGTCGAGCAACTGGCGGACCTCGCGCCAGGACGCGTCCGCGAGTGGGTCGTCGGGAGCGGTCGCTACGGGAGGATTCTCCGGAGGTGAAGTCGACCGGGCCGCGGCTTTGCGCGCCGTGCGGTACGCCACGGCGTGGAGCCAGGCGGGAAGAGTCTTGGCCTCGCGGATCGACCCGGCCTTGCGGGCAAGCGCCCAGAACGTTGCCTGAGTTGCGTCGTCGGCTTCCGGTCGCGGGCCAAGGACTCGCCGGCACACGCCCGTCACCAGCGGCCCGTAGCGCCGCACGAGGTGAGTAAATGCCTCCTCGTCCCGTTGCTGGCGGTAGCGCCGGAGGGCATCGGCGTCCTCGATCGCATGGCTTTGGGGGACCAGTTGATCCAGCATCGGTCGGATGGTCTTCGTCCGGATCGGCACGGCGGGCACCTCGGGAATTGTCGTCTCCTGCATTAAAGTGCTTCGCCGCTGACGGCGCGGGTCAGATTTCTTCCTCAGCGCACCCGGTTGCGGCCCGGACCTACTTCCGAAACTCCCGAATCTCGGCCATCAGTTGATCCCAATCCCCGCGGAACCGGACGGCCCGGTCGTCGACATAGACCAGGGCCGGGGGTTTGTGCTCGCACACCTCATCGACTTCGATCGCGTTTTCCCGCAGCCAGGCTGCAACCGCGACGCGCCCCTCGGGCGTCCGGCACCGGGTTGAGTGGACGACCACTCGGTAAAGCTGCCGCAGCCGGGCGACGGCTTCGGCGGTTCCGTGGATGGGTGGGTCCGGAATGATCGCTTCGCCACGCCAGGCCGATCGGTACAGATGTAACACGCCGTCGAAGTCGAGACAGACGGTTCGCCTCGGCCGGGTGATGCCCAGCGGTTCGAGTTGAGCCGCGGTCGCCGGTCGAGTGACGAGCAGCCGGTCAATGGCCGCCTCGCCGGCAAGCCAGGTCTGATCGGCGTACGGCTCGTCGTTCCATACGCGAGTGAAGTGGGACCGGGTGTGGTGTCGGCCGGGCAAGCGGAGCCAGTCGCCGTAGCTGTCGGCCCCCGGGTGCTTGGGAAAGACTTCCGGCTTCTCGTCGAGACCCCGGCGCTCGTAATCATCCACGAGCCGGTCTGCGAACTGGTTGACGGCCATCGAATCCATCGGCTCGACGAACACGACAAGGATATGGAACCCGCCGATGCCGTTGGTATCCATGAGCACCGGATCCAGCCCGCGCTCGGCAAGCAACTGCCGCCACCCCTGCGCAGCCGCCAGGTTCCCCTCACGGCTGACGGCGTACTGATCGTTCGGGTCGTGCCGGTCGATGTCGATCGCCATCCAACGCGACGTGCGGTCCCGGCTGGCGCTATGGATGCCGAGCTGACCGCCCGGTTCCG
>Ga0066903_100004818_pt1 | contig 11521 bp, 7 predicted proteins | sample PanSoiMetaGPlot1_FD_67491 | JGI IMG/M metagenome (GOLD analysis project Ga0066903, IMG submission 67491) | Tropical forest soil microbial communities from Panama analyzed to predict greenhouse gas emissions - Panama Soil - Plot 1 (version 2) | ecosystem: Environmental > Terrestrial > Soil >...
GGCTCAATACGCTTCTCGGCAGGGCTCGAAGCCTTGGCCATGAGCGTGCTGCGGTGCGGCAGAAACTCGGCGATGCGAGCCTCGAGGCGGCGCCAATAGACGAAGTCGTTGAACTTCGTGTCATCAATGGCGGCGATCGCGACGGCTGAGAGAAACGGCAGGCTTTGGAGCACAAGAACCACAGCGAACACGTAGATTTCGTGGATCTGCTGGCTGTTGGTCGCGACCACAACCACGGCGCTAACAACCAGCAGGCCGCCGATGACAGCCTCCCAGAAGGCCTCGAACTCGCGATCGAGCCGATGCCCGCCGCCCTTGGCGGTTCGCACGAATGGAAGGTGGCTTTTGATCACGCCATCGCCGACGGCGCGTGCGACGGTCCACTGGACCGACATGGCCGCAAACATCGCCCCGATCATTTGACCGGGCGAGACAGCTACCCGCATCCGGTAGACCGTGAGGAAATGCGCAACTGAAACCGCGAACGCGGCGATGATCGGCAGCGTTAAGATTGTGTCGGGGATGGCGATGCCGACAAAGGCGACCACTGGCACCCAGACCAGGTTCAACAGCGCGACGGCGACCCCGACGGTCTCGGCCCCCAACCAATTGAGCCAACCCATGACAAAATCGCGGCGTTGCTCGCGAGTCAACAGGCTCGCACCCGGCAGAAATCGGCGCCAATGTTTCTTCAGGATCTGCGCGCCCCCAGAAGCCCAGCGATAACGCTGTTTTTTGAAGGCTTCAAAGCTGTCCGGCAAAAGCCCCCAACCGTACCGGCGATTGGTGTAAAGCGCACGCCAGCCGTTCTCTAGGATCGAGAGGCCAAGGTCCGTATCTTCGCAAATCGTATCGCTCGACCAGCCTCCCGCGGTCTCGAAAGCCGCACGCCGGATCAGGCACATGGTGCCATGAACGATGATGGCATTGTTCTCGTTGCGCTGGACCATGCCAACATCAAAGAACCCGGCATACTCGCCGTTCATGACATGGTGCATGAGGCTACGGTCGGCATCGCGATGGTCCTGCGGGGCTTGGACCAAGCCAATGGCGGGATCGGCAAAGCTCGGAACGAGATCTTTGAGCCAATCGGGATGAACCGCGTAGTCGGCATCGACCACGCCGATGATGTCCACATCAGCGGCGGTGTGGACGAGCGCGAGCCGCAAAGCTCCGGCCTTAAATCCCACCAGACGCTCGGCGTTGACAAACTTAAAGCGTGGCCCAAGCGCGAGACAATGTTCTTCGATCGGTCTCCACAAGGCGGGATCGGGCGTATTGTTGATGACGACCACGCACTCGAAATTCGGATAGTTGAGCCGCGACACGGCGTCGAGGGTCTGCTTGAGCATTTCGGGCGGCTCGCGACACGCCGGAATGTGGATCGACACCTTTGGCGCGAATCCTTCGCTCGCCGCGGGCAGCGCCGCCAACAGCCGCTGTGGCTTGGCGCCGAACACAATGGCCGCGATCTCCTCCATTCGGGCCAACGCAATCACCGCCAGCACCGCGAGGAGCGCCACCCCAAGGCCGAGCGCGAAGGCGGCTCCGGGAACAAAATAATGCCCGTTCCAATAGGCAAAGACCGTTGCACACCATGCGCCGATCACATGGACGCTCACGGCAAGCACCGCTGCTTGGGGGAGCGTGACGGCCGCAAGCGTGACAATCGGTAGCGACAATAGGAATCCGATCAACACGGCGATGGCGCCGATCTTCCAGTGGTTCGGGTCGACGATCGGGCCCGTCCACTGGAATTTCTGCTGCCTTGCCGCGTTAAAAAGACCCCAATAGGGTCCGACGCTTCCTTCAAACACCTTCCAAGGCTGGTCGACCGCTTCAACGATGTTGTAGTCGATCCCCAGCGCCTCCGCATGGGATACAAAATCCCGCACCACGACCGCCTGCTGCATTGGGCCGGGCGTAGCATTCTTGAGATTATAGCCTCCGCTGGGCCAGCCGAACTCGGCAATCACGATCCGCTTGCCCGGAAAGGTCTGTCGCAGCTTGTCGTAGATGAGAATTGCTTGATCGACCGCCTGACTCTCGGAGAAGCCCTCCCAGTAAGGCAGGATATGAGCCGCGATGAAGTCGACTGAGGAGGCGAGTTCCGGATGCTCGATCCAAACGTGCCAGATTTCGCCTGTGGTGACTGGAACTTGCACCTCACGCTTGACGCGCTGGATCAGCTTGATGAGATTCTCGACGGTCTGCTCGCCGCGGTAAATGGTTTCGTTGCCGACCACCAGTCCATCGATATTCTGGTTCTTCCTGGCAAGCTCGATCGCCGAGCGCAGTTCACGCTCATTGCGATCCTCATGTTTGTCAATCCACGCGCCCATCGTGACCTTCAGGTCGAATTCGTCGGCGATCGCCGGAACGAGTTCCACTCCTCCGGTTGACGAGTAGGTGCGGATCGCCCGGGTATGAGGCGCGATGGCTTTGAGGTCAGCGCGGATCTGCGCTGCAGTCGGTCGGTGTCCTCGGTCCGGATGCTCGGCGTCCGCGAACGGGGCATACGAGACGCTCGCAAGCGGGCCCGTCACGTCGGGGGCTGCGGCCCGTTCCGAGGAGAGCGCCCATAGCCCCGCGTGCACGCACGCAATGAGCGCGACGACAACAGCGACGAGGCGCATCGACATGACCGAATGGGGCAGAAGGGGATTGCCAGAACCCGTCCCCTGGGCTCGGCCGAGGCACGACTGGAGGTCAGCGAACCCCGGCATCGGCGCACCCTTAAATAGGACGAGGTGACGACATTTTCAAGGCAATGGATCCGACGGTTAACAAATTAGCCTTTATTGGCTTGAAGTTCCCTGCGGGGTCCCCGGAGGAGGAGCCGATGACGCCGTGGTGGGGGGAAGGCTTGGATTGATCCAGCATGCGTGAACGCGCGAATTCAAACTCTCAGGGGATTTAGGGTCGATGTTGCCTTGTCGCACGACGCATCTGAACGTTTCCTGAATGTGCGCGGCCGGGCAATTGAAGCGATCATAAAGGTCGAGGTGGCGGAACGCGGTGTCGAGATCATCGCGCCACAGCAGGCTTACCACACGTCGCCCTAGCCACACGCATTCCGGCTGGCCGGCCGTCCCCGGCAAGAGCCGTGCGGCTTCGGCGAACTCGTCAATCTTCTTTTTTTCATCTTTCGCGCCCTCGCCCGGTTGGGCAGCCGGCGCTTTTTGTTCCTGCGCCGACTGGTCTTCCCCGCGGGCAACGGCCCACGCCCCCATGGTCATAACAACCGCGGCACCGAGCGCCGCTGCGAAAATACGCACGCTAAATGAAAACATGGCAGTCCGGACGGGACGGTCCAACAGGACCTGATGACGATGAAGGCGTCTTTTGCATCGGATTCCGCCAGCATTGCGGCACCCCGCGTCCAACGCCTAGTCACTGGATGACCGAAGTCCCTGCGTTTGTCCAGAGTCCTGAGGCGCGATGTTTTACCGCCCGCCCGGAGCCGAATTGGCGCGCCGCTTGGCACCGGGGCGCGGGCAGGTTAATCCACCGGGCCTTGGGGTACTCACCCAGCCGGACCTTCCCCGCGAATGCGCCTTGCCATCATCATGTTCCTTCCCATCGGGGCAGCCATCATCCTGTTCTGGTGGTTTCTTGCCGCCCCCAGGCCGACCGAAGCGGTCGCATCGGGAAAGCTTTATTGCGTCTCCTACTCGCCGTTTCGGGACAATCAGACGCCGCTTGATTTGTCGACGCGGATCGATCCTGCCGAGATTGAGGGAGACCTTGTTCGCCTATCACGGATCACCGATTGCGTGCGGATCTATTCAGTGGATTTCGGCCTTGACCGGGTCGCCGAAATCGCCGCCCGCCACAACATGAAAGTCATACTGGGCGCCTGGATCGGCTCCGACGCGGTCCGCAATCACCGGGAAATCACCACCGTGACCGCGCTTGCCAAGCAATTTCCCGGCGTCATCCGTGCCCTGGTCGTCGGTAACGAGTGCCTGCTCCGGGGTGAGATTTCCCCGAGCGACCTCGCGGACGTTATTCGCAATGTCAAGAAGCAGGTTTCGGTCCCCGTGACCTACGCGGACGTGTGGGAATTCTGGCTGCGTTATCGCGAGGTCTATGATGCCGTCGATTTCGTTACCATCCATGTCTTGCCGTATTGGGAGGATTTCCCGGTGGCCGCCGGACAGGCGGCTGCCCACCTCGACGAGATCCACCGGAAGGTCGCGACGGCGTTTCCCGCCAAAGAGATCTTGGTCGGGGAGGTGGGCTGGCCGAGCGCCGGGCGCATGCGCGAAGGCGCGCTGCCATCGCCGGCCAACCAGGCACGGGTTATCCAGGATGTGCTCGCCTGGGCCGAGCATGAGCATTTTCGAGTAAACCTCATCGAGGCGTTCGATCAATCATGGAAACGCGAGCTCGAGGGCACGGCGGGTGGCCACTGGGGATTGCTCGACGGGACGTCAAGAGAGCCCAAATTCATTCTCGGCAGTCCGATCTCAAATCACCCATTTTGGCGGGTGCAAGCCGCCGGAGGGGTCCTGCTGGCCGCCCTGGTGCTCGGCGCGGCGGCGGCCGCCCGTCGCCGCACGTCACGCATTAACGAACCCTTAATCATGCGCTGGGGCGGGGTGGCGGTCATCGCCCTCATTCCGGGCGCGCTGGTCGGTTGGGCGATCGAAAATGTACCGCTGGAAAGTCTGGGGGCGGGCGGGTGGGCGCGCTCCATCGTGATGGCCGCGTTGGCGATTTTTGCTCCTCTCGGCGCGGCGGTGGCGCTGATGCGAAGGTTGCAGGTGCCGAGTTTTGCGCAGATCCTCGGTGGGCGGCCCGAGTGGCCCCGAGATCGGCTTGCTGGCGCGCTCGGGTTCGGCTTCGCGGTGCTCTGCGTGATCACGCTCGAAAGTGCTTTGGGACTGGTCTTCGATCCGCGTTACCGGGATTTTCCGTTCGCACCGCTGACTGCCGCGGCCCTGCCGTTTTTGGTTCTGTCCACCGCCGGCCGGACGCTGGAGGGCGAGCGCGGGCTTGCCGAAACTGTCATGGCGGCTGCGCTTGCGGGATCCGCCGTTTACATTGCGATCAATGAGGGCTTCGCCAATTGGCAGTCGCTCTGGCTCTGCGCCGTGTTCCTGGCCCTTGCGCTCACGCTGTTTCGCGCACGGGACGCGCAAAGCTCAAGATAAGCAGACCAATGGCGATCCCCGAGCCGCCAATGTTGTAGAGAACGATACCAAAAGCCGCTGCGACCATTCCGATGCTGAACAAGGTGAGTGACGGTCGGACCAGGTTGACAACAGCCACCGCGACAGCGATCGATCCAAATACCCAGTGTTTGAAGAGCGTAATCACGATTTGGCGTGCAAAGCACAGCCAGGTTGCCAGGCCTGCCTGGCAGGTGAGCCCGACCCACGCTTGCTCAACTGCGAGGTACCGCAGATATAACGCATAGCCGAGCGCCAATAGGCCAATCGGGATCAGAAAATTGAGTTGGCGGGCGGTTGGTGTGAAGCGGCGCTTCATGGCTATGGACACCGTTCGTGTTGCCGGGGGAACGAGACGCGGCTCTAACGAAGACCGATGAACACGCGATCCTCACAGACATTACGGATGCCAGGAACCGCGCTTGGCGCCAAACGCCACCATAGAGCCAAAGCCCACCGGCGTATAGACACGCGTCGTCTCTTCACTTCAAGGCCAATCGCTGGCCATCGAAGACCGTCGCCTGGCAACCAAGGCCCGCCGCTGATAAGGCCGCGCACAGCCGTGCCGCCGCTGCGGCGTTGGCGAGTGGTCCCGCCACGAGCCGCAACTCGATCGTTCCTGGCCGCGTTCCCTCGCGCAGGGCCATCACTGGACGCAGCCCCTCGAACAGCGATTCATGCGGTTCCTTAAGCGACTGCCAGAGCCCGCGCAGCCCGGCCATCGATGGCGCACTCCCAAGATCGACGCCGAATTCGGTCTTGGTCGCAATTGACCCGATGGGGCCGCCCTCGTCAGTTACGGCCGCGCCGTCGCGGTTCGCAGCCATTGAGGAGGCCGAACGCGGCAGTTCGCCAATCGAAGCCAAAGGAGCGCGGGACCCCAGTGACGGTGGGCTCATCGGAGAGGCTAGTCTCGTGTCGATCAAACCGGACGCATAAGCCATGGCGGTCGGCGACGTCACGGCGGTGCTCGGCTCGCTTGGACGGCCGGTGCCAGCCCCGACTGAGATCGCGCCGGTAGCGTCCTCGACCATGTGCTCAAGCGTACTCACTCTTGTCTGCAAGCGATCGCGATCGGCCGCGAGCAATCGGACAGCTTCAGAGATCCGCCTCACGTCGGCATCAATTTCGAAAGACATCTGTCTCTGCGTTATCCTCACAGATGACGGCTCGGGCGACGACCCGGTCGCTTGCGATAGCCGCTGGGAACCGGACTCGGTAGAGGCGGCTGCAAACGCCATAGCCACCGCGGCCAACGCCGCGCTGCCCCACAAGGCGAGCTGCCACGCCTTTCCGCTAAAGCGCCATTCTTCGTCGTCATCTAATTGCGGCACTAGACGCGTGCGCTGCGATCGCTCCGCCATGCGCGGATTCCTGTCTCGAATCAGCGGGCAAACGGTAGCAGAATCCCCCCGTCTTGTGCCGTGCGAGCCAATACGAGCGTGCCTTGAAGGCCAAGTCTTGCACGGAAGGCCAGTCTTGCGCGCGAGCGCTGCTAGGCTAACAACCTAGAAGCGGGGCGTTTGATGGCGACCTTGCGTCATTCTTCCCGCGCCGAACCCTTCTCGTGAATTTAAAGGATATAAAGGGTTTTGTTGCTCCAAACGGAAAGCCGGCATCCGTTCAGTAACGCCCGCTCGCGCGATGCTCGAGCGCTCATCAGGCTTCCCTGGCGCGGGGGCCGGCGTCGCCGGGCGTCCCCGTCGGAGCGGCCGTCATGCTGCGCTCTCAGCGCGGATCAAGAAGATCCAGCGCTTTAGATGTGGATTGGCCGCACCAAGGTGCCTGGTAGAGCGGAAGCGGTGTGGCGAAGCGCCGTCGGCGAGGTACCAAGGAGCCGCTTGGGCCGCCCTTCTCAGGAGACCGCTTGCCCGGGCTCCAATTCAGGTCGGCGAGGGATCCAATTCGGCTTTCGAATTTTACAATTTTGTGCGAATCGCTGATGCGCAGCTCGGTTTCGGCAGCGGATAACTTGCAAAGCAAGGGAGACCCAATGGGTTCGAGAACCGGCCTTGCCATCGTGCTCGCCGCGGGCGAAGGCACACGGATGGCGTCGCGACGCCCCAAAGTGTTGCATGCCATTGGGGGCCGATCGCTGTTGGGGCACGTCTTGGCGGCGATTGGTCCGCCGCTGGGACTTTCGGTCGTTGTTGTCACCGGCCCCGACCAGGACGCGGTCGGCGCCGAGACTAGGCGGTTTAGGCCCGATGCTCAGATTGCACTCCAGAATGAACGGCGCGGCACCGCCCACGCCGTGCTTTCGGCGCGCGAAGCGCTAGCCCATGGGTTCGATGACGTTTTGGTCCTGTTCGGCGATACGCCGCTGATCAGGCCTGCGACGGTATCACGGCTTCGAGACGCCTTGGCCGGGGGGGCCGCAGTGGCGGTGCTCGGATTTCGGTCCGCCAACCCGACTGGTTACGGCAGGCTGATTGTTAAAGGCGATCGCCTGGTGGCAATTCGCGAAGAGCGGGATGCAACCCCTGAAGAGCGGGGAGGCGCCCTGTGCAATGCAGGATTGATGGCACTTGCGGGCAAATTCGCGCTCGATATTCTCGAGCAGATTGATTGCCGTAACGCCAAAGGCGAGTTTTATCTCACCGACGCGGTCGGGATCGCTCACGATCGCGGGCTTACGATCGTCGCGCTCGAAGCTGAGGAAGACGAGGTTCAGGGCATCAATACCCGAGCCCAGTTGGCCTGCGCCGAACGCAGCCTGCAACAGCGCCTGCGCGCGGCAGCGCTTGAGGCCGGGGTCACGCTGGTGGCCCCCGAAACCGTATTCCTCGCCGCGGACACGGTGCTTGGGCGTGATGTCTTGATCGAGCCGCATGTGGTGTTCGGTGCGGGCGTGGTTGTGGAGGAGAACGCCGTCATTCGCGCGTTTTCACACCTTGAAGGTGCCTATATTGCTGCCGGAGCTTCAGTCGGTCCATTCGCACGCCTGCGCCCGGGGACGCGGCTCGGCACCAACGCCAAGATCGGCAACTTTGTTGAAGTGAAAGCGACGCTGGTCGAAGCGGGGGCCAAGGCCAATCATCTCGCTTATCTCGGTGATGCCAGGGTTGGGGAGGGGGCCAACATCGGCGCCGGGACAATTACCTGCAACTACGACGGCAGTGCCAAGCATCGCACTGAGGTCGGCAAGGGTGCATTCGTTGGTTCCAATTCGTCCCTTGTGGCGCCCGTAACAATCGGCGAGGGCGCCTATATCGGGTCCGGATCCGTGATTACCCGTGATGTTCCGGCCAATGCGCTGGCGCTCGGCAGAGGGGAGCAAGTTATTAAGCCGAGCTGGACGCGGCGGCTCGCCTCCAAGCTCTCAGCCAAACACCCCAAGGGCCCGTACGGGTGACACAGATCGATACCGTTTTTGATTTCCCATTTGGCCGTGTCGCATCTACACAGATTTCGAGTTGAACGACTTTTAGAGGGCATCCGGTCTGATGTGCGGTATTGTTGGAATCTTGGGTAAAGAGGCGGTCGCAGAACAGCTTCTCGGGGCTCTCAAACGCCTGGAATACCGCGGCTATGATTCGGCGGGAATCGCCACGCTTGAGAACGGGCGTCTGACCCGGCGTCGCGCCGAGGGCAAGCTCCGCAACCTGGAATCGCGGCTGATGCAAGATCCGCTGCTCGGCAAGGCCGGCATCGGCCACACCCGCTGGGCCACCCACGGTCGACCAAACGAGATCAATGCGCATCCTCATGTGACCGATCGGGTCGCCGTGGTTCATAACGGCATCATCGAAAATTTTCATGAGCTGCGTCACGAACTTGCGGCTTGCGGTGCACGCTTCGAGACCGATACCGATACCGAAGTCGTTGCCCATCTGGTGAGTGCCGAAATCGAGCGCGGCCGATCACCGTGCGAGGCCGTCGCAGCGGCGCTACCTAAGCTGCGCGGCGCCTTTGCGCTTGCGTTCCTATTTGATGGGCAAGAAGACTTGCTCATTGGCGCGCGCAAGGGATCGCCGTTGGCGGTCGGCTTCGGCACTCAAGAAATGTACCTGGGATCTGACGCCATCGCGCTAGCGCCGTTTACCGATACCATCAGCTATCTTGAAGACGGTGACTGGGTTGTGGTGCACCGCGACGGCATCGAAATCCGCGACGGCGGCGGACAGGTGGTGATCCGACCGACGCTCAAGTCAATGGCCTCGGCATTCCTCATCGAGAAGGGCCACTACCGTCATTTCATGGCTAAGGAAATCCATGAGCAACCCGAGGTCGTCGGACACACGCTCGCGCACTATCTTGACATGTCGACTGAGCGGATTGCTCTGCCGAAGCTCCCATTCGATTTTCGCGATATCGAGCGGCTATCGATTTCGGCGTGCGGCACGGCCTACTATGCGGGGCTCACGGCCAAATATTGGTTCGAGCGCTTGGCAAGACTTCCGGTCGATATAGAGATCGCGTCAGAATTTCGCTATCGCAGCGCCCCGCTTCGCAAGGGCGACGCCGCGGTGTTTGTCTCGCAATCCGGCGAGACCGCCGACACGCTGGCCTCATTGCGTTATGCACGCGAATACGGCCAGCATGTGCTGTCAGTCGTCAACGTGCCGACATCGACCATGGCGCGCGAGAGCGAGGTGGTCATGCCGACCTTGGCGGGACCCGAGATCGGTGTCGCCTCGACCAAAGCCTTTAGCTGCCAGCTGGCGACGCTCGCCTGCTTGGCCATTGGGGCCGGCCGCGCGCGCGGCATGCTTTCGGAGAGTGACGAGCAAGGGCTCGCGCAGGCGCTCATCAAGGTGCCCGGGCATATGACCGCCGCGCTTGCGCTGGAGTCAGAAATTGAACACCTTGCTCGAGAGCTCAGCAAGTGCCGCGATGTACTCTATTTAGGTCGTGGGACCAGCTATCCATTGGCGCTCGAAGGCGCCCTCAAGCTCAAGGAAATATCCTATATTCATGCTGAGGGCTATCCGGCCGGCGAGCTCAAACATGGCCCGATTGCCATGATCGACGAGACCATGCCGGTTATCGTCATCGCGCCCTACGACCGGGTCTTCGAAAAGACGGTCTCCAACATGCAAGAGGTCGCCGCACGAGGCGGGCGAATCATCCTCATCACCGATCCGAAGGGCGCGCGCGAAGCATCGGTGGAACCGTTGGCCACGCTGATCATGCCCGACATGCCAGCGATGGTGACCCCGCTCGCCTATGCCATTCCGGTGCAGCTCATTGCCTACCACACAGCGGTCGTCATGGGCACAGACGTGGACCAGCCACGCAACCTCGCCAAGTCAGTAACGGTCGAATAGCGAGGCCAGGCCTGCAGTCCCGCGGTGCCTCGCATCGGCCACCAAGGTTGCCGGCTACCGAAGTTGGCGAAAGGGCATTTTGTCCCTATGTGAGCAGCACTGCGGCTGGCATTATAATCATGCGCGAAAAGCCGCCATTACGTCGCGAAACGCTAGCCGCCGGGGTTGTTCTCTTAAGCGTTGCGCATAGAACACAGATCTTATGATGACGAACCCCTACGAACCTGAGCAAAATCGCGGACAAGATCCCCAACCTGGAGCAGCCGTGACCGTTGAGCCCGTCGCGGAACCCGTCGCCCATAGTTTCGGCAGCCGGGTGCGCACCTATTTTCTGACTGGCCTTGTGGTCGGTGGACCAGTGTTGATCACCATTTACCTCACCTGGTCGTTTGTCACCTGGGTCGACGGTCTGGTTCAGCCGTTCATTCCCGTCGCTTACCGGCCGGAAACCTATCTGCCGGTGAAAATTCCAGGGCTCGGGCTGATCATTGCGTTTGTCGGGCTGACCACGTTGGGCTTCCTAACCGCCAATCTTGTCGGCCGCACCTTGTTTGAGTTCGGCGAAAAAATCCTTGAGCGCATGCCAATCGTTCGTCCCGTCTATCGCGGTTTGAAACAGGTATTCGAGACGCTATTTTCCAAATCGGGGTCAACGTTTCGAACCGTGGGATTGGTGGAGTTTCCGGCCCCGGGCATGTGGTCGTTGGTCTTCCTCTCGACCCCGCCCGGCGCGGACATCATGGCGCACATGCCGAGCCAAGAGGACTATGTTTCGGTATTTATGCCTTGTACGCCCAACCCAACGACCGGGTTCTTTTTCTACGTGCCGCACCGTGAGGTCATCGAGCTTGACATTTCGGTTGAGGAGGCGGCCAAGCTTATTATGACAGCGGGCATGATTCAGCCGGGTGGTTCGGGTGCCGAACCGCAGCGCGCGCTTGCGACGCTCGCCGCGACCGCGCGCGCCGCGAAAGCAAATCGCACACCCGCGGCAGCCACCAAATAAGTTCCACTTCGTTCGGGTGCGCCCCTTTCAAGAACCATAGTAGCAATGCGGGTCGTCGCGCGCGCCAA
>Ga0066903_100004819_pt1 | contig 11520 bp, 8 predicted proteins | sample PanSoiMetaGPlot1_FD_67491 | JGI IMG/M metagenome (GOLD analysis project Ga0066903, IMG submission 67491) | Tropical forest soil microbial communities from Panama analyzed to predict greenhouse gas emissions - Panama Soil - Plot 1 (version 2) | ecosystem: Environmental > Terrestrial > Soil >...
GCCGCGCCCGCGCCGTCCGGCTGGAGATCAACCCGGACATGGTGGACGAGGTGCGCCACCTGCTCGTCCGCGAGCTGGAGCTGACCCCCGACGACGTCTACACCGTCGACGGGCTCCTCGACCTGAGCGCGGTGGGCTTCTTCGCGAGCATGGACCGCCCCGACCTGAAGGCCGAGCACTACCTGCCGGTGGCGCCGCCCCGTCTCACCCGGCGCGACGGCGAGCCCGGCGACTTCTTCGCGGTCCTCCAGGCCGGCGACGTCCTGGTCCACCACCCGTACGAGTCGTTCGAGGGCTCCGTTGTCGCGTTCACGGAGCAGGCGGCGGCCGACCCCCAGGTGCTTGCCATCAAGCAGACGCTCTACCGGACGTCCGGCCCGGCCAGCCCGATCGCGCTGGCGCTGGCCAGGGCGGCGGAGAGCGGCAAGCAGGTCGTCGCCCTCGTCGAGCTCAAGGCCCGCGGCGACGAGCAGGCGAACATCGCGTGGGCGCAGGCGCTGGAGCAGGCCGGCGTGCACGTCGTGTACGGCATGGTCGGCCTGAAGACGCACGCCAAGCTCACCCTGATCGTCCGTCAGGAGGCGTCCGGCATCCGCCGCTACGTGCACGTGGCGACCGGCAACTACAACCCGATGACGGCCCTGGCCTACGAGGACGTGGGGCTGTTCTCCTCGGACACGGACCTGGGCGCCGACGTCACCGAGCTGTTCAACTTCCTGACCGGGTACAGCCGCCAGCGGCGCTACCGGCGGCTGCTCGTGGCGCCGGCCTGCCTGCGCAGCGGCCTCGTCAGCCTGATCAGGGCGGAGGCGGCGCAGCCGGACGGGCGGATCGTCATCAAGGCGAACAACCTGGTGGACGTCCAGGTCATCGACAGCCTCTACGAAGCGGCCGCCAGCGGGGCCGAGGTCGACCTGATCATCCGCAGCGTCTGCTGCCTGCGGCCGGGCGTGCCCGGCCTGTCGGAGCGGGTGCGGGTGCGCTCCCTGGTCGGCCGCTTCCTGGAGCACTCGCGGATCTTCCGCTTCGGCAGCGAGGCGCGCGGCCACCGGTACTACATCGGCTCCCCCGACATGATGGATCGGAACCTGGACAGGCGTGTCGAGGCGGTCGTGCCCGTCGTGCAGCCCGACCTCCAGGCGCGCCTCGCCGAGATCATCGAGACCGAGCTGGCTGACGACCGCCTGGCGTGGCTGCTCGGTCCCGACGGCGGCTGGCACCGGGCGCCGGCGCGGCAGCGGCTGGATGCGCAGGAGCGCTTCATGGCCCAGGCGCACGCGCGGGCGAGGGAGCAGGATGCGCGCCGCCTCGGCTGACCGGCAGGTCACGCTCGGCGCCTCCCCGGCATTCCATCTCCCGAATCTGTCCGGCATCGCCGACGGGGTCGTCGCCGGTCCGGAGGAGGAGGCGCGGCTGGAGACGACCTACTACGACACCGCCGACCTGCGTCTGGCCAGGTGGGGCGTCAGCCTCAGCCACAGCGCCCGCCGGTGGACGCTGACGATCCCCGGCGTCGCCGGCGGCCGCGCGACGGAGCTCGGCTTCGACGGCGGGAGCCGGCGGCCGCCCGACCAGGCGCTGGCACTGGTGAGGGCGTACCTGCGCGGGGCGGTCCTGGAGCCCGTTGCCCGGCTCTCGAGCTGGCGGCGGCGGGTGCCGCTCGTCGACGGGTCGGGCCGCCGGCTGGCCGAGGTCGTGGACGACGAGGTCTCCGTCCTGCACGGCCGGCGCGTTGCGGCGCGCTTCCGCGACGTCGAGGTCGAGCTCGAGCCCGGCCAGGACGGGCTGCTCGCCGCGCTCCTGGACCGGCTCCAGCAGGCCGGCGCCGCGCGGGCCTCCCGCACGCCGCTGCACCTGCGCGCGCTCGGCCCGCCCGCGCAGGCGGAGCCCGACGTGGTCGTGCCGCCGCTGCCCCGGGAGCCCTCCGCGGCGGACGTGGTGCGCGCGGCGCTGGCCGCGGGCGTGCGGCTCGTCATCCGCTACGACCCGCTCGTGCGCCTGGGCGGCGACCCCGAGCACGTCCACCAGGCGCGGGTCGGGACCCGGCGCCTGCGCTCGCACCTGCGCACGTTCCGGCCGCTGCTGGACCGCGACTGGGCCAATGGCCTGCGCGACGAGCTGGGCTGGCTTGCCGGCGAGCTGGGGCCGGTGCGGGACCGGGAGGTCCTGCACGAGCGCCTGGAGGTGCTGATCGCCGACCTGCCCGCCGTCGACGTGCGGGCGGCCGCCGGCCTGGCGGCCACGCTGGTCGCCGACATGTCCGCGGCCCGCACGCGGCTGCTGGAGGCGATGGCCACGCAGCGCTACTTCGACCTGATCGACCGCCTGGTCGACGCCGCGGCCCACCCCGCGCTCACGCCCGCCGCGGCGCAGTCCGCGGCGCGGGCGCTGCCGGCGCTGGTGGTCAAGCCCTGGCGTGACCTGCGCCGGGCGGTGCGCGCCCTGGACGAGCAGCCACCCGACGAGGAGCTGCACCGCGCCCGGATCCTGGCCAAGCGGGTCAGGTACGCGGCGGAGGCGGTTGCGCCGGCCGTCGGCTCGGACGCGGCGCGCTTCGGGAAGCTGGCGGCGGGGCTGCAGGAGGTGCTCGGCGAGCACCAGGACAGCGTCACGATGCAGGACTGGCTGCGCGGAGCGGCCACCGCGCGCCGGCGCGCGTTCGTGGCAGGCGAGCTCTGCGCCATCGAGGCGCGGCGCGCGGCGGAGGCGCGCGAGCGCTGGCCAGCCGCCTGGCGAGAGGTGGACCGCCCGCGCGCGCGGGCGTGGATCAAGCCGTGAAGCGCCGCCCGAACGCCACGCGGGAAGTGGCGGTCCGGGCGGCAGGTGGCATCGTGTGCCGGCCGGGTCCGGCGGGCCTGGCCGAGATCGCCGTGATCCACCGGCCCTCGCAGGACGACTGGACGCTGCCCAAGGGCAAGCTCGACGGCGGCGAGACGGCGGAGCAGGCCGCCCTGCGCGAGGTGCTGGAGGAGACGGGCATGCACTGCCAGATCGTGCGGCCGGCGGGCTGCACGGCGTACGTCGACCGGCGGGGCCGCGACAAGATCGTCTGCTACTGGGTCATGCGACCGCTGGACGGACGCTTCGCGCCCGGCGAGGAGGTCGACTCGCTGCGCTGGCTGACCGTCGACGAGGCGATGGGCGTCCTCAGCTACCCGATCGACCGCGCCCTGCTGTCGGCCCAGGAGCTCTGCTGACCGGTCACTCGAGCTGGGGCCAGGCCTTGTTCTCGTACCCGATGTGCAGCACGCCGTAGAGGATCGCGACCCCGACCAGCCCGAACAGGGCCTGCAGGATGTTCAGTCCGAGCACGAGGTTGATGACGAACCCGACGGCCGAGGTCGCCAGGAACCCGTAGAAGCCCCACTTCTGCCACCGGTACAGCGCGATGGCGAACGCGACGTTGGCCGCGGCGAGGATGGCGAGGACGGGGATCGCCCAGCCCTGTGAGTTCGGGAGATTGGCCGCGATCGCCCTGCTGAAGAAGACGTAGAGCAGGGCCGTCAGCGAGTTGACGACGATGACGAGGACCAGCCACGCGGTCAGGCATCCGTGCCTCTGCTTCTGCATGCCCGCGATTGAACAGGCATCGTCACCGCTGAAGCAAGGCCGGCGGACGGACGAAACGCCCGGAGACCGCTCGTGGCCCGAATTCGAGACGCATGCGCGCAGGTCGCGCTATCATCCGCTCCGCGCATGCTAGAGGAGGTGGCGTCGGGCACTCCCGGGTCGCCACGGATGATCGCCGTCACGCCGGTGGACGGCGCGGCGGTGGTGTCGTGGGAGCGGCCCGCGGACGGGCGCTCCGTGTCCCGCTACGAGGTCACGCCGGTCTACGGGTGGACGCCGCTCCGCGAGCGCGCCGTGACCGTCGACGGCTCGGCCGCCAGCGCGCTGGTCCGCGGCCTCCTCAACGGCGAGACCTACACCGTCCGCGTCACCGCGTGGAGCGGCGAGCGCGGTGGGCCGCCTGCGGTCTCGCCGCCGTTCGAGCCCAACCCCGCGCCCGAGTCGCCGTACAGCGTGGCGGCGGCCGCCGGCGAGCAGTCCGCCACCGTGCGCTGGGCGAGGCCGGTCGGGGGCGGTCCGATCGAGCGGTACCGGGTGACCGCGTCCCCGCGCGCCGCCGAGCCCGTCGTCGTACCGGCGATGCAGACGAGCGCGCTGGTCGTCGGCCTGCGCAACAGGACGCGCTACACGTTCACGGTGGCCGCGCTGAACGGGGCCGGCGAGAACGTCTCGGCGCCGTCGAACCCGGTGTGGCCCGGCGACGACGTTCCCGGGTACCTGTTCCCGCTGTCGCTCGCGTACCTGCTGGCGCTGAACCTGGTGGCGCTCCTGTACGCGCTCCACTACCCGCCGGTCGAGATCGCGGGGGTGACCATCCCGGCGCTGCGCGACGTGCTGCCGCCCTCGGTCGCCGGCGTGCCGGTCAGCATCCCCTGGTTCGGCGCGCTCGGCGCGGTCCTGATCGGCCTCTACGGCATCTTCGACCACAGCCACCGCGACTGGCAGCGCGCGCTCAACGCGTGGCACCTGGCCAGGCCCTTCACCGGGGCCGTCCTGGGCACCGTCGGGTACATCCTGTTCGCGTCCGTCCTCCGGGCGGCCGGGATCGTGCCGGTCGACCAGGGCGGCGTGGGCAAGCTGATCTACTTCGGGGTCGCGTTCGTGGTCGGGTTCCGCGAGGAGACGTTCCGGCAGCTCATCAAGCGGGTGGCCGACCTCATCGTGGGCCCGGGCCAGGGCACGCTGGTCGCCCCGCACCCGGCGCCAGCGCCCGTGTTCCCGCCGCCTCCTCCTCCCGGGCCGACCGCGCTGCCGACGGCCGCGTCACCGGTGGCCGGCCTGCCCGCGCCGTCGGTCGACGGGCGGGGCTGACCGCTCTGGACCCGCGCCAGGTCCGCTTCCCCACGGCGGACGATATGGATGCTGCTGCCGTCGCCGTCGCGGGTAGGGTGCCGGCCGCCGCGCTGGTCGAGAGCCCGTCGCTGGGGCCGGCCCGCGGCGCCGGCCGGGTCATGCTCGCCGTGGACACGCTCAACCGCGCCGGCTCGTTCAAGCTGCGCGGCGCGGTGGCCGCCCTGTCGGCGCTGCCGCGCGGCCGGGCGGTCGTGGCCTGCTCCGCGGGCAACCACGGCCTCGGGGTGGCGATCGCGGCCGGCGAGCTCGGCATCGCCGCGACCGTCGTCGTCAGCGCCCGCGCCGACCCGCTGAAGATCGCCGCGATCCGCGAGACCGGGTGCGCGCTGGTGCTCCACGGGGAGACGTACGACGAGGCGGAGCGCCACGCGCTCGCCCTCGCGGAGCGCACCGGCGCGGCGTTCGTCTCGCCCTACAACGACCCCGCGGTCATCGCCGGCCAGGCGACGCTCGGGCGTGAGGTGGTCGACCGGCTCGGGATGGACCTGACGATCGTCGCGCCGGTCGGCGGCGGAGGCCTCGCGGCGGGCGTGGCCCTGGTGGCGACCGGGGCGGTCACCGTGGGCGTGGTGGCCGAGCGGTCGCCCGCGATGGCCGCGGCGCTGAGCGCCGGCCGGGTCGTGCCGGTCGCCACCGGGGAGACGGTGGCAGACGCGCTGGCCGGCAACCTGGAGCCCGGCACGGTCACGTTCCCGCTGGTGCGCGACCACGTCCAGGCGGTGGTCGCGGTCAGCGACGCCGAGATCGCCGCGGCGATGCGCTTCCTGTACTCCCGGCACGGCCTGGTCGCCGAGGGCGCGGGCGCCGCGGCCGTGGCGGCGGTGCGTGCCGGCCGGGTGCCCCTCCGGACGGCGGCCTGCGTGGCGCTGGTGACGGGGCGGAACGTGGACCCGGCGCGCTACGCGTCCGTGCTGGCGGGGACCTGACCGGTCAGGCGAGGACCGCCGCCAGGCCCGCGCCGACCTCCGCGAACGTCGTCGCGGGCAGGTAGCGGCCGCGGGCGCGGCGAGCCAGCTCGCGGCACCGGTCGATCGCGTCCGGCTCGGCGCTGGTGCCCAGGACGTGGACGCGGTCGATGCCGGCCAGCGCCGCGTGCGGGTCGCCGCCGGCCGTCGCCAGGCAGTCGCTCATCACGATGGCCAGCCGCTCGGGGGCCGCGGCGCGGGCGAGCTGGGCCGCGGCGGTGCGCAGGGCCAGCGCCAGGTTCGTCGTGCCGTGGGCGCGGAGGGACAGGATGTCCGTCACCAGCCGCCTGGCCGGACGGGGCCGGCCCTGCGCCTGGAGCACGATCGCGTCCCGGCTGAACGCCACGACGCTGCAGTCGGCCCGGTCGCCGGCGGCCAGGGCCATCGCGGCCGCCGCCACCGCGGCCAGGGCGATGCCGTGCCCGCGCATCGAGCCGCTCTGGTCGATCAGCAGGCACGCGGCCGGCCGGGCCGAGCGCCAGTCGCGGACGACGAAGTCCTCCGCCGCGCGAGGCCGGCCCGCCGCCCGCTCCAGCGTCCGCTCCAGGTCCACGTCCGCCTCGGCGAGGCCCGCCAGGGGAACCATCCTCCGGTAGCCGCGGCGCACGGGAGGGCCGCCCCGCGCCATGCGCACGAAGACCCGCGCGGCGAGCCGGCGGGCCCGCTCCCGCAGCGCCGGGTCGGTCGCGGTGGCCAGGTCGGCGAGCAGGGCGGTCGCGGCGTCGGGGTCGCGCCGGCGCACCTCGTCGAACGCGCGCTCGTCGAGCTCGCCCACCTCGGGCGAGACGTCGGCCATGTCCGGGTGGGCCGCCTTCAGCTCGGCGCGGCTCCGCGTGCGCCGGCTGCCGTCGCGCAGCGCGCGCTCCGCCCCCCGGCCCTCCAGCACCTGGCCCCCGCCGCCGGGGGGCGGGGATGGCCCGGGCCCGTCGTCCCCGCGCGGCCGCTGGTCGAGCAGCCGGTCGAAGATCTCGGTCACGACCTCCTCGGGCCGTCGCTCGCAGCCCTCGTCGAGCCGGATCCGCCCGGAGAACGCCGCCAGCGCCGCGTCGAGCAGCGTCGCCCGCGTCGCCCGCGCCTCCTCGCGCAGGCGGCGCAGCCGCTCCGCCAGGTGGACCATGTCGATCGCGCCCCTGACCGAGGCGCCCATCCGCACGTCGCGGTGGTCGCGGGTCGCCCGCGCGATCGAGACCGCCAGCGGCGCGGCGCCCGGGTCGAGACCGGTCGCGCGGACCACGATCTCGCGCTCGGCTGCCTCGTCCTGGTACGGGATCGCGATCCGGCAGACGCGGTCGTAGACGGCCTGGCCGATCCGCGCCGTGCCGACGGCGTCGAAGGGGTTCATCGCCGCCACGAGCCGGAAGCCGGCCCGGGCCCGGACCATGCCGACCCGCGGCACGTGGACCTCGCCCTCGGCCAGCGCCGTGATGAGGACGTTCAGCGTCTCCTCGGGCACGCGGTTGAGCTCCTCGACGTAGAGCAGCATCCCCTCGCGCAGCGCCCTGAGCAGCGGCCCCTCGACGAACGCCTCCGGCCGGTAGCCCGCCTCCAGCACCAGCGCCGGGTCGTGGTGGCCGAGCAGCCGGGCCGGGGTCAGCTCGGCGTTGCCCTCGACGAACACGAGGCCGATGCCCGCGGCGTCGGCCACCGCACGGAGCAGGGTCGACTTGCCGGTGCCCGGCGGGCCTTCCAGGACGACGTGACGGCCGGCCTCCAGCGCGGCGCTCAGGACCTCCGCCTCACGGCGGAGGCCCACGATGTCGCGCCCGACCCGCTCGAGGAGTCGCCGGCCGAACCCGGCCTCAGTGCTCGTGGATGATCACGCCCCGGATGTTGTTGCCGTCGAGGAGGTCCTGGTAGCCGGCGTTGATGTCCTCGAGCTTGTAGGTCTTGGTGATCAGCTCGTCGAGCTTGATGTCGCCCGTCCGGTACAGGTCGAGCATCTTGGTGATGTCGTAGATCGGGTTGGCCGACCCGAACAGCGTGCCCTGCACCCGCTTCTGGAAGAGGGTGAGCATGGCGCCGTTCAGGTGGATCGTCTTCTCCATCAGGTTGCCGAGGCCGGTGACCGTCACCGTGCCGCCCTTGCGGATCACGTTGAAGGCCGACTCGACCACGTCCTCCTTGACCACGCCGACCGTGACGATGGCGTTGTCCGCGCCGACGCCCCAGGTCAGGTTGGTGACCAGCTCCTGCGCCTCCTCGGCCGTGGCCGCGCTGTGGGTGGCCCCCAGCTCCTCCGCCTTCTCGCGCTTGAGCGCCAGCGGGTCGACCGCCACGATGTTCTTGGCGCCCGCATGCCTGGCGCCCTGCACGGCGTTGATGCCGATGCCGCCGATGCCGTAGATCACCACCGTCTCGCCGGGCTTGACGCCCGCGGCGTACACCGCCGAGCCCCAGCCGGTCGGGACGCCGCAGCCGACCAGGACGGCCTTCTCCAGCGGCAGGTCCTTGTCCACGGGCACGACCGAGTACTCGGAGATGACGCCCCACTGGGAGAACGAGCCCAGCATGCACAGGCCGCCCAGCTCCTCGTCGCCCAGGTGGTAGCGGAACGTGCCGTCCGCCATCTTCCCCTCGAGGATGGTGGCGCCCATGTCGCAGAGGTTCTGCTGGCCCGTCGAGCAGAAGCGGCAGCGCCCGCACGAGGGGATGAACGAGCACACCACGTGGTCGCCCTTCTTCACCCGCGAGACGCCGGGGCCGACCTCCTCGATCACGCCGGCGCCCTCGTGGCCGCCGATGATCGGGTACCTGCCGGGCAAGTCGCCGGTGCGCATGTGCTCGTCGGAATGGCACAGCCCGGCGGCCACGAACCTGATGAGGACCTCGTTGTCCCTGGGCGGGTCGAGCTCCAGCTCGACGATCTCCCAGTCGGTCTGCGGAGCCCGGAGGATGGCGGCCTTCGTCTTCATCGTGGATCTCTCCTCTGCTGGCGGTGCCTCGAACATACTCCTCCCCGGTCCGGCCCACAATTGAACTCCTGTATGGGCGCATCGAGCCTGCTGGATCCGCTGCCGCTGGGCGCCGGCAGGCAGGCGCGCAACCGGGTCGTGTTCGCCGCGCACGTGACCAACCTCGCGGAGGACGGCCTGCCCGGGGAGCGCATGGCGGCGTACTACGAGCGGCGGGCGCGGGGCGGCGCCGGCCTGATCGTGCTGGAGGAGGCGTTCGTCCACACGTCCAGCCACCCCTACGAGCGGGCGCTGCGCGGCGAGGACCCGGCCATCGCCGCGGCCTACCGGCGGGTCGCCGAGCGCCTGCACGCGGCCGGCGCGCTGGCGGTCGCCCAGCTCGGCCACGCCGGGATGCAGGGCAGCGGACACGTCAGGAAGCGGGTGCTGTGGGCACCGTCGGCGGTCCCCAACCCGGCCACGCTGGAGCTGCCGAAGGTCATGGAGCCGGAGGACGTGGCCGCCTGCGTGGAGGGCTTCGGGCTGGCCGCCCGCCACGCCGTCGCCGGCGGGCTGGACGGGGTCGAGGTCAACGCCGGCCAGCACTCACTGGTCCGGCAGTTCCTCTCCGGCCTGACCAACCAGCGCGACGACGACTACGGCGGCGACCCGGCGCGCCGCCGGCGCTTCGCCCGCGAGGTGATCGCGGCGGTGCGGCGCGAGGTGGGGGACGGCATCGTCGGCCTCCGGCTCTGCTGCGACGAGCTGGCGCCGTGGGCCGGGATCACGCCGGCGGAGGCGCCCGAGCTCGCGGCCGCGCTGGCCGAGGGTGTCGACTACGTGAGCGTCGTCGTCGGGTCGATCTTCTCGGTGGAGGAGACCAGGGCCGGCCTGCACCGGCCGCCCGGGCACCTGCTGAGCCTGTGCGCCGCGGTGCGCGAGCGGCTGGATGTCCCCGTCTTCGCCAGCGGCTCCCTGGTCGACCCCGACCAGGCCACCGCGGCGGTCGCCACCGGGCGAGCCGACGCCTGCGAGATGACCAGGGCCCTGATCGCCGACCCGGACCTGCCCCGCCGGCTGGCGGAGCACCGCCCCGACGCCGTGCGGCCCTGCATCAGGTGCAACCAGGACTGCGCGGTCCGCTCCGCGGCCAACGCCGTCGTGAGCTGCATCCACAATCCCGAGGCGGGGCACGAGTGCGAGCTCCCGGCGCCGGCGCCCGCGCCGCGGCCGCGCAGCGTCGTCGTGGTGGGCGGCGGGCCGGCCGGCCTGGAGGCGGCCCTCGTCGCCGCCCGGCGCGGCCACCGGGTGACGCTGGTCGAGCGCTCGGACGCGCTGGGCGGCACGCCGGCCGCGGTGGCGGCGGCCGGCGAGCGAGAGCCGTTCGCTCTGGTCTCGCGCTGGCGGGCGGACCGGGTCGCCGAGCTGGGGATCGACGTGCGGCTGGGCGTGGAGGCGTCGGTGACCCTGCTGACCGGCCTGCGGCCGGACCTCGTCGTCTTGGCCACCGGCGCGCGCGCCAGGCCGCCCGAGGGCCTGACCGGGGTCGAGCGGATGCACCTGGTCTCGGTCCGGGAGGTGCTGGCCGGCGCGCTCCCCGGCTCGGGTCGGGTGGTGGTGGTGGACCGGCAGGGCTCGTACCCGGCGATCGACGCGGCCCGCGCGGCCGCGCGGTCGGGACGCCCGGTGACGATGCTCACCGAGGACGCGGTCGTGTCCAGCCAGCTCGGCGCGACAGGCGAGCTGTCGCCCTGGTACCGCGCCGCGGCCGCGCTCGGCATCGAGCTGCGGCCGATGACGGTGGTGGTCGAGGTGACCGCCGGCGCGGTGCGCCTCCGCCACCGGTACGGGACGGCCGGGGAGGAGCTGGCGGCCGACTGCGTCGTGCTGGCCGACCACGAGCTCCCGGACGACGCGCTGTACCACCGGCTGGCCGGCGCGCTGCCCGGCGTCGAGCTGCGGCGCGCGGGCGACTGCGTCGCGCCGCGCCGGGTGCTCCACGCGGTGCTGGAGGGCGGCCTGGCCGGACGTTCCGCGTAGCGGAACACCCTGGCGCCGTCGTGTCGGGAATCTCCGACACTGTCGACTATGGCAGTCGCTCTCCCTCCGGGGGTAACCGAAAGCGCGATGGACCGCGCGGTCGAGGCGTTCGCGGCGGCGCTCGGTCCGGGCGCGGTCCTGACGGCGGAGCAGGACCTGCGGGAGTTCCGGGACCCGTACGCGTACGTGGGCTGGGACGAGTTCACGGCCGGCGCGGTCGTGATGCCGTCCTCGGTCGAGGACGTGCGGGCGGTCGTGCGGATCGCGAACGAGCACCGGGTCCCGCTGTGGACGTTCGGCCAGGGCCGGAACTACACGTACGGCGGGCCCGCGCCTCGCGTGCGGGGCTCGGTGCTGGTCAACCTGCGCCGGATGGACCGGGTGCTCGAGGTGAACGAGGAGCTCGCGTATGCGGTCGTCGAGCCCGGCGTGCGGTTCTTCGACCTGCACGACGCGCTGCGCGGGCGCCGGCTGTGGCCGTCCGTCCCGGACATCGGCTGGGGGAGCGTGGTCGGCAACACGCTGGAGCACGGCCGCGGCTACACGGCGCAGGGCGACCACGCGTCGAGCGTGTGCGGGATGGAGGTGGTGCTGCCCGACGGCGACGTGCTCCGGACCGGGATGGGCGCGATGGCCGGAGGCACGTCGTGGCACGTGAACCAGCGGGGCTTCGGGCCATCGCCGGACGGCCTGTTCATGCA
>Ga0066903_100004820_pt1 | contig 11519 bp, 12 predicted proteins | sample PanSoiMetaGPlot1_FD_67491 | JGI IMG/M metagenome (GOLD analysis project Ga0066903, IMG submission 67491) | Tropical forest soil microbial communities from Panama analyzed to predict greenhouse gas emissions - Panama Soil - Plot 1 (version 2) | ecosystem: Environmental > Terrestrial > Soil >...
GGCGCGGCCGGGTCAGAGGGACCCGCCGAACTGCTGGGCGAGGTGCGGTCGCTACGCCGCAGGGCGCGACTCGCGCGGCACGCCTACTGGTTCCCGCTGGTGCTTTTCGGGCTCGTGACGTGCGCCTCGGTGCCGTTCTACATCCCCAGCTTCCCGGCCAGGGGATTTGCCACCTACACCCGCCTGCCAGGCCCGGCGTTCCTGCAGAGCGGTTACCTCGGCGGGTTCGGGATCTGGAGCGATCGGGGTACCGCGTACTACTGGCTCGGCGCGATGCTGCTCGGGATCGCCGCGACCGTGCTCTGGTACCGCTGGCGGGGCAACCGCATTGGCCTTCGCACGCCCGCTCGCGGTTACCTGATCACCGGGCTGCTCATCGTCGCGCTCGCCTTGCTGATCCCGCTGGTCGGACGCGGCGGCGGCGTCGGGGTGCTGCTGATCATGCCGGGCGACCTAGTAGTCCGTGCAACGTTTCCGTTCGTGCTCATTGGCCTGGGGCTGTGCTTCCTGGCCTGGGCGGAGCGCAGCGTGGGGCTCACCGTGATCGCGGTCGTGTACCTCGCGCTTGCCCTGCTGGCCAGCCTGTACGACATCGAGAACGTCTTCTACAACTTGTTCGGCTGGTACCTCAACGGGATCGCGAGCGCATTGCCGAACGTGCTGCTGCCCGGCCTGGTGCTCTTGCTCTCAGGGGCGGGCGCGTGGCTCGTGCAGCGGCGCCAGCACCCTCCGGCGCCGGAGGACTGAGCACAGTGGCCGAGTTTCCTACCAACGGCCTGGACGATGTGGTGCATCAGCGGCACCGCCTCGGCATTCTCACGATCACGGCCGAGGCGCGGCAGGCTGAGTTCGGCTACCTGCGCGAGGCACTCGGCCTGACGGCGGGCAACCTGTCGCGGCACCTCTCTGTACTGGAGGAAGCCGGGCTGGTCCAGGTCGAGAAGGGTTACAAGGGCCGCCGGCCGCGTACCTGGGTGCGAATCACCGGCCGTGGCCGATCCGCGCTGACGGCCGAGCTGGACGTGCTGGCCCGGCTGGTGCGGCAGCGGCCATCGCTCGGGCAAGAGCCCGAGTCAGGCTAGCTCTCCGCGGCCTCCTCGCGGCGGACCGGCAGCTTCCACCACACGAGCGGTAGCAGGCCGGCCGCGATCGCTGCCTTGATCGCATCGCCTGCCAGGAACGGCGTGAGCCCGTCCGTCAGCGTCGCGCCAGCCGACAGGTGCAGGTCGAGCGCCAGCCAGGTCAGTCCGAACGCGTAGATGATGACCTCGCCGACGAGCATCGCCGGCACGGACTTCAGCACGTTCCGGTCGGCCCCGCGGCCAGCGAGGTAGCCGCACGCGGTGGCCGCGAAGAAGAAGCCCACGATGTAGCCGAACGACGCGCTCGCGTACCCGGCCGTGCCGCCAGCGAACCACGGCAGCCCGGCCACGCCGGCGATCGCATAGAGCGCCATGGCAGCGGCGGCCCGCCGCCAGCCGAGGGCTGTGCCGGCGAGAAGCACGCCGAGTGTCTGGCCGGTGATGGGTACCGGCGTGAAGGACAGGTGGATCGAGACCTGGGCTAGCAGGCCGACGAACCCTGCGGCGCCCACGACGAGCACCACGTCACGGACCGCGTGAGCAACCGCCCCCCGGTTCGCCGCGATGAGGTCGCCCAGCACAAGCGGGCGCGGGCGGGCAATGGCAACAGACGACATGGCGCGTGGCCTCCTCGGGGGGTGCCGGCTGGGACGACCAGGGACCCTACCAGGCGGCCGGTCTGCCAGTCGCATCAAGCCGCGAGGTAGGGTGCCGCCGTGGCCGCATACGCACCAGAAGCCGTGTGCCTGACGACGGCCGGCGCACCGGGCGAAGGCCCGTCACTGCCGCGCGGCACGGTCGGTTACCTGGCCGGGGACTGGGACGTGGTGCGCGAGATCGCCGACCACCGCAGCGGGCAGGCGGGCGAGTTCCGCGGGCGGGCAAGTTTCCGGTCCGCGCCGGACCGTGCCGGAAGCGGCGACTTGGATTTCGCCGAGCACGGTGAGCTGCGGTTCGGCGGGCATCGCGGACCGGCCAGCCGGAGCCTTCGCTACCACGGCCGGGCCGACGGCGGAGCCGACGTGCGGTTCACCGACGGGAGCGCGTTCTTCCGGCTTGACCTGCGCTCTGGGAGCTGCCGGGCGGTGCATCCCTGCCGGGCGGACCGCTACGCAGTGACCGTGACCTGGCTGAGCCCGGACTGCTTCACCGAGATCTGGCGTGTCACCGGCCCGGAGAAGGACTACGACATGACGACCGTCTACACGCGTGCGGGCTGCGAGAAGTGACGGTGCCGATGCGGGGGGACGACCCCCCGCAGCCCCTTGCCGGAGGGGATTACTCAGGAACGATTCCGCGGCTGCTCACGGCGGCGGCGGACCGAAACTCAGGCGGGATCTGGCTGCGCAGCGACGAGGGCACGCTGACGTTCGCGGGAGCGGTTGCCGCCGTCGGCGCGACGGCAGCGGCGCTGCAGTCCGCGGGCGCCCGCAAGGGTGACCTGATCATGCTGACAGCCGCTACCACGCCGCCGTACCTGCTCTGCTGGCTGGCCGTCACCTCGTTCGGTGGCGTCGCTGTCGCGGTGAACCCGCGCAGCTCAGCTGCCGAGCTCGCCGGTTTGATCCGCCAGGTCAGGCCCCGGTTGCTCGTCACTGACCGGGGCCTCGCCGGGCTCATCGAGTCGGCCCGGCTCGGCGACCCGGCGGACGGAGACCGGCCGGCGGCGGCCACGTTCCCCCCTGTTCTTGATGTTGAGGAGATCGTTCCGGCCGACCGGTATGCGCCTGCCGCAGCGGGGTCAGCGGCATTGACCGCGGCGGCCGTCGGGCCGGACGACCTGGCCGTGCTCATCCCGACCTCGGGTACCACCGGGCGGTCCAAGCTGGTCATGCAGACGCACCGGGCGTACGCGATGGCGGGGGAGGGCTTCCCGTTCTGGATGGAGCTGACGGCGGCTGACCGGATGATGACGACGCTGCCGCTGTTCCACGTCAATGCGCCTGCGTACTCGGTCATGGGGTCGCTGGCCTGCGGTGCCGGGCTGGTGCTGGCCGGGCGGTTTTCAGCGAGCTCGTTCCTGGACATCGCGCGGCGGCATGGCGCGACGGAGTTCAACGCCATCGGCGCGATGCTGGAGATCCTCATGCGCCAGCCGGAGCGGCCGGACGACGCTGATACGCCGCTGCGGCTGTGTTACACCGGGCCGGCGCCGGAGCGTGAGCGGCAGCAGGAGATCGAGAGCCGGTTCGGGCTGCGGATCGTCGTCGGCTACGCGATGTCCGAGTCGCCTTACGGACTGATCTGGCCGCATGGGTCGCGGCCGTACGGCACGCTCGGCACCATCCGCCAGCACCCCCAGCTCGGGGTCATCAACCGCGCGCGGGTCGTGTCGCCTGACTCGGGTGCCGTCCTCGGACCGGGTGAGACCGGCGAGCTTGAGCTGACCAACCCCGTGGTGACGCCGGGCTATTTCGGGATGCCGGAGGAGAGCGCCGCCGTCATGGACGGCGACTGGCTGCGGACCGGCGACCTGGTGACCGCGCACCGGGACGGCACCTACACCTTTGTCTCCCGGGTGAAGGAGGTGATCCGGCGCCGCGGCGAGAACCTGTCACCGCTGGAGGTCGAGGAGGTGCTGGAGACGCACCCGGCGGTGCTCGAGGCCGCCGTGGTCGGGGTGCCCTCCGAGCTTTCCGAGGAAGAAGTCAAGGCGTTCATCGTGCCAGCGGGGCAGGCCCTGGTGGATTTCGCGGAGCTGCGTGCTTTCGCGGCGGACCGGCTGGCCGCTTTCAAGGTGCCCCGGTACTGGGAGGTCATCGAGGAGCTGCCGCGGACACCGACGTCGCGGGTTGCCAAGCACCAGCTGCCGGCCGGGAACACGCCCGCCGAGTACGACGCCGCGGCGACGTCGGCATCAGCCTCGCAGAGAGGCCCGCGTAACGGAGATTGATCTTCGTGGGTGTGAGTTTGGTATCGCGCTGGCAGGACCAAACTCACACCCACGCGAGGCTTCGGCAGCCGTGCTGCGGGATCAGATCCGGTAGAACAGGTTCAGGAACCGGTCGGCCAGGGCCGGGTCGCCGCTCGCCGTGCCGCCGTTGAACCGGCCGAAGGCGGTCAGCACCAGGCTGCCCGGGTCGAACTCGAGGATGGCCGGCAGGTCATCGATCTTGCCCGGCTCGTAGCTCATACCGCCTTCGCCGATGGACACCACGGTGTCGCCCGCGTTGCGGCCGCTGACGCGGACGCCGATCTGGAACGGGGTCAGGTCGGCGTCCGGCCTGATCGTGGACTGCCAGATGATGAACATGAAGGGAACCAGCAGGTCGGCGGAATCCGCGGGGATCGCGTGCGCGCGGCCGCTGCCCTGGCGGATGTCCCAGGTGTGCACGCCGTAGTCCATGAGCTGCCCGCCCGCGTAGACGAAGGCGGGCACCGGGCCCATGTAGGCGTGCGGCACCATCAGGCCGCCCCATTCCTCGGCCGTGAGCGGCTGCAGGATGCCCATCATCCTGTCGAGGTCCGCGCGGACCCGCGCCATCATCTCTGCCTGGGTCAGGGTGCCGAACTGCTGCGCAGACGAGCCCGCGAGCTCGTGCATGACCAGCAGACCGTGCGCGTCCGGTGCCGTCGCGCCGCTTCGGGCCGTGTCGAACGCGCGGAAATAGCCCTCTGTGGTGTCCACGATGTGCCCGATGACGTCCTTGACCTTCCAGCTCTCGCACGCGGTGGGCGCCTCCCAGGCTCCCGGCTCTTCGGCCAGCGCAAACATCTGCTCGGCCTCACGCCGGACGACTCGGAGGATCGTGTCCTTGCCCTCGTAGGTCATGGCGTTCCACTCGCTCATGTCGTCACCCTTTCTCAGCCGTGCGTTCGGGATGTGAACCGCTGTGCGGCCATCACAGGCAAGCCCAGCGCACAGCGGCGAGTGGTGTCAACGAGAACAGGAAACGGAACGTGCTGACCGCGCCTTAATGACTCCGCCATGCCGCGGCCGCAGCTGGTCAGCCCGTTGGGGTGAGGCTGGCCAGTGCCGCGCCGTAGCGAACAGCGACGAGCTGGCCTACCGCCTGGTGCGCGCCGAGGACCGGCGCGCACGGAGCGCTGAGCGCGGCGCTCAGGTCAGCCAGGACCGCGGTTGAGGTCTCCGGGCCGATCAGGCACGGCGCGAGGACCGGACGCCGCGAGCCGGACTCAGTCAGCCGCTCGACCGCGGTCACGATGCTGGCCGGATCACCGAGCGACGCTGGCACCACGGGGACCGAAAGCCTCGATGCCAGGAGCACCGCCGCGACGGCGGCAGCGCTGGTGGCTTCCTCGCCCGCGTCCGCGAGGACCACGATGCCCTGGCTCTCAGCCGTGATGCTGAGGCCGGTCGACCTGGCTACCCGCGCCAGCCCGGCCTCGGCCAGCCGGGAGTGCAGTGCCTCAGCGACGAGCGGGTGTGGGCCGAGGTGAGAGGCGAGCACGGCCGGGACGGCCGAGTCGGCAACGGCCCGCCGGATCGCGCCGTCGAAGCGCACGCTAGGGCTGAGCAGCAACGGAACGACCACGCGCGGGAACTCGTTCTCCTCGCCGCCGGACCCTGGGTCCGCTGGCGCCAGGCATTCCGAAACCGGCGATTCGTCGCCGTCCAGGTAGCCGACCAGAATGTCGACTCCTGGACAGGACAGCTCGGCGAGCTGCGCGACGGTCGGGCCGATCCCGGCAGCGTCGGCAGCGGCTGTGCCTGGCACCGCCAGCACCAGCGCTGGCGCACCCGACCCAACCGACAGTCGGTGCGAACTACGGTGCCTGCCAGGCGGTCGACTTCTGACCCGCCGTGGCAGCGGCTCGGCCCCGTCGGCGGGATCGCCGCGCTGGGGCAGCGAACCGCCGCGCTGCGGTAGCGAACCGCCGCGCTGCGGTAGCGAACCGTCACGCTGGGGTAGCGAACCGCCGCGCTGCGGTAGCGAACCGTCACGCTGGGGTAGCGAACCGCCGCGCTGCGGTAGCAGGCCGCCGCGTCGGGGCAGCGGCAGGTCGGCCTCTCCGTTGCTATCGGTGACCGGTCGCCGGCGCGGCAGGTCGGCGCCGCCGGGTCCGAGCTGGCCGCCGCGCCGGGGGAGCGGGTCTCCGGGCGGTGGCATGGGCTCATCGCGATTGGTCACGCTGACGTATCGTAATGGCCCCGTCCGCTCGTTGGCGCGGCTTCAAAGATGTTGACGCCAAACCCGACATGTGCGGCTGATCGGTATTACTCGGTCGGAAGCATGCTCCGGAGCACGGCGATGAGCGCGTTCTGCTGGTCCTGGGTCAGGCGCCGTTCGGCCCGGATCGCTGCCTCGATGTCGGGCGGCGGTGACTCATTGTGATCAGTCCCGTGCGAATCCCGGTGCAGCAGCCCTGCCTGCGCTAGCAGCGTCTCCGTGGATACCTCGAGCGCGTCGGAGATCAGCCTGATCACGCGGACTGACGGCTGGTGCAGGCCGCGCTCGATCTGGCTGAGGTACGGGTTGGACAGCTTGGTGCGCTCGGCTAGCTGTCGCAGCGACATGTTGGCGAGCTGCCGCTTGCTGCGGATGAAGGCGCCGAGTGCCTGCATCTGGGTGTCCCAAGGTTCGTTCACTGTGCCCCCATGCTGCCGCGGCTCCGGCTGCGCCCGAAGGGTCGGCCATGGGTGCCTAGTTAGTATGCCTATAGGGATACCAACTAGGCACCCATGAATCGCAGGCCCTGCTCGGAAGCGTCGTCGGCGGCCGAGCTGGGGCGGAGCAGAAGGGTGTCTCGCCCCAGCGGCGCGCCTTCCTTGCTGGTTACTTCTTCGGCGCACGCGGCTTGCTCGCGCCCGTCGCGCGCGCGGCGCTGCCCTTGGCGGAGCCGGTCTTCGCGGCGCTGGGCTTGGCGCTGTCGGCCTTGGCCGTCGCGGTCTTCGGCTTAGCGGTCCGGGCCTTCGGCTCGGCCTTGGCCGGCGCGGCCGCCTCCTTATTGACGGCCAGCTCGCGGACCTCCGCAAGCTTTGCCTCACCTGCGCCGTCAGCGTCGGCCGTCGGCTTGCTCGCGTCGGGGCGCACGATGACCACCATCTGACTCAGCCTGGCCCTGCCCTCGGCGACTAGCGGGGTCGCGGCCCTGGCAGCCTCGGCGACCCGCTCGGCCAGCGTGCGCTGCGCGGCAGACACCTGCTCGGCAACGCCCGCGCGGCGAGCCCGGTCAGCCAGGTCGCGCTGGGCGGCGATGATGCGCTCGGCGTACGGGCCGGCGGCGTGCCAGGCCTTACCCGCGAGCTCCCGCTGCACGGTGAGCGCCTGGCTGGCGATTTCCCTGGCGTGCTCGCGCGCCTCCGCCGGAGTCGGAACACGCATTGGCCGCCCCGCCGGGACGGCGGCCAGCCCGGCCTTGGCGAGCTCGCTGACGACGCCAGCGACAGCCTCGCCGCTCTTGCGGACCTGGGCCTGGCGCTTGCGCACCCGCTCCTGCCCCTTGCGAACCTGCTCCTGGCCGCGCTGGACGGCCGCGATCAGCTCCTTCTGGACTTCCTGCATAGTCTTGCTGTCGATCATCAGGACCCTCCCTGCTTGGCTTCGTGCTAACTATATCAAGCGCTAACTATGATTAGCAAACGCGCGATATGCCAAGCAGGTCCGGGGCTGCCAGCCGCCGTGGGTGCCGCCCGCAAGGGTGGGCGGGGCGCCTGGATACGGGCGATAGCACCGTGGGCATCCCGCGCCGGGCCCGCTCGACTAGCTGCCCGGTCGCGCGACGTCGTAGTACAGGTGAGTGACGCCGTTGCCCTCGCTGACCTTGGGATTGCCGAGCTGGACCGGCCCGGTTGCGAGGGATCCGAACAGCCGTATTCCCTCGCCGAGCAGGACTGGCACCAGCTTGACCTGAATCCGGTCGACGAGGCCACGAGCCAGACACTGCTGAATGACGCTCGGGCTGCCCAGCGCGATGACGTTGTCCCCGGCGACCTTCTCGGCTGTCGCCATCGCGCTTTCGATCCCGGCAGTGTCGAACGACACGGACGAGTTCTCGTGCGGCCAGCCGTCAGGAACCTCGTGCGTCACGACGATAACCGGCGCCCCCGTGGGATGACGGCCATTCCAGCCGTTCGCCACGTCAAACGTGCGCCGGCCGTACACGATGATGCCCAAACCCATGGCGTCTGCCTCGCCGGCCGGCTCGCGCGGCGACTGTTCCGGCTGCGGCTTGCCGTACCAGGCGAACACTTCCCCGACCCCGTCGCGGGGATCGGCTACGAACCCGTCAAGCGAGACCGACATGTCCGCAACGACGTGTGCCATCGAACCCTCCTTTCCTCGCGTCAGGCTTCCTGGACGATCACCAGGCCGTTGCCGTCCTGGTCGCGGAACTTGAACATGGGCGGCACGCCCGGCCAGCGCAGCACGTCGTCTGCGGTCGCTCCATGGTCCAGCAGGTGCTGACGAAACGCGTCAGCGTCGGGAGCGCAGAGCCGGATCCCGGTCTCCACGCCGGCGGGCGTTTCGGGATTCGCCAGTGTGAGCGCGATCGTGGTACCGCCGCTCGGCGGCGTGAGCTCGATCCAGCGGGCACCGCCGCCGATCGGGACGTCCATGCCCTTGTTGAGACCGAGGACGTTGCTGTAGAAGTCCACCGCCCGGTCCTGGTCGCGGACCGGGACGCCGACGGTGAGCATCCGGGTGACGTGGTTCGTGGCGGTCATGACTGCCTCCAGTCCTGCTCATACATCAGTGATCCGGGTGTGGTGAGGAGCTCGCCGCTCTCCAGCCAGGTCTTCAGGCCGGAGAGGATCATCGGCCAGCCGCCGTAGATCTCGTCGTTCGCGCCCTCGCGGAGCTCGTCGTGGGTGAGGACGAGCCGGCAGGAGTCGGCAACCTGCTCGATCTCCCAGGTGACCCTGGTGGCGCCCTCGCTCTTGACGTCGTCGCTCCACAGCGCGGTCATGGTGTGCACGAGCCGCCGCGGCGGGTCGGCCTCGAGCACCTCGCCCTCGCCGAGCAGGCCGGGGGCATTCGGGTGGGCCATCTCGAGACGCGAGCCGGGCTTCCAGTCGGACGCGACGCTCGCGCCGAAGTTGTACTTGCGGCGGATGTCCGGGTCGGTAATCGCCTCCCAGAGTCGCTCCGGGGTGGTCCGGATATAGATCTCGAAGATCTTTTCCATCGGCTTCTCCAGCTTCTGCTTGATCTCACTGAGCCCGGCGGCCCAGGGCTCGGCGTACTTGCTGACCCAACGATCGTGGATAAGGCGGATCGGCACCGGGTTGAGGAAGTGCAGCTTCTCCCGGCCGCGCTTCCTCGTGACGACGAGTCCCGCCTCCTCAAGCTGCCTGAGGTGTTTCATCACGCCGAACCGGGTCATCGGGAACCGCTCCTCGAGCGCGCTCAGGGTCTGGCCGTCAGCGCGGAACAGCTCGTCGAGCAGTGCGCGGCGAGTCGGGTCGGCTAGTGCCCTGAACACCTCGTCCATACCTTCAAAAATAGGTGACCGTTTGGTCACATGTCAAGTGCCGGAGAACGGAACGGGGCCCTCATCCCGCGCCCGGACTGGCCGTGCGCGGCAGCTGAGGGTCGCGTTGAGCTGTCAGAAAGCGGCGGCATAGCGTTCAGGCATGAACTCTCGCTGGCCGGCTGTGTCGTACTCGCAGTGGAGCGCCACGTGCGACACGTTGCACGCGTACACGCAGGTACTCGGGAAGCTTTCCGTCGCGCTGGCACCGCCAGAGCCGCAGCTGCAGCACGCGGCGCTGCGGCTCACGGCGCGAGGCTGGGAAACCGCGCCGCTGCCCGCGCCAGACGGCTCGGGATGGCTCGTGGCGCTGCTGGACCTGACGTCGCACGAGGCGGTCATTGAGCACAGCAGCGGCCAGGCCGGGCGCATCCCGCTGACGCCGGACCGGCCAGTGGGCGAGGTGACCAAGCATCTCCTGGCAGCCGCGCGCCGGCTGGCCGGGCCCGTGACCATCGATCCGACGCCGCAAGAGGTCTGGTGGCACGTTCCGCTCGATGCCGATGAGGAGCACGCGCGGTACGACCCCGACCAGGTGGCGGCATACTTCCAGGCGGCTGGCCGGGCCGCGATGGTGCTCGCTGAGTTCCGTGCGCCCTTCCGCGGCCGGACGACGCCGGTCAACGCATGGTGGGGATCGTTTGACCTCGCGGTGAACCTGTTCTCCGGGCGGCCAGCCGAGCCGCCGTCGCAGGGCTTCATCATGCGCAACTCCATGGATGCTCAGGAGGTGGCCGTCGGCTGGTGGCCCGGCGACCCGCGCCATCCGTCGGCCGCCTTCTATGCCTACGCCCATCCGGCGCCTGTCACCTTCGGCGAAGCACAGCTCCGGCCGCCCGCCGCTCACTGGGAGGCAGGTCTCGGGGAATACATCCTGGACTGGGACAGCGTTATTGCCAGCCCGGATCCGCACGCCGCAGGGCTGGATTTCGCCCGGTCGGCGTTCAGTCACGCCTGCGCGGTGTGCGAGTGGGATCCCGCCCTGGTTGCGACGGCACAGGGCTCACCGCCGCCCGTCGGCTAACTGCTGCCATCGTTCGGGCCGCGAACCTGGCATGCTGGCCAGGTGAGTGAAGCAGGTCCGCCGATAACTACCCGCCGAGCGCGGCTGTGGCATGCGGCTGAGTCCAGAAACATCCCGCTGCGGGCAATCCTGGCGACGGTCGCCGTCGTCGTGCTCGTCTACCTCGCCGCGCAGCTGGTCGACCGGCTACGCGGAGTACTGCTCCTGCTCGTGGTTGCCGGTTTCATCGCGCTACTGCTGAATCCTCTGGTCGTCGCCCTCCAGCGGCCGCTGCGCCGCCGCGGTCTCGCGGTCACGCTGGTCACGCTGCTGGCGGTCCTCGTGTTCGCGGGACTCGCCACGGCGTTCGGCTACCCGCTGATCAACGGCGCGAGCCACCTGGCCGGCGACCTGCCGGCCTACGTGCGGCGAACGCAGCACGGCCAGGGCTGGCTCGGGCACCTGGTGACGCGCTACCACCTGCAGAACTGGGTGGACCAGAACGCCCCCAAGCTGGCCGGCTACGCCCGAAGCCTGGCGTCGCCTGCCCTGAGCCTCGGCAGGGGCGCTGTCTCACTGATCCTCTCGCTGGTAACCATCTTCGTGCTGGTAGTCCTCATGCTGCTCGAGGGACCGAAAATGCGCACGGGCCTGCTCGGATTGATGGACCCGGGCCGGGCGCGCCGCTACAGCCGCATTGCAAGCGAGGTCAACCGGTCGGTGACCGGCTACATGCTCGGCAACTTCGCGACGTCCGTGATCGCCGGCATCGTGGTGATGGTCGCGCTGCTGGTCCTCGGCGTGCCGTTTCCGTTCCTGTGGGCACTGTGGGTGGCGCTAGTGGACTTCCTGCCGATGATCGGCGGGGCGCTGGCGGGCATCCCGGTCGTGCTCTTTGCGGCGACCCACTCCATCTCGGCCGGCATCGTCACGCTGATCGTTTTCCTTGTGTACACCCAGGTCGAGAACCACGTGCTCAACCCGCTGATCATGAGCCG
>Ga0066903_100004821_pt1 | contig 11518 bp, 12 predicted proteins | sample PanSoiMetaGPlot1_FD_67491 | JGI IMG/M metagenome (GOLD analysis project Ga0066903, IMG submission 67491) | Tropical forest soil microbial communities from Panama analyzed to predict greenhouse gas emissions - Panama Soil - Plot 1 (version 2) | ecosystem: Environmental > Terrestrial > Soil >...
CCTGCCCCTGCCCGAGCGTCCCAACGCCACCATGTGGGGCCTGGCCACCCACCCGGCGGAGCCGACGCGCATCGTCGCCTTCAGCCTGTTCGGCGAGGTCTACGTGACCGAGGACGCCGGAGAGTCCTGGCGCAAGATCGCGCGCGAGTTCGGCGAGATCCGCGCCGCGGCCTGGCTGCCCGCGTGACACCGTCGCCTGCGCGAGCGGTCGTGCGTGCGCGCGCGGCCGCGGGAGTCGGCGCGGTCGCGAGCGCGCTCGCCCTCGCGGCAGTCGCGCCTACCGTGTGGGGAGCGCAGGCCGCCGGCGCGCCGAGCGTGCGCGAAGGCGAGCACGACGGGGCGAGCTACGTTCTCAGCGTCCCAGCAAAGTGGAACGGCGGCCTCGTCATGTTCGCCCACGCCTACCAGGGCGCCGGGCCGGGTCGCGGCAGCGTTCCTGCCTCCACGCTCGCCAGTCACCTCGGCTCGAACGGCTATGCATGGGCCGCATCTGGCTTTCGCAGCCGGGGCTACCGGCCCGACTGGTTCGTCGAGGACACGCTGGCGCTCCGCGAGCGCGTGATCAAGGAGCTCGGCCGGCCCCGCTGGACGATCATTCACGGAATCGCGATGGGCGGTCACGTGGCGATCGCCTCGCTCGAGCTGTATCCCGAGGCCTATCAGGGCGCCTTCATCGAATGCGGCAACATCGATGGCGTGGGTCTCGCCGACTGGCTCTACGCCTACACCGCAGCCGCCGAGTACTTCTCCGGCCTGCCGCTGCTCGACACGCCGCGCCCCGCGTTCGATGGGCTCGTGGCCGGCACGTGGCTCGGCCTCATCGGCCGGCCCGGCGACTACACCGAGCGAGGCCGGCGTTTCGACAGCGTCGTGAAGCACCTCGCGGGTGGCGATATTCCACTGCGTCTGGAAGGCATGCACGAGGGTTATCTGTGGAATCTCAACCCGCGTGACCCCGGGCCGCAGCGCACGCAGGAATTCGCGCGCCACGCGGACACGCGGCAGATTGTCTACGACATCGATCCCGGGCTCGGGCTCGATGCGGCCACGCTCAATCGCGAGATTCGTCGCGTCACGCCAGCCGCGGGAGCCCGCTCGCGGGAGACAAGCCCAGTCTTCGCCGAGCTGACCGGCAAGATTCGCGGACCCGTCATGGCGCTGCACGAGACTGCCGACTTCCGCGTCCCCTTCCGCCTGCAGCAGAACTATCGCCGTCGTGCCCAGGCCGCCGGCACCGGGCACCTGCTGGCGCAGCGGGCCGTGCGCTGGCCGGGGCACTGCAGCTTCGACGGCGCCGTACGCGAGCAGGCGTTCGACGATCTCGTCGCGTGGATGGAGCGTGGGGTCGTGCCCGCGGGTGACGACGTGCTGGGTGACGTCGCGAAGCTCGGTCTTCGCTGGACTCCGGCGCTGCACCCGGCCGATCCGGCGCGCAAGCCGTGAACAGAGGGAGGACATCATGCGTGGAGCACATCGTGTCGCGATCTGGATCGCCGTCGTCACCGCCCTCGCCGCGGGGGTGCTGATGGTCTCGCCGGCCGGCGCCGCCACGTTCGTCTACGTCGGCAATGCCGAGAGCAACGAGATCTACGTGCTCCAGCTGAATCCGCAGAGCGGCGACCTCACGGTCGTCGACAAGACGCCGATTCCGGGCATCGAGAAGCCGGGGATCTCGACGCCCATGTCGGTCAGTCCCGATCGCCGCATCCTCTACGTCGGCACGCGCGGCGAGCCGAAGATCGCCGCCGGGTTCGCCATCGATCAGTCGACCGGCAAGCTGACGTTCATCTCGGCCGGGCCCTTGGCCGACAGCCTGGCCTACATCGCCGTCGACCGGACGGGCCGCTACCTCCTCGGCGCGTCGTATCCGGGTCACCGGGTCACCGTGAATCCGATCGAAGCGCCCGGCAAGGTGGGCCGGCCCCAGCAGGTCCTCGAGAACCACCCCAACGCGCATTCGATCCTGCCCGACGCGGCGAACCGCTTCGTGCTGGTGCCAACCCTGGGCAACGACCGCGTCAATCAGTTCGCGTTCGACGCCTCGACCGGCAAGCTGACGCCGACCGCGTCGCCGGCGGCCGAGACGCGCCCCAAGGCCGGTCCGCGCCATCTCGTCTATCATCCCGGCGGCAAGATCGTGTACGTGAACGGTGAGACCGACGCCAACGTCTACGTCTTCGACTACAACACGGCCAGCGGCGACCTCAAGCAGAAGCAGGTCGTCAGCGCGCTACCGGCCGGCTTCACCGGCAAGCCCGCGACCGCCGATATGCACATCACGCCCGATGGCAAGTTCCTCTACGTCTCGGAGCGCGTCAGCAGCACGCTCGCCGGCTTTCAGGTGGACGCGGCCAGCGGTACGCTCACGCCGATCGGGAGCGTGCCGACCGAGAAGCAGCCGCGCGGCTTCGGTATCGATCCCTCCGGGCGCTATCTGCTCGCGGTCGGCCAGCTCTCGCACGGCCTGTCGAGCTACGCGATCGATCAGTCCAGCGGTAAGCTGACGAAGCTCAAGGAATACCCGATGGGCAAGAATCCGAACTGGGTGGAGATTCTCGACCTGCCGTGAGCATGCCTTCGAGTCCGCTCGGCGCGCTGAGACGGAGCCTGGCCGAGGGCCGGGCCACCCTCGGATATCTCGTCACGACGCCGAGTGTCCAGATCGTGCAGGCGCTCGCGCGCACCGGCATCGACTGGCTGATCATCGACACGGAGCACGCGTCCATCGGCATCGAATCGGTAGCGGCGATGGTGGCGGCGACCGCCGGCAGCCCGGTGACGCCGCTCGTGCGCGTGCCAGCCGCGCGCGCGGAGCTGGCCAAGCCGGTGCTCGACTGCGGCGCGCTCGGCGTCGTGTTCCCGCAGATCGCGACGCGCCAGGAAGCGGAGGCGACGGTGCAAGCCGTGCGCTACGCGCCCGAGGGGCAGCGCGGCTATGGCTCGACCTACGCGGCGCTTCGCTGGGGGCTGCCGAACCTCGACTACCTGAAGGCCGCCAACACGGCGGTGCTGAACGTCGCGCTGATCGAGTCGCAGGCGGGCGTGGACGCGCTGGACGACATCCTCACGGTCGGCGGCCTCGACGTCGTCGCGATCGCGCGCGGCGATCTCTCGCAGAGCCTCGGCGTGGCCGGTCAGTTCGAGGATCCGCATCTCCGCGAGATCGTCGCGAAGGCGGAGGCGAAGATTCGTGCCCGCGGCGAGGTCGTCCTCGGCGGCATCGCCTTCTCGGCCGACGACGCGCGCGCGATGATCGCGCGGGGCTATCGCTTCGTGGTCCTCGGCAGCGACGCCGGGCTGATCACCGGCGCGGCGCAACGCATGGTGCAAGCGATACGTATCTAGCGCGGCAGGCCGTCGCGGGGCTGCTGGGGCCCCGCCGGCCGAGGCGCGCTTATAGAAGGAGCCCTGATGCAGTTCGGCCTGTTCATGATGCCGCTCCACCCGCCGCACCGTGCGTTCGCGGACGGCTACGACCGGGACGTCGCGCAGATCGTGCTGGCCGACCGGCTCGGGTTCAACGAGGTCTGGGTGGGCGAGCATCTGACCGAGCGCTGGGAGAATGCGCCGGCGCCCGATCTCCTGCTGGCCCAGGCGCTGGCGCTGACGAAGACGGTGCGGCTCGGAACGGGCGTGACCCTGCTCGCGCTGCACAACCCGGTCTACCTCGCGCACCGCCTGGCCATGCTCGATCACATGGCGCGGGGCCGCTTTCAGTGGGGCATCGGCGGCGGCGGCATTCCGACCGATCTCTCGCTGTTCGGTCTCGATCTGTCGACGGTGCGGGCGCGCTCGGCGGAAGTCCTCGACGTCGTGCTCAAGCTCTGGGCGTCGGACGGACGGTTCACGCATCGGGGCAAGTTCTTCGACATCGAAACGCCCGTGCTCGATCCGGTGAAGGGCCGCGGCTATTACATGAAACCCTACCAGAAGCCGCACCCGCCGATCGCGGTGGCCGCGAGCACGCCCAGCTCGAGCTCGATGCGCATGGCCGGCGAGCGCGGCTGGATCCCGATGTCGAGCTCGCTCCTCTCGCGGTCGTTCCTCGCCGACCACTGGCGGCTGGTCGAAGCGGGCGCGGCGAGCGCCGGGCGCCCGGCGCGGCGAAGCAACTGGCGCATCGCGCGCGACATCCTCGTGGCGCCGACACCAGCGCTGGCGCGCGAGCGCGCACGAGCGGTGCTCGGACGCAATTACGAGGAGCACCAGTACCCCAATCGCATCGGGACGGCCCAGATGGCATCGACCAAGCTCGAGCCCGCGATGGCCGACGAGGCGGTGACGGTCGACTATCTGATGGACAACGTGTGGATCATCGGCGACCCCTCGGAGTGCGCCGACAAGATCCGGCAGCTCCACGAGGAGAGCGGCGGCTTCGGCGCCCTCCTCGCGATCACGACCGATTCGGACGATGCCGGGTGGGATCACGAAAGCCTGCGCCTCCTAATGGAGGACGTGGCGCCGCGCGTGGCCGACCTGAGCTAGACCCGGACACGAAGGAGACCGCGATGGCTTACCGCTATGACCACATGCATCTGCGCACGAGAGACGTCAAGAAGACTGCCGAGTACTACCAGCGCGTGTTCGGCGCCAAGATCCTCGAGTCGATCCAGTCCGACGGCAAGCCGCGGACCGACCTCGATCTGGACGGGCTGACGATCTTCATCGCGCCGGTCGCCGCCGAGGCCACGATTCCGTCCGCGCCGAAGGAGCCCTACATCGGCCTGGATCATTTCGGGCTGCGCGTGGACAACATGGACGAGGCGGTCGCCGAGCTCAAGCGTCGTGGGGCCCATTTCACCCTGGAGCCGCGCACGATCCGTCCGGGCGTCAAGATCGCCTTCATCGAGGCGCCCGATCACGTGCGGATCGAACTGCTCGAGCGCACCTAGGGCCCCGGAGGCGTCAACGCGTGATCTACATGGTCGAGATGGCGCTGATCGATACCGCGCGCCGCGCCGAGTGGGAGGCGTGGTACACGGCTCACCAGCACACGCTGCTGTCGATTCCGGGGATCCACGCCAGCCAGCGCTTCGAGACGATCCACAAGACCGCGTCGCCCTTCGTGGCCCTTCACGACGTCGACTCGCCGGACGTCTTCGCGAGCCCTGCCTATCGCGCCAAGGCGGGCCCGAGCAACACCGGCGAGTGGCAGGCGGAGATGAACAACTGGCACCGCAACGTGTTCGACGGAGTCGAGCACACCCCGGACGTCTCGATGGACTCGCGCCTGCTGGTGGTCGAGGCCGAAGGGCGCACGGCGGTACCGGACGGCGTGCGCGTGAGCTGGATGACCGCCGTCGGCCTCGATCGCAGCGTTGCGCGGCGCGGCCTCGCGGTCGTACCCGATGCGGTCGCGCACCGGTTCGTCGGGGCGCCGGGCGTGCGCGTGCTCAAGCCGCTGGCACCTCGCCTGCGCGGCACATCCTAGAACCCGAACAAGGAGATCGCATGACCCGCTCGATCGCTCTCACCGCTGCGCTGCTCGCGCTGACACTCGGCGCACCGTCGGGCGAAAGCGCCCCCGACATCGACCGTGCCGCGGTCGATTTCAAGACGCCGTCGGAGATCAAGTGGGTCCGCAACGCCGCCGGCACGAACGAATCCGCCGTGCTGTTCGGCGATCCGAGCAAACCCGGCCCGTACGTCGTCCGCGTGAAGTGGTTTCCCGGCAACATGAGCCGGCCGCACTTCCATCCCAACGACCGCTTCTTCGCGGTCCTGTCCGGCACCTGGTGGATGGGCACGGGCGAGACGTTCGATCCGGAGAGCACGGTGCCGGCGCCGGCCGGGAGCTACGTCATCCATTACGGCGGCAAGGTGCACTACGACGGCGCCAAGAACGAGGAGACGATCATCCAGGTCTGGGGCATCGGTCCCGCGACCTCCACGCCGGCCGAAAAGAAATAGGACGGACGTGAAGCGAAGCAGCGTGGCGATCCTCTTCGCCTGCCTGCTGGGGATCCCGGCCGGCATCGGCGCGTTCACGTTCGTCTACGCGCACGGCTTCTCGTATCTCTCGCCCGACCCGCGCGCGTGCGTGAACTGCCACATCATGAACGACCAGTACAACGGCTGGCTCAAGAGCGGCCACCGGCACACCGCGACGTGCGTCGAGTGCCATCTGCCTCACGCGGGCCTCGCGAAGTGGGTGGCGAAGGCCGACCACGGCTTCCGCCATTCCGCCGCCTTCACGCTGCAGAACTTCAAGGAGCCGATCGAGATCACGCCGCACGACCGCGACATCGTTCGCGTGAACTGCGTGCGGTGTCACGACGCCCTCGTCGATGCCGTGGCCGACGCGCCGGGGCGCGCCCACGGAGGGCTCGACTGTCTTCACTGCCATCCCACCGCCGGGCACGGCGCTGGGGGCTAAGGAGTAGAGACGTGGGGAGATGGCGCGGCTGGCTGGTCCCGTTGCTCGCGATGTTCGGCATCGCCGGGCTGAGCGTGATCTTGCTCGCGCTGCTCACGAACATCTTCGAGCGCAAGCAAGAGGCGCGACAGCCCTTCGTGCGGATGGTCGAGGTCACCGAGGACACGATGGATCCGAAGATCTGGAGCCAGAACTGGCCCCTGCAGTACGACTCCTACCTTCGCACCTCGGTGCCGACGACGACCAAGTACGGCGGGCGCGGGCTCGGCGGGGGCGATACCGGGCCGGCGGCGCAAAAGCTCGACCGCGATCCCTGGCTCAAGCGGATCTTCGCGGGCTATGCGTTCGCGCTGGACTATCGCGACCGCCGCGGTCACTTCTTCGCGCTCTTCGACCAGGAGCAGACCCGGCGCGTGACCGAGCGGCAGCAGCCGGGCGCGTGCCTGCAATGCCACGCCTCGAACCTGGCCCTCTATCGCTTCGCCGGGAACGGCAACGTCCAGAAGGGGTTCGAGCGGGTCTCGGGCATGCCCTATCGCGAGGCCCGCGACATGAAGGATGACAAGGGCCAGCCGCTCGTCCAGCACTCGGTGGCCTGCGTCGACTGCCACGATCCCAAGACGATGGCGATCCGCGTCACCCGGCCCGCCTTCATCGCCGGAATCAAGGCGCTGAAGGCGAAGCAAGGCATCACCGACTTCGATCCGAACCGGGACGCCACCCGGCAGGAGATGCGCTCGTTCGTGTGCGGCCAGTGCCACGTCGAGTACTACTTCAAGGGGCCCGGCAAGGTCGTGACCTACCCGTGGGCAAACGGGCTCAAGGTCGAGGAGATCGAGGCCTACTACGACAAGGAAGGCTTCACTGACTGGGTCCACGCCGAGACCGGCGACAAGGTCCTGAAGGCGCAGCATCCAGAGTTCGAGGTGTGGTCGCAGGGCATTCATTCGCGCGCCGGTGTGGCGTGCGCCGACTGCCACATGCCCTTCGAGCGTGTTGGCGCGCTCAAGGTGAGCGATCACTGGGTGCGGAGCCCGCTCCTGAACCTCAACCGTGCGTGCCAGCCCTGCCACGCCGTCGCCGAGACGGAGCTGCAGGCGCGTGTGCTCAACATCCAGGATCGCCACTACGCCCTGATGGAGCGCGCGGCGAAGGCGACCACGGACATGCTCGACGCGATCGTCGCCGCGAAGAAGCGCGGGCTGTCCGAGAATGATCTGCAGCCGGCCGCAGTCCAGCACCGGAAGGCGCAGTGGCGCCTCGACTTCGTGGCCGCCGAGAACTCGATGGGCTTCCACGCGCCGCAGGAGATGGCGCGGATCCTGGGAGAGGTGATCGACTACGCGCGTCAGGGCCAGCTCGAGGCCGAGCGCGCGGCGCAAAAGCGCTAGCGGGCTACTCGGCCGCGGAGGCGGGCGCGACGCGCCAGATGCGGCGCGCGCCGGTGTCGATCCGGAGCGCGACCATCGACGCGCACAGGAGGAACACGCACGCGACCGCGAAGGCGGCGCCGTAGCCGCCGGTCGCCTCGAACAAGGCGCCGGCGAGCGACGAGCCGATCGCGGCGCCCGTCTGGTGCACGAGGAAGATCACGCCGAGCACCGGGCTCACCGAGAACCGGCCCCAGATGTCCGCCGTCAGCGCGGACGTCATCGAGCCCGTCCCGGCCATCGTGATCCCGCCCAGGACGGCGACCATGATGATCGCGGCCGGATTGTCACGGATCAGGAAGAAGCCGGAGAAGATCAGCACGCGCCCCGCGTAGATGGCGGCCAGCACCGGGCGCCGTCCGAATCGATCCGAAAGCGTGCCGAGGAGGACCGTGCAGCCGATCGCCGAGCCGCCGAGCACGCCGAACGCCCACGAGGCGAACATCGGCGTGTAGCCGTGGTCGGTCAGCATCGGGATGCCGTGCGCGGAGAGCAAGCTCATCGAGAAGCCGCAGGTGAAGAACGAGCCGGCGAGCTGCCAGAAGGCGAGCGTCTGCATGGCCGTCGTGGCGGTCACCCGCTCGCGCGACGCGGCGGCGGCCGTCTTCGCGTCGACCGTCGCGCCGTCGGGCGTCAGCCCCATCTGCTCGGGTGACTCGCGGATCACCCAGAACGCGACCGGCAGGATCGCCACGAGAACCAGCCCGGCGATCGCGACGTAGGCGACGCGCCAGCCGCTCGTGAGGATGAGCCAGGTCACGAGCGGCACGAGCAAGCTCATCCCCGTCATCGAGGCGCTGCCGAGCAGCGACAGCGCGGTGCCGCGCCGCTTGTTGAACCAGCGCGCGACCACGCCGGAGGCCATCACGGGTCCGGTGACCGCAAGGCCGAGCGGCAAGATCACGCCGTAGACGACCGCGAACTGCCAGAACGTGTGAACCTGCGCGGTCAGCACGAGCGATCCGACCAGCAGGAGCGTCCCGACCGACGCCGTCAGCCGCGCGCCGAACCGATCGAGGGCGAGGCCGACGAGTGGACCGAACACGCCGTAGAGGAAGAGGCTCACCGCGATCACGGCGGAGAAGCTCGCGCGGTCGAGATTGAGATCGGCGACGATCGGCTTGAGGAACGGACCCACCGCGTGGCGGATCCCGGTGGAGATGAACGTCATGAACGAGAAGCCGGCGACGACCCACCAGCCGTAGAACACCCGACCTGTCTTCATTGACATCACCAACTATACTCGCTTTGGCGTCGACCGGCCCGTGATCCCGCGGCGCCACGAGGGGAGAGACCTTACATGTTGATGCGGCGGTTAGGTCGCACCGGGCTTCGAGTTTCTGCGCTGTGCCTCGGCGGCAACACGTTCGGCTGGACGACGGATCAGAACGCGTCCGAGCCAGTCCTCGATGCGTACGCCGAGGCCGGCGGGAACTTCATCGATACCGCGGACGTGTATTCGCGCTGGGTGCCCGGACACAAGGGCGGCGAGTCCGAAGAGGTCCTCGGCAAGTGGATGAAAGCGCGCGGCAATCGGCGCGCGGTGATCATCGCGACCAAGGTGATGGGGCCGATGGGGCCCGGCCCGAACGACACCGGGCTCTCGCGCCAGCACATCGTCGAAGGTGTCGAGGATTCGCTGCGGCGGCTGCAGACCGACTTCATCGACCTCTACCAGGCGCACTGGGACGATCGCGACACGCCGCTCGACGAGACCCTGCGCGCGTTCGACGATCTCGTGCGCCAGGGCAAGGTGCGCTACATCGGCGCCTCGAACTACCACGCCTGGCGGCTGACGCGCGCGCTCTGGGAGAGCGACCGGCGCGCGTACGTGCGCTACGAGTCGATCCAGCCCAAGTACAACCTGGTATTCCGTGACGAGTACGAGCGCGAGCTCGAGCCGCTCTGCCTCGAGCAGTCGATCGGCGTCATCCCCTACTCGTCACTCGGCAGCGGCTTTCTCTCCGGCAAGTACCGCCGCGGGGGCGACCTGCCCAGGACCGCGCGCGCCGGCAACGTGCAGAAGATCTACATGACCGACGGCGGCTTCACGGTGCTCGAAGCAGTCGAGAAGGTCGCGACGGCGGCCGGCGCGACTCCCGCGCAGGTCGCGCTCTCCTGGCTGGCTCATCGCCCGGGCATCACGGCGCCGATCGCCAGCGCGACGTCGGTCGCTCAACTGAAAGAGCTGCTCGCCGGCATCGAGCTGCAGCTCGACCCGGACGCGCGCGCGATGCTCGATCGCGCGAGCGCCTGGCCGGAGAGCTAGTTCATCCGCGCCCTAGCTGCGACCTCCGGCTGAGCCCAGTTCGAGCGCGGGCTTTGCCCGCGCAATCCTGGGGGAGGCTCGGAGGGGGCCGTCGAGGCCCCCTTCGACGAGATCATCCGCCCGCGATCTGCGGAAGGATGAACACCTCGCTGTTGGGCTCGATCGGCTGCAGCAGGGTTTCCTGGTAAATCTGGCCGTCGATCGCGATGGCCACGCCTTCCTGAAGATGGGGCCCGAGCGCGGGGTGGAGCTCGGTGAGCCGGTCGTAGAGCTGCTTGACGGACGTCGCCGAGATGTCGAACTCGGCGACGCCCCCCGTCAGCTGCGCGAGGTTGCCGATCAGCACCACTCGCGCCATCTGCGACTCGTCAGCTCTTGCCGCTTGCGGCCTTTTCCTTGAGCGCCTTCAGCACCTTCGGCGGCGACATCGGCAGCTCGGTGAAGCGGATGCCGGTCGCCTGCTCCATCGCGTTGGCGATGGCGCCGAGCGGCGGCACGATCGGCGTCTCGCCGACGCCGCGCACGCCGTACGGATGCTTCGGGTTCGCGACCTCGACCAGGATCGCGTCGATCATCGGCACGTCGGACGCGACCGGCATGCGGTAGTCGAGGAAGCCCGCGTTCTGCAGCTTGCCGTCGTCGCCGTAGATGTACTCCTCGTTCAGCGCCCAGCCGATGCCCTGCACGGCGCCGCCCTGGAACTGCCCCTCGACGTATGCGGGATGCAATGCCTTCCCCGCGTCCTGCGCCACCGTGTAGCGCAAGATCGTCACCCGACCGGTCTCCGGATCGACCTCGAGATCGACCAGATGCGTGCCCAGGCTGGGGCCGGCGCCCTGAGCATTGATGCGGCCGTAGCCGCCGATCGGTCCGCCGGTTTTACCGGCGACCTTGGCGAAGTCCGCGATCGACATCGGCTTCACCTTCTCGGCGAGCGCGCCGACCGGCCGCACCGCCCCGTCCTTGAACTCGACCTGATCCGGCTTGGCCTCCCATAGCTTGCAAGCGCGCGCGCAGAGCTCGGTCTTGATCTGCTTGGCCGCTTCCACGATCGCCATCGAGCCCGAGAACGCCGAGCGGCTGCCGCCGGTGAGGAACGTGAAGCCGAGCGAGCCGGTATCGCCGATGATCGGGCGCACCTTCTCGTAGGGGATCCCGAGCTCGTCGGCGGCCACGTTCGTGAGCGCGGCGCGGAGCCCTCCGATGTCGGGCGTGCCCGCCATCAAGGAGACGGTGCCGTCCTCGTTGATCGTCAGCGACGCGCAGGTCTCGCCGCCGATGTTGAACCAGAAGCCCGAGGCCACGCCGCGGCCCTGCCACTTGCGGAGCGGCGTGTTCCAGTGCTCGGTCTTCTTGATCGAGTTGAGCGTCTCTTCCAGACCGAGCGGGCCGAACTTCGGACCGTACGCGGCCTTGGTGCCCTCGCGCGCCGCGTTCATCATG
>Ga0066903_100004823_pt1 | contig 11517 bp, 10 predicted proteins | sample PanSoiMetaGPlot1_FD_67491 | JGI IMG/M metagenome (GOLD analysis project Ga0066903, IMG submission 67491) | Tropical forest soil microbial communities from Panama analyzed to predict greenhouse gas emissions - Panama Soil - Plot 1 (version 2) | ecosystem: Environmental > Terrestrial > Soil >...
TAAGAAAGACGAGGCGCTTGCGCGGTCGGCGCTGGGGCGCTCGATGAGCTACAAGAACATGGCGGAGAGCTTTAGACAACAGGTGGAGGATCAGAAGGCACAGGTGGAAAACATGAAGACGGCGCTGCTGAAGCTGCAGCAGAAACTGGCGGAAGCGCGATCGAAAAGCGATATGCTGATTGCGCAGCATCGACGGTCGCGGGCTATGAACAAAGCCACACAGGCGGGGATGACGATGGGTGAGGAATCGCACACCGCGGCATTCGACCGGATGAAGAGCAAGGTTCGGCACATGGAGGCCGAAGCACAGGCGAAGGCCGGCTTGGTGGCGGATGACGTGGAAGACAAGTTCGCAACGATGGAGACGGCGGACGAGATCGACCGGTTGCTGGCCGATTTGAAGGCAAAACGCGGGCGGGACTGATGCGGAGGCTCATCGCGTGTCAGAACATCATGGCGGCGGAACCAGTGGAAGAGAACGCCGTGCAGGTGCAGTACGGGCGGAATTCGCTGTTTCTGGCCCCGGAAGATCCGGATGCATTCTTCCGCGATTTGACACAGCGACTTTCGTTGCGAGGCCAGTCCTTATGCAGAAGGCGTTTCATTTCGATTGCCCGACACAGGTGTACAAGGCCGACGCCTGCGTGCTGAGCTGCTTTGATTACCGATTCGAATTGGCGATGCGGAAATTTTTCCGGCGGTGCGGGATCGAAGCTGTGGATCATATCAAGATCCCGGGATCGGCAAAGGCCGTGGCGGCGCCGGAAACGGAAACGGACCGGGATTTCGTGCTGGGAATGGTGCGGACGTCAGTCAGGCTGCACGAGCCGGAACGCATGCTGATTCTGGGGCATAACGAGTGTGGAGCGTATGCGGGAGCCGGACCGGAGGTGGTGGCGGCAGACATGGTGAAGGCAGCAGAGATCGTGAGAGCGGCGGGGCTGGGGTTGAGGGTGGAGTGCTATTTCTGCGATTTCGATGGGGTGTATCGGGTCGACTGAAAAACATTGGTGCTAGGATTTGCTGCACTTGCTCAGGGCCGGTTTTGTGCTTTGGCCCGAGGCTGCCAACTTAGGGGCTGCGGTTAGTCGGCGACTATCTGGGCACACCGACCGCGATCCGAATGTAGCCACGAAGGCAGCCCGTGACCCGAAGCGGCCTTGGTCGCTAGTGGTCTGGATCGGATGAGTACACGGCGACCCCCACCAGCGGATCGACTGGATTCTCCCATGGCCGCCGCACAATCATGCTGCGCGCATCCGCGTATCCGGCCTGCCAGCGCGCACGGATTGCTTCCTTCGAGAAATCGAAGTCACGCATGTTGCTCTCACCGTCGATCGGCCGCGCATTTATCTCCAACAGATTCATGACCGTGGCGCAGCCGTAAGCGGCGAGTTCCTTCGCCTCAGGGGTGTTTCGGCGTTCCTCGGACAGCATCTTGTACAGTTCGCGGACCACGTGACGCATCCGATGAAGCTGAGCGTGCCTTGCGATGTGGCTGCGGGAGCGGCTGCCGAACAGGATATCTTTCTGGCGCATGAAGACCTGCGCAATGGAGTGCGGTTCTTGGCTCCGCGTGTGCCAGATCTGCACCGCAAAGACGACGGAGCTGTGCCGCGGGTTGTCGTCGAACACGACTTCAACTGGCGTATTCGAGTAGATGCCGCCATCCCAATAGGCTTCCCCGTCGAGTCGGACGGCCGGAAACGAGGGCGGGATGGCGCTCGATCCCAGTACGTGATCCAGCCCGACCGCCCCCTCCCGGCTGTCGAAGTACCGCATCTGGCCGCTGCGCACATTGACGAGTCCCACCGTGAATCGCGGCTTTCCGGAATTGATGAGATCGAAATCGACCAGTTTCGGCAACACCTTCTTGAGTGGATCAATCGAATACAAGGCAGCCTTTTCGATGCCGAGTTTCGTGTCGAAACCCCATGCGACATGTGGGTTGGGCGAGAAGAAGCCGGGCACGCCGGCCAGCAGTGTCGCGAAACTGCCCCATGGTCCTGCGAACCAGCTTTGGAGGCTCGACCAGAACTCGTGCAGCCGTTCAAGCCGAGCGGGAATCTTGTTGCCGGCGATGATGGCGCCGTTGATGGCACCGATCGACGTACCGACCACCCAGTCAGGCTCGATGCCGGCTTCATGCATCGCCTGGTAGACACCCGCCTGATAGCACCCCGGGGCGCCGCCGCCCTGCAGGACCAGAACGACTTGGCCCGGAAGCGGTCGAGGCTCCGACGGGATGGCTTTCGCAGCCGGATGGACGCCTTCTGAGGTCATAATGTGTTCCTTGCCAATTCCTGAGACCTCTTCGCGAAACTGGCTGTCGCATACAACCGCGTCAATGGCGATATCCGATGTTTCCGTTGTTGAATCGCTTGCCTAAATTGTGCGCCCACTATCGCAGCACATCCGCTGGCATCGACAGGGAATCACCTCGAGTTGCGAGCCCGGCTGTCCCGCCGCGGGATGCCGTAATCGCGATAAAGCTCGGCGAAGTCCTCCGCCAGTTCGTAACATACCGTGAGCTTGTGGGTCGACGGGACCCAATTAGCATTGGCGGACCCGCAAGTTTGCATTTCCAGTGAAAACGGAGCTGGCCATACGACGAGTTCGCTCGACTGTGCGGCCACACCGTCCAGCAATCTGATGGAGCGTGCCATCTGGGCTGCAATTTCAAGTTTGCCCTTGGCGTCGCCATAAACCACGTCGATTTTTGTTTTCGGCTGATCGGCAGCGCGCACGTGGGGCTGGAGCACCGCGCCCCAGGATTTGGCTGCTTTTTGATAATCTTCGCTGCAGCTTTGCTGGCGGTCCTTCGGCAGTTTTGTCTCTGCTGCAAGGTCCTTAAATCTAATTGGGTCGGCGCCGACCATATAGCACACGACCTGGTAGGCGCGCTGTTGATTAAGGCCGTGCTCATCGTAATACAGGACGGGCTCCCCCTCTTTCTTGTCGCGGCGATCGGCCATAAACCACCCCTTTGCCGCCTCCGCGAGCACGTGCTCCGAAAATTCCGACTTTATGTGAATAAGTGTCAGACTGGCAAAAGAGTCTGCGGCATCCTCCTCTCTTCCAAGCACCGGCAAATCCAATTCCCCGACGGTCGTGTGGCCCAATTCGTGCAGGAGCACGAACAACATATTCCCAGATACGAATTCTGCCAGTTGCTGACGGCGATTGGGCGGAACGCCCTTCAGTTGCGAGTGGTTGCCGAGCACCTGGACCGCATCATGGATCCTGGTTCTGAATTTCTCGAAATCGGCGGGCGTCGGTTGCGCCCACGCCTCGGCAAGGCCGATGAAGACAAGCGGCAGCAGAAGCAACAGCTTCCATGATCGGAGAGACCAGCACGGCCTCACCGACGGATCACCATCGCAAGTGGCTCTTCGCAAACGGAGATAATGCATCAGGACCCTCATGGCACCTGATTGGGGTAATGCCCATACCGGCGAAACGCAAGACGGCGTTCTGGGCGGCGAGGCGGCATTTTTCAACATGGGAGGAATGCGTCGATATGGCCCAATGCAGCTGCTGCAAACTGCAGCGCAAAGGACAGCTTTCGGAAATCAGGCTGACGTCGGCCCGCGCCCAAATGAGCCCGCAGGTCCGGTCCGTGGTCAACCTGATGGTAACCTCTGCAATCCGCGACCCCGAGCATCGCAACCGAGGCTCGGGTCCACCAGTCCGGCCGTCCCCGGATGACACAACCCTAGGAGTGCGGTCGCGTCATCCAGGCTAGATGTTTCAATCCTCACCTCTCCGGCAACGCAAACACCCATAGCGTCGAGCCGCCATCCGGGTTCCGCATCTCGGGAACGAGCGTCGACAATGAGCGGCCCAAGCCCGATCCGCTGCCCGTCGCGACCGCCACGTACTGCCTGCCGTTGACGCTGTAGGTGATCGGGAAGGAGTTCACCATGTTGCTGGTGCGCACCTGCCACAACACCTTTCCGGTCGCATCGTCGAGGGCCTTGAAGTAGCGATCGATGTCGCCCGAGAACACCAGACCGCCGCCGGTTGGCAGCACCGCGCTGGTATTGGGCGCGTGCTGGCGATACGACCAAACCTGCGAGCGGTCAGCGAGTTTGATGGCGTCAACGCGGCCGATATTGCCGTCGCTGTTCGGCACCTTGGTGCGGGCGAACACCGCACGGCCGCCGCCCGTGTAGGCTTGGCCGGGGTCGAGCGGCGTCGGCGTTGTGTTGGCGCAATACTCGTTGAGCGGCATGTAGAGGACGCCGGTGCGTGGATTGTAGGCCGTCGCCGGCCACCCGCGGCCACCCGGATCGGAGGGGCAATTCACCGTGGTCTGGCCGATGTGCGGAATCGCGGCGACATTGATGGTCTTCTCGCCGGTCTTGGGATCGATTGCGGCGACCACGTTCTGCGGCACCGTCTCCTTGTGCCACAGCCACTGGCCGTTGGTGCGGTCGAGCGCCTCGACGATACCAAGCTTTCCGGTGGTCACCACGGCCTTACGGGTCTCGCCATTGACCGGCAGATCGACCAGCATGCGCTCGTAGACGTAGTCGAGATCCCAGGTGTCGTCCTCGAGGTGCTGGTGGTACCATTGCATTTTCCCGGTGTCGGGATTGATCGCCAACGTTGAATCCGAATAGAGCGCCGTTGCCTTCAAGCCGGGCTTCTTCGGCATGGTGCCGCGCATTTCGGCGATCCACGGATAGGGCTGGCCGGTGCCGTAGAATACGAGATTCTGGTCGGGGTCGTAGCTGCCGGTAATCCAAGCCGAGGACCCGAAACGGCTGTCCAGCGGCAGGCCGTTCCAGGTATCGAAGTTCGGGTCGCCCGGATGCGCGATGGTTTGGACGCGCCACAGCTCGGCGCCGGTTTTGGCGTCGTGGCCAGTGATGAAACAGCCTCCCGGCTCGGCATTGCCGCAGCCCGTCATGCCCTGGATGATCTTGCCGTTGACGACGAACGGACCGCCCGTATAGCGCCAGCCCTTGGTCCAGTCGGCGGTGGCGTGCTCCCACACCAGCTTGCCGGTCTTGGCGTCAAGCGCAATCAGATTGGCATCGGATGTCGCGGCGATCAGCTTGTCCTCATAGATCGCCATATTACGCGAGGAGAGATTGATCGTGTTGGCGATCAGTTTCTCCGGCAAGTCGCGCTTGTATTCCCAGATCAGGTCGCCGGTCGCGGCATTGAGCGCCTGGATCTTGTTGCCGTAGTTGAAAATGTAGAGCACGCCATCGTGGACGATCGGCGTCGTCTCGGTGGCGCCCGGGGTCATCGACCAAGTCCAGGCGATCTGCAGATCCTTGACGTTCCCCTTGTTGATCTGGTCGAGCGGGCTGTAGCCGTAGCCGTCAAACGTGCGCCGCCACATCAGCCAGTCGGCGGGGGGCGGATTGCGCAGCATGGCGTCGGTGACCGGTGTGGGGTTTCGGGTTGGATCGGCGGGTTGCTGTGCGAACGCCGACGCGCTGGCGAGCAACAACGACACCACCGCGAAAATTGATGAGCTCCGATACCGATGTAGCAACATGCTGTCCCTCCCGTTGCGCCATATCTGGTCGCATTATAGCGCCTTGTCTCACAATAGCGATGCGACATCAGCTGGCCCGACTGCGCGACCTTTGCGTACTGCGCAATCGCTGATAGGCTCTTTGCTCCGATGGAGAGGTGACCATGAAGCCATTCGCCCTGGCCGCCGTGGCGGCCGCAATCGCCCTCGCATCCGCTAACGCCCATGCTCAAACGGCGCCCGGCAACGCCAAATGGGTGACGAGTTGGACCGGTTCGGCGCACGGGCCTTATCCGGTCGGCAATCCGTCGGCGCAGCCGGACCAGCGTTTTTCATTTCCGGTGCCGGCAAACGGTGCCCGCGACCAGACGTTCCGGCTGATCGTGCGGCCGGACGTTTGGGGACGGCAGGCGCGGCTGCGCTTTTCCAATGCATTCGGCACGAAGCCGCTTGCGCTTGATAGCGTCCATGTAGGCCTTGCGCTCGGGGGGCCGGGGCTCGTCAAGAGATCGAACCGCGCCGTCTCGTTTGCCGGCAAGCCGGACGTCACCATCGCGCCCGCTGATTCGGTGTGGAGCGATCCGGTCGATCTTGATTTCGTGCACGAGCCGCAGGCGGCTGAACTCGCCGGGCGCAAGCTCGCCGTGAGTTTTCACGTGGTCGGGGAGAGCGGCCCGATGACCTGGCACGCCAAGGCGCTCACCACCTCGTTCGTGACAGCGCCCGATGCCGGCGCCAAGGGCGCCTCAGAGGAGGAAGCGGCGTTTCCGTACTCGACCGCGTCGTGGTTCTTTCTCGATGCGGTGGACATGATGATGCCCGCCGACACCCGAGTGGTTGTCGCGTTCGGAGATTCCATCACTGACGGCACCGCCAGCACTATGAACGGCGACGACCGCTGGCCCGACGTGCTGTCGCGCCGCCTGCATCGGGCATTCGGTGACAGGATCGCTGTGGTCAATGCCGGAATCGGCGGCAACCAGGTCGCGGGGCCGGCCGAGTATTCGGCCGCCAAGCCGTTCCCGGGCGGGCCGTCCGCTAGCGCGCGGCTTGAACGCGACGTGCTGTCGTTGTCGGGCGTCTCCGCTATCATCTGGCTCGAAGGCATCAATGATTTTTCCAAGAACGGCAATGCGGCGGTCGACACCGTGACGGCCGGCATGCGCGATATCGCGGCGCGGCTGCGTGGGCGCATTCCGGGCATACGCGTTATCGGGGCGACCCTGACAAGCGCCCTCAACGCCGCCAACGCGGCCCATGGCTCGCGGGAGCAGGATGAAAAACGCCGCGCCCTCAACGCCTTCATCAAGTCTTCGGGGGTGTTCGATGCAATTGCGGACTTCGACGCGGTAACGCTCGACCCCTCGACTGGTGAGATGAAGCCCGAATTCATCCCCGAAAGCACCACCGGCGGCCGCGGCGACAAGCTTCACCCGAACCGCGCCGGCTATCTCGCGATGGGCGAGGCGATTGACCTCGGGATATTCGGCGTCGGGCAGTGACTGGACCGCGCGACGTTCGAAGTGGGCTCTGGTCGGCTGCAATCGCCAGGGGCGGAGGCGCGCACAGTCGGCGTCCTCCAATATTGCCCACTGTAGGGGCGACCCTTGTGGTCGCCCGGTCTTGCGCACCGCGTGCACCCGACCGGATCGATAAAACGCCTCAGGTCGGGATTTTTCCGGGTTCTGATCGTCTGCCGGAACAGGGCGACCACAGGGGTCGCCCCTACATCATCCTTACGTGACACCAATCCATTTATCGCTTTTCGCGACGCTGCAATCCCATATTGTGCAAACCTATTTACCCTGAACAGATTTTGAGGTATTGAACTTACATGTGTCACTTTGCAACGCTCGTATCGCGCCGAGACACGACTCGCCTCGGCGGGCCGGTGGAGGACGTTGCGCGCTGACCTACGTGACACGCTCTATATACCGGCCCCGCCGACCTCGGACGGGGCTTTTTATTTGGCCCGGTCCGCAGGTCCACCTCAGCAATGGAGGACAACCGTGCCAAATTCCCTTCTCGATACCAAAGCCGCGCCGCTACCGCGCGATTCGCCACCTCTGCCTGCAGGGTTGACGATCCGTGCCCGCGAGCCGAGCGATTTTGAGGAAATCGCCACCCTTATGAATCTCCCCAAGGTGCGGTGGGGCACTTTGCGGCTCCCGTTCACCAGCAAAGAGCAGTGGCGCAAAATGATGGAGAACCCGCCCGACGGGATGACTGGGCTCGTGGCAGTACTTGACGCGCGGATCGTCGGCAACGCGGGCATTATCCAGTTCAAGGGACGGCGGAGCCATGTCGGCGATATTGGTATGTCGGTCCATGACGAATTTTGCGGCCGCGGCATCGGCACAGCATTGCTGGCTGCGCTTGTCGATCTTTCGGACAACTGGCTCAACCTGCGGCGCCTCGAATTGACCGTCTGCGTCGATAACGAACCGGCGATCCAGCTTTATCAAAAGTTTGGTTTCGAGGTGGAAGGAACCCGTCGCGGGGACGTATTCCGCGATGGCCAATACGTCGATTCCTACGCCATGGCGCGGCTGCGGCCCGGATGGAGCATGCGGCAATGAAACTCGAACTGGTCAAACCTGCACTCGCATTCCTGCCCGAATACAAGGCTGCGCTGGAGCACGACTGGTCTCCCGACAACGTGCGGGGCCCCGCAGCCGCACGAGAGGAATTGGATAAGATCGCGACCGACCCTGCGGCGTTCGTGGTGCTGCTCGACGATCCTGAAGCCAAAGGCGGGCCCATCAAGCTCCCCGACGGCTCGACCGTTCCGCGCTTGCCGGGATTTCGCCGGTGGATGTGGGATGGCGGGTTTTGCGGCAGTATCGGGCTCCGCTGGCAGCCCGGAACGTCGGCGGTGCCACCTCACGTGCTCGGCCATATCGGCTACGCCGTGGTGCCGTGGAAGCGCGGTCGGGGTTACGCCAAGCAGGCGCTGGCGCTCATGCTGATCGAGGCTCGAAAAAGGGGCCTGACGTTCGTCCAGGTGACCGCTCAGTCGGACAACGCTGCCTCGCATGCCGTGATCCGGGCGAATGGCGGCCGATTGGTGGAGTGTTTTCGTGAGCCAGCCGCGTACGGCGGAAAGGAATCGCTGCGGTTCCGCATCGATTTGAAGATCGAAGCGGACTCGAGCGTCACGCGCGCTCCGCAGGAAGCTGCGGGCGTCACCGGAAGATAGGCCGGTGAGCCAACCGGATGGAGCATGTTCATGATTCCGAAGATCACTCTGACGGACGCGCCTACGCCCGAGATGTGGAAGGCGATTGTCGAACCGCTGGTTGAATTCAACAACAGCCGCCTCGGCAAGCCCGAAGCATTTGTGCCCCTGGTCATTCTGCTTTCCGATCCGGAAACAGATGAGATCGTCGGCGGGCTCTATGGCTCAACGCTATTTTCGTATTTGCGCGTCGATCTCTTGTTCGTTCCGGAATCGATGCGCCGCGACGGCGTCGGCCGCCGTCTGATGACGCAGGCTGAGGCGGAGGCGATTCGGCGCGGATGCCACGCCGCTGTGCTCGATACCTTCAGCTTTCAGGCGCGCGGATTCTATGAGCGACTTGGTTATTCGGTATTCGGAATCCTGAACGATTGCCCACCCGGCCATAGCCGCTTCTATCTGACCAAGAGGCTCACTGAACTGAAGCATGCGAGCTGACGCGTAACCGGCTATGCGGCCCTGGTAACTCATGCCGAACCATCCCGCTCTCGACACGCGCGATCCTGCGACACCGTCTGGTATGATGGCGTCGCCGAGGTGGCGCGCCGGTTTCGGATCGATATCGTGGTGCTGTTTGCAGGTGCCGCGCAGACCCGTGGACCATTCCATCTCACCATGGACACCAATGACACCATCGAGACGGCGCACGCCTTTCCGGATGCCGTCATTGTCCCGGTCCACCACGATAGCTGGGCGCATTTCACCCAGGACCGCAATGATCTTGAGCGGGCGTGTGGGGCGCTGTCGATCGGCTCACGACTGCGACTGCTCAAGCCCGGCGTTCCAACCACGATCGAGACATAGTGACTACTTCAACGCAGTTTCACTCCCGAACACCTCTTTCAAGAACCGCGGCACCGCAATCTTGTATTCGCGATCGGCGCGCTCCTCCGACGCGTTCTGCGGGTTGGTGAAGGCGTGCTGGGTCCCGCTGAAGAGCTGCAACTCGAAATCGACCTTGGCGGCCCGCAATTGATCGACCAGGGCGCTCACCTCGCTCAGTGGCGCGACCGGATCTTCGGCGCCATGGAGGATAAGCACGCGGCCCTTGAGGTTCTTGGCCGCCTCCGGCGTGAAGTTGCGGAACGACCCGTGCACCGAGATCAAGCCGACGATCGGAATGCCAGTCTCCGCGAGTTCGACCGCCACCGTGCCGCCGAAGCAGTAGCCGATCACCGCGAGCTTGCCTGCATCGACTAGCGGACTGGCCTTGAGCACGTCGAAGCCTGCCGTGGCGCGCTTGCGCATCAGCGGACGGTCCTGGTTGTAGATCGTGGTCAGTGCCGTCATCTCCGGAACTTCCTTCGGCAGGACGCCCTTGCCAAAGATATCTTCCGCGAACACCACGTAGCCCATCTTGGCGATCATGTCGGAATCCCGAAGCGTTGCTTCCGACATGCCGGCACGGCTGTGCGCTAGCAGCACGCCGGGGCGCCTGCCCGAGACGGCGTCGTCATAGACGAGATAGCCAGAGAGCGGCTTGTCACCGTCCTTGTAGTCGATCCACTGCTTCTTAAGCTCGGCCTGGGCGGCGCCCGCTTGAATTGCGATCGCAAGCGCGGCGCCGCAAATGGCTGTTAACAGACGCGAAGTTTCCATCAGTTCCTCCCTTGCGTTTGCATCAGCTTTGCGCAGCAGGACGGCAAAGTCCAGATGGACTTGGACGATGCAGATCACCCCACGTACTGCTTCGTGGATGAGCATTTTGGCGGCCGATGCCCGCTGCATCTGAAATGTGTTAGCTTCAACAGGAGATGCACGGGCGATAATCGAAATACTTGCCGCCTGAGTGCGGCTGCTGGGAGGAAGCCATGGACAATCTCGTTGCACGAATATTCTGCGGCCTGTTGTTGCCGGCGCTCGTTGCCGCCACCACATCCGCGCAGGCGGAGCCGCCCAGGCTGCCGGTGCCGGCGGTCGACGAGTCGGCGGTTGCGCAACGTGGCTACTTTTATGTAGGTGGCAGGTATGTCGGCGAGCCCGGCAAGGAAATCATGCAGGGTCAGATCTATGTGGAGGTGCTGGCGCCCAAGGAGGTGCGACGGCCATATCCGCTGGTGCTGATCCACGGCGCCGCTCAGACCGCGACCAACTGGATGGGCACGCCCGACGGGCGCAAGGGCTGGGCCGAATATTTCGTCGAGCAGGGCTACATCGTCTACATGATCGACCAACCGATGCGCGGACGCTCGGCATTGCATCCGGGCGACGGGCCGACCCGCATGTTCACAGCAAAGAACGAGGAATTCCAGTTCACCGCCATCGAGACCGAGGGGACCTGGCCGCAAGCGAAGCTGCATACGCAATGGCCGGGTGACGGTCCCAACAAAGGCAAGAAGGGCGATCCGTATTTCGATGCGTTCTACGCCACCCAGGTCGAAACGGTGACCAACGTTGAAGAGACGCAGCGGCGTAACCAGGATGCCGGCGCGGCGCTGCTCGACCGCATCGGCCCCGCGATCGTGCTCACCCATTCGCAATCGGGCACATATGGCTGGCTGATCGCCGATGCGCGACCGCGCCTCGTCAAGGCGGTCGTCGCAATCGAGCCGTCTGGACCTCCGTTCGAAGGCGCCGTCATTGCCAGCGGCAAGGCACGAATGTGGGGGCCAACTGACGTCCCGATCACTTATGACCCCCCGGTAAAGGATCCGAGCGAGCTTGAGGCCGAGCGCGAAGCGAAAGCCGATGGCCCGGATTTGTTCGTGTGCTGGATGCAGAAGACGCCGGCACGACAACTCGTCAATCTCAAGAACATTCCCGTCATGGTGATGGCAGGGGAAGC
>Ga0066903_100004824_pt1 | contig 11517 bp, 11 predicted proteins | sample PanSoiMetaGPlot1_FD_67491 | JGI IMG/M metagenome (GOLD analysis project Ga0066903, IMG submission 67491) | Tropical forest soil microbial communities from Panama analyzed to predict greenhouse gas emissions - Panama Soil - Plot 1 (version 2) | ecosystem: Environmental > Terrestrial > Soil >...
AGAGACAAGGTCGTCGGGCTCGACCGTGACGGAAGAGAGATAGAAGTCGTCGAACTGCCAGGTCGAATCCACGAAGCCGCCGGCCGAGCCGATGTTGGGATCGACGAGGTCGAAGTACCAATCGGTCAGCCCGTCATAGTAGGCCAGGGGTTGTTGATAGCTCGACACCGTGACGAGATCGCCCGGGTCGCTGCTGGAGGTAGTACCGGGCGGCTTGGGGCTGGGGAGTGGGTAGACTAGCTGCGCCCCGATCCCCGACCGCGTCGTGCCAAGGTAGCTCTGATTGACGTCGGGAGTGGCGTTGGTGGACCCCAGGGTGATGGAAGTGTCGGAGTTGATCGAGCGGATCTTGTAGGCCACGGCCGCCCCATCGCCGGCAAAGTGCAGCCACTGCCCGGGGCTCACCTGGGCTGAGAAGGAAGTGCCCGCCCCCGTGACGGCCGGGGAGCCGTTGGTGACCCCAACGGTGCCGGTGAGCGTGGAGGACACCATGAGCAGGCCCGTGGTGTTCTCGGGGTCCACCGGCCATTCGATGTTGGGGTCGGAGGCCCTCTGGTGCTGTACCTTGGCGCTCATGACGCAGTAAGCCCAGCGGCCGGCATAGAAGTTGGGATCGGTAATGTGGTAGTAGTGCTGTCCCTGATTGTTGGCGGCGGGGTCGGCATGCTGGCGGATGTAGGTGCCGATCTCCAGAACGCTCCCGCCGTCGGCCCGGCGCGGCACGGTCTTATCGACCTGGAACCAGAAGGTCAGGCGGTTGAGCCCGGCCGACCAGGGGCCGGTCTTGATGAAGCCAGACAGGTAGCCGGCGGGGAAGAGGTAGTCCTGAGTCGTGGTATGCCCACCGGGATAGACGGCCACGTAAACGGCGTTGCTGTAGGTGACGACGTAGTGACTGGTGGCGTCGGGGAGGACCGTCCAGGCGCCCGAGAGCGTCAGGGTATGCGCCGTGCTGGAGGCGATGGGGAGGTGCTGTCCGGAGCCGGTGCCGGAGACGATGGCGCATTGCTGAGCTCCGCCGAGGTCGGCCCAGGAAAGGCCCGTCCAGTCCGCCGAGGCCGTGTCGTTGAGGGTGCTGGAGGTGTTGCCACCCGTGGAGATGCCGCGGAAGCGCGTGCCGTCCACGACCACGCGGAAGCGCCCTAGCGTGGTGTCCAGGGAATAACTCTGGGCCGGGTCTGTGCCGGTATAGATGCCGAAGAGGTCGCGGACGCCATCGGAAGCCTTGCGCAAGCTGGTCCCGGAGAAGTCTTCCAGCAGCAGCGGGGCCCCGGCCGCAGGCGCCAGGGGAGCCACGGTCAGGGCGCCATCAATGAGCCAGGTCGGCATCGTCAGAACCCCGTGGCACTCATGCCCAGGTAGCTCCCCGGGCCGATCTTCAGAAGGCTGATCACGTCCGTCTGGGCTGCCGCCGTGCTCAAGGTCGGCGCCGTGCCGCCCTGCCAGCGCACCGTGGCGGGCCAGGTGGTGACCAGCCGCGAGCCGGTGCTGTCCTGCGTCAGCAGGAGAAGGAAGCTCTGGCCCACAGCGTCGTTGCTAAGCGTCAGGGCCCGGTTGCCCGTCAGGGTCAGGGCGAGCTTGTTCGCCAGGGAGCCGTCGAAGTTAACGGTGCCCGTGCCCGGGTCGGCAACGGTGACGATGTCCCCGTACTGCGAGCTGATCTTGACCTGCCCGGCCAGAGGCGAGGTCCACGAGAGGGCCCCTGAGCCGTTGTTGCCCAGGTAGGTCCCGGCGGCCCCCTGGGCCAGGGGCCAGGTATATACGACGCCGGCGTAGGTCATGGCGCTGGCGGTGGTGTAGAAAGCGCCATCCGCTTTGATAGCAGCCAGCAGCGCGGCTGTGCTCGACAGCCACGCGGTCAGCTCTGCCGTCTGGGCGGCGGCGCCCTGGGCGACCAGCGGGCGAGTGCCGGGGGCCCCGGTGACGACGCTCAGCTGATTGCCGTTGAACTGGAGGTTGGCCGAGCCGGCAAACACGCCGCCGCCGGCGTTGTACTGGACGGCCTGGAAAGGCCCTCCCGGGGCAACGCCGGCGGGCAAGGAGGCCCAGGTCCCGTCGCCGCGGAGGAACGTGACATTGCTGGGGGTGCCCGAGCCCAACCGGGCCGTGGCCACTGTGCCCGTGGCGATGCTCGAGGCGTTCAGCGCGGTGAGAAGCGCACCGTTGCCCAGGAAGGCCGTCGCGGTATAGATGGTGCCATCCGCCTGCACCTCGGCCCGGGTGGTTGCTGCGGAGTCCACCCAGCGGGTCAGGGGCGCGGCTTGGCTAGGGGCGCCCTGGGCGAGGATGGGGATCTCGCCCGCCGACTGCGCGACGAGCTGCAGCCGGCTGCCGGCCGTGGCAACAGTCGATCCCGCCATCCCGGCGAACATGCCAGAAGAGTTGTACTGCAGCTGTCCCGAGGCGCCGGCGGGGGTGCCCCCGCCGCCACCTGAGCCGGGGGCCCCGATCAGCATGCCGCGCCAGTTGAAGAAGTAGCCTGATGTTGGCGAGTCCGCCACGAGCAGCGGCTTGGACACCTGCCCGGCGGTCGTGGGCTCGCCCAGCGTGAGCAGCCCAGGAGTGGTGGCGCTAAGAAAATACACAGCGCCGGCCACCAGGCCAACGAGTCCCGTGACATAGCCATCTGTCATCAGGATGAAGTGACCCGTGTCGGGCACGACAGCAACGATGCCCACGACCTCGGCGTCGGTCGCGGAGTCGGCCTGGGCCTTCATGTACAGCGACCCGGACAGGCGGACGACGTCCCCCACCGCCAGGAGGTGGTTGGTCTGGGTGATGAGCCGAGTGTCCGCGTCCGAGGGTGGCAGGGGCGCCCAGTAGCTGGTGGTGCCGTTGCTGCTGAGGAACTTACCCGCCTGCCCGCCCTGGAGCGGCGCCAGGGCGTCGAAGGCCGCCTGGGCGGCCTGCTGGCCGGTGCCGCCCCGGCTGATGGGGAGGACGCCGGCAGAGCCGAATGCCGTTTGCAGCTCGGAATAGGTGATCGTCTTCGTGGCCAGCGTCGGGGCGTTCGTGGAGTCCACGACGAGGAACTGGTCGGCCGGCAGCAGGGCCCCCGCGGTGATCGGCGGATAGGTGCTGACCTTGGCCACGGTCTAGCCCTCCGCCTGAGCTTTGGCCTTTGCCCGCGCAGCGGCCATCGCCGCCTCGTCGAAGAGGATGTTGCCCGACTCGTCGAGGATGGCCCCCGGCGGGATTGGCCCGCGGGCGTCGGGGATGCGCGTGCAGATGATGGTGTGCTGTCCCTGGAAAACCTCGCTGTTGTCGTTCCAGGCTTCCCACGTGCCCTTGATGTCGGAGATGATGTGATCGCCTTTCTTCGGCTCCACGGGGAGCGTGCGCGACAGGACGTGCCAGGTCCTGGTGTCCTTGGGGAGCTGACCGCCGCCGCCCATGCCGTGGATGGCGCCCTCGACTCGAAAGCCCAGGGCCACGACGTTGAGGTAGGTCGCCTCGACGGAGCCGTCCACCCCCCTGGCCTGGTACGTGACATGCTCCACGTCATCACAGAGGAGGATGTCGTCGGCGATATCGGGGATGGGGAGGATGGACGGCATGCTATGCTATGCTAGGGCCAGACCTGGGTGGCGATCACGTAGGGATCGAGCATGTTGATCAGGGCCTGCAGCTCCCGCAGCTGGGCCAGCAGCTTGTCCCGGTACTCCGTCCACGAGAAGGACCGGCCGTCCACGCTGTAGCTGGGCCGGGGGTTGGCCATCTCGGCGGCGATCTTCGAGGCGAGAGAGTCGCGGGCCCCGGTCAGGTCGTCCAGCGCTGCCATCGTGCCACCTAGCCTTTCCCGGCCGGCTCTTCCTCCACCGTCACCCTGTTCAGGGTGCTGATGACGTTGACCCGAGAGAGGTATTTTTTTTCCGCCCTGAGCGGGTCGGTCTCGTCGATCAGGAGCGCCGGCCCGTGCTCGATCGAGCACTTGTAGCGCTTCTGCCCGGCCGGGACCGGCTCCGACCTCACGGCCTCGCCGGACAGCTTCAGCCGCAGCTGGGCGACCAGGGCCTCCAGAGCGGCGATCTCGGCCTCCTTGGAGCCGGCCGGGGGCCCCCCGGTCAAGGGAGCGCCCCCCTCGGCCGTGAGGGGGGCAGCCTGCTCGGCCGCCGGCATCGGCTCGGCCTCGTGCTTCCTGGCCATGACTCAGGTAACCTCCGCCGTTGACTGCCCGGCCCACCTCGGGTCGTAAACGAAGGGCACGTTGTAGAGACTGGCTTTCACCTGCAAGACGATGTCCTGCTCGAACTCCGCCGGCGCCAGGGCCGGCGCCTGCTCGGTCTTCATGGGGTAGACCTCGCGGATCCCGAACGCCTGGCTGAGGTCCCCGAAGATCAGGAACTCCTTGACCTGGGCCGGCGACAGAACGATGCCCGAGGTCTGCGTCGTCTCCGTCTGCAGCAGCGCCTGCAGGATGGGCGAGGCCAACAGCTCGTAACCGATCTCGATCGGGTTGGGGGACTCGTTGAGGATGCCGGTGTCCGACGCCTGGTTGCCCCGGCGCTCCATCGTCGCCGTCAGGATGCGCTTCATGGCCCAGCGCTTCTCCGGCACGCAGATAATCTGCCTGGGCATGGCGAGGATACGACGCCCAGTTATGGGGTCCACTTGCCGGTAGAAAAGCTGTTCGATGTTATTCACCTGATCGCTGCTCAGAACGGTATTCGACACGATGCGGTTGACATAACTGCCCACGCCTGCGGTCGTGACGTAGGTGTTCAGCGCGTTGCCGTTCCAGTTGTAGGGCGTCATGGGCAGCGCATCGGTCCCACTCAGGCCGAGGACGACCTTGCCAATTCGCTCCTCCTCCTGGTAGCCAGTAACCTTGCCGACCGACTGGGCCGAGCGCTGGGCCTGGCCCGTGTAGTCGGAGAGCATCATCTCCATCGAGACCCGGCAGACCTCGCCGTACTTCTCCGGGGGCGGCATGGTGACCCAGCTCTCGAAGAAGCGGGTAGCGGGGTACGGCTCCATCTGCGCCAGCCGCTTGGGCTTGTCCACCACGTCGGACAGGTAGGGGATCTTGTGCTCCTGCAAGTTGGAGCCGGGGTTGGCGACCTTCATCACCCGGCTCTTCAAAATGAAGCTGGGGTTTTCGTACTGCTCCTTGATAATGGTAACCAGTAACTGCCCCGTTATGTTCGAGAATGCCGAGGCATCGTTCGCCTCCGTTGCTTCGAGCAGGTGCGCCTGACCGCGCTGCAGGGCCCGCAGGCAGTGAACGGCGTGGCCGCTGCCGCGCCGGGTCATGTCGAAGAAGGCGTCGGTGATCTCGGCTAGGGGCGTGGTGTAGATGTCGCACTTCTTGCGCATCTTGGAGCCGGGCTTGAGCCCCTCCGCGAGGTGCGCGGCCACGGCGCGCGGCCCGGAGTCCTCGCACAACGTCTTCAGAGCGTAACCCAGACCCATTGGGGGCCCCCCTGCCTAGCGTGCCTGCGGGACCAACTTGGAGAGAGCCTTGAATCTGACCCGCGTGACGGACGTTCCCTGCTCGGTCACCACGCCGATGGCGTGAGCCGCGTCGGCCACGCCCACGACCGTCTGGGACAAGAGAGCGTTGCCCGCGGCCTTGGCCGGGCCGACGAAGTCGCCGACGTTGAAGGTGGCGCTGGCGCAGTCGGCCTCGTAGAGCCCGTCGCAGTCGATGCGCATGCGGTTGTCGCGGCCGGCGGCGAGGACGCGGGCGACGTTGACCACCTTCCTCTGTCCGGAGATGCCCAGGAAAGCCAGCGTGAAGGCCGCCTGGGTGGTCGGCAGGTCGGTGGTCCAGGTGAAGTCCTCGGCGCGGATGACGTTGCCGGCCGAGAGGGCGACGATGTCCCCGACCTCGACGGCCTGGGGGGTGAGGACGGGCGCCACGACGGGGAGCGTCTCGCCGCGGCGGAGCTGCAAGGCGGGCATGGTGTCAGCGCCCCCTTTCGATGGCTGCCAGAAACTGTTCGGTGCTCAGGGTCTTGTAGGCGGGGCGCGGGGCCCTGGAGGCCGGCTTCTGCGCCAGGGCCGCCGCCTTGAGCGCCGGCGCGGCCTCGGTCAAGCTGGCAGTGAGCGTGACCAGCTTCGCGGACATCGCCTTGACCTCCCGGCGCAGCTGGCGGATCTCGGCCTCGGGGTTGCGGCTCTTGCCCGCCACCCGGTAAGCGATAGCCGCGGCCTGGTCGGCCTCATAGCCTTCGCGGCGCAGCTGAGCAATGTTCTTCGAGATGGCTTCCTGCGAAGAGCCCTTGGCCAACGCCTCTTCCGCCTTTTTCTTCTGGACCACCACCCCCCCCGGCTCCTCCTCCTCGTCTTCGATCCCGCCCTCTTTGGTCTTCTCGACCACCACCCCACCCGGCTCCTTCTCCTCATCCTCCATGCCGGCCTCCGGCGCCTCCTCCAGGCCGCCATCGGAGGTCATGCCCAGGAGCTTGCGAATCTTGGCGATCTTCTCGGCAATCGGCAGGTTGGGGTCGTCGATACAGGCCTTGGCGGCGACGAGGATGGCCTCCTCGTGGTCGCCGGCGCCGGCGTCCGCCGCAGCCGGCTCGGGCGTCAGGTCCGGGGTGACGTCGGCCGTGAGGTCGTCTTCTGCTTCCATCCCGTCACCCTCCCATTCGTAGAGCCCCTTCGTGGTCGCCGGTCGGGACACGAGGTCGATCGAATCGACCTCCACGATCTCCTCGACCAGCATGCCACCCTCGCCATCTTCGCGGACCTTCCCGGTCTGGTTGGGACTGAAGCCGACCGCTTCGGGGTCCGTCTTCAGCCAGTAGGTGAAGGTGGGCGCGAAGGGGTGATGTGGGTTGAAATGGTAGTCGCCGCGGAGGCCGTCCTCGCCCATCCTGACGTTGTGGAAGCGGCCGAACTTGTCCTGGGTGCGGCGCGGCTGGTCTTCCTGCCCCTTGGCAGGGTGGTTCAGATAGCTCCAGGCGCCTTCGTAGAGGGGGATGGCTTTTTTCAGGGCTTCGGACAGGTAGCGCCGATTGTTGCGGGAGACGAGGCCCTGGACCCGGACACCCTTGACGACAGGCTCGCCATCGTCAAGATCGCCGCCGCAGGGGTCGCATTCTCTTAGCTGGATCACCTTGCCGGCCATCTGTCGCTTCCGCCTCGGGACCTGCGTGGAAAGCAGGCGTGGCGTGCCCGAATGCTCGACAGCTCGCCGAATGATCCCTGTTCGGTTGAATACAAGACTATCCGGTTGGGGGGTTGTTGTCCAGAGCTTTTCTCTGCTGGGGCTCCGGCGGCGTTGCCCGAGCCCCGACGCGCCCGACCAGGTGCGGGAGGGCAACGATCAGATGGGCCCAGTCGGCCGCCCGGAGAAGATGCTCTCCGTCGCCCGTGAGCGTCTCCTCCGGGCGCCAGGCCACCCCGGCAACCCTGACCCGGGCCGCCTCGTCGAAGGCCAGGTCTACCCGCACCTCGCGTAGGGCCCGTCCCTCGTAGCCCAGGCTGCTCAGGAAGGCGTCGAGATGAGTGCGGACCACTGGGTCCTGACAGTCAAAGGTCAATACCAGCCTGGTCATCGGCCCGGAGAGTCCGAGAACGGCCATCGCCTCATGAAGAAGGTCCTTGGCCCCCGGATAGACCGCATCGCTCATCGTCGGCTCCAGATGACAGAGTAGGCCCGCCCAAAGAGGTGAGCGTGGACAAACTTGCCCTTGCTTGAAGCGCCCAGGAAGCCGGCATAGAGGATGCGCGGGATGCCGTGGTACTCGACCTCCGCCCGGACCACGCCAGAGCGTTTGTCCTTGAAGCGGACCCGCAGCCGGCCGCTGACGCCGGTCGCCTCGGCGGGGCCGCCGTGGTAGGCGATCGAGTGGACCCACGACGACGACACCGGCACCCAGGCCGAGGGCTCCGCGAAGTGGGCAGCCTCCTCGCCCGCGGGTGGCTGGCGTCCGGGAGCCGGCACGGCGGCCCGGCCCAGAGCTCGGCGCAGCCACGAGAGGACACTCATCGGTTGCCTTCCAGGTCGCGGGCCAGCTCATCGAGCATCTTCTTCATCCACTCCTGGCCCAGGCGCTGGACCTCTTCGGGCGACAGCTCGGCCTCGGCTTCGCTGGCCGGGGCGGCCCGGGTGCCGGCGCCCGCCAGGCGGCGGTAGACCTCGGCCGCGGCGATCACCGGGGCAGCCGTCATGAGGACGGAGCCGGGCAGGGGGATCGGCACCCCAGCCAGGCCCGCCCCCATGATCGCCAGGGCGAGCTTCTTGCCATAGCGGGATTCCAGCTTCGCGTATCTCTCGGAGACCTTCAGCCTGGCCTTCGCATAGACCTTGGCGGGGATCTCCCGGGCCCGCGCCAGCCAGCCTTTGGCGTGCTCGGCAGGGTCAGGGGCGGCGGCTGCCGCTTCCCCGCCTTCCGGGCTGCACGGGTGCCCCGTCTGGGTGTCGTGGTGGCCGAGGCCCTGGCGGTTGGCCTCGCAGGACTCTTGCATGCGCTCGCGCTCGGCCAGGCCCTGGCGCAATGCCTTCGTCCAGCCGGCAATGTACTTCTCCAGCCACAGGGAGAACTCCGCCTCCACCTTCTTCGGGACGGGCTCAGGCATATCTCACCGATCCCCTGTATCCCTTCTGGGCCATCTCACTTGTCCACCCTATCCGGTCGTGGAAGCCGTCGAACTCATACACGTCCGCCACCCGCGTATCCGGGTTGATCACCGCGCAGAGCGTCCGCGCCCGGATCTCGCGGCCCGTCTCCCGCGCCAGCGCCTCGACGACCGCGGCCTTGCGCTCGTGGATGCGCCGTTGCTTCTCGGCGTTCCAGGCCGAGCGCCCTTCCGGCGTCATCCGGGCATAGGCTTCCCGCTCGGCGGGGGATTCCAGGGAGAAGGTGAGCCGCCACTGCTGGGCGCCCTTGCTGTTGCTGACCAGCCCGCCCTTGATCTCCGTGGGCCGGTGATCTTCCAGGGCGTCCACCGGGAAGTTGGCCATGCCGGTGTTGAGGGGTGCCGCGTCGGTCATGCCCTGGGCCCGCAGCCAGGCCACGAGGACATTCTCCGCCACGTTGCCGGTCTCGTTCTTGTTGAGCTTGTTCCTGACGGGCACGGGCGTCCGGCCGTCGAAGGCACGGGCCTGCGAAGGCGAGACGGAGACTTCCTCGCCGCGGCGGGCACCGGGATGCTTCGTCGGGGCCCTGCTCGGCCGCTGGCCGAAGCCACGCTCGCGGGCGAAGGCTTTCTCGGGGACCTCCGAGCCGCCCAGGAAGTAGCGCATGTGACCGCCGAGCGGGTCCTGCAACATGCCCGTGAAGCCCTTGCCCGGCGCGCCGCCTAGCCCGGCCTTGCAGGGATGGCCGGTATGGTCGTCGTGGTGACCGGGCCCCGTCTCGTTGGGCACACAAGCCTCCCTGGCATCCACCAGCCGCCCCGGGCGGGCTTCACCAGCAGGCTGTAGGCCCTGGAGGGCACCCAGGGGGAGCTGCCCCGGTCCCGGCGCCGGCCCCTCAGAGCGGAAGCTCTCCGCTTCCTGGTCGGGGTCGAGTCCCTGCTCCAGCTGAATCGTCTTGCGGGACTTGACCTTCATCTCGTTGTACAGCCGGTCGGTCTGCGCCTCCTTGGCCCGGTCGCGAGCCACCATGCTCGGCGGCGTCACCTGGACGTCCAGGTCCGCGAAGATGGAGCTCGGCAACAACCCGATCTCGACGGCGTGCGCCAGCTGCCGCCAGACCATCGACCGCCGATGGCCGCCGTAGCGGTTGCGACCGAATAGCCGGGCCATGCGGTCCTGCAGGACCTGCATGGTCAGGACGAAGGGGGACTCCGCAACCAGGGTGGAGGAGTAGTTGGCATTTGCGGAGTTACTGGATAGCATATATTCGGGCATGGTGAAGCGGGCGGCGATGTAGCGGAGGACCATATCCATGACGGCGACGTGGTCGGCGGCGCCGACGTTGGCAGCGGGCATCTCCAGCCGGGCGTTGGTGGGCATGGTCAAGGTCGTGCCCAGCCCCAGACGCTCGAAGCTCACCGTGGCGTTGGCGCCTGTGGGGGCGGGGAACGTGCCCGTGGCGAAGGTAGAGTTATTCACGAGGGCCTCCGCCTGCGCCCTGACCACGTCATCCAGGTGGCGGACGAAGGCGATCTTGCCGCGGCTCTTGGCCATCGCGACCGTGGACTGGAGCAGGTCGTCGGCGGCCCGCAGGGTGGGCTCTAGGACAAAGAACGCCGACAGGCCCCGCTTGCTCGTGGACGGCGTCTCGGGGTGCTTGATGTGCACGACCCACTTGGGGTCCACGAGCTGGGGCTGCGAGCCGTCCGCCAGGGAGCCGGGAACGATCCAGTAGCCTTCGACGCCCTCGATGTCCAGGGGGTCGGTGGGGTTCCGAATGCCGAAGCTATCACGGTCGGAGTCACCCGTCGGGCTGTAGCAGTACTCGGGCTCGACGGTGCGGACGGCGAGGATGCCGGAGGGGCCCGGGAACAGCTGGAAAAGAGCCTCGCCCTCAAGGATCACCCGGGCCAGCCCTTCCTGCTCGCGCAGGGGCAGCTCGTTGGCTTCGTGGAAGGCGTCCACCAGCGCCTGCGCGTTGGCGACGATGTGATCCGCGGGACGCCGGCCCTTCCTGGGCACCACCTCGTACTTCATCCCCGAGCCGACTCCGTACACCACCTGCACGTTGATGGCGTTGAGCGCGATCTCGTTGTTCACCACCAGGGTACGGATGTGCCGGCGATACAGCGAGAGCTGCAGCTCGGTGAGGAAGGCGGGAATGAACTCGCCGCGCTTCTGGCGGAGCAGCCAGGTCAGGCCCTGGGCGTAGCTCGGGACGGGATCGAAGCCGCCGCCGGTGTCGTAGATGCCCATCGCCCAGGGAGGCATGGGCCCCAGGCCGGCAAGATCGAGGGAGATGGCCTCGGGGATTCTGTGCTCGGCCTGGCCGTTGCCGTTGGAGTCGGCGGCAGTCATGGGGCGCTCCCCTTAACCAGGGGGAGCTGCTCGCGAAGCCAGCGCAACGTCCCTCGGCGGGAATACGTATAGCTTTCCCAGGCCAGAGAGGTCAGGTCGAGTGATTGGGCCCATGCTTCGGCCTGCCGAGCAAGGTCACCCGGGGGGGGCGGCCAGAGGTCCGCGGCGTCCTGGCACGACGCCTCCCACGCCTCCCGGTAAACCGGCCAGCACTCCCGGATGACCACGGCGAAGGTGGCACGGAGCCCCGAGCGGTAGCGGCCGGGCACTTCTCTACCCTCTACCAGGCGGGCCAGCAGCACGAGACTCGCCCGGCACTCAGCCGCCCGCCAGGGTGCCGCGGACTCGTCGCTGCGCAAGTCGGCCTCCCTGCGGGCCGCGGCCTCCCGTCGCCGCCGCCTGACCTCGGGGTCAAGGGTAGTGGCGATTGATTCCAGCGCCCTGGCAATCCGCTGCAAAGCGCCGATGGCGATCTCCTGATCACTGGGGACGTCCTCGGGCCGATAGCGCCGCCCCCAATGCTTCCGCGACTCCTGTATCCACGACCGATGCGGGCGCTGCTCCTCGGCATGCCGCTGCTCCTGGGCGCGCCGCTCCCCTTCCGCACGGCGAGCCTCGGCCTGTGCTTC
>Ga0066903_100004826_pt1 | contig 11516 bp, 12 predicted proteins | sample PanSoiMetaGPlot1_FD_67491 | JGI IMG/M metagenome (GOLD analysis project Ga0066903, IMG submission 67491) | Tropical forest soil microbial communities from Panama analyzed to predict greenhouse gas emissions - Panama Soil - Plot 1 (version 2) | ecosystem: Environmental > Terrestrial > Soil >...
GCGAGAGTCCTCTCGGTCGAGACGAAGGCTTCGAGATTGTAATCTTCGCCGCCACCTGAGCCCGCACCCGACCATTCAGAATAGGCGGAAGGGGGCGGCTGCGCCGGCGCGGGGGTTTTTTCGCCTCCATCGTCGGGAAAAACATTTTCTAGCTCGGTCCCGAGCCCCAGCTCCATCGAACTGCGGCTGGTTTCAAGGTCGGCACCAATCCAGTCGAGCGTGCTGGCGGCATCCTCGTCGCGTTCGGCTGATGCCCGGTCAGTTTCGGTGCCTGTCGCGGGCGCATCGTCCTCGCCGGCGCGCTCGAGCAGCGGATTGCGCTCAAGCTCGCCTTCTACATAAGCGGCAAGATCAAGGCTCGAAAGTTGCAACAGCTTGATGGCTTGCATCAGCTGCGGCGTCATCACAAGCGTTTGTGTCTGACGAAATTCCAGTCTTTGCGACAGCGCCATAGCGGTTTCCGAGAGGAAACTGGTCCGATTCTTGCTTGTATATATCAGCGAAATCCGATTTCGCCCAGTGAAGAGCGTTTGGATTAACCACACTTGCTTAGAGCCGGAATTCCTCGCCTAGATAGAGACGCCGCACGTCCGGATTGTTGACAATATCGTCAGCGCGGCCCTCCATCAGCACTTCGCCGGAATAAATGATGTAGGCGCGATCGGTTAGTCCCAGGGTCTCGCGCACGTTGTGGTCGGTGATTAGGACACCGATGCCCCGGTTCGTCAGGTGCCGCACGAGCGCCTGAATATCGCCAACCGCAATCGGATCGATGCCGGCGAATGGCTCATCGAGCAGCATGTAACTTGGCCGTGTCGCCAGAGCACGCGCGATTTCGACGCGTCTTCGTTCACCACCCGACAGTGCGATAGACGGCGTCTTGCGCAGACGTGCAATGTTGAACTCTTCAAGGAGCGCATTGAGATCGGCCTCACGTCGGCGCCGGTCGGGCTCGACCACTTCGAGCACTCCGCGGATATTGTCCTCGACGTTGAGGCCGCGAAAGATTGAGGCTTCCTGCGGAAGATAGCCTATGCCAAGCCGCGCACGCTGGTACATCGGCAGTGCCGTAACATCATAGCCATCAAGTTCAATGCGGCCGCGATCGGCATTGATTAACCCCGTGATCATGTAGAAGACCGTAGTCTTGCCGGCACCGTTCGGACCGAGCAATCCGACGGCCTCGCCCCGGCGTACATATAGTGTGACGCCCCTGACCACCATGCGGCCGCCGAAGCTTTTCTCAACACCGTGCACAGCGAGATAAGCCGGACGCGCGGCTTGTCGTCCATCACCGTCGCGGCGCGGACGAACGACTCCCTGATTTAGCGCACCGGCTTGTTGTGCGCGGAGTTCAGCGGGTGTCAAAGCGCGGCGGGATCGATACGGTTGCCGCCAAAACCGCGCAAGGATATTCCCGAGGATACCGCGCTGCGCATTTCCGAAACCTGGCGCGCGTTTGCCTAGGTCGTAGTTCCATCCGAAAATGCGCCACTGCCGGACGTGGGACATCAGCTGTTTCCGGAAATCGCGGGCTGACGGATTTGTCACGGGCGTACTTTAAAATCAATTGAACGGTCGCACGGGAACTGGCCGCGGACCTTGTCCACCGCTGCTACCGGTTCTTGGATCAGCCGCAGAGCTGCCAGGCTGAACCAACATCTGGACGCGTCCTTGACCATTCTTTCCTGCTTCGACTCGTGAAACGCCGTTCGTCAGATCGACCACCAGTTTATCGCCTCTCAACACGTTCTGCCCTTGTGTCATCACTACAGGATTGCCAGTGAGCGTGACTGTGTTGTTTTTCATGTCGAAGACGCCGAGTTCTCCAGTGGCGGTCTGGTCCTTCTGAGTCACTATCACTGCGCCGCGGGCCTCGAGCCGCTTGATGCGTTGTGAGCCGCCAGGGCCAGGGGCCGCCGCCTGCAGGGTCTTGTTACTTTCTCCGCCTTTGCCATCTTGTTCGTAGAAGACCACCAGAAATTTACAGCGCAGGCCTGTGTCGCCTTGTTTCACGCGCACATCGCCGCTGAAGGTTGCTTCTTTTTGCTTGTCGCGCACTTCCAGTGTCGCAGCCTCGATGTGCACGGGTTGGTCCCGATTTTGCGAGAAACCTTGCAGGGCGTTCGGGGGCCCTTGTGGCGCGCTTTGCGCATGCAGATTGCCGCCCAGTATGAATGGCATAACCGCGAAAAGTACTGTAGAGCCTAGTTTGCGCATCACAGTCATTGCGTTCCGGATTTTGGACTCGTGTCGTTAAGTATCAGGTCCATTACAACTCCGCCGTGAAATCGCATAATTTCGCCGGACTCGACAATAGTGAGCCGGTTGGCATTGAGCGTCCCTTGCAGCAATTTTACTTCGACCGGATGTTCGGACACGACGTCGCCCTTGCGAATATCGACCACCGCTTCACTCAGGCGGCCCTGATAACCGGTGGACGAATTGAGCAGGATCTCCCGGTCGAGTTTCAGGGTCTCGCCCTTTGAATCGTAAATACCGGCGACCGCCGTCATTTCCACGGTACTCTTGTCCTGCATTTCCACTTTGGCGCGGATGTTGCGTAGCTCGACAAGGTCCGGCTTGGTCATATCTTGCGCTGCCGTATCTGCGGTCACTTCGTAAGCGCGCGCGTCGCTCGTAAATCCCGATAGGCGCGGCTGCTCCATAGTGACCTTGGTGCCCGATACCACCAGGTTGTCGATGTTGATCGGCAGCTTGGCCAACATGCGTAGCGGGTTAAGATATGTCGCCAGGGCGATGACGACGAGCCCAAATACGACCACTCCTGGAATCGCAATGCGCAGAATGCGCACCAGACGGCTGTGACGACGCGCGGCGACAAAGGCACGCTCAGTGTCACCGCGGCTCATGGTCCAATAAGCGCGCGGAGCCTCCTGATCTCGTCTGGCTGTGATCACACTCATGCCAAGCCCGGCATTGTCTGCTCAATCGAAGTGTTGAAAATCATCTCGAGCCCCACCACGAAACATGCCTCCCGAATATGGCTCCGACGCGGCAGCCAACTCGCGACCTGCAAGCAATAGCGGATAAAATACAACAACTTACGCCGAATGCGAAAAAATGTCCTCGGCCGCCCAGCCCGCAAGATCAAGCCGCGCGCGGTCAGGCAAGAAACGAAAACAGGCCGCTGCCAGATCGGCGCGGCTTTCGCGCGCAAGCATAAGATCGAGTTTCTCTTTCAAAGCATGCAAATGCAAAACGTCCGTCGCCGCATAGGATACCTGCGCATCGCTGAGCTCGTCGGCGCCCCAGTCGGACAGCTGCTGCTGCTTTGAAAGATCGACGCCGAGCACCTCCCGCGCCAAATCCTTGAGGCCGTGTTTGTCGGTATAGGTGCGGGCAAGGCGCGACGCAATCTTGGTGCAGTAGACTGGTTCGGCCATCACCCCGAATGTTTTGGCCAAAATACCCATGTCGAAGCGAGCGAAATGGAAAATCTTGAGGATCGATTTGTTCGCCAGCAACCGCTCGATATTAGGCGCCTTGTGCTGACCCGCGCCGATCTGCACGACATCAGCAGAGCCATCGCCCGGCGAAAGTTGCACAACACAGAGCCTGTCACGATTGGGATCGAGACCCATGGCTTCGGTGTCGATCGCCACCGCGCCCTTATAGGCGGAAAGGTCAGGGAGATCCCCGCGGTGCAGGCGGATAGTCATTCAGCCTCTTAGGGTCGGAACGTTGGTGCCCAGGAGAGGACTCGAACCTCCACGGCTTTCACCGCTAGTACCTGAAACTAGTGCGTCTACCAATTCCGCCACCTGGGCTTTGTCGGGACCAGATACGGAGCCCCTTCCGGCTTGTCAATGAAGCGGATTCGGCCCCTGTACAGTCTTCGGCCGATCCTGTATTGGCCCGAGCTTCAAGGTATCTCCGCGCCGGCACAATATCGAGATCGGCATGACCGTGCGTAGCCCGTATGACACCCTGGTCACCGTCTATGGTGGCTCAGGCTTCCTTGGTCGGCACATCGTGCGCGCCCTGGCCAAGCGGAATTATCGGATCCGCGTGGCGGTGCGCCGTCCGGAGCTTGCCGGATATCTGCAGCCGCTCGGCCGCGTCGGCCAGATTCATGCGGTGCAAAGCAACCTGCGCCATGCGGCTTCGGTGGAAGCCGCTGCGCGCGATGCTCAGGTGTTGATCAACCTTGTCGGAATCCTGTTCGCGCGCGGCAGGCAACGCTTCGATGCGGTTCACGCCTTTGGCGCCGAGCAGGTGGCGTTGGCGGCAAACGCTCATGGCGCACGTATGGTGCATGTGTCCGCGATCGGAGCCGACGAGGACTCGCCCAGCGCATACGCCCGCTCCAAGGCCAACGCAGAGAAGCTTGTGCTGGCAGCCCAACCGTCAACAATCATCATGCGGCCCTCGATCGTCTTCGGGCCGGAGGATGATTTCTTCAACCGCTTTGCCGCTCTCGCGCGCATTTCGCCGGCGCTACCATTGATTGGGGGCGGAGTTACACGTTTTCAGCCGGTATTCGTTGGTGATGTCGCAACGGCAATCGCCGACGCCGTCGATGGCAAAGCGCGTCCAGCCACGATTTACGAACTGGGCGGGCCTGATGTGCGGACGTTCAAGGATCTTATGCGATTTGTGCTCTCAACGATCGAGCGCAAGCGATTGCTTGTGCCCTTGCCTTTCTTTGTTGCCAAGATGCAGGCGATGGTTCTGCAATATTTGCCCAAGCCACCCCTTACACCTGATCAGGTCGAGTTGCTGCGGGTCGACAACGTCGTCTCGGAACGCGCCAAGGTGGAAGGCCGTACGCTGCAAGGTCTCAGCATCGATCCGGAGCCTATCGAGGCGATTGTGCCGTCTTATCTTTGGCGCTTCCGAAAGACCGGACAGTTTCGCAGCAGCCTGGCTTGACGCTCAGGCAAAATACAGCGCTGCCAATCCCGCACCGCCGACGAGTATGCGCCACCAAGCGAACAGCGCGAAACTGTGGCGCTGCACATAGCGCAGGAACGTCTTTACGACGATCCATCCGAATATAAACGAGAAGATGAACCCTACGGCAGTTACGGTCACATTGCCGCCAACTGCGAGATTTCCATGGCTCTTGTAAAGTTCATAGGCGAACGCGCCGACCATGGTTGGCATCGCCAGCCAGAACGAGAACTCCGCCGCAGAACGGCGGTCGGCCCCGAACAGCATGGCGCCTACGATGGTCGCGCCCGCGCGCGACACTCCAGGCACCATGGAAAGGCACTGGATCACCCCAATGCCGAAATACATAGGCAGCGTGAATTCAGTTGCCTCATGGTAGCGTGCCTGCAAATTCAGGCGATCAACCCATAGCAATATGAACCCGCCCACGATCAGCGAGACACACACGATGCGCACGTCAAACAGATAAGCTTTTATAATTTGATATCCCAGTGCACCGATAACCGCGGCCGGAAGAAATGCAAGCAAAATGCCGATGATGAAGCGTGCCGCAGCCCATTGCGTGAACATGGCTTTGGCGAGCGCCCAGAGACGGCCAAAATAAATGCTCAGCAAAGCCAGAATCGCGCCGAGCTGAATCAGAACTGCGAATGATTTGCCGAAGGCATCGTCGCCCCAGCCGAATATATGCTCGATCAGAAGCAAGTGACCTGTCGATGACACCGGCAGATATTCGGTCAGGCCCTCCACGATGCCGAGCACTGCCGCCTTGATCAGGTCGAGATGAGCGACAGCCGGACCGAGCATGCCGGCCTTGATGACAGCGATATCCATGAACTGCTCCGGAGAAATTGCAGCTGTTTGTTGCCGAATTGGGTGGGCGAGCGCTTTTGACGCAAAGGTGCCTCCCAGGCAACGAAAAAACGCGGAAAGTTTGTGACGATTTGCGCCGCCGTCAGGCCTTTCTATAGTGCAATCATTGATTCCCCTAATAGCGGGCCCGCCTCGTCGTATGCTGACACTATTTCACCATCCGCTTTGCCCGCGTTCGCGCTACGTGCGCCTGATTCTCGGCGAATATGGCATTGAGGCGCGGATGGTGGAGGAGCGGTATTGGGAAAGGCGGGAGGAATTCTTGGTGCTCAATCCGGCCGCCGAACTGCCGGTGCTGGTCGCCGAAGGCCTCCCGCCGGTCCCTGGCGCCGCTATCGTCGCCGAGTATATTGAGGAGACCTATCCTGAGGACAACGAAGGCCGCCTGTTGCCGCTTTTGCCGGGCCGGCGCGTGGAGGTGCGCAGGCTGGCGAGCTGGTTCAACGATAAATTTTACACCGAGGTCAGTGGTCCATTGGTGACCGAGCGGGCATTCAAGCGCTACATGACGCAAGATCAGGGTGGTGGACCACCGGATACCGAAGCCCTGCGCGCGGCGCGCCATAATATCCGCTATCATCTCGCCTATATCGGCTGGCTGGTACGAACGCGGGATTGGCTCGCAGGCGAGCGACTGAGTTTGGCCGACCTCGCGGCGGCTGCACACTTATCGGTTGCCGATTATCTGGGCGAGGTGCCGTGGAACGAGGACGAAGTAGCAAAAAATTGGTACGCGCGGGTGAAGTCGCGTCCGTCGTTTCGCGCGGTGCTCGCCGACACCCTGGCTGGCCTGCCGCCGTCGAAAAGCTACGCCGATCTCGACTTCTGACCGATCCGGCCGTCGTGCGGAAGGCGCTGGCTGAACAGGCGCGCATGCGCGGTTTCGACGCCTTCGGCATTGTCAAACCGGACGCTGCGCCCGCACTAAAGAGTCGGCTAGAAGATTTTCTCGCCAAGGGCGCCCATGGTGATATGTCTTGGCTGGCAATCAATCCCGAGCGCCGTGCTTCGCCTTTAACGATGTGGCCGGCGGTGCGATCGATCGTGATGCTCGGGTTGAACTACGGATCCGGTGATGATCCACTGTCGATCCTGAAAGAACATAAACGCGCAGCCATTTCCGTTTATGCGAGAGGCGATGACTACCACGAACTGATCAAGGCGCGCCTGAAGGAGTTGGCTCGGTGGCTCGTCGCCAATGCGGGCGGTGATCTTAAAGTTTTCGTCGATACCGCAGCCGTAATGGAAAAGCCGCTCGCGCAACGCGCAGGGTTAGGTTGGCAAGGCAAGCACACAAACCTGGTTTCGCGCCAATACGGCTCTTGGCTTTTTCTTGGCTCGATTTTCACTACACTTGATCTGCCCGCGGATCGCGTCGAAGGCGACAACTGTGGCAGTTGCCGCGCCTGTCTCGACATTTGCCCGACCGCGGCCTTTCCTGCGCCATATCAGCTCGACGCGCGGCGCTGCATTTCTTATCTCACAATCGAGCACAAAGGGCCGATCCCACGCGACCTGCGGACAGCAATGGGGAATCGGATCTACGGTTGCGACGATTGTCTTGCTGTTTGTCCGTGGAACAAATTTGCCAGTAAAGGACGCGAGGCCAAACTCGCGGCACGCGAGACCTTGCGTTCGCCCCGTTTGGCCGATCTCGTTCGCCTCGATGATGCGCAATTCCGCGCGCTTTTTTCCCGGTCTCCCATCAAACGCACCGGGCGAGATCGATTTATCCGTAACGTGCTGATCGCGATCGGCAACTCAGGCGACGCCGCGCTTGCAGTTGAAGCCGCGCGTTTGCTCGATGACGCATCGCCTTTGGTCAGGGGCGCTGCTGTGTGGGCGATATCGAAATTGCTGCCGCGCGCGAAAGTTTCAGCATTGTCGACCCGGCGACGCAACGATTCGGATCCCGTTGTACAGGAGGAATGGACAGCAGCGCTCGGCTAGAATTCCTTGACCGCAGCAACCAGCCGCTCGATGTCTTCCGGCCGTGACAGCCGATGATCACCGTCCTTGATCAAGGTCAACACAACGTCATCACGGGAAAAACGCGATACCAGTTCGACGGCATGGCGCCATGGGACGTCCGGGTCCTGGACGCCCTGCAGAATGTGCACCGGGCAACGTGTTTCGATCAGGCCACCGAGCAACAGATGCTTGCGGCCATCCTCAATCAAATCACGCGTAATCGGATACGGCTCCTCATCGTACCTGGACGGTCGCATCCACACGCCCTTTTTCTCGATCTCGCGCTTGATTGCGTCGGAGAACTGCTGCCACATTAGTTCTTCGGTAAAATCGACGGCCGGTGCGATCAGCACCATGCCCACAATCGGCACCGTGTGCTTACGTTCGCATAATGCACGCGCCAACAGCAGGGCCAGCCAGCCGCCCATGGATGAGCCGATCACCACTTGCGGTCCCTGAGCGAAACGCAGGTAGACCGCCAGACTTTCCTCCAACCACCGGCCAATGGTGCCTTCAGTAAACTTGCCCCCTGATTCACCGTGACCGGAATAGTCGAACCGCACGCAGGCGCGACCGACGCTTGCAGCCCAGTGGTCGAGGGCTTGGGCCTTTGTGCCCTTCATGTCGGACTTAAAGCCGCCAAGCCAGAACAGGCCCGGGCCCTTGCCCGCGCGGGCGCGCACGGCAATTGCCGGGTTGCCCGGTGAATCCATCGTTAAAGAGATCAGTTCAGCTTCACTCATGCGGGTGCCGAGTAATCGGATGAATGCGGTTTCTTCTCGCCGCAATGCCATCTCAAATGCAAGAGGGCGGTATCGTCGTTAAGGCAGGTGTTCGTTCAAGCCCACGTTGCCGACGCCATCCGCGAGGTCTATACCTCGCTTCCGGTTCACAATGGTGAATCTGCCTTCCGGCCCGGCTCGAAAAGCAACTGGCATTTGAGGTCCCTTGATTCATGTCGAGTTTGCCCGCATCAGCAATGCCGACGCCGAGCGGTCAACCGACAGTCGAGCGAGCCGATCATCCGGAAAACGAATTCCGCGCACCTGCGTTGCATCCGATCATTGCGCTTATTGTCGTGCCGACACTCGATGCAGGCGCCGCCGACGCCGGCGCAGTGGAGTTGGTCCGCATCCTGGCAGGGGCCGGCCACCGTGCCATCGTGGTTTCGCGTGCAGGTCGTCTTGTAGCCAATATCACGATGGCTGGTGCGGAATTTGTTCCGCTTGATGTGTCGAGCAACAACCCGATCAAGATGCTGCGCAACGGGATTGTTCTTACGCGTTTGGCGCGCGACCGGCGATGCGACCTGATTCATGCCTTTGGCCGCGCGGGCGCCTGGAGTGCGTTCTTTGCTGCACGGCTTTGTGGTGTTCCTTTCGTAACTAGCTGGTACAAGGGTTTCCGCGAACAGAACTTGTTCAAGCGCCTCTACAACGGCGTCATGGCTTATGGCACTCGCGTTATCGCATCCAGTGAGCAGATCGCGCAGCTCATCAATGATCGCTACGGAACTCCCTGGGAAAAAATTACGGTTGTGCCGTGCAGTATTGATCTTGATCGCTTTAATCCGGAAGGCGTCACCCGTGAGCGCATCGAAGCAGTGCGTGGCGCTTGGGGCATCAAACCCGATACCAAAGTGATTCTGGTTACAGGCCGTATCTTGCGCCGCAAGGGTCATCACGTTGTGGTCAAGGCGGTCAAGCGGCTTAAGGAAATGGGGCTGAAGAGCTTTTTGTGTGTCTTCATCGGTGAAGACCGCGGCCGTACCCGTTACACAGGCGAACTATGGGACCTGGTACTGGCAACCGGGACAATGGACGTGATCCGCATGGCCGCGCCCATTGCGGATATGCCGGCCGCCTACGCCGCTGCCTCGGTGGTAGTATCGGCCGCCGTACAGCCAGAAGGAGTGCAGCGCGCAATCCTTGAAGCGCAGGCGATGGCGCGGCCGGTAATTGTATCCGATCTTGGGGCCGGTCCCGACGTGGTGCTTGCGGCGCCGGCTGTGCCCGAAGGCCGGATCGCCGGCTTTCGCTTCCATGCCGGCGACGATGCCGCCCTGGCAGCAGCCTTGCTGCGGCTGTTTTCCATGCCGGAGCCAAACCGCGCGACCATCGGCCGTCGCGGGCGCGAATGGGTGCTCGGCCATTTCAATACCGAAGTTGTGACCGAGCAGACGCTGCGCCTCTACGACGAAATCGCTGCGCCCGCCAGGAGCTCACGACCCAGATAAAATTAAAGGCAGGACAAAATGAGAGTAATTTGAACACTTTGACCACAGATTCCGATCCGACTAACGAGAATCGTGACGGAACTGCGTTGACTTCTTCACCGTTTCTACCAATCTTTCGTTATTCTCGAGGCGCTTTTCGATTGCGCCAAAAGAAAGTTGCAACAGCATAAGGAGAAAAAAGCCATTCGTCGTCCGATGAAGTCCGCGCTGCCCGTTCAGAAGGACGGCCCGCGCATAAACGAGGAGATCCGCGTCCGCGAGGTCCAACTTATCGATGCCAGTGGTCACAACCACGGTCCCACACCGATCCAAACCGCCCTCGATATGGCGCAGGCTGCAGGGCTTGACCTAGTCGAAATTGCCCCCAACTCGTCGCCACCTGTCTGCAAAGTCCTGGACTACGGAAAGTATAAATACCAGGCACAGAAGAAAGCGGCGGAAGCCCGCAAAAAGCAAAAAATCGTCGAGATCAAGGAGATCAAGCTCCGGCCTATGATCGACGACCACGACTATCAGGTGAAGATGCGCTCTATGAAGCGTTTCTTCGAGGACGGCGACAAGGTCAAAATCACTTTGCGCTTCCGCGGCCGTGAAATGGCTCACCAGGAACTCGGCTTTAAATTGCTTGACCGGGTGAAGACGGACACCGGTCCTCTCGCCAAGGTCGAGTCAGAACCGCGGTTCGAAGGGCGGCAGATGATCATGGTGCTGGCGCCCCGTTAGTCCAAACATTCACCGTCGCGGCTGGACGCGCCACCCGGATTGCGGTGGCGCGTTGGCGTTTTGGCGTCCCTTGGCTGCCAACGGCTGGTGGTTGCATGCGCTTGCGGCCTCTGCCATAACGCCCGCCATCGTCGCCCGGCCAGTAAGGGCTGCCGTGGCGGCGAATAACGCTCAATCCCGAGCACCCGCTCCAAGGCACGAGCCTTGCGAGCATATTCCGGTCGTGCGGATTTTCCCGTAATGCGCCGATGAGGAGAGCCAAATGCCCAAGTTGAAGACCAAATCGGGCGCCAAAAAGCGCTTCAAGATCACGGCGACCGGCAAGGTGAAATACCAGCAGTCCGGCAAACGCCACGGCATGATCAAGCGAACCACCAAACAGATCCGCGAGCATCGCGGCACCAGCGTGTTGTTCAAGACCGACGGTGAAACAATCAAGAAATACTGGTTGCCGAACGGCTAACCCGCCTCCGGGCCGCCTAGTCGCGGCCTCATCAATTCCGAATGTATTGCAAGGAGATTTCCAATGGCCCGCGTCAAACGTGGTGTCACGTCGCACGCCAAGCATAAGAAGGTCCTGAAAGCCGCAAAGGGCTATTACGGACGCCGCAAGAACACGATTCGCATCGCCAAACAGGCCGTCGAAAAAGCGAACCAGTACGCGTTCCGCGACCGCAAGCGCCGCAAGCGCACATTCCGTGCGCTGTGGATCCAGCGGTTGAATGCGGCAGTGCGGCCGTTCGGGCTCAACTACAGCCGGTTCATCGCCGGCCTGTCCAAGGCCGGGCTGACGATC
>Ga0066903_100004827_pt1 | contig 11515 bp, 12 predicted proteins | sample PanSoiMetaGPlot1_FD_67491 | JGI IMG/M metagenome (GOLD analysis project Ga0066903, IMG submission 67491) | Tropical forest soil microbial communities from Panama analyzed to predict greenhouse gas emissions - Panama Soil - Plot 1 (version 2) | ecosystem: Environmental > Terrestrial > Soil >...
CGTGGCCCCTCCCCCCTCGCGGGGGAGGAGGCCGAAGGCCGGAGGGGGGCTCATTCAAAGGCTTCTCCGGTGGCTCATTGGGAGGTTGGTTGACCAATCGCCCTATCGATCAGGCCAAGGGAGGGGAACCCGCCAATGAGCCGGGTGGGCACCAACCGCTGGGGGTCCAGGCTGCGCAGCGCCGAAGGGGAGCCTGGACGCCCCGTCTGGGGGTCACGCAGTGCCCCCATCGCCCGATCGTGCCCGCACCAGCGCCGCGCGACCCCCAGCCGCCAGCACCGCTCCAATACGCCCCGCCCTGCCCGTCTGAGCGGCCCCCCCTCCGGCCTTCGGCCTCCTCCCCCGCGAGGGGGGAGGGGCCGGGGGGCCCTTACCATTCGGAGACGAGATGCAGAAGGCGACGGCCCGGTGGTCCGGGCACAAGGTCAAGTTCGTGGTCGAGGCTGGCTCCGGGCACCAGGCGCCCGTCGACGAGCCGCCCCTGTTCGGCGATGACGAGGGCATGCGTCCGACCGAGATGCTCCTGGGCGCCCTCGGCTCCTGCACGGGCATCAACGCCGTGCTGCTCCTCAAGAAGTTCAAGCAGGCGTACACCACCCTCGCGGTGGAGGTCCAGGGCGACCAGCAGGACGAGTGGCCCCACGCGTTCACGGCGATCGAGATCCGCTTCGTGATCGGCTGGGCGGACGGCTTCAGCCCGGACGACGAGCTGGTCGCCAAGGCGCTCGACCAGGCGTGCAACCGCTACTGCCCGGTCGACGCGACGCTGACCAACGGGACCCGAATCAGCCACCGGCGCGTCGACGCCTAGCGGGCCCGCGGGGGCGCGCCTAGACACGCTGCGTCATACCCCCGCACATCCGACGTCGCTTGTCAAGACCCCTCTAGAATTAGTTGCCGTTCCCGACCCTGCACTGCTTCCTGGAGATCGATGCTCAGCGATTACGTTCCCCTGCTGATCTACGCGGTGATCGTGGTGGCCGTCGTGGGCCTGGTGATCACCCTGTCGTACCTGCTGGGACCGAGCAAGCCGTACCGGAGCAAGCTGATGCCCTACGAGTCGGGCATCGTCCCGGAGGGCCCCGCGCGGCAGCGGATGTCGGTTCGGTTTTACCTCACCGCGATGCTCTTCATCATCTTCGACGTCGAGGCCGTCTTCTTCTACCCGTGGGCGGTGCAGCTGCACCAGCTCAAGTGGTACGGCGTCATCGAGATGTTCGTCTTCATCGGCATCCTCGCCATCGCCCTGGCCCACATCTGGCGCAAGGGAGGATTCGATTGGGAGTAGAGCAGCTCGCCGAGCAGCTCGGCGACAACATCCTCACGACGACGCTGGGCAAGCTGATCGGCTGGGGCCGCGCCAACTCCGTCTGGCCGGCGCAGTTCGGGCTCGCCTGCTGCGCGATCGAGGGCCTGATGCACACCGCCGGCCCCGGCTTCGACATCGGCCGCTTCGGCTCCGAGGCGATGCGCGCCTCGCCGCGGCAGGCCGATCTCATGATCGTCGCCGGACGCGTGTCCCAGAAGATGGCGCCCGTGCTGCGCCATATCTACGACCAGATGCCCGAGCCCAAATGGGTGATCTCGATGGGCGCGTGCGCATCGACCGGTGGTGTGTTCAACAACTACGCGATCCTCCAGGGCGTGGACAAGATCGTGCCCGTGGACGTGTACATCCCGGGCTGCCCGCCCCGCCCCGAGGACGTGATCAACGCGCTGATGATCCTCCAGGAGAAGATCAAGGCGCAGGGGATCAAGCCGCGCATATGAGCAAGGTGATGCTGCCCGACGACGCCGTCCTGGAGAGCGGCGTCATCGCCGGCGACGAGTGGATCACGGTGGCACGCGGGCGCGCGCACGACGCGCTCCGCGCGCTCCAGGCGCAGGGCTTCGAGAGCCTCCTCTTCATGACGTGCGTCGACCACCTGGCGACGCCGGTCCTGGAGAAGGCAGCCGAGCGCTACGAGCTGGTCTACCAGCTCCGCGACATGCGCCGGCACCGCGAGCTGCGCGTGCGCGTCTTCGTCCCCGAGGACGACCCGACCGCCGTCAGCGCGCACGACATCTACGCGCCCGCCAATTGGGAGGAGCGCGAGACGTACGACATGTTCGGCATCACCTTCGACGGACACCCCGACCTGACGCGCATCCTGATGCCGGACGACTGGGTCGGACACCCGCTGCGGCGCGATTATCCCGTCGGCGGCGAGCCGGTGGACTTCTCCGAGGACCACCAGATCTGGCAGACGGCGCCCCCCGAGGCTTGACGCGAATGGCTGATACGAGGATCGAACCGACCCCCGAGCGGGGCATGACCATCACGCGCGGGGCCCGCCGCGAGGGCCTCGAAGGCGAGCTGCTCACCGTCAACTTCGGGCCCCAGCACCCCAGCACGCACGGCGTGCTGCGCCTGGTCGTCGACCTGGACGGCGAGACCATCCGCCGCGTGAAGCCGGTGATCGGGTACCTCCACACCGGCATCGAGAAGCAGATGGAGGCGCTGCGCTGGCAGCAGGGCGTGGTGGTGACCGACCGCCACGACTACCTCTCGCCCCCCATCAACAACCTGGCGTACGCGCTGGCCGTCGAGAAGCTGATGGGCGTCGAGGCGCCGCCGCGAGCCCAGGGCCTGCGCGTGATCATGTCCGAGCTGACGCGCATCGCCTCCCACCTGATCTGGCTGGGCACCAGCGGGATCGAGCTGGGCGCGATGGGCATCTTCATGTACTGCCTGCGCGACCGCGAGAAGATCCTCGACCTCAACGAGGAGATCTCGGGCTTTCGGATGCACACCTCGTACATCCGGCCGGGCGGCGTGATGGCGGACGCGACGCCCCGGTTCTTCGAGCTCCTGGACGCGTTCATCGAGCAGATGCCCGCCAACATCCAGCAGTACGAGGACCTGCTCACGCGCAACCCGATCTTCATGGAGCGCACGCTCGGCGTCGGCATGCTGAGCGCGGAGGATGCGATCCGGCTGGGCGCGACCGGTCCGATGATCCGCGGCTCGGGCCTGGCCTGGGACCTGCGCAGGGACCGGCCGTACTGCGGCTACGAGACGTACGACTGGGACGTCGCGGTCGAGAACGGCTGCGACTGCTACGCGCGCTACCTCGTGCGCATCAAGGAGCTCAAGGAGTCGGTCAGGATCCTGCGCCAGGCCGTGGACCGGCTGCCCAACGGGCCGGTCAACGTCGACGACCGCAAGATGCTGCCGCCGCCGCGCGAGGAGCTGGAGACGTCGATGGAGGCCGTCATCCACCACTTCAAGCTGTTCACCGAGGGTTACTCCCCGCCGCCGGGCGACGTGTACGTCGCGGTCGAGTCGGGCCGCGGCGAGAACGGGTGCTACATCGTCTCCGACGGCACGCACAAGCCGCGGCGGGTCAAGTTCCGCTCGGCGTCGTTCGTCAACCTGCAGGCGCTGGAGCACATGTCGCTCGGCCGCATGATCGCGGACTTCATCGCCATCATCGGCACCGCCGACACCGTGCTCGGGGACTGCGACCGCTGATGCCGCTCTCAGCGCACGCCGTCGAGGAGATCAGGGCGCTGCCCGCGCGCTTTCCGGAGATCCGGAGCGCGGTGATGCCGGCGCTCGACATCGCGCAGGAGGAGGCCGGTCACCTGACCCAGGAGGCCATGACGGAGGTGGCCGAGCTGCTGAAGCTCGACCCCGGGTACGTCGTCGGCGTCGCCACCTTTTACACGCTGTTCCACCTGGAGCCGGTCGGCCGCCACCACTTCTCCGTCTGCACCAACCTGTCGTGCGCGCTGCGCGGCGCGGTGGAGATCTGCGACCACATCAAGCGGCGGATCGGCGTCGGCGACTTCAAGGAGGTGAGCACGGACGGGCTGTTCAGCGTCGAAGAGGTGGAGTGCCTGGGCGCCTGCGAGTACGCGCCCATGATGCGCTACGCGCACCGCTATCACTACGACCTGACCAACGAGAAGGTCGACGCGCTCATCGACGCCGCCCGGGAGGACGGCCATGGCCGCTGAGGAGCTGCGCGGCTCGCACGGCGAGCAGCGGCACCACGTCCTGACCTCGCTGTTCGGAACCGAGGACCTGCACACGCTCGACGTGTACCGCCGGCACGGCGGCTACGGCTCCCTGGAGAAGGCGCTGACCGGGATGGCGCCCGAGGAGGTCCACGCCGAGGTCAAGACGTCGGGCCTCAGGGGCCGCGGCGGCGCCGGCTTCGCGACCGGCACCAAGTGGGGCTTCATCCCGAAGGACATCCCAGGCCCCCGGTACGTCGTCGTCAACGCCGACGAGTCGGAGCCGGGCACGTCCAAGGACCGCTACCTGATGGAGAACTCGCCGCACATGCTGCTGGAGGGCGTCTGCATCGCGTGCTACGCGGTCGGCGCCCACCAGGCGTGGATCTACATCCGCGGCGAGTACGACGGGCCGTACCGGCGGCTGGTCGACGCGATCGCCGAGCTGCGCGCCGACGGCATCCTGGGCGCCCGGCCGTTCGGCAAGGACTTCCCGCTCGACATCCAGCTGTACCGCGGCCACGGCGCCTACATCTGTGGCGAGGAGACCGCGCTGCTGGAGTCGCTGGAGGGCAAGCGCGCGCAGCCCCGCTCCCGGCCCCCCTTCCCCGCCGTCAAGGGCGCGTGGGGGCGGCCGACGCTGCTCAACAACGTGGAGACGCTGGCCACGCTGCCCTGGATCGTGCGCCACGGCGGCGCCGAGTACGCGAAGTTCGGCACCGAGCGGTCGCGCGGGACCCGCCTGCTGTCGGTCAGCGGCAACGTCCGCCGGCCGGGCGTGTACGAGGTCGAGCTCGGCGTGTCGTTCCGGCACGTGATCATGGAGCTGGCCGGCGGGCCGCCCGATGGGCGCCGCGTCAAGGTCTTCTGGCCGGGCGGCTCCTCGGCGCCGGTGCTGCCGGAGTCCATGCTGGACACCTCGACCGACCTGGACGAGCTGGCCCGCGTCGGCTCGATCGCCGGCTCGGGCGGCGTGATCGTCATGGACGACTCCCACTGCGTGGTGCGCGCGGCCCACCGGCTGCTCCGCTTCTACGCGCACGAATCCTGCGGCAAGTGCACGCCGTGCCGTGTGGGCGGGAACTGGGCGGTGCGCACGTTCGAGCGCATCCTGAGCGGCGAGGGCGGCGCGATCGACCTCCAGATCCTGGACCGCATCCAGGAGAGCCTGCAGTTCGGGCGCTGCCTCTGCGGCCTGGGCGACGCGGCGGGCTGGGTGATCATGTCGACGATGCGGCACTTCCGCGACGAGTACGAGGAGCACGCCCTGCGAAACGAATGCTCCGTAGCAAAGGTCCCCGCACATGCCTGACGGGTGCAAGGTGGGGCAGGCCCCCCCTTCCAAAACCCCCCCTCTGATCTGGGACGTTCGGAGCGCCTCCGGCGCAGCCCTTCTGAGGTCCGCACATGCCTGACGCTCCCGACCTGGTCACGCTGACCATCGACGGCCAGCAGGTCAGCGTCCCCAAGGGCACGCTGATCGTCGAGGCCGCCAAGCGCGCCAACATCGAGATCCCCGTCTTCTGCTACCACCATAAGCTGGCCCCGGTCGGCGCGTGCCGGCTCTGCCTGGTCGAGATCAGCCCCGGCCCGCCGCGCCCGCAGACCGCCTGCACGACGCCGGTCGCCGAGGGCATGGTGGTCCGCACGAACAGCCCGGCGGCCGTCAGCGCCAGGGCCGACATCCTGGAGTACGAGCTGGTCAACCACCCGCTCGACTGCCCCGTCTGCGACAAGGGCGGCGAGTGCCCGCTCCAGGACTACACGTTCCGCCACGGCTACCCGACCAGCCGGATCGCCGCACCGCGGCTGCACTTCCAGAAGCCGATCCCGCTGTCGGAGAAGATCGCGCTCGACCGCGAGCGCTGCGTCCTCTGCTACCGCTGCACGCGCTACTACGACGAGGTCGCGTGGGAGCAGGAGCTGACGGTCGAGCAGCGCGGCGTCGAGTCGTACATCGCCAGCCAGTTCGACCGGCCGCTGCAGTCCGTGTTCAGCGGCAACATCATCGACCTCTGCCCGGTCGGGGCGCTCACCAGCCGGGTCTGGCGCTTCGAGTCCCGGCCGTGGGACATGGACCACACCGCGTCGGTCTGCTCCCGCTGCGCAGTGGGCTGCTCCGTCACCCTCTGGCAGCGGCGCAACCAGCTGGTCCGGGTCACGTCGCACGAGAACGACGAGATCGACGAGGGCTGGATCTGCGACCGGGGCCGCTTCGAGTACACGCACGTGAACAGTCCGCAGCGCCTGCGCCTGCCGCGCGTGCGCGGCCGCGAGGCGTCGTGGGACGAGGCGCTGACCGCGGTGGTCGACGGGATCGCCGGCAAGAAGCTGGGCGTCTCGCTGCCCCGCGACATCACGAACGAGGAGCTGTTCCTGGTCAGCCGCCTGCTGGCCGGCCCGTGGCGGGGGGCGCGCGTGGCGCTGGAGGCCCGCACGGCGCTGCCGGCGCCGGCCGGCGAGACGCTGCGCATCGCGGAGCTCGACCGCTGCCGGGCGATCGTCGTGGTGGCGTCCAACACCGCCGAGGACGCGCCGATCGTCAACCTGCGCATCAAGAAGGCGGTCAGCAAGCTGGGCGCCCGGCTGGTGATCGTCCACCCCGACGACCTGGACCTCGACCGCTGGCCGCACGCCTTCCACGTGCGCAACCGCCCGGGCGACGCCGCCGACGCGGTGCGCCGGCTGTCCAGCCACGATCTGCTGGCCGACGGCCCGGTGGCCATCGTCTGGGGCGACGGCAGGGGCACGGAGGACGCCCGCGAGCTGGCCGGCGCGGTCGCCGAGCTGGCGGCGGCGGTCCCCGACGGCCGCCTGATGCCGCTCTACCGCGCCACCAACGAGCGGGGCGCCCAGGCCGCCGGCATCGCGGCCACGCCCGACGACCTCGAGCACTGCCAGGCGGTGCTCTGCTGGGGCCCGCCGGCGCCCGGCCGCATGCCGGCTCGCGCCGAGTTCACCGTCGTCTGGGACGTCCTGCTCCGCCCGGAGCACGGCGAGCCGGACGTCGTCCTGCCCGCCGCCAGCTTCGCCGAGGCCCAGGGCAGCTACACCAACCTGGAGGGCCGCGTCCAGTTCCTGCGCCCGGCCCTGTTCCTGGAGCCGCCGCTGCGCGAGGGCTGGGACGTCCTGGCCGACCTCGGCCAGCGCCTGGGCGTCGCCGGCCTCGACTTCACGGGCATCTTCCAGGTGCAGCGCGAGGCGGCCAGGGCGATCCCGGCGTTCGCCGCCCTCGCCGACCCGCCGGCCCCCGAGCCGGAGCCCACGCCCGTCATGTACGGTCCCGCCCGCCCATGATCCACCTGACGCCTCCCGACCCTGGAGGGATCTACACCAACCCGGTCGGCCACTGGGTGCTGATCGTCGTCGGCATGGTGCTGGTCGTGTTCGTCATCCTGACCGCGGCCGCGTACACGGTGTGGTTCGAGCGCGTGGAGCTCGGCCACATGCAGCGCCGGCCCGGCCCGAACCGCGTCGGCCCGTGGGGCCTGATGCAGCTCGCGGCCGACGGCGTCAAGCTGGCCTTCAAGGAGAGCTTCGCGCCGCGCAGCGTCGACCCGCTGCTGTACGTGCTGGCCCCGGCGATCATGGTCGTGGCCGCGTTCCTGGGCTGGGCGGTCATCCCGTTCGGCCTGGCCAACGGCTTCACGTACTGGATCGCCAACCTCAACATCGGCGTCCTGCTGATCTTCGCGGTCAGCTCGATGAACGCGTACGCGATCCTGCTCGGCGGCTGGGCCTCCAACTCCAAGTACTCGCTGCTGGGCGGCCTGCGCGCCGCCGCCCAGCTGATCAGCTACGAGATGGCGCTGGGCCTCTCGCTGGTCCCGGTGTTCATGATCGTGGGTTCGCTGCGGCTGGAGGACATCGCCAACTTCTCGGTGCGCCTGGGACCGTACAACGGCCCGCTGCCGCTGATCGTGCTGGCGCCGGTCAGCTTTCTGATCTACGTGATCTCGGCGGTCGCCGAGACGAACCGCACGCCGTTCGACCTGCCCGAGGCCGAGCAGGAGCTGGTGGGCGGGTACCTGACCGAGTACTCGGGGCTGAAGTTCGTCTGCTTCTACCTGGGCGAGTACGTGAACATGATCCTGGTCTCGGCGCTGGCCTCGCTGATCTTCTTCGCGGGCTGGCACCCGGCGATCGGCCCCTTCGCGTGGGTGTCGTTCCTCATCAAGGTCGTGTTCTTCCTGTTCCTCTACATCTGGCTGCGCACCACGCTGCCCCGCCTGCGCTACGACCAGCTGATGCGGCTGGGCTGGAAGGTCCTGCTGCCCCTGGCCCTGGCCAACGTGGTGGTCACGGCGGTGGTGGTGGTGGCCGTTCAGTAGGTCTGGAGATGGCAGAACGAGACGAGAGGCTCCCGGCGCGGACCCAGCCGAGGCAGAACGTGCTCCAGGACGTCGCCGCGCTGGCCGCCGGGCTGAGGACGACGCTGGGCGAGCGGTTCAAGCCGCAGGTCACGGTCAACTACCCGGAGGAGAAGACGCCGCGGTCCGAGCGGTACCGCGGCCGCCACTACCTGCGCCGGTACGAGAACGGGCTGGAGCGCTGCATCGGCTGCGAGCTGTGCGCGGCGGCCTGCCCGGTCGGCTGCATCCTGGTGATCGCGGCCGAGAACAGCGAGGCGCACCGGGTCAGCCCCGGCGAGCGGTACGCCAAGGTCTACGAGATCAACATGCTCCGCTGCATCTTCTGCGGCTACTGCGAGGAGGCCTGCCCGGTCCAGGCCATCGTGCTGGGGCCCGAGTACGAGCTCTCCGACACCAGCCGCGAACGCTTCGTCTACACGAAGGAGAAGCTGCTGGAGCCCAACCCGAACCAGCAGGAGCCGGTCTACGTGGGGGAGCCCCGATGATCGTCCCCCAGATCGTCTTCTGGGTCATGGCCGTCATCGCCGTGCTCGGCGGCCTGGGCGTGGTGCTGTCGCGCCAGCCCATCCGCAGCGTGCTCAGCCTGGTCGCGGTCATGCTGGCGCTCTCGGTCATCTTCCTCATGCTCTCGGCCCAGTTCGTGTTCGCGGTCCAGGTGATCGTGTACGCGGGCGCGGTCATGGTCCTCTTCCTCTTCGTCGTGGCGCTGCTCGGGCCGACGCGCGAGCGGCCGACCACGCGCCTCAGGTTCCAGTGGGGCCTCGGCGTGCTCGTCGCCCTGGTGTTCGGCGGCTTCGTCTACGCGCTGCTCCAGGGCATCGGCTTCCGCGCCCCCGACAAGACCAGCCTCAACGCGTTCGGAACGGTCGAGCAGATCGCATCCGGGCTCTTCACCACGTACCTGTACCCGTTCGAGCTGACCTCGATCCTCCTCCTGGTGGCGGCCGTCGGCGCCATCTACCTGAGCCGCGGCGGGCGGACGGCGAGCGAGGTCCACCGTCAAGAGGAGGAGGACCAAGGTGCCTGACTACGGTCAGATCGCGGTCGGCTCCGGCACCCTCGACGCGAGGCTGGTCATCGGGCTGGCCGCCGTGCTGTTCGTGCTGGGGGCGATCGGCGTGCTGATCCGGCGCAACCCCATCGTCATCCTGGTCTGCATCGAGCTGATGTTGAACGCGGCCAACCTGACGCTGATCGCGTTCGCCGCCCAGCTCCACAACCTGGACGGGCAGCTGTTCGCCCTGATGGTGATGACGGTCGCGGCGGCGGAGGCGGTGGTCGGCCTGGGCATCCTCGTCGACATCTTCCGCGTCAGGGACGTCGACGACATCGACGAGCTGAGCGAGCTGAGGGGCTAGCCGCATGCCGCTGCAAGCGATCGCCCTCGCCCTGCTCCTGCTGCCCGCCGCGGGCGCGCTCGTCCTCGCGCTGACCGCCCTGGGCATCCCCCGCGCCGCCGTCCGGCTGATCGGCCCCGGCGTCGTGTGGCTCGGCTTCCTGGCCACGCTGGCGCTGCTCTCGGACTCGCTCCAGAACAGCGCGGCCCACGACTTCACGTACTGGACGTGGATCAAGAGCGGCGCGTTCAGCCTGCCGGCGAACCTGCTGGTGGACCGGCTGGCGGTGTTCATGTGCCTGGTCATCACGGGAGTCGGCGGGCTGATCGTCACGTACGCCGTGGGCTACATGGACCACGAGACGGACGCGAGCTATGCCCGCTTCTTCTGCTACATGGACCTGTTCATCTTCTCGATGCTGCTGCTGGTCCTGGCGGGCAACTTCGTGTTCCTGATCATGGGCTGGGCCATGGTCGGCCTCAGCTCGTACCTGCTGATCGGCTTCTACTACTGGCGGCACAGCGCCGTCGTCGCCGCGCGCAAGGCGTTCGTCATGAACGTGATCGGCGACATCGCGCTGATCCTGGCCGCGTTCGCGATCTTCGTGCAGTTCCGCCAGACGACGTACGCCGGCGTCTTCGGCGCGCTGCCCAAGGCCGACAACGGCTGGCTGGAGACGATCGGCTTCCTGCTGCTGGTCGGCGCGATCGCCAAGTCGGCGCAGCTCCCGCTGCACACCTGGCTGCCGGACGCCATGGAGGGCCCGACGCCCGTCTCCGCCCTGATCCACGCCGCGACCATGGTGACGGCGGGCGTGTACCTGATCGGGCGCATGCACCCGATCTTCGACCTGGCGGCGGTCGCGCACGCCGCGGCCGCGATCATCGGCGCCGCGACGGCGCTGTTCGCGGCCACGATCGCGATCGTCCAGACGGACATCAAGCGCGTGCTCGCGTACTCGACGATGAGCCAGATCGGCTACATGTTCCTGGCGGTCGGCATCGGGGCGTACTCGGGCGGCTTCTACCACCTGCTCTCGCACGCGTTCTTCAAGGCCCTGCTGTTCCTGGGCGCCGGCAACATCATCCACGCGATGAACGACGAGCAGGACATGCGGAAGTACGGCGGGCTGTGGAAGCAGATGCGGGTGACGTCGATCTGCTTCCTGGCCGGCTCGCTGTCGCTGGTCGGGATCATCCCGTTCATCGGCTTTTGGTCCAAGGAGGTGATCCTGGGCGACGCGTTCAGCAAGCCCGGCGGCTGGGAGCTGGCGCAGTGGCTCTGGCTGGTCGGCTTCCTGACCGCGATCCTGACCGGCTTCTACACCGGCCGCATGTGGTGGATCGCGTTCGCCGGCAAGCCGGCGGCGGACCGGCCCGTCGAGCACCCGCACGAGGCGCGCCCCGTCATGCTGATCCCGGTCGCGATCCTGGCCCTGCTGACCACGGTCGGCGGGGTGCTGCAGATCAATGCCGGGTTCCACGCCGGCTGGAAGCTGGTCGAGGACTTCCTGGCCCCGACGCTCGGCTTCCTGCCCTGGGAGGCGCGCGACCTGGAGTACATTCCGACCGCGGCCACCCTGCTCCTGGGCGGCGTCGCGTTCCTGCTCGCGTACAACTTCTACGTTCGCCACACCTGGCGGCCGTGGTCGGCCGCGGTCCCGTGGCTGCAGCGCCTGCTCGAGCGCAAGTACTACTTCGACGAGATCTACGACGCGGTGTTCGTGCGGCCGTTCCGCGCGCTGGCGCGTGGCTTGTACGAGATCGTCGACCGCTTCGTGATCGACACCGTCGCGGTCAATGG
>Ga0066903_100004828_pt1 | contig 11515 bp, 9 predicted proteins | sample PanSoiMetaGPlot1_FD_67491 | JGI IMG/M metagenome (GOLD analysis project Ga0066903, IMG submission 67491) | Tropical forest soil microbial communities from Panama analyzed to predict greenhouse gas emissions - Panama Soil - Plot 1 (version 2) | ecosystem: Environmental > Terrestrial > Soil >...
ATGCCGATGGCATAGGCAAGCCAAAGCGTAAACAGCCCGAACAGGAACACTGTCGCGCCGAGAACGAACAACAATCGGTGCATCGCTTCATCCACGCGAAAAGGCGGGGCTTCCGTCGAGGGGCCAACAAGGAGGGTGTGACGGGGCCCTGAGGGTGCTACGGAGCACTAGCCTTAAGACGACCATCTGATGCAAATCGTTGCCGGGTAGAGTGAGGCTGCCGCTCGACATCGTTCATATAATAGCCGAGCACGAACAGACGGATTGCCGACGACAGATTGGCGTGCTCGCGCGATGCATCAATCGAGCCCACAAGCTCCGATAGAGTCATTTTGCGTTCGCCAGCAATTACCTTCATTCCATACCAGAACGCATCTTCGAGACTGATGCTCGTCTTGTGACCGCCGACAACGATTGAGCGCTTTGCGACGAGTGATTTCATCGGAATCCCCCATGCGTGTCAGCCTCAGCCTCCCGGGAGAGAGCCGTCGCATAGGTGTTGGGCTAACGACAACGAGTTCACGGTAAGTTGTGAGCAGCATTCATTCAGGCAAAGGAGAATTTCACACTTAGGCAAACGAAGCGTAGCCACTTACCGCGCGGAGGTAACTGGATAGAAAATTGTCAACTCCATTCGGCTTGGGAAGGTGCTGGTTGGCGGGCATTCCATGTGACAGCGGGATAAAATAAGCCATGCACTGGCAATGCAACGATCATGGACCGGCCGATATGTATGAACTTGCCACCTATCTAGCCCACAGGTCAGGCATCAGGCGCCTCGTCCAAATCGGCAGTAGATGCGCAGAACAATTCGCACGCGTTAATTCTCCCTTCGACGAAATTATCTGCATTGACACACCAGAAATGAAAGATCTCGTACAGAGCAATGCGCCGTCCACGAACTTCATCGCATGCGACTTTGAAAGAGCGCTGACGGACCAGATAAAGGAGGACATTTTTTCAGGATCTGTGGTGGTCTGTTCAGGCATTCTGGAACGTCTGAGCGAGCCGGAAAGGCTCGCCAGTGAACTCGCGAAGTTGCGTATACGATGCTCGTGGCAGCTTCTTTCGACCCCCGATCGCGTGCGAGTGCAAGGCCTCCTTGACCCAGCTCCTACCAATTGCGCTCACACTACAAGGTGGACAGCTGATGAGTTTGGTCGCTTCCTCATTGACTGCGGGTTTTCCCGAAATATGCTCATTGGGTATGCAGTCAATAATGCGGTGGATTCCACAAAAAGTACCGTTCTCGTTGTAGCCGGGAACGAGGCAGAGTATGTGGAGAGCCCGCGTCGTCTGAAAATCGCGGCTATCATAAACGTATTCAACGAGGCCGACGTTATTGAAACTGTTGTTCGGCACCTCGCTAGCCAAGAGATCCAGGTTCATCTCATTGACAATTGGTCCAGTGACGGGACTTACGAGCTAGGACGAAATCTCGTAGCGCTAGGATTCTGCTCTAAAATATCACGTTTTCCTGATCAGCCGTCCAGCGACTATGAATGGGCGCGCCAACTCGATCACACCGCGCAATACGCGGCTTCCCTTGATGCAGATTGGATCATACATCACGACGCGGACGAAATTCGATTGTCTCCTTGGCCCAATGTTCCTCTCGCGCGGGCGATCGAATACGTTGATGGTCTGGGCTATACGGCCCTCGACTTTACAGTAGTGAATTTCTTCTACACAGATGACGGGAAAACAGGCAAATTTGTACCAGAACAACTCAAGTGGTTTGAATGGGGTCGGCATCCGTCTTATTTTGTACAGGTGAAGGCTTGGAAGCACAGCCCTGATGTGAATCTCTCAGTTTCTGGAGGACACAACGCGGAATTTGAGGGAAGACGCGTCTATCCAATCAAGTTTTTGACCAGGCATTATCCTTTGAGATCGCAACTCCAGGCCAACCAAAAGATCTTTCGAGATCGCTTCCCCCGAATCGAAAAAGAGCGGCGCGAAAGAGATTGGCATGTTCACTATGATGCATTCCGGAGCGTACAAGAAATCAAGCATTGGCGGCAGTTCGAGCTGAAAAATTTTGACCCGAACATGTTCAGTGCTGAATACTTAGTTGAACGAATCAGTGGAATTGGAGTGGAGCATGAGGCTAGAGCAATCCTTAATTGTGAGACGATCTTTCTGGAGATGGAACGAATGGGACGCGAGGTCGCGACAACCCGCAGCGATGTAGCAGAAATCGAAGGCGCGATCAGAGCAAAATCGGCTGAAATGACTCGGCTCCACGCCGAATTGAAGCACCTCCGGTCACGAGAGGCGGAATTGCTGGCGCTGCTCGAGGCGCGGGGAGGGGAGTTGAGGTCCACCAAAGCGAGTGTCAGCTGGAGGATAACGCGCCCACTTCGTATGCTGGGTCACAGATTTCCTCGATTGGCTGGTCAAGTGCGGCGTAGTCTGTTCCGCTAAAGAACGCACTCGCTTGGGGCTCGGGCAGTCGTACAGGGTCAACATTGTTCAACTTTGCGGGCCCAGGACAGCGAACTCTGTCCAGGACGCTGCTGGAAATCAGACTCTTGCCGCGAGCGCAGACGCGGCTCGCAATGCACTTGCTCAGGTCAAATCCCGGCATCAATCGATCGCTTCTGAACGCTTCGCGGGCGGCTAATTCATTTCCGGCATTTTTCGAATTGACGCGGCTCATCAAACGGGATTCGAAGTTTCGGGGCTGGCCAAAAGTAACCTGCGTAGCAAATCTGAAAGTTCGCCCAAATGTGTTGTGACGGAGTTATGATGTTCTCCTGAGACATGCCGGCAATGAACCTCGCGGGCTAAACGCTTCCAGGCTGAAGGCGAATATTCACTTTTGCTCCGATATTCTTCACACAGCACGCAAAATATCGCACTGTCGATCTTCGGTGGAATATAGCTAGACATAACCGGATAGAATTTTGAGGCTGATTGAATTGCTGCGATGTGCCATTCAATGCGCAAACCCGCGAGCTCCTTTGGTTTTTCAAGAGAAGCACGACAGATTTTGCGAAGCGCTGTGCCAATGATACGATGATCGATCTGACCGATCCGTCGCGCCAGATTCCACACAGTACGCATCCTATCGAGCTTGATTCTTTCCCCGATTTTCTTCGGGGCAATGCGTGCTGTCGTCCTTAACATTCGCTCGATCGCCCGAAAAGTCGGGCGCGTATTGAACGAGATGGTGTCTACTAAAACGACGACTTCCACCTTACGACCCGCTCCAGCGAGCTGATGAGCTAGTTCCCACGCGAGTAAACCGCCATTACAGAAGCCGCCTAACCGAAAGGCACCGGTGGGTTGAGCGGCAAGCAAATAAGGCAGGTACGATCGCGCCATCGCGGGCATCGACGTTTCGGCACCTAAGTTAACGTCACGGTATGGATGCAGCAGGAACACTGTTTGATCGTGACCAAGCAAGTTCGCCAGCCTTAGCCCGTAAAACCCGCGCGTGAGGAAATCCCCATGGCAAAAGAAAAAGGGTACTTTGGTCCCGCGCTGAACACATGTAACCAACTCATCGTCTGCGGGGATAACGTGCATAATAGCGTCGGCGAGTTGACGGATCGTAGACGCTGCGCCCAAAGACGACTGCGGAATGCACTGCCCCGTGAAAGTTTCGACCTCTACAAGCATCTGAGCCGCCAATATGGAGTCGCCGCCCAATTCGAAGAAGTCGTCCTCTACTCCAATATCGGTGCACCCTATCAGCCGTTGCCAGATCTCTGCAATTTGAAACTCAAGCATACTCCCGGGAGGTACGACCTGCCGGGTATGATTGGCGACGGACGCTGCAAGCTGAGATCTTGAAACCTTGCCAGTGTCCCCTTTGGGGAAGTCCGACATTATGAAGACATGCTGCGGGACTTTGAAATGCGCTAAGCGTTCGCGGAGAAACATCTTCAAGTCAGATGATGTTGCGTTTGCCCCCGGTTTTAGGACAACCGCGGCGGCTGGGTTCTCACCCAGACGCGGGTGCGGCAGTGAAAATGCTGCAGCCTCTCGGACGGACGGGTGGACGAGTAGAACTTTCTCAATTTCATAGGGCGAGATTTTCTCTCCGCCGCGGTTGATAACCTCTTTCGTCCTGCCCACTACCGCCAGAAAGCCCTCCGAATCGATGAACCCAAGGTCACCAGTGGCCAACCACTCTCGTCGAAAGTCGGTGGCTGGCTCATCCGTGCCATTGACATAGCCAGGGGTTACGCTTGGCCCGCGCACCACTATTTCGCCGACCTCTCCAGCAGCCAGCATGTTACCCGCTTGGCCCCTGATGGCCAATTCATCAGATATGAAGATGCCAGCACTGCCCGGTTTGCGCTTTGCAGGCGGTGCAGGATTTGCAGCCATAACTCCTGCTTCGCTTAGCCCGTAAAATTCGAGGATTGGAATTCCAAGGATACCTTCCAGTTCCGTTCGCACTGACTCAGGAAGGTAGGACGAGCTAGAAAGAATGAAGCGCAGCGAATGCTCCAGCCTTTTTCCCGTTTTTGATCGAGTTCTATCCAGAGCAGCTAGGAGGTAACTCGGGCCAGCCGAGAACCACGTCGGACCCAGATCAGGAATCCACTCAGCAAGATCGTCCGAATATTGAGTTGCCGGCAATGCAACGCTTCCCCCAAGCAGTAAGGGTGCGAACAGAGCTGACCTGAGGCCTTGAGCATAGTACGCCGGAAGAATGCAGGCGCATCGGTCTTCGGGGGAAAGACCATACCAGCGCCGCATCTTACTCGCCTGCGCCAGCAAGTTCCGATGGGTGACTGGAACAAGCTTTCCACTCCCGGTCGTCCCCGACGTTTTTAGCATCAGGGCTGTGGAACAAAATGACGTGACGCCCGACTTCGGAACCGAAGCAGAGACCTCGCGGATCTGTTGGAGTGAAACGCTGGAGAGAACGCGTTCAGCTTTGGATGCTTGAAATATTGCGAAAGAGCTCCGGTGCGCTAACTCAGATGCCGCCGATTCCTGCCAGCCTGGTAAAACGAGAGCATCGAGACGAAGCCCGGCAAACTCCTCCTCTAGTTCTCTCGGATTGAGCGAGGGGTTAAGGGGAACGCTGATGGCGTGACAGGCAATTGAAACGCCTACAAGCGCCACCTCCGGCCCCTTGGGCAGTAAAATCCCTACTCGTGCTGCCGATCCGATTCCGGCTCCTCGTAGCTGTTCACCGACTTTTCGAATTTGGAGACTCAATTCCCGAAAGGAAAATGGAGCAACATCGGAACCGACTATTGCAGTGTGTTCTGGTCGCAGCACCGCGTGATGCTCAATCACGTCGCCGATGGTCTGCGAAGCGGAGCGCGAGGATATCGTCAATATATTGTCTTGATTGAGCATTTTGGCGCCTTCGTACCATCTTACGGACAAGGGAGTAGGCAGAGTGACCATGAATGCGATGGTGACGCTGCACCGCCTGAGCGTAGTTGCAAGCGACCGATAGTCTCGATACCGCGGGCGAGGTGAGTGGACTCCTGCGCAATGAAAGCTTCTTCAATCTTGAGCATTTTCCCTCATTCGTGCGGGCTGTCACCTCGTGAATACAGTGACATCAAGGGATGTAAACTGTGTTGGCACAGAAATTTTGATCATATCCAGACCTCCAATCACTACGAAGCTGTTCGGCTCCAACGGTCCTATGTCGACAACGTCAACCGTACCCGGACCACGGTTTTCCAATATGAACACCAAGCCTTCGCTAACCTTCACCCCGATCACAATCTCCGCGTTTTCAGCGCCAGTCAACTTGATTGTCTTTGCCAAGATTTGCACGGCCTACTCCACACTGAGATGAAAATTAATCTATCCGGTATCGAGCGAAGTGCCAACAGTCTTGCGCACCGGTGTTTACAACTGAGCTCGGCCTCAATGCTTAACTTTGCTTGTCGGCCGTCATACGCGATACGCCTTCCACGCCTTCCACGTGGATTGTAGATCCAGACGTCATCGCTGCCCTCATGCGGGCGCCGATGTTTATGTTCGTCCGCGAGATGTCTCCGCCGGTTGCATGGTCAACTGAAGAGAGCTAAAACCAAATCTCGACTCCAGAAGCAATCAGTCCGCACGCCGCCGAATTAACCTCCAGTCCGATAAGTGGCGCTTTGAAAGGGAAAAAATGAGCTTGCCAAAAGACCATCCCATCATATTAATGTATCACAGTATACCAATGCATCACAGCAAGCTTCGTGAACATGATGTGTTTGATCTGCGAGTGAGTCCGGAGAACTTTGCTGCTCAGATGGAGATAGTATCACAAGAGCGCACTGTTTTTCCTCTTGAGGAGTTTATCGAACTCTTCGCTGCTCGGAAACTTCCAGCAGATGCGACCGCAATAACGTTCGACGATGGATATCTCGACAACCTGTCAATCGCAAAACCGATTCTTGAGCGAGATGGCCTTCCGGCGACCCTTTTTCTCACTACTGGTACACTGGGCACGAGCGAATTTTGGTGGGACCGCCTCGAAAGAATAATTTGCGAGGCTGGCTCGCTGCCGGAGAAGGTGAATCTGGAATTACACAACGATCCGATAACCGTAGCGCTGAATGGCTCAAACGCCGATGCCTTGCGGAATATTCACGGCCACCTCCGCGACCTGGAGCCAGCAGCGCGAGATGCGGCGATAGATGGTTTAGCGGAAACGTTGAGAGTCGCGCATTGTTCCAATAGGCCCCGGCCGCTTACAGAAGACGAAGTGAGAAAGCTCGCCACTGGGACCATAAGTATCGGCGCTCACACCGTCAGCCATCCCTGGCTTCCGAGATTGACTTTGAATGAGCTCACGCACGAGTTGACAGAGAGCAAGCGTCATTGCCAAGGTCTTATTGGTGGTTCGGTGTCTTCCTTCGCCTATCCGTTTGGGGCTTATGACGGAAATGCGCGGGCAGCGGTGATCGCGGCTGGCTTTAAGCTGGCATGTGCGACACTTGACCTGCCGGTGCTATCCGATTGCGACCGATTTGCATTGCCGCGGATCCACGCAAAAGACTGGAGTGCTGACGACTTCGAGCGACGAATCTGCCCATCATCACGTGCGTGACGCTTTTGGTGGTGTTAGCTAGATCGAGATTCCATTTACAGTAGACCGAAGGGTCGAGTTCTCTATGTGGCCAACGATGGGACGCCCCCTTCTGTCCGCGATGAAACTATCAGCTTAGCGGCTCGCTTCCCTATGGCACGCCGACCGGCGAGGGAGAGGCGTCTAGGCCCCCAATCGACGCTCACGCGATGACGACGCGTTCATGCATTGTCGACTGTGTTCAATTCCTCTCGCGCTCAAGCGAATTGGGCGTAGCATCGAGCGACTGCTGCAGAGATTGCCTCGCTCGACATTTCGCTTGGACGTGCCGTCCGCGACGACGTCGAGCGAGCCACGACTTAACCGCGCCTTGAACTTTATCTGGCCGCTGCTCTGGCGGCATGCGGCCGCGAGGCTCCTGATCCTATTTCAATTCTGTTGCAGCTAGTTGAGGGGTCAGTTTTAAGCGTTCCGTCGTTTGAGCATCCTGAAGACGGTGCGAAAATATCCGATTCTGATCCAATCCGCTGAAACTGCGACTTCATTCGTGCTGCTCGCTCACTCAGTCGGGTTTCATGTGCACACCGGACACTGAGTGATGCCGTGCACGACGGACAAATTGACCCGCTACCAACAGGGCGAGGGCGCAGCCTTGCCTCACAGTCCAAAGCTTGATAGGCTATCAATTCGCCTAAGCTTTCGGGAGAGGGACCAACTGCGCGCTCGATCAACATATCGATTTGCCCGTACCTCTATGGCGGAACGATGAAGCTTGACTTGCGTCCGCTTTCGCTTCCCGATGTCATGTTGGTCCACGCCGGTCGCTTCAGCGATCGACGTGGGTATTTTGCTGAGACCTATGTCCGCCGAGACTTCGTCGCAGCCGGGATTGTGAACGACTTTATTCAGGACAACCAATCGGGCTCTACCACGCCTGGAACGGTGCGTGGTCTACATTTTCAGGTTCCTCCCTACGCCCAGGCGAAGCTGATTCGCGTGCTGCGAGGGCGAGTCCTTGATGTCGTGATCGACCTACGCCGTTCATCTCCAGCCTATGGTCAGCACCTAACAGTCGAACTCAAGGAATCCGACGACCAGCTATTCGTGCCGGCCGGTTTCGCGCACGGGTTCTGCACCTTGGAGCCCGACACACTTGTGGTCTACAAGGTCGACAAAGTCTATTCCGCCGCGCATGATCGAGGCATCAACTGGGCCGATCCGGATTTGGGGGTCCGGTGGCCGATCAAGGAGAGCGAGGCCGTACTGTCCGACAAGGACCGGATCTTGCCGCGGCTTTGTGAGCTGGAGACGCCTTTCCACTGACATTTCGGCGGCGGAGCGGACATGCGCGTTCTGGTCACGGGGGGTTCAGGCTTTATCGGTTTGGCCGTGTGCCGGCACCTTTTACCCACCCGCGGCCTATCCATGATCAATGCCAAGAAACTGACCTACGCCTCCAATCCCCGCTCGCTCGATCCGATCGCCAAAGATCCGCGTTACGCATTCGAGCGATCGACATCTGCAACCGGGCGGGCGTGGAGGCACACGGTCGTTGGCGACCGCCCCGGCCACGACCGGCGCGACGCCATAGACGCCCCAAAGGCGCGCCGCGATCTCGGCTGATGTCCGCAGCAAAGCTTCGAGACAGGGCTCGAACGTACGATGCGCTGGTATTTCGATTATCTCGATCGCCGGGACTGGTGGAAACCGCTGCGCCAAGACGCCTACGCAGACGAGCGCCTCGGCCTGCAAGCCGTTCGGTAGGATCGATGGAACGCAGGCGTCCGGTTCTCGTTGCAGGACGGGCAGGGCAATTGGCGCGATGCCTTGTGGACGCCGCCGGACGGCGCGGACTGTCGCTCGTCGCTCTCGGACGTCCCGAACTCGATATCGAGGATGCGGACATGGTGAGCCGCGCCGTTGCGTCGGTAGTGCCCCGCGCCATCATCAATGCGGCCGCCTATAACGCGGTCGACTTGGCCGAATCCGAACCCGAGCGCGCAGTTTCGGTCAATCGCGACGGCGCTGCCCGGCTGGCGGCCGCGGCGGGGAAATTGCGAATCCCGCACGTGTACGTCTCGACCGATTATGTCTTCGACGGCTCAAAGCCATCGCCCTACGCGGAGCATGACCCGCCGTCGCCGCTTGGCGTCTACGGCCGCTCGAAGGTCGCGGGCGAGAACGCGGTCCGCGACGCGTGTCCGGGCGCGGTCGTGCTGCGGACATCCTGGCTCTACAGCCGCTACGGCGAAAACTTCGTCAAGACCATGCTGCGGCTTGCCGAGGTAAGGGAGGTCGTCCGCGTTGTTGATGATCAGCGCGGCGCTCCGACGACGGCCGGCGATCTCGCCAGCGCGATCCTCGATCTGACCGAGCGAATGATCGCGACTGCAGGCGACAGCCACGCCGGCACCTATCATCTTACGGCCGCCGGTGAGACGACCTGGCACGGCTTCGCCGTCGCGATTTTTGCGGGCTGGCAGCGGCGCGGGCAGCGCGTGCCGAAGCTCGAAGCGATCACCACGGCGGACTACCCGACGCTGGCGCGACGGCCGGCCAATTCCCGCCTCGACTGCGGCAGGATCGAGCGTGCGTTCGGCATTCGGCTCGCGCCGTGGGCAACCTCACTCGAAATCTGTCTCGATGAACTCTTGGCAGTGCGGGTGGCAGCGCCGTCATGTTGAAGGAATTGTGCTTGCGGGCGGCGCCGGCGCCGTTACCCGATCACGGGCGCGGTGAGCAAGCAATTGCTGCCGATCTACGACAGTGCGCATAGGACAGATGGATGCCCCACGGGCCTCCGCCGCCGAGCAGCCGCTCGAACAGGCCGCAATCCTCCGGCGTTGCGATGACGAGGATGTCGCGAATCCCAGCGAGCATCGTCGCGCTGGTGCTCGGCGACAACATCTTTTTCGGCCACGGGCTTTCTGCCGTTCTCGAAGCAGCCGCAGAGCGATCGTCCGGAGCGATGATCTTCGCCTATCAGGTGCGCGATCCGGAGATACGGCGTCGTCTCATTCGGCTCGCGGCATGGTGGACATCAGTGTGTCGCTCGATGGTCAGCGCCTGCCAAGAGCGAGAATGTTATCGTAGCCGGCAAATCGAACACGCGGATCGTCGCGCAACAACAAGCCTGCCTCGGCAATCGCATAGGCACGTTCAGGTTTGTGGCACACAATGTCCAGACATTCGCGAAGGCTATCATCATCGTACCGAAACAGCAGGGCGTTTACACCGTGCCGAAGGATCCTTCGATGAGCCAGATTGTCTTCGACGATGTTTACACACCCCGCATTCCAGCCGTTCATGGTGCGGTCATGAATCATGTCGTTGAGATAGCTTACGCTAAGCACGGCGCGACACGATCGCATACGTGAGATCGTTAGTTGCATGCTTATATTCTCGAGGCATGTAGCGACGGCGCCCTGCAGCAGCGACGTCGCGGCCTCATCAGACTGAATGATCACGGGATAATCGCGTGCGATCGAAAAAATCTTGCGACGTCGAAACGATTGAACAGATTCTTCGACCAGCCGAAAACATGCGTTGAAGACTTGATTGGGTAGAGGAAGTCCGCGGCTCTCGAGGATGGCAGCCAGATGGATTTCGAGCGGTTGAATCAAATCAAACCGAGCCAGCTCGACGGCCTCACCCACCGCCTCGGCCAGGGAACTGTCCAGAGCGGCAAGGTCAGCCTGTGTATCCTGCGCAGTCCGGCCCGCGCGATTGAGACTGAGTGCGATCAGGCATTTGATGTCCCGATCGAGGAACAGCTCGCGCGACAATCTATCGATGCGCGAACGCTTATTTGGACCTACCCCGGAGATTGTTGCTGTTATGCAGCCGGGCATGCAATAGCGATCGAAGTAGTTTTTGGAATGATCGGAATTGAGTAGGAACCGGGAATTCGCTGGCGTTGAATTGCTGAATTCGGGCCAGCGAACGCTCGGATGGTCCAGGATCCACTGAATGACGGGGACTTGCCTGCGGGCCGCAATTGCTAGAAAGCTACCCGATCCTAGCCAGGAGTGGTCAAGCTGTGAACCGAACCCGAGCACGCCGATCGCCGGCTCATCGAGGCATTGCTCCAATTCGGGTCGAAGCCCGTCCTCGCTCAATTCAATCTCCACACACTCGACCTTGCGTTCCGCCAGATACTCGGCCACGTTCTCTGCATAGGTACGGTCATGTTCATGGCCGCCGTGGCAGATGTAAATGCTGGACGGGCCCGTTGATTTCGCAACTGGATGTAACGGCCGGTTTTCGGTGAGAACTCTCAGCAACTTGCGATGGAGATCGACTTGTACACGTTGGACGTAGTACTGCAGGTTCTCATTCGCGATTAACTTGTCCAGTCTTTCGTTGATGGCTCTCGATCGCTCCTCGAAAGCCTCGATCAATTTATCCAATCTCTCATTGACAGCTGTTGATTGGTTGTCACGGGCCTCGATCAATTTATCCAATCTCTCATTGACAGCTGTTGATTGGTTGTCACGGGCCTCGATCAAT
>Ga0066903_100004829_pt1 | contig 11515 bp, 10 predicted proteins | sample PanSoiMetaGPlot1_FD_67491 | JGI IMG/M metagenome (GOLD analysis project Ga0066903, IMG submission 67491) | Tropical forest soil microbial communities from Panama analyzed to predict greenhouse gas emissions - Panama Soil - Plot 1 (version 2) | ecosystem: Environmental > Terrestrial > Soil >...
CTCGGAGGCTCCGGCGAGTCCGACGGTCACGACAGCGAAGTACCCGACCAGGAGCACGCTGATGCGCGACACCAGCGCCCGCCGGGCGATTCCCCCGGGCGTTGCCTCGGTCCCGGCGCGCAGCCAGCCGATAACCCGCCGGTGAAGCGGCACATGCGGCCACGCGACGTGCCGGATCGCCACGGCGCCGAGGCAGACGAAAAGCAGCCTCCCGGGCGAATGCACGCTCAAACGGACGGGGCCCAGATGGAGGAAGAAACCACCCAGCAGCAGGACGAAGAGGCCGAGGATCAGCAACGCGACGGCGACCGCGTCAGCGGCGCGCACCCAGAGCGGAAGCGCCGCCGGCGGCTGCGTGGATTCGGTCGACATCAAAGCGGCGCCGCGAGGCAGGCGATCAGCATCCGCGCATTCTAATGCCGAACGCCGGGCGTCGACGGCCGACGGCCCAGCGCCTGCTCCTCCACGCTGATGCGCTTCATCAGGATCAGCGCGAATCCCACCACGGCCAGCGGTCCGGCGATGATCGAGTGCATCGCGATCGCGAGTCCCAGCAGTTCCCCCATCACACCGATGTAGTTCGGATGCGGGAACCACCGGTACGGCCCGCGCAGGATGAGCGCCGATCCCGGCGGCACGAGGACACGGAAGGTCCAGCGTGCACCGAGCGTCGCGATGGCCCAGTACTTCAAGGCCTTCGCCGCGACGAACACGGCGGCGCCGATCGCGAAGATCGCGTCGGCGCCGGCGCCGCGCCAGAACCCTTCGAGGAGCATCGCCAGGAACGATCCCGGATAGACGATCTGCATCACCGGATACACATCGTCGCGCCGCTCCACCGCGCCGGCCGCGCGGAGCGCGACGTCGTGACGCGCCGCGAGCATGGCTTCGGCGATCATCACGGCGAAGAGGGTGATGCCGATGAGCAGGATCAGCATGAGGAGACGCTACGGCGCGCCAGGCACGTCGCCGGCGAACGCGATCGTCCGCCGCAGCAGCCACGGCGCCGCGCGCGCGGCGAGACCCGCGAGCTCCACGGTGACGCTGCGGCCGACGAGGCGTCGCAAGGTCCTATTGAAGCGCCACTTCCCCGCGAACTCGCGCCGGCGGTCCTGCGCGAGGCGTTCGTGAGGAAGTGTGGGATCGCCGGCGAACGCCGCCAGCGCGGCGAGCGCGGCGAGCTCGCCGCCGCGAATCGCGAAGCGGAGGCCGTCGCCCGTCATCGGATCGATGAAGCCCGCAGCGTCGCCCGCGAGCAGCAGGCCGAGTACGCCGCATCGTTCGGCGTCGACGGCGAGCGGACCGAGCACCGTCGGCTCGCCCACCATGCGCGCACCGGTGAACCGCTCGCGGAGCTGCGCGTCGCGCGCGATCGCATCATTGATCACGGTCGCAGGGCTTTGCTGGCGGGCCGTGCCCGGTTGCCGGTTGCCCGTTACGCGTTGCCCGTTACCCGTTACCCGTTGGCGGTTGCCGGTCGCCAGCTTCCCGTCTTCACGGCGTCCGCCCACCACCACGCAGACGTTCGTCAACCCTGACGGGACGGGCGCGAGGCCGATGTAGCAGCCGCGCCGCACGTGCATCTCTCCGAAGCTGGTGACACCCGACACGCCGTCGAAGTAGGCGCCGATCGCCCACCGGCGCGGACGCGGCGGGTGGCGGGCCAGGCCGAGCGGCAGCGCGAGCCGCGATCGCCGGCCGTCGGCGGCAATCACAATCGGCGCGGGGATGCGGATGTCGCGGCCGTCGGGTCCCGCGATGATCACGCCGCGGACGCGCACGTCATGTCCGCGCTCGTCCACGAGCGGACCGCGCACCAGCACCTCTTCTTCCAGCCGGGCGCCTGCCGCCGACGCCGCGCGTGCCAGCGCGGCGTCGAGATCGCGACGGACGATCGCAAGCCCGCGCGCGCCGCCGCCGTACGCGCAGCGCACCGACACGGCATGCTCACCGGTCACGATCATGCCGTCCACGGGCAGCCCGGACGACTCGAACGACGCCGCCAGCCCCAGCCTCCGAAGGATTGCGAGCGCCCCGGGATTGATCGTGTCGCCGCACAGCTTGTCGCGCGGAAACCGGGCGCGTTCGAGCAGCAGCACACGAGCGCCGCCGCGCGCCAGGACCGTCGCGGCCACCGATCCCGCAGGTCCCGCCCCGCACACGATCACGTCGTACATCGTTGTCAGCTGTCAGCTGGCAGCTGACAGCGCGCCTCGCTACGGCGCCCCAAGCACGATTGCGCTGTTCTTCGAGCCGAAGCCCAGGCAGTTGCACAGCGCGGCGCCGACCGAAGCGGGGCGCCCCGTGTTCGCGATGAAATCGAGATCGCACTCGGGGTCCGCGTCCGCCTGGTTGATCGTCGGCGGCAGGAAGCCGCGCGACAGCGCGAGCGCCGACGTGACGATGCCGGCGGCGCCGCTGGCGCCTTGCGGATGCCCCACCATCGACTTGGTCGACGAGCCGGGCACGAAGTCGGCGCGGCCGCCGAAGAACCGCCGCACGCAGCGCGACTCGACGGCGTCGTTCAGCAGCGTGGACGTGCCGTGATAGTTCACGTAGCCGATGTCTTCACGCGCGCGGCCGGATCGTTCGACCGCGAGCGTCATCGCGCGGATGATCTGCTCGCCGTCCGGATCCATCTGGACGCGATGGAACGCGTCGCACGTGGATCCGTAGCCGTCGATCGTCGCGTAGATCTTCGCGCCGCGCGCGCGGGCGCGATCCGCGCGTTCGACGACGACCATCCACGCCCCCTCGCCGAGGACGAAGCCGTCGCGGCCGCGGTCGAACGGACGCGACGCCTTCGCGGGCGCATCGTTGTAGCGCGTGGCGACCGCCCGCATCTTCGAGAAGCCGAAGATCATGCCCGGCGTGACGCACGCGTCGGCGCCTCCCGAGAGGATCACGTCGGCCTGGCCGGCCTTGACGAGCGACGCCGCGTACCCGATCGCGTCGGTCGAGCTCGTGCAGCCGGTGGAAATGACGTGGCTGATGCCGTGCAGCTCGAGCGCGATCGAGATCTCGCTCGAGATCATGCCGACAATCGACACCGGGATGGCGTAGGGCGTGACCCGCTTCCAGCCGTCGTTGAAGAATTCGTAGTACTGGCGTTCGGCGATGTCGATGCCGCCGGCGCCGCTCCCGACCAGCACGCCCGCCCCGGGCTCGTTCAGGCGCAGCCCGGCATCGTGCCACGCCTCGCGCGCCGCGATGACGGCGTACAGCGACGCGCGCGAATACCGCCGCGGATCCGGGTGACCGGCGCGATCGTCCGCGCCCGCCCGCTCCCCGATCTCGATCGCATCGTTGATCGTGATGCCGGACGGCACCGGCGCCGCGACGGCGCACGGAAACGCGGACGCGTCGAAATCCGTGATGGCGCGCGTGGCGCTGCATCCGCGGCTGACCGAGGTCCAGAACGCCTCGCGGCCGACACCATACGGCGAGACCACACCGATCCCGCTGATGACGACGGGTGAATCGGTTGAGCGCATGGGCGTGTGGGTTAGAGAAAGACCATGGACTGGTGCGAGGGAACGTCGAACTTGCGGCGGCAGCGGGTGCAGACGACGTTGTCGTCCACGCGGATCAGATAGTCGCGCAGCTTGCCGAACATGGCGCGGTCGCGCTCGTCGGCGCCGGGCGGAATCCGATCTTTCTTCGTGCGACGGATCCATCGGACCTGGTACTCGTCACGATGGCGGCACTGCGGACAGGTGAAGGTCGCCGGCTTCGTCTCCGGGCGTTCGTTGAAGAAATCCCGCTCGTGCAAGGCCATGGCTCCATCATACGTTAGACTTCGAGAGATGGCGTTCGCCCGAACGGTCGCGCTGGCTGCCCTATTGTGCGTCTGCACGCTGCCGGCCCGGTCCACGGGCGCGGCCGCGTCGCGCCTGCCGGAGGCGGCGGCGCGCGCCGTCGACGGCGTCTCGGCCGCCGACCTTCGGAGCTACGTGGAACGGCTGGCGAGCGATGCGTTCGCCGGCCGCGGCGTCGGCGACGCCGGCAATCGCGCGGCCGAAGAATTCATCTGCGACTCATTCAAGCGAAACGGCGTGACGCCGGCCGGCGCGGACGGATCCTGCTACCAGCCGTTCGAGGTGTACAGGCCTGAGCTTGGTGCCCACGCCCACCTGACGGCGTCGGACGCTGCCGGCAAGACCGTCGTCGATCTCCCGGCCGGAACGAACTTCTACCCGCTGCCCGAAACCGGCGACTCGGCGGTCACCGCGCCGCTCGTCTTCGTCCAGCACGGCATCACCGCTCCGGACCTCCAGCACGACGACTACGCGGGCGTGAGCGCCCGCGGCGCGATCGTCCTCGCGATCGAGAGCGCGCCGGCGGATCTGTTCCGCGGCCCGAGGGCGGCGCGCGTCGATCCGACGCCGCTCGCGAGTGTGGAGCAGAAGGTCGCCGCTGCCGCGGCACATGGGGCGCGTGGCCTCATCGTCATCTCCGGTTTCCTGTCGGAGGTCCGCGACGTCTGGCCGGAGCATCCGTCGGTTCGCGCGTCCAACTATCGGCGCGTCTCCGAGCTTCGGGCGAACCCGATGCCGATCGCGACGATCGCCACCTCGGCCGCGGCGCCGCTGCGCCGCGCGCTCGAAGAGGGCCAGGCGCTGACGGCCACGCTGACGCCGGATCTGATCGCGACGCCGATCGTCATCCACAACGTCCTCGGGATCGTCGAGGGACGCGATCGCAAGCATCGCGACGAGATGGTGGTGGTCGGCGCGCACCTCGATCACGACGGCACCGACGCCGACGGACAGATCTACAACGGCGCGGACGACAACGCCTCGGGCACGGCGGCCGTGCTGGGTGCGGCGGCGGCCTTCGTGCGCGCCGCGGCCAACGGCGAGCGCCCCGCCCGGCCGGTGCTGTTCGCGCTCTGGAATGCCGAGGAGAAGGGTGAGCTGGGCGCCGAGGCCTTCCTCGACGCACCGCAGCCGGCACGACGGCCGATGGCCAACCTGAATCTCGACATGGTCGGGCGCCATGAAGAGGTGCCGAATCCGGACGACTGGCGCTTCCAGGGCTTCAAGAAAATCGATCCGTCGGCCAGCGCCAACACGCTTCACGTGATCGGCTATTCGTTCACGCCGGACCTGGCGGCCGAGATCCGCGACGCCAACGACGCCGTCGGCCTGACGCTGCTCGAAGACTACGACAGGGGCGCGCAGGACCTGCTGCACCGATCCGACAACTGGCCGTTCCTCGCTCGCGGCATCCCGGCGCTGTTCCTGACAACCGGCCTGCACCCGGACTACCACACGCCGACCGACGACGTGGAGAAGATCGATTTCGAGAAGCTGGCGAGGATCACGCGCCTCGCCGCGCGCGCCGCGTGGATCGTGGCGGAGGGCCGTGAGCCACGGATGGTGCGCAAATGATCGTCATCGATGGACACCGGGATCCATTTAGAATCGTCGCTGCCGCGTCGGGCGTCTTATGAAGTAACTCCTGACACCATGAGCTTCCGGCCGCCTGTGCCCGCACGGGGGCCGCTGGACATATTGAGCTATGGCTGAGACCGTAACGACTCCCCCGCTTCCCAACGAACTGCCCGTCGTCCCGCTGCGCGGCGCAGTGGTGCTGCCCATGACGGTGGCGCCGCTCGGCGTGAGCCGGCCGATCTCGGTCGAGGCGGTGAACAAGGCGCTCGGGGGCGACCGGATGGTCCTGCTGCTGCTGCAGAAGGGCGACAGCGACGAACCGGGCGTGGACGACCTGCACCGCGTCGGGACCGTGGCGATCGTGCGGCAGATGGCGAAGGGCCAGGGCGGGATGCGCGTGCTCGTCGAAGGGGTCGTGCGGGCGCGCGCCGAGTTCCTGCAGATCGAGCGCGGGCACATGACGGCGCTCATCAAGCCGATGCCCGAGGCGTCCGAGCGGACGCTCGAGATCGACGCGCACGTCCGCCGGCTGCAGGAACTGGTCGATCGGGCGCTGTCGCTCGCCACGGGCCTCTCGCCCGACGTGCGCACGATGGTGAGCTCGCTGGACGACCCGCTGCGGATCGCCTACCTGCTGGCAAGCCTCCTCGACATGAAGCCCGAGGACAAGCAGAAGCTCCTCGAGGAGAACAGCGTCTCGGTCAAGCTCGATGCCGTCGCCGCCGCGCTCGCGCGCGAAATCGACGTCCTCGAGCTGAAGGGACAGATCGAATCGCGCGCCGCGCAGGAGATGACCGACGCGCAGCGGCAATACGTGCTGCGGCAGCAGATGAAGGCGATCCAGAGCGAGCTCGGCGAAGGCGACGGCGAGACGCAGGAGCTGCGCAAGCGCGTCACCGACGCGAACCTTCCCGAGCACGTGACGACGGTCGCCAACCGCGAGATCGATCGTCTCGAGCGGATGACGCCGGCTGCGCCCGAGTACCAGATGATCCGCACGTACCTCGACTGGCTGCTCGAGGTGCCGTGGGCGAAGCGGACCGACGATCGCCTCGATCCGGTCGAAGCGCGCAAGGTGCTCGATGCCGATCACTACGACCTCGACAAGGTGAAGGAGCGCATCGTCGAGTACCTCGCGGTCCGGAAGCTGAAGGGGGACATGAAGGGTCCGATCCTCTGCTTCGTGGGCCCGCCGGGCGTCGGCAAGACATCGCTGGGACAGTCGATCGCGCGATCGATGAATCGCAAGTTCGTCCGCATCTCGCTCGGCGGCGTGCGCGACGAAGCGGAGATCCGCGGTCACCGCCGCACCTACATCGGCTCGATCCCCGGGCGGCTGGTCGGCGCACTCCGGACGGCCGGCTCGATCAATCCCGTCCTGATGCTGGACGAGATCGACAAGGTCTCGGTCGGCGTGCAGGGAGATCCGGCGGCGGCGCTGCTCGAAGTCCTCGATCCCGCGCAGAACCACACGTTCCGCGATCACTACCTCGAGGTGCCGCTCGATCTGTCGGGCGTGCTCTTCATCGCGACGGCGAACCAGCTCGGGACGATCCATCCGGCGCTGCTCGATCGCATGGAGCTCATCACGCTCGGCGGGTACTCCGAAGAGGAGAAGATCCACATCGCCAAGATGTACCTGGTGCCGCGCCAGCGCGAAGAGCACGGCCTGAAGCCGGAGCAGATCACGTTCGACGATGCCGCGCTGCGGCGCGTGATCGCCGAGTACACGCGTGAAGCGGGCGTGCGATCGCTCGAGCGGCAGATCGCCGCGCTCGCGCGCAAGGTGGCGGCGCACGTGGCGACCGACGAGACCTACGTCGGCCATGTCACGGCGAAGGACGTGCCCGAGTATCTCGGCCCGGCGCGCTTCCGATCCGAGGGCGCGTTCCGTCTCTCGCGTCCGGGCGTGGCGACCGGCCTCGCGTGGACGGAGGTCGGCGGCGACGTGCTCTACATCGAAGCGGTGCTCCTGCCCGGCGGCGGAGGCCATCTCACGCTGACGGGGCAGCTCGGGAGCGTGATGCAGGAGTCGGCGCGCGCCGCGCTGAGCCACGTCCGCCAGCAGGCCGCGAACCTGGGCATCACCGCGGAAACGCTCAGCAAGCAGGACCTCCACATCCACGTGCCCGCCGGCGCGATTCCGAAGGACGGGCCGTCCGCCGGCGTCACGATGGCGACGGCGATCGTGTCGGCCGCGCGCGGCGTGCCGGTTCGCGCGGACGTCGCGATGACCGGCGAAATCACGCTGTCGGGCCTCGTGCTGCCGGTCGGCGGCATCCGCGAGAAGTCGCTCGCCGCCCGCCGCCAGGGCATCAAGACCGTCGTCCTGCCGCAGGGCAACATGCAGGACATCGTCGACCTGCCGGAAGAAGTCCGCAAGGACCTCAAGTTCGTGCCCGCCACGACGCTGGAGGACGTGCTGAAGGTCGCGCTTCCGGACGTGATGATCGGCAGTCCGCTCGTCGAAGCCGGATCGGCCGGGTCCGTCTCGGCGGCCGCAGCCAAAGGCGCCTCGGACAGTCACGGATAACTGCGACGGACGAACGCTGACAATCACGGATGAGAGTTGAGATATAAAGACATCCGTGCCCCCGATAGCGTTCTACATCAGCGGCCACGGCTTCGGCCACGCCGCGCGTCAAGTGGAGATCATGAACGCGGTTGCGGTGCGCCGGCCCGACCTGCGCATCATGATCCGGAGCGAGGCCGCGCGGTGGCTGTTCGAACGCACCGTCGTCCCTCCCTTCGATCTCGATGCGCGTCCGTGCGACACGGGTGTCACGCAGATCGACAGCCTGCGGCTGGATGAAGCGAAGACGATCGCGGACGCGCGCGCGTTCTACACGGGGCTCGACGATCGCGCGGACGCGGAGGCGCTGCTCCTCGGGAGCCGCGACGTCCGTCTCGTCGTGTCGGATGCGCCGCCGCTGGCGTGCGCCGCCGCCGCCCGCGCCGGCATTCCCTCCGTTGTCGTCACCAACTTCACCTGGGACTGGATCTACGAGGCGTACGGGGAGCACCTTGGCGCAAGTCCCGATCTGATTCCAGCGATCCAGAAGGCCTACCGGCTCGCGACCGCCGTGTGGCGGCTGCCGATGCACGGCGGGTTCGACGCGTTCCGTCCGCAGTCGGTCGTGGACGTGCCGTTCGTCGCGCGCCACGGCAGGCACGCGCCCGAGGAGACGAAGCGGCGCCTCGGCCTGCCGTCGAACCGCCGCCTCGTGCTGCCGTCGTTCGGCGGATACGGACTCGAAGGACTGAACCTCGATGCGCTCGATCTCGACGATGCGTGGCACGTCGTGCGCGTGCCCGACGCGGCGATCTACGAGGCGGGGCTGCGCTACGAAGATCTGGTCCGCGCGGTCGATGTGGTGGTCACGAAACCGGGCTACGGCATCATCTCCGAGTGCATCGCCAACGACACGGCGCTTCTCTACACCTCGCGCGGCCGCTTCGCGGAGTACGACGTCCTCGTGCGCGAGATGCCGAAGTACCTGCGGTGCGCGCACATCGAGATGGATCAGCTGCTCGCCGGACGCTGGCGCGCCGCGCTCGACGCGGCCCTTCGTGCGCCCGAACCGACCCAGCGTCCGCGCACCGACGGCGCCGTCATCGTCGCGGATATGATCTGCGCGCGCGTGGAGCGGCGGGTCAGAGATGCCGGAACGGACTCTCCCCGTCGGAGAACCACTGACGTGAGTCGCTGACAGCTGACAGCTGACCGCTGATAGCTGATCCCTGGAGACTGACAATGTTCACCCGCCGCAGGTTCTTCTGGTCTTCCGCCGCCGCGCTCGTCGCGAGCCGCACGATTCGACTCGACGCCGCTGAGGCGCAGACCACCGGTCAGCTCCCGCCGTCGCTCGCGGCGCTCACGTCGATGAAGGACCGCGCCAAGCCGATCACGAACGACGAGCGGCGCGCGCGAATCGAGAAAGCGCGGCGGTTGATGGCCGAGCACAAGATCGACGCGATCATGCTGACGCAGGGCACGTCGCTCGTGTACTTCACGAACATCCACTGGGGCGGCGGCGAACGGCTGACGGCATGTCTCGTGCCCGCGAAGGGTGAGCCGTTGTTCGTCTGCCCCGCGTTCGAGGAGGATCGCGCGCGCGAGCAGATCGGGCTCGGGCCGTTCGGCGGCGGCAAGGCCGACGTCCGCGTCTGGAACGAGGACGAGAGCCCGTACGCGCTCGTGGCCGCCGGACTGAAAGACCGCGGCATCGCCACCGGCATCCTCGGCATCGAGGAGACGACGAAGTACGTCTGGAGCGAAGGCGTGTCGCAGGCGGCGCCGCAGCTCAAACTGGCGAGCGCGACGCCGGTCGTCGCGGGCTGCCGGATGATCAAGGATGCGCACGAGATCGAGCTGATGCGGCTCGCCTCCCAGGTGACGTTGAAGGCGTACGAAGCGGCGTGGCGCGCCATCAAGCCGGGCATGACGCAGAACACGGTTTCGGATCTCATCGAGAAGGCCCACGCGCGTCTCGGCTTCTCCGGCGATGCGAGCGTCCAGGTCGGCACCTACACGGCCCTGCCCCACGGATCGATCCAGCCGCAGACGATCCGTGAAGGGACCATCATCATGGTGGACGGCGGATGCTCTGTCGAAGGGTACGCCTCCGACATCACGCGCACGTTCGTCATCGGCAAGCCGACCGACAAGATGAACACGGTCTTCGGCATCGTCAAGCAGGCGCAGACGGCGACGCTGAAAGCGGCGAAGCCGGGCATTCCCCTCGACGCCCTCGACGCCGCGGCACGCAAGGTGATCACCGACGCCGGCTACGGTCCGGGCTTCAAGTTTTTCAGTCACAGGGTGGGACACGGTCTGGGCATGGACGGCCACGAATGGCCGTATCTGGTGAAGAACAACATGTTCGGATGGGAGACATCGCTGACGCTCCAGCCGCACATGACGTTCAGCGACGAACCCGGGATCTACATCCGCGGCGAGTTCGGCGTCCGCCTGGAAGACGATCTACACCTCACCGAGAACGGCGCGGAACTCTTCACGCCGCAATCGGAGTCGCTGGAACGGCCCTTCGGAGGCTCGTAGACGGGCCCGCCGTTTACAGATTTGGGGGCTGCGTCAGCAGTTTTGCGGTTGCTCCGGTGCGCTTTATAAGGATATAGTCCAAGGACTTATGGCCTTATTCGAGCGCAAACGTGAGGACGAGACCGTGACGGGCGATGCGGCGACCCGCGCGCTGTCGGTTGCGGCGGTCGAGAACGACTTCGTCGAGGGTGTCTACGACAAGCTCGCGAAGGTCTACGACCTCATCTTCGGCCCCACGCTCCATCCCGGGCGCCTGCAGGCGATCGAGCGGATGGGGATCCAGGCCGGAGAACGGGTGCTCGAAGTCGGCGTGGGAACCGGGATCAACCTCTCGCTCTACCCGCGCGAGGCAGACGTCACCGGGATTGATTTCTCCGGGTCCATGCTCGAGAAGGCGCGCGAGCGCGCCGCCAGGAAGGACGCCGCGCCGGTGCGCCTGCTCCAGATGGACGCCGCGGATCTCAAGTTCAGCGACGATGCCTTCGACATCGTCTATGCGCCCTACCTGATCAGCGTCGTCCCCGACCCGGTCAAGGTGGCGCAGGAGATGCGGCGGGTGTGCCGCCCGGGCGGCCGCATCATCTTCCTGAATCACTTCCTGAGCCCCAACCTCTTCCTTTCCCGGATCGAGCGCCTGATCTCCCCGGCCACGATTCACATCGGCTTCAAGGCGGATCTGGATCTGCAGGCGTTCCTCGCGCAGGCCGAGCTCGAGCCCCTGTCAATCGAGAAAGTGAACTGGCCCCGGATCTGGTCGCTCGTGACCTGCATGAAATAACGCCGTCAGGCGCGATTGCGGACGCCGAGCTGCGAGTGCACGGCAAGGAGCGCCAGCTCCAGCCGGTTACGGATCCGCAGCTTCTCGAAGACGGTCGACAGGTTGTTCTTCACCGTCTGCTCGCTGATTCCCAGTTGCCGCGCCACTTCCCGGTTGGTCAGGCCGCACACCACGGCGTCGATGACCTCCCGTTCGCGCCTGGTGAGCGTCGAAAACGGCGTGGCGTCCATCTCCATCTGCATTTCCGGCATTTGGGTCCTTTCTGCCCGGGATAGACGG
>Ga0066903_100004830_pt1 | contig 11515 bp, 11 predicted proteins | sample PanSoiMetaGPlot1_FD_67491 | JGI IMG/M metagenome (GOLD analysis project Ga0066903, IMG submission 67491) | Tropical forest soil microbial communities from Panama analyzed to predict greenhouse gas emissions - Panama Soil - Plot 1 (version 2) | ecosystem: Environmental > Terrestrial > Soil >...
GGGAGAAACCGCTGCTGCATCCCATGAGAAGATGGATGTCTTGCCGCTGCGCGTGAAGCACCTTGTCGTCGCCGAGTTGCAAGCACCGTCCGGAGTTACCGGTGCCAAAACCAGCCAGGTGCGGCGCCAGCAAAGCATACAAACGCAACTTGCCGCGCAAAGATTCATCGAACACTTCGAGTTTTGTGTGCACGAGCAAAACCGACCGATGTGGATCAGTGAGGACATCTTTTACCAGTCGATAGCGGCGACGGGGCTCGGTGTTCGTTAGGCGATAAAATAGGCAATCGCGCTCCGGATATTCGATTGCATGATCGAGGTCGCGCTTTTCCTCGTGGCAAAACGTTTCCCCGTCACTGATAAGAAACTGAAAGTCGCGCGTGTTGGGTTTATCCACGTGTGCATAGTAAATCTCGTTCACGATCCCGTGGCTCAGCGTAAACCAAACGCGGCAGCTGGTATGATAGGCCGTGCCCACGCCCTGTTTCGCACTCGAGGTCCAGCGCGGCTCGATTCCGGGTGCGCCAAATGCAGTTGAATTTTCAGGTGGGTTCATCGGTTATGCGTTGGGTTTTTGGAATTAAGCCAGATTTCGTCCTCGTTTTGCTCTTTGCACTTCTCCAGCTTCCGCTGTGGACCGGCGGGCGTCCACTTCTCTCATAAAAGAGGCCAACCTTACAAGGATGCAGTCCACGATTCGCTAAGTGGAATTGTCAGTACCGCAAGGAGACTCGGGAAGGTTAGTGACCACAGCCCGAAGTGAATTTCAAGAATCGCGCCGGCCACTACTCCGACCACGAATCCAAGCACGGCCATTGCGGTCACATCTGCGCGCGTTTGGATCGTCCTCACGTTAGTTGGTTGAAGAAGGCACCGAGCGAGCATCGCAAGGTCAACCGCCAGTTGAGCCGCATTCGTGCTCATCACGCCGGTTACAGGATGCCCGGGCAGCGCTAGTCTCACCACCGCGTTCTGCGTTGCCATTGCAGCTACTCCAATCATGCCTGCAAATACCGCCGTGCAACTGTTCGGATCTGCGAAAGGACCGAACCCTGCTCCAAAACCCAGGAAAGATGCAAGCAAGACCGCTTGTAGAACGAGCAATGCGCGTCGAGTGAACTGAGTCGGTTTTCGAATAAACACCGCGGTTATTACGCCCAGGACCAGCACAAACACTGGCACCGAAAGGAGAGGCGCGATCTCGCCGAACTTCCCGGTAATGTAATGGGCAGCAAGAATAACGAGGTTACCTGTAATGTGGGCTGTGAAAAGTCCTCCAAGCGCCAGAAAGCTGATGACGTCAACGGCACCGGCCGTCATGCTCAGGAGCGCCGGGAGCAAGAACGCGCTTCTCTGGTCAGCGTGAGTTTCGTCTCCCATCGAGTTCGAGCCACTCAGTTCAAAACGGTCGGCCACGATGCACGCAATTGGACTATGCGGCTGTCGTCTGCCGGTGCGCCCTTGGGACTGGTTTCGTTCTCGTGGCCTCGTTTGTAGGAGGCGCCGAGGAGAATAGCGGGATAAGTCCTTCGACGAGCGTCGGGTGAGTTAGGATCCCGTCGCGCAGCGTGGTGTACGGCAGGCCTGCTAGCATTGCAATTTGCACGGAAGATAGGATTTCTCCCGCCTCTACGCCGAACCCGGTGAATCCCAGAATGCGGTCGGTGTTAACGTCAATCAGTGCTTTTAGGAATCCGCGGGTTTCGGACAGTGTGGTCGCGCGCATGACCGCTGCCATCGGAATCTTGAACAAACGATAGGCAATGCCTCGGTCCCTGGCGTCCTTCTCACTTAGTCCTATGTGCGCCAATTCCGGGTCGGTGAACATGCAGTAGGGAATCAATCTGCCCGTGGTTACGCGTTTACCGCCAGTGATGCTGTTATGGACGACGCGGAAATCATCTACGCTAACGTGAGTAAACTGCGGGCTGCCTGCTACCTCGCCGATTGCCCAAACACCGGCGGCGCTCGTTGCCAGCCGCTCGTCCACTTTGATGTAACCGCGATCGGTCAACTCAACGCCCGCCAGATCCAGTCCTATTCCTTCGGTGTTCGGAGTACGCCCAGCGGCGACCAGCAGATGACTGCCTTGCAGTTTTTTCTCGCCGCCGCCTTGCTCGATAAAAAGTGTAACTGATTGCCCTGACTTACCGGACACTTTCCTAAGCTTCGCATTCAAAACGATGTTGACACCTTCGTCCTGAAAGAGCTCTTGTAGAGCTTCCGAGACGTCGTCGTCTTCCCGATGCATGAGTCGATCATTGCGGTCAACCACAGTCACCATGCTTCCGAAGCGGCGCATCGCCTGAGCTAGCTCCAGTCCGACATATCCGCCGCCGATGACGAGTAGATGTTCGGGTAGTCGATCCAGTTCCAGTGCTTCGATGTGCGTGAGTGGCTGGGCGTCAGCCAGACCAGGAACTCGTTCGAGTGTCGCGCGTGTACCTGTGTTGATAATGATATTTCTTCCTCGAAGTTGGCGTGTCGTCCCATCGGCAAGCGTTGCTGTCAAAGTCTTCGGCCCAATGAAACGACCCGAGCCGAGAATGAATTCCGCGCCGCTCTTCTTATAGTTATCGAGGTAAACGTTATTCCAGTCCGACACCATGCTGCGTTTGCGTTCACGCACCGCCCGCATATCGATCGCGAAACTTTTCCTAGGTATCCCGAACTCTTCACTACGGCGAAAGTAGGAGGCGACTTTTGCGCTATGAATGACGTTCTTGCTCGGCAGACACGCGATGTTCGGACATGAGCCACCGATATATTTGCGCTCGATCACGGCGACGCGTTGTCCTTGGCCGCCAAAAGTCCACGCGGCGACTGTCCCACCCGTGCCGCCACCAAGGATTACCAAGTCGTATTCTTCAACCTTATCGTTTTGTCCCGAAGGAGTGTTTTGGGTTGTGTTCATACCTTGTTCCCGGCAAGGGATCTGGTTAGAGGTTAGTTCAGCATACGAGCAAATCTGATCACGGTTTGTCGCTCCGATGCATCCATCTTCATGAAGCCAATTCTCGCTTTCCTCAACACGCCTCCGCTACAACGCATGTGGAAGATTTTAGATTGCGACCTCAGGGTGGTGCAGCCGTCTCTCTTTCGGGGGAGGCCCTGTTACGGATGGCGGCCTCTGGCCTGCCGCTAGCCAAGCCACCCCGTTTACATCGGCAGGCTAGAAACCCTCCAGCGAGCCGAACCGTTATGGTAACGGGAAATAGGGCAGCCCGGATTGTGATCTCGCATATCGTGCGATTTCATGTCCATCAATGCACCTTTGCTTTAACTTCAACACCGGCTTCCTTTTCTAACGCCTTGATTACGGCGGAGGCGTTTTCCTTTCCAAAGCCGAGCGCAACAGCATCGTCGAGATTTCTTTCGACGACGCGCAGTCCCGGAACCGGCGAGCTAAGACTTCTACTAAATTGCTGGATGAGGTTCGCGTCCTTACGCATAAGCTCCAATGCGAAGGACGCAGAAAAATCGCGCTTCAAAATGTTTTCGCCGTTGGCCACGAGCAAAGGCGATCGAAAGTCGGCTACTTTCACGACCTCCATAACCGTCTTGAGATCAAGGCCAGCTTTTTGTGCAAGGACTAAACCTTCTGCAAGTGCTTCCAATTCCAAAACCTACGATGAGGTTTCCCACTAGCTTCATGGCTGTTGCGTTACCGTTCTTGCCAAGGTAGTGAACGGTTTGGCCTAGCTTCTCCGAGACCGGCTTCACCTTTTCGAAGACCTCCTTCTTCCCCGCCCCCAGAATCCAAAGCCTCGCGTTGGCCGACTCGTTCTTACTACCGAAGACTGGCGCATCGAGGAAATCCGCGCCACGCTTGGCGTAGGCGTTGTGTTCTCGCAAACTGGTCGCAGGAAGGACGGTGCTCCCGTCCACGATGATCTGGCCCGCGGTGGTCGCGCTGAGAATGCCTTCATCGCCGAACACAACTTGTTGGACGGCGTCATCGTGACTTAAGCTATATATGACCAGATCTGCGCCGCGGACAGCATCCACTGGCGTTTGTGCCATCCGAACGCCTTTCCTGGAGAATAATTTGCATTTCTCGCTAATTCGATTCCAAACAGTAAGTTCGTAGCCGCCCTTGAGAAGATTGGAAGCCATGCCCGTGCCCATCGTGCCGAGGCCAAGATAGGAAATTTTCCTTATCATTTCTGCAACTCTCGGGTTGTCACTTTGGTTTACCTGTCGTGTCGGCGATGGGATCAACGCTCCCGTCGCTAATTACGATTATGCGATCGGGCGGCTCTGCTTTTTGCGGGTAAGGTGACTTAAGCACCGCGAAAGCGTTCGATACGAAGTACAAGAACCAAAGCACGAGTGCTATAACGGTTGGACTCTTCCCTTTCATGGTGTGACGCTACGAACGCTGTTATCCGATCGCTACTGCGCTTACGTCGGATTTTGCGATGTCACCGAAGAGACGAAAACGCTTCCCTCTTTTGGATGACTCTGATGGAATAATTTGTCGTAGCGGATCGCAATACGCCCGGAGGCTTTGTTAGCTGGTACCGGATCAGGATACAGACCACAAGGACGCATACACCGCGAACAATCACCTGGAACGGAGCCCGCAGAAATGGCGCTCAGACTTCGTTGCACAATTTGCAGAACAAAGAGATGGCGAAGCACTCTGTCTTCCTGCGTTTTCGCTGCGTGAGTCAAATGTTTCTTTTCGAGTTCATCCGCAACGACAGCGTGGCCGCGCTCAGCTTCAGTGAGATAACGAGTAATTTTCGCGTCGTGGCAGCGCGGGCTCATTTCGCGGCGCATTCATAGAATTGTTGCGTCTCCGCTTCTATTGGAAATCGCAAGAGCAATGATTTCTGCCTGGTCAGAGATCTTTGAAGTTTTTAGCCAGACCTCGATTGGAGCGACGTTTCCTGGTGGCCGTTAGAGAATCGTCTAACTGCCTTTTGGTAGAGTTGCGTTCTTTGATCGTCTTCTTCACTTCGAACGCTAGTGTTCGCGGAGTTGCTATTGCCCGCGAGGTATTTGCAGATAGCCGAGAAATCTTCGAGACCGTGTCCCTCCATCATGGCCAGGCGATACAGTTCTTTGGCAGCGTTGGTTACAGGCATAGCCACACCCGCGTCGAAAGCGCTCTCTGCTACAAGGTGGAGGTCTTTCTGCTGCCAGCGCAACGGAAATTCCGCTTCATACTTTCCGCTCTCAATTTTGAGGCGCTTCGACGCGAGAAACGGCGCGGCCACAGGCGTGCTGAGCAATGAATTAAACAATACCTTACGCGAGATTCCAAGTCCCTGTCCCAAAGCCATGCCTTCGGCGAATGCGGCCATGGCGTTGCCCAACAAAACATTTACCACCATCTTCATTGAAGTTCCCATGGCGGGCCCGCCAACATGGACAATTCTGTTGCCCATGCAAAGCAACAATGAGCGAATCGCTTCCAAATCGGGTGGTTCACCTCCTACCCAAAACACTAGTTTCGCTTCGGCGGCCGGTACAGCAGACCCGGTTACCGGAGCGTCAACGAAACGAACGCCGCGGCGCGCTGCTTCCGTAGCCATCTTTTTCGAAAACGACGGATCCACCGAACTACAATCGACCCAGAGTGCGTTTGGCTGGAGGTGATCCAAAAATCCATTATCTCCTAGAGCGGCTTCTTCGACCGCGGCCGGGTTGGCCAGCATGGTGAACACGATCTCCACTTGCTCGGCGAGTTTTGCCGGTGACTCTGCAAATGTTCCGCAGGGACCGAGCAGCGACTCCGCCTTCGCCGGAGTCCGATTGTACACGGCTAGCGAGTAACCGTATCTTTGTAAATTGGCCGCCATCCGGCTGCCCATGATTCCGAGACCTATAAATCCTATTTTCATTTTTTTGTGCTCTTTTTACTTCGATACTGGGTCGATCAATTTGAGTCCTGTCGCCTCATCCAATTGTTTGTGTAAAGCCATCGGATAGACACTCGTGAGTAGCTCCAAGGTTGGGAAAACGTAGGCTTCGATAAGATGACCGCTGCGAGAATAGAAGGAGGCTAACTAAACTTAAGATTGCTCCTGTATTCATCGCGCCACTTTACAGTTGGAGGCTCAACGTTCGCTACTATACGTGCGATAGATTTATTAATTACCCCTCTGTTGAGGTTGCCATTCTCTCTTTCGAGAGAGCTAAATGAAGGGATGACTACGTCGCTGCCCTCAGATCGGCCGAAAAAAGGGTTACAATCCTTTTCGTGCTGAGAGAGAAGGTACTGCGAAAAGATTCAATCAATTTCAAGTCATAACCACGGCGAGAGCACTGATGACCGTTCTGCCTTCATGCGATGTTCAAGTCCGATCACTTTCGGGAGTTGCCATTCTCTGAACGGCTCGCCGACATGGACTGGTCAGTATCTAGCTGTAGCCCGAAGGAGGCAGTTGCCGTTCGTTACTATGTGGCAGCAAATAATCCCGCAAACGCGCTCTGGCACCAAGCCACGAGCCGCGCGTAGCTTTAGCTAAAACGACTTACCTATGAAAACACTACTGACGACATTGATTGCAGCGATGGCTTTGACTCAGGCAGTTCAAGCCCATGACTGGACGTGGTTTCACGGCGACATCGGGCTGAGCTCACCATTCGTCTCGTCGCCCCAGTCGACAAGCGGCATAACACGAGTTGTAAATAAACAAAATGTAAATAAGCAAAAGTCAGCTCCCAAGCGAGCTATCGTCGGATCCAAAACCAAGCCACTCAGTCATCGCATCACAGCACGCTGACCGATTCTAACCGGTGAGGAGGTACCAAAGCTCGGAAATCAGATGGGAACTCAAAGCGCATGAACAATCAAATCGTCAGAAAGGTCGATTCACTAGACGGCTCTGTAGCTTCAGCCCACGGTCGTCGGGCCTTCCCGCTGCGCACGCTGATGATTTGTTTCACAAGCTGGCTCATCGCAACCGAGATTCTCATATTTGATCAGGCCAGGTTTAAAGCCAAGGTCGAGCTGCTTGACGAGGCCGCGCACGCGCTTCGCGGACCAGAGCTTATCGTTCCAAACGAACAGGTGTTGAATCCGTCTGGCAGCCCAAAACTGGAAGGGTTATAACAGTAACGACGGTAGACTGGACAATGTCTGGTTGTGGGCAATGGAAGTTGCGTTTGGACCTCGAACTTTCGCGCTCGCGAGTCATTACGCGCCTTATTCCATACGAGCATGTCGTGAGCGGAATGATCGAAGTTATCGAAAGACAGCATGGGAAACAGCGATACCTTCGTAACCATATTTCCGGAGGGAAAGTCCCGTCCCTACACGGTTGAGCCGCGTCACCGCACGTTGTTGGGGCGCTCTTTTGTCGCTCTTGGTCCAGGTCTTATCGCAAACGCCCCGGATGATGATCCTTCCGGATTAGCGACTTATTCTGCTGCCCGCGCGCTCGTCGACGCAAAAGGCGAGAACCGTTCCAAGTATGTCGCTTGCTTTTGAAGCAAACTGCGCACGAAACAGATCCACCAAAAGAGGGATATGCAGGCAGGTCGCGAGAGTTAATGAAAAATCCTTCGCACGCGCCGTCGCATAAGGCTCACTCTCGCCGGTACATTGACGGCATGAAAAGAAATAGCTCGGTCGCGAGGCAGCCGTCGTCGGTAGCAGCTGGTCAGATTCACACGTATGCCCAGCTTCAACGGCAGATTCATCACGATTTGCGTGTTCAGCATCCGGAGTGGGTCAAGTCTAATGGCGACTCGCCGATGTGCGACCGGTACGAGCGGCGTCTAGCGGAATTGATCGCGTTTTTCGAAACCAGGCACACTAACTCGATTGCAGCATAACACGCAATGTGGATCATTCGTCTAGCTCTTAAAAGGCCTTACACATTTGTAGTAGCGGCGCTGCTGTTACTGTTGATGACTCCTTTCATCCTGCTTCGAACGCCGACTGACATTCTGCCGAACATCAATATTCCGGTGGTCAGTATCGTCTGGAGCTACACCGGTCTGACCGGTGCGGATATCGAGCAGCGAATGGTCTATACAACGGAGCGAGTCCTTACTACCACTGTAAATGACATCCAACACCTCGAATCTACTTCCTATGATGGTGTTGCAGTAATTAAGATCTTTTTCCAGCCAGGGGTCACCATCTCGCAGGCCGTAGCGCAAGTGACAGCCGTGGTCCAGACGATCCTGAGACAGCTTCCGCCAGGGACGACTCCACCTCTCATCTTGCAGTACAACGCGTCGAGTGTCCCGGTGCTTCAGTACGGCGTCGGTGGTCAAGGGCTCAACGAACAACAATCGTTCGACATTGCTCTGAACCAGCTCCGTGTTGGGTTAATTACTGTTCCTGGTGTCGGTATTCCGTATCCATTTGGTGGAAGACAACGTCAGGTCCAGGTAGATCTCGACCTTCGGAAACTCCAGGAGAAGAACCTGAGCCAAATGGACGTCCTGACTGCATTCAATTCGGAGGCGCTGGTGTTTCCCAGCGGCACTGTGAAATTCGGGATAAAACAGTACCCCATTGACATTAATACATTCCCGCTTCGAATCGACTCGCTCAACGATCTTCCGATTAAGACCGAGAACGGTGCTTTGATCCGCCTGGCCGATGTCGGCCAGGTACGCGACGGCTCTGATCCGCAGCAAAATGTCGTGCGACTGGACGGCGTACGTAGCGTTTTGATGAGTATCCTAAAAACCGGCAACGCGTCGACGATTGCCATTGTTGATGGAGTCAAGCAGAAGATGGCCGATGTACTCAAAACCGTTAGTGACAAGGTGCGAGTCAAGGAGTTTGCGGATCAGTCACTCTTCGTCAGGGCAGCTATTAGTGGCGTCGTCAGAGAAGGAGTTATCGCGGCGGCTTTGACTGCTTTAATGATCCTTTTGTTTCTTGGCTCCTGGAGGAGCACCATCGTTGTTGCCGTCTCGATCCCGCTTTCGGTGCTGGCCTCGCTTGCCGTGCTAAGCGCGTTAGGAGAAACAATTAACTTAATGACTCTCGGCGGCCTTGCCCTGGCGGTTGGTATCCTTGTCGATGACGCGACAGTCACTATCGAGAACATCGAGCGTCACCGCAGCACAGGAGAGGAGCTGGAGAACGCCATCATTGTCGGGGCCGGCGAGATCGCGCTGCCGGCTCTCGTTTCGACATTTTGCATCTGCATTGTTTTTATCCCTATGTTTTTTCTCTCCGGCGTCGCTCGCTTCCTGTTCGTGCCGTTCGCCGAAGCAGTCGTGTTCGCGGTTCTGGCTTCGTACATCTTATCCAGAACCCTCGTGCCGACATTGGTGATGTGGTTTGAGCGAAACCACGAAAGAATTCAGAAGGTTCAACGCTCCGCATTCTGGCTTCGGCCATTCATAGCCCTGCAGCAAGGATTCGAAGGCGCCTTTGATCGATTTCGATCAGCCTATCGCAACTTGCTAGCCACGATCCTTAATCATCGCGGAGTTTTCGCAGCTATTTTCCTTAGCTTTGCTGCCGGTTCATGGCTATTTCTTCCGTTTCTCGGCCAGGACTTCTTTCCGTCGGTGGATGCCGGCATCTTTCGCCTCCACGTGCGCGCAGCGACGGGCACTCGGATCGAGGAAACGGCGAAACTGGTCGACCAGGTTGAAGCGGCAATCAGGCGCCAGATTCCGGCGACTGAGCTTCAGGGTATCATCGATAACATAGGTATTCCGATCTCTGGCATAAACCTTTCCTACAACGACAGCGGCGTGACCGGGCCCGCAGACGCGGACATCACCGTTGCCCTCCAAAAAAACCACGGACCGACGGCAAACTACGTGAGACAACTGCGATTAAATCTTCACCAGCAGTTTCCAGGCGTTACCTTTTACTTTCCGCCGGCAGATATCACAACGGAGACGATTAACTTCGGGCTGCCTGCGCCATTTGACATTCAAGTCTCAGGTCGAGACTTAAAGACAGACCAAAAAGTTGCGCACGACCTTTCTGAGAGAGTTAGTCGCGTCCACGGTGCGGTGGACGTTCGGATTCAGCAGCCGGATGACTATCAGCGGTTCCTGTTCTCTGTTGACCGCACAAAGGCTTCGGGCATGGGCCTGACCGAGCAACAGGTGGCTTCTTCGGTCTTGTTAAGTCTAAGTGGCACCGAACAGATTCAGCCTGTGTACTGGCTTGATAGGACCACCGGCGTCCAATACCTAGTGAATATCCGCGCTCCGGAGTACCGGTTGGAATCCCTTGCAGAGTTACAGTCGGTACCGATAACTGCCCCGGCGACACCCGGAGCCGGGAATGGACAGGTGCTAGCCAATGTCGCGTCGATTTCGCGGATGCCGAGCCAGTCAATTTACTCACATTATAACATTCTGCCTGTTGTTGATGTTTACGGCGGCGTCGCCAATCGCGATCTCGGTGGCGTATTGCGAGACATACAGCCAATTGTCGCTCAGGCCCAGAAGAATGCCCCCCGGGGCGTAATCATTACAACACGCGGCCAAGCTTCAACCATGAACGCTAGCTTTCTCGGACTAGGGGTAGGTCTCGTGATGTCAATCGCACTCATTTACCTGCTGCTGGTCGTTAATTTCCAGAGCTGGCTCGATCCGTTCATCATTCTGACCGCCCTAAGTGGCGCGCTGGCCGGTGTCAGCTGGGGTCTCCATGTAACCAGCACTACTCTCAACGTGCCGGCGTTGATGGGCGCCATCATGTGCATGGGTGTAGCGACCGCTAACTCAGTCCTTGTTGTTACCTTCGCGCGACAACGGCTCGCAGGAGGTATGGACTCGGTTCGCGCTGCATGGGAAGCCGGCAGCACGCGTCTGCGGCCGGTATTGATGACAGCGCTGGCGATGATCATCGGGATGGTACCGATGTCACTCGGGCTTGGAGAAGGCGGCGAGGAGAACGCTCCACTGGGCCGTGGTGTAATTGGCGGATTAGTGGTTGCGACATTTACTACACTACTGTTTGTGCCTGCAGTGTTCAGCTTTTTCCATCGTTCATCCGGTAAAGTTTCTGAAGTAAAACGCCTAAGCCCTTCGCAGGGCATGGCTGCCGCCGATTCTACTTCTTCGCCTTAGGTGTGATTATATGAATATGGGAGCGTAATCAACAAATGACCCTGCGACAGTGCCCCAACCACGTCGGGCTGACGATCTCGTAAACACAGGTGGAGCCTGTTCCGCAAACGGCAGCCAATCGCCGTCCTCCACCTCCGCGCCGCGAGACGCAACCACGGCGGTAAGCAGTGAACCGATACGTCAACGCCGCGAACTCGAGCCCTCTGGGAACAAGTCGCTGTTTCAACGGCGTCGCTATCTTGTTCCGGCTGGCGGAGTGCTGTTGATCCTGGCATTGCTGGGTGGGTTTGGGCCCCGGCTGTTAAAGAGCAAAGTAGCGGCCGTTGATACACAGCAACTGGCCGTACCAACGGTCAGTATTGTGTCACCAACTATTGGATCGCCACCGGCGGGACTCATGTTACCGGCTGAGGTTCGTCCGTGGCAGGAAGCTAGCATTTTTTCACGAGTTAACGGTTATCTGAAAACGTGGTATGTAGATATCGGCGCCTTCGTT
>Ga0066903_100004831_pt1 | contig 11515 bp, 9 predicted proteins | sample PanSoiMetaGPlot1_FD_67491 | JGI IMG/M metagenome (GOLD analysis project Ga0066903, IMG submission 67491) | Tropical forest soil microbial communities from Panama analyzed to predict greenhouse gas emissions - Panama Soil - Plot 1 (version 2) | ecosystem: Environmental > Terrestrial > Soil >...
TCGCGTGCGTCGTAGTTAGATTCTTCCTGATATGGCGACAAAGACCGAAGAAAGAACAGCCGCTGATAAACTGGCTGCCGCGCGAAATAAGAACCTCGACTTGGCGATCCAACAGATCGCAAAAGATTACGGCGAAGGTGCGATCATGCGTTTGGGCGGGGAAAAGATTGTCGATATCGATGTCATTCCGACCGGAAACATACTGATCGACCGCGCACTCGGAGTCGGTGGATTTCCGCGCGGGCGAATAGTCGAAATCTTCGGCCCTGAATCGTCCGGCAAAACGACGCTTGCGCTTACGATCATCGCGCAAGCGCAAAAACGCGGCGGCCTCGCAGCGTTTATTGATGTCGAGCACGCGCTGGATCCCGGTTACGCAAAGCGACTGGGTGTGAACCTTGACGATTTACTCGTTTCGCAGCCGAGCTCCGGCGAAGAGGCGCTGCGCATTTGCGAGACGCTCATACGTTCCAACGCGCTAGACGTGATCGTAGTCGACTCAGTGGCGGCACTCGTTACTCGGGCGGAGCTGGAGGGCGAAATCGGCGATACGACCGTTGGCGCCCAGGCGCGTTTGATGAGTGCGGCATTGCGCAAGCTCACGTCGCTGATTTCAAAAGCGCGGACCTGCTGCATCTTCACAAATCAAATCCGGGAAAAAATTGGCGTGATGTTTGGAAACCCGGAGACCACTCCTGGCGGAAAAGCTCTAAAGTTTTACGCCAGTATGCGGGTCGATATCCGCCGAATCGGTGCAATCAAGCAGACAGACGGCGTCGTCACGGGTAACCGCACGCGCGTCAAGGTGGTAAAGAACAAAGTAGCGCCCCCGTTCGCCGAGGCCGAATTCGACATCATGTACAATGAAGGAATTTCCTCAGCCGGCGCTCTTCTCGATGTGGCGTTGGAAAAGCAAGTCATCGAAAAGCGGGGTTCCTGGTTGAATTACAAAGGAACGCAGCTCGCCCAAGGCCGCGATGCTGCCAAGGAAGCTTTGAAAAACGACAAGGCCCTTTACGACGAGATCGAGGCTGCTGTCCAAGTGAAGCTGGACGAGGACAAAGAGTAACTTCACGACGTGAGGTGGGGACGCCGCGCTGCCCCGAAAGCTTTCGGGGGATAGCGCAGCGCGCTGTCCCTACCAGTGGCGCTTTCAGGTTTCCTGAAATTCGTGTTTATTCGTGGTCACCCATGACCTCGGCTGAGATACGGCAATCATTTCTCGATTTCTTCCGCGAGAAACAGCACACCATTGTGCCGTCATCCTCCCTTCTGCCGGACGCGCCGAATCTACTGTTCACCAATGCAGGCATGAACCAGTTCGTGCCGATTTTTCTCGGGCAGGAAAAACCGTCTTGGAAACCGCCGCGCGTGGTTGACACACAAAAATGTATTCGCGCCGGAGGAAAGCATAACGACCTCGAAGATGTCGGGCTCGACACGTATCACCACACGTTTTTCGAAATGCTCGGTAACTGGAGCTTCGGGAATTATTTCAAAAGGGAAGCGATCGAGTGGGCGTGGGAACTACTGGTCGAGTGGTGGAAATTCCCGCCCCAACGACTTTACGCGACGGTTTACCAGCCGGGTTCGGGCGAGCCGAGCGAGTTTGACCAGGAAGCATACGATCATTGGGCGCATCTGTTTCGCGAAGCCGATCTCGATCCAAAAGTTCACGTTCTCAGCAGCGGAAAAGCCGACAATTTCTGGATGATGGGCGATACCGGCCCGTGCGGTCCATGCTCAGAAGTGCACATCGATCTGACGCCGGACGGCGATACGCGCGGTGCGCTCGTGAACAAGAACGACCCGCGCTGCATTGAAATTTGGAACCTGGTGTTCATACAATTCAATGCGAACCCGGACGGGTCATTCACGCCTTTGCCGCAACGCCACGTCGACACCGGAATGGGATTCGAACGCGCGGTAGCAATCATTCACGGCACCAGGAATCTCACCGATTTTTCCGGAGCGACGTCCAATTATGACACCGACGTTTTCCGCCCGATTTTCGACGAGATCGAAAACCTGAGCGGCAAAAAATACGGATCGACATTGCCGATTGTAGGGCAAGCGCATCGCTTGCCGGGCGAGGGGGAAGGCAGCCGGAGCGGCCGCCCTACAAATGAGTCTGAGCAGGAAAAAATCGACATCGCGTTCCGCGTAATCGGCGATCATATTCGCGCACTTTCGTTCGCAATTGCTGACGGGATCATTCCCTCAAACGAAGGCCGCGGGTACGTTTTGCGTCGAATCTTGCGTCGGGCGATCCGTTATGGCCGCGCGCTGGGTTTTCACGAGCCGTTCTTCTTTAGACTTGTCGACGTCGTGGCGAAAAACATGGGCGACGTCTTCCCAGAAGTCCGAACGCAGCAATCAAAGATCAAAGAAACAATCCGTCGCGAAGAAGAGGCATTTAACAAGACTCTTGATACAGGCATCCAAATCTTCGAAACGTACGTGCGCAGCCTTGTAAGCGCCGTAGAGCGTTCCTCAATTGTTGGCAGCCAGTTTCTGAAGAACGAGAAAGGAGAATCGGGCTTCGCCGAGAGATACGCAGCTTATCTACCAACGACGCGATTTGGTCAGCCGTCGGGATGGGATGTGATTAGCGGGTATTCGCGATTTGGTGACCAGTATCCAGCCGTCATGCACTTGCTGATGGAAAAGCTTCACGAGGCAACCTCGGCCGCTGACGCAAAGGCCTTGATCGAAGCGATCGCGGCCGCTTCACATCGGATTGAAGGAGAATTCGCATTCAAACTCTATGATACCTATGGCTTCCCTCTTGATCTCACGCAGTTGATCGCGCGCGAGCGCGGGCTCACTGTCGATGTAGCAGGCTTCGAGACGTTGATGGACGAACAGCGTGAACGAGCGCGGAAGGCACAAAAGAAAGAAAGTATTGAAGTCGCCGACGCGGGGGTTCTTACGTCGCCGCCAACTGAGTTTGTTGGCTATGATCACCTTGAGGTCGATTCATTTGTCCTCGGCGGGCCTAACAAATGGCTGATCGTAGAACAATCGCCTTTCTATTCTCCAATGGGTGGGCAAGTAGGAGACACGGGTTGGGTCGAATCACGCGGTGAGCGATTCCCGATTTTGAATGTTCGAAAGGTCGCGAATGATGTAATCACACATTGGAGTGATCGTGATTTCGATCGGCACTTGGGCGATCCAGTCCGGCTGATCGTAGATGCCGATCGGCGCAAATTAATTCAGGGGCATCATACCGTTACGCATTTGTTGCACTGGGCATTGCACGAAGTCGTCTCGCGCGATGCATCACAAAAAGGCAGCTATGTCGGGCCCGACAAATTGACGTTCGACTTTTCGAGCGCGCCGCTCACGCCGGAACAAAAGCGCGATGTGGAAAAAATCGTGAATGAAAAAATTTCTGAAGATGCACCGGTTTCGTGGACTGAAATTCCATTCGCCGAAGCAAAACAGCGAAAAGACATCATTCAATTCTTCGGCGAGAAATACGGCGATAAGGTTCGCGTGTTGCAAATCGGCGGCTCGCCTCGCGCGCTTAATGGTTATTCTATGGAGCTCTGTGGCGGCACACACGTGTCATCGACGAGCGAGATCGGGCCATTTCGTATTGTGAAAGAAGAGGCCATCGCGGCGGGAACGCGACGCATCGAAGCAGTCGCTGGTGAAGCAGCGCGTGAGTGGGCGAGTCAAGAAGCCTCTCGACAGCAGGAGAAGTTTGACGCGCTAGCACGCAAGAAACCAGACATCGCTGCGCTGGCGCCTTTCGAAGGCGATGCTGCGACAGCCGAAATGCTGAAACAAATCGACGCGCGGTCGGCACACCTCGAAAAACTCGATGCCGAGGTTCACAAGTGGGAAAAGAAAACCGCGAAGTCTGCAGAGGCAGGACTGAAGAGTAGGGCTGCTCAAATCGCTAGCGAACTGGCGCAATCACATGCCGGAAAGGATTTTACCGTCGCTGAAGTACCAGATGCGGATGGCAAACTCCTCCAGGCGATCGTGGATGTGTTGAAGTCCAAATCGAAAGTTCCGATTCTTCTTGCCGGCACGCGCGGCGCATCGGTCGCTTTGGTCGCTTACGTCCCTGCAGCGCTGACTGGAAAATTTCAGGCGAACAAATTGATCCAACAGATCGCGCCGATTGTAGGCGGGAAAGGCGGGGGACGTCCGGAAAGCGCGCAGGGCGCTGGAAAAGACGCCAACAAGATCAACGAGGCGCTTACGAAAGCGCGCGAGTTGCTGAGTTGAGGAGAGCGACAATGTAGCCACGGCCCTGTGGGCCGTCTCTGTATTCGGAGGGTTAACAGCAACCGGCCACAGGCCGGTGGCTACAGTTCCTGTGCTACTGCCCGGTGGCGGTCGGTGTTCGCGCGTGTTTCACGAGCAGCTTCGGATTTTTGCCGTCCAAAGACATTCAATTGTTTCATGCTTTCGGAGCGCTCACGGTTGGAAAGCGCGCGTTCTTGATCAGCTGTTTGAGGTTTTTCCCGTCGGTGGACATTCGATAAATCGAATCTTCTTTTTCATCGACGTCGCGGCTAAGAAAAAGAACGTTGTCGTTGTCGAGCCAGACGCCGTCCCATCCAATTAATTTTTGGGGTGTGAGCCTGGTAGCCTTTTTTGATTGCATATCGAAAACCCAAAGCGCCGGCAGTGGCCCATCCCAATTTTTGCGTCCCGATTCTTCGCCCATATCGATGCTGAGAAGCAATCGCTTCCCATCAGGCGACACATCGATGCGACCGTCACCGCTCATATCACCATCCGGCACGATCTTGTCGATCTTCCATTGCGTACGCACTTTGCCGTCCGGACCGATTTGGTAAATGTTCGACATGTCCTCGCAGTAAACCGATTGGCCGTCGCGAGCCCAAATCGGCGAGTAACGTGTCACTTCACCGTCCACGCCGGGCTTGAGCAAGTGGAAATTGGTGCCGTCGGAATTCACCACAGCAAGATCCCAAACTTCATGTGGACGCGTAGTGAAAAGGATTTGTTTCCCGTCAGCCGTCCAACTCGGGTAATAGGAATTGTCGCCAGGGATATCTTTGAACGCTTCAATTTTTCCCGTGGCAATGTCGACGACGGCGATATGACGCGCGTACGTCGTTTCGTTCGTTTTCTCCGTTGTGTTAAACGCGACGCGAGTTCCATCTGGCGAGATCGCAGGGAAAATGCCGTCGGCGATCTTTTTTTCACCCGCGCCGTCGAGATTGGCTATCCAGACAGCCTGATCTCGTTCAAACGCGATTTGCCGATCGCTGCAAAAAACTGAGGCGGAAGATACTGCGAGCGCGAATAGGAGTAGGATCATTCGTTTCATGGCAGTGCGAGTGTGGCGAAAAAGGTGATGGCGAGCGCGGCTAGAAGAACGATCAGATACACAAATCCCCCAAAAAGGAACTTAAAAATACTGAAGAACCACCCCTGGCGGTAAACATACCGGATCGACAGAAAAATCTGCGTCACAAATGCGATCCATAGGAGCGCGATCAGCCAACCGGCTATTGCACCCGGTAAGGAATGAATAAGCCCAATCGTCGCCAGCACGATCAGCATGATTCCGGCATAGAAGAACGAGTGGATATGCAGCGCATAGATCAGATGGTCGATATAGAAGAGGCGCCGCCGGATATAGAGAATTTTCAACACAAGAGCGAAGAGCGGGATGCAGCACAACATCATGTAGGGCAGGTTGCTGAACAGGGTGCTGATAAAAAGCCCCATCTTTGTTCCGTGTTCGCCCATCTTCTCTTTCGCCCGCCCTTCGATCCAGCGTTCGAACGGCGTAGTGGATTTTGCATCGTCGAAAACCACAAACGGCCGGTCTCCCACCGGACCGTAGTCTTCCTTGCCTGATTCGACTGTAGGCGATGCACTTGGCGCCGCTGTGGGTGACGAAGTTTCTTCGGACGTTGGTGTTGTGGTCGCAGACGGTTTTGTTAGATAATCCAAAACTTTCTGCATTTTTTGCCGTTCTTCCGGAGTGAGGTTGTCCTTGCTCAGCTCCTTTTCGATCTCGCCGCGCTTGTCTGCGATTGCTGCAGCAACTTCCGCCCGCTTTTCCTCGGGAAATTTCGTTGGATCAAACTTTATCCCTTTTGTTCCGTAGTTCACCGCAAAGAAAAACAAGATGCTGGCGAGTAGATAAAGGCGCAGCGGATTCGCGTAGCGGACGCGCCTGCCGGCGAGAAACTCATTTGTTAGTCGCCACGGTTTTAGGATGAGAAGCGCAATCGTGGTGAAGAATTTTGAGTCCCAATTCAGGAACTCGTTCAGTAGATCAGCGACAACGTGCCGGAAGGACCGGCGATACTCGATGGCTGGTTGCCCGCATTGAGAACACCAGTGCCCTTGAAGCTCTGCGCCGCAATTCTCGCAGTGCGTCAGCGGTGGACCTGAGTCTTTCGCTTTGCCGAACCGGCGCTGGCCGCGAGTTCCTTCGAATGCACTGATCGCGGTGTCACCGAGAATAATTTTTGCCGGTTCATCCGACATACACTAGCGATGCTACAAAAGTATTTTGCCCACGTCGACTCAGCAGAAACACGCGCGGGTGGCTTATCCCAAAGCTTTGCATTGACCACGCGAACTGCTTGATGAGACGATCTCGCGCGGTGGCACTTCAACTGTTCAGAACTAAAAGTCCGGACCGTCTGATCGCCGAAGCAGAGACGCCGGACCGACAGATGAAGCGCACGCTCGGACCTCTCGCGCTGACCTGCATCGGCATAGGCGCGGTGATTGGCGCGGGGATTTTTTCGCTTACCGGAACCGCTGCGGCGGGCCAGACATTTGCATCGGGGCTTGAGACGCCAGTCATCAATTTCATTCAATCCTGGTTCTCTGGAACAGGCGTTGTCCTTGGACGCGCGGGTGCAGGCCCGGCCATTGCCGTTTCGTTTATCGTCGCTGGGATCGCATGCGCGTTTGCTGCGTTTTGTTATGCCGAACTCGCGTCGATGATCCCTGTCGCTGGATCGGCCTACACATATTCCTACGCAACGATGGGGGAGTTAATCGCTTGGATCATCGGTTGGGACCTGATTTTAGAATATGCAGTCGGCAACATGGCTGTAGCCGTGAGCTGGTCAGGTTACTTCGTCCAACTCTGCGACAGCCTGTTTCACTTGAAGTTTCCGCTCTGGCTTGTGAACGATCATCAAACCGCCACAGATTTGCTCGCCAAAGGAGGCACGGCGTTGGAAGCGTATTCGTCGAGCAGTTTACCAGTGATCGCCGGTCACTCCATTGCGTTTAACCTGCCGGCCTTGCTAATCGTAGCGGCCGTCACTGTCATTCTCGTTTACGGCATTCGGGAAAGCGCTCACACGAATACAACCATAGTCATTATCAAGGTCGCCGTGGTCGTGTTCGTTATTGCATTCGGCGCATTCATGGTGAATCCGACACATTGGCATCCGTTTATGCCGCACGGCTTTCCCGGTCTGATGAGCGGCGCAGCGATTGTGTTCTTCGCTTTTATCGGGTTCGACGCTGTCTCGACTACGGCGGAAGAAACCCGCAATCCAAAGCGGGACATGCCGATCGGGATCATAGCTAGTCTGATCATCTGCACGGTTCTCTACGTGCTGATGTCGGCCGTGCTCACCGGGATCAAAGAATACACGATTTATGCGGGCGACGCCGCTGCTGTTGCCACCGCTTTCGCGACCAAACCGTGGGCGCAGGCGCTGGTGAGCGCGGGTGCGCTCGCAGGCACGACTTCAGTGTTGCTCGTGTTTCAGCTTGGACAGCCTCGAATTTTCATGGCAATGGCGCGCGATGGCTTGTTACCGGAATACTTCGCCAGAATTCATCCCCGCTTCCGGACACCGCATATCACAACGATTTGGACCGGAGTTGTCGTTGCAGGCGTAGCGATGGTTACAAACATCGGCGAGCTGGCAGACCTAACGAACATCGGCACACTCTTCGCATTTATTTTGGTTTGCCTCGGTGTGAACATACTGCGCCGCGTCAACCCGGAACGACCGCGTCCATTTCGCGTGCCGTTCGTTCCGATTTTCCCAATCCTCGGTGTGATCATGTGCCTTGCTCTGATGTTGAGCCTGCCCGTGATGACCTGGATTCGTTTTGTGGTCTGGCTCGCAATTGGGCTACTGATTTATTTTCTGTACAGCGTGCGGCACAGCAAACTTCGGCATGGCATCGACGTGGGAGAGACGGAAGACATTCCTCCGCCGATCATCAAGACGTAATCGTCCGATCTTGATCGTTACTCATCCCGCCAAGGTCGCTGTTTCGCCGCGATTCTTATTGAGATGACGGATGAGTCAGTAATCGAAAAGCAGCAGATTCCCGCGAACAAGCTGACGGCAGGCTGGGAACTGCTCAAGCTTACGTTCACGGAGTGGACTAACGACAACGCTTTCGAGTTGTCTGCTGCACTCGCGTTTTACACGATTTTCTCTATTGCGCCTGTGCTGCTCATCGCCGTGGGTGTGGCCAGTTTCTTTCTGGCGCCCGATGCGGCGACCGATCAGATCGTCGGTGAAATGGAACAAATGATCGGTGCGCAAGGGGCGAATGCGGTGCGCCAGGTGATCGAATCATCGCGTGGATTTGGCAAGGGCTTCTGGGCAGTGAGCGTTGGAGTTGTAACGCTCATCATCGGTGCGACGACGGTTTTCGGAGAGCTGCAATCTGCGCTCAATCAGATTTGGGACGTCAAAGCAAAACCGGATCGTGGTGTGATTATGTCGTTCCTCATCGATCGGGTGCGTTCGTTTTCTATCGCCATTGGCGTGGGATTTCTTCTCCTGGTTTCACTGGTAATCACCGCGCTCATCAGCGGGCTCCAAGAGTACATGAACGCCTGGTTGCCCGGTGTCCCGTGGATTTGGCAAACGGCAAACGTTGTCAGTTCGTTCCTCGTGATCGCAGTTCTCTTTGCCATGATCTATAAATTCTTGCCGGACGTAGTGATCTCGTGGAAGGACGTGTGGATCGGAGCGGCGGTGACGGCGGTGCTTTTTACCGGAGGAAAATATGCAATCGGAATTTACCTGGGACGAACTGCGACGGCGAGCGCATTTGGAGCGGCCGGTTCGCTGGTAGTCCTGTTGTTCTGGGTCTATTACTCTGCGCTTATTAGCTTTTTCGGAGCGGAATTCACGCAAGTTTACGCGCGTCGTTATGGGCCAGGCATCCAGCCGCAAAAACACGCGGTTCGCGTCGGACGTAAGAGCGATTCGATCTGATGTGACAAGAGCTTGGAGCAGTCGCATTATTTCACATGGTCCAAGTCTCAGTTAAGTACACGGGGGACTTGCATTGCGACGCGACACACGGTCCCTCGCAGGCAAGAATTTCCACAGACGCGCCGAGCGATAATAAGGGCAAGGGTGAAGCCTTTTCTCCTACCGACCTCGTCGCCACCGCTCTGGCCACATGCATCAGCACGACCATGGGGATTAAGGCGGAGGACCTCGGAGTTAATCTGCGCGGAATGACTGTCTCCGTGCAAAAGGAAATGTCGAGCGATCCGCCGCGCCGAATCGTTGCTTTGCCTTCAGAAGTTCACATCCCGCTGCCGCCCGATTCGCCGCATCGCGAAGTGCTCGAGCAAACCGCGCTCAATTGTCCTGTGCACAAAAGTCTGCCTGCGGAAATTCGCCGTCCCACAAAATTCTTCTGGGAAGGCTAATGCCCATCGTCCCACTAGAATGAGCGATATCGCCTCAAGGAAAGCGCGTTGTTCAACAGTGTCAGTGTTATCAACGAGTCCGCGCGTGATCCTTTGTTTTACCCATGACAACCCTGGAAATCCGAAAAGCAGTCGAATCCGATATTTCAAGCTTGCTGCCTTTAATGCGCGAACTCGCCGAGTTTGAGAAATACTCGAAGGATTTCGCTATTTCGGAGGGGGTGTTACGCGAACAGGGATTCCGCCGTTCGCCTCCTGATTTCCATTGTCTTATCGCGGAAGAAGGCTCCGCCCTGGTCGGATTTCTTGTTTATTATCTTATTCCCTTCACGTATCGAGCGAAGCCGAATCTCATCGTCAAGGAGCTCTATATCGCTGATCGACATCGGAGCAGAGGAATAGGGAGACAACTGATGAAAGCTGTTGCGAAAGAAGCTCAGGAGGCGGGTTGCGGAGTGATCAAATGGTGGGTCGCCAGGTGGAATGAGCGGGGCATCGAGTTTTACAAGCGCCTGGGTGCGACAATCGACAGCGACTGGCACGAATTTCAATTGTCCGAGAAAGCCTTTCGGGATTTGGCCGCTTCCGAGTGACCAGAAAGCCGTGCTACCCGTATAACCACTGCATGTAGTCGCGCACGCCGTCTTCGAGCGAGAACCGCGGTTCGTATTTGAGAGCCTTACGCGCATTGGTGAGATCGGCTTGCGTGAAGTTTTGATAATGCGCGTGGGGATTATCGAAGTATTCGGGCTCGAAATTTGTGCCCAGACATTTATTTAAAACCTCGATGAGTTCGTTAAACGAGCGCGCCTGGCCTGTGCCAAGGTTATAAATTCCGCTCGTTCTTGCCTCGAGCGCGCGAATAGTGCCTTCAACAGCGTCCCTGACGTAAACGAAATCGCGTTTTTGCTCGCCGTGCTTGAAAATGCGCGGCCGCTTGTCGGCCTTTATCTGCTGCGCAAGATGATAAACCATACTTGCGGGCACGCCCTTGTGCGCTTCACGCGGTCCGTAAACGTTGAAATAACGCAGCCCGACGATGATCCAGTCCGGCGACTCAGCAGCAACCTGTTGGGCGATGTTATCCATGATGACTTTGGAGAAGGCATAAACGTTCGCCGGTGCGGCGCCGTTTGATTCCACGCTCGCTTCCGTTGCCGGACCGTAAGTCGCCGCAGAGGAAGCGTAGATAACTCGTGTTTTTGCAGGGCGCGCAAAATTCAAAAGCCGTCGGAAACTTTCCACGTTGTCGTGCACTTGAATGAACTGATCGTGCAACGTCGTATCGGTAATTGAGGCGAGATGAAAGATTGCGTCGAATCCGGCCGACGCCGGATCCTTGAACTTTTCTCGCCAATCGAGGGTCGCCAGATTTTCGGCAACGAAATCGCCGCGATACCCTGCCAGGTTCTTGAAATCGCCGGACCGGAAGTCATCAATCACCGTGAGACGCGCGTCCGGGAATTTCTCCTGTAACGTAAGCGTGAGATTCGATCCGATAAATCCGGCGCCGCCAGTGATGATGAACTTGGAAGTGGAAGAAGCCATCGTTGGATACGTCGTAGCCTGCCTGTTTTTGTCATTCCGAGCTAAGTCGAGGAATCCCGTGGCGCTACCCTACATGTTAACAGCGGGATGTCTCGACTTCGCTCGACATGACGGCGGAGTTGGACGTGGGTGATTAAATAATCTTGACGCTTAGAGCGCAAGTGGCTAGTCCTCATTCCGGTTCTTTGCGAGCTTGGAAAAGTGGATCGGCGCAAGAAATCCCGTGAGAACCGGGAGCAGTTGCGCTGCTGTAACTGGATACAACTTCCCATTGGGCCAATCCCCGAAACCATTTTGGGG
>Ga0066903_100004832_pt1 | contig 11515 bp, 10 predicted proteins | sample PanSoiMetaGPlot1_FD_67491 | JGI IMG/M metagenome (GOLD analysis project Ga0066903, IMG submission 67491) | Tropical forest soil microbial communities from Panama analyzed to predict greenhouse gas emissions - Panama Soil - Plot 1 (version 2) | ecosystem: Environmental > Terrestrial > Soil >...
ACGGGACGTGGCGCAGTTTGGTAGCGCGCAGCGTTCGGGACGCTGAGGTCGCGGGTTCAAATCCCGCCGTCCCGACCCTCAGACGGGGCGGTCGCCGCGTTCGGCGACCGCCCCGCCCGCTCGGAGGTCCCCGTTGCACCGAAGAGGCACTCATGTTTGACGCCCCCGGTTGCCGATGGCTAGGGTTGAAGCGGCTCGAAGGCTCGGTGAGAACCGAGCCTTCGGCGTTATCCGGACCTTGGAGGACGATGAGCGGTAGGTGGTCGAGGTGGACGCGGCTCGTGGTAGCCGCCTTCCTCGTGGTCCCCGCCTTCGTCGTCGCCGCAGCCGTCTCCTCCACCGCCGCACCGACCCAGCAACAGGTCGAGGCCGCCAAACAGAAGCTGGCGCAGCTCCAGACCCAGTTCGAGAACGCGGTCGAGCAGTGGAACAACGCCAAGTACGAGCTCGGTCAGGTCCAGGCGAAGCTCGCGCAGGCGAAGGCAACGCGTGACGCCGCCGAGGCCGAGGCCGCGCACGCGCGGGATGCGCTGGCCAAACGCGCCGTCCAGGCCTACACGGGCATGGGATCCGACCTCGATGCGATCCTCGGCTCGCAGAGCTTCGGTGAGCTCTCGGACCGGCTCGAGTTCATGGGTCAGATCGCGCAATCGGACTCCGACCTGGCGGCCCAGGCCGACGCCGCCGGCCAGCGCGCCGATTGGGCCGCGCAGCAGTACGCACAGGACGTCGCGGACGCGCAGGCCCGGCTGAACGACATGACGCGCGAGCGCGAGCAGATCCAGGCGAACCTCGCCCAGCAGCAACAGCTGGCGTCCCAGCTGAGCCAGGAGTGGCAGGCCGCGATCGCCGCGCAGCAGCGCGCCGCCGCGGCCGCCGCGGCGCAGGAGCAGAGCGCGCTCTCGAGCCCGGCGCCGTCGCCCCCGCCCCCGTCCGGCGGTTTCGTCCCGCCGCCCAACGCCTCGGGCGCACAGATCGCCGTTGCGGCCGCCTACTCGGCGCTCGGGGCACCGTACGTCTTCGGTGCCGCCGGCCCGAGCTCGTTCGATTGCTCCGGTCTCACGATGTGGGCATGGGCACAGGCCGGCGTCTCGCTCCCGCACTCGGCCCTCGCGCAGCTCGGCACGCTCCCGCACATCCCGCTCTCGTCGGTCGAGCCGGGCGACATCATCTATTACGGCTCGGTCTCACCTCACGTCGCGCTCTACGTGGGCGGCGGCATGATCATCCACGCGCGGCACCCGGGACCGGGCGGCCAGGTCCAGGAAGACTCGATGTACGGGTACGACACGCCGTACGCCGCGATGCGCCCCGGCGTCTGACGGCCTGACGGCCGGCTCCTTCGCCCCTAGGCTTCGAGCTCGGTGACGACCACCCGAGCGACGGCCGACGATCTCACCCTCGTGGAGCTCCTGCGCGCAGGGGACCAGACCGCCTTCATGATGCTCGTCGACGAGCTCGGTCCGTCGATGCGCCGAGTGGCGCGGATGTACGTTTCGACGGATGCCGTCGCCGACGAGGTGGTCCAGGAGGCGTGGCTCGGCGTGCTCCGTGGTCTGCCCGGCTTCGAGGGTCGCTCATCGCTCCGCACCTGGATCTTCCGGATCCTGGTGAATACCGCGAAGACGCGCGGCCAGCGCGAGAGCCGGAGCGTCCCGTTCGCGTCGCTCGCCGGGGACGACCTGGACGCACCGGCGATCGATCCCGCCGCGTTCGACGACGGCGGCGCCTGGTCCACGCTCCCCTTCGACTGGCGCGGGATGCCGGAGGAGCGTGCGCAGGCGACGGAGACGCTGCACGTGATCGGCGGCGCGATCGCGATGCTCCCGCCGATGCAGGCCGAGGTGATCCGGATGCGCGACATCCTCGGCTGGTCGTCGGAAGAGGTCCGTAACGCGCTCGGCATCTCGAAGACCAACCAACGGGTGCTCCTGCACCGTGCGCGCGCCCGGGTGCGCACCGCGGTGGAGGAGCACTTCCGGAGCGTGGCCGAGGCGGGAGCAGGCGGATGAGCGTGGACGCGAGCATCACCTGCCGAGAGGTCGTCGAGCTCCTGAACGACTACCTCGAGGGCGAGCTGCCCGAGCCCGACCGCGTCCGTGTCGAGGAGCACCTCGCGGGCTGCGACGGGTGCACGACGATCCTCGGAGAGTTCCGCGAGACGATCCGCCTCACCGGGATGCTCACGGTCGAGCACGTGAGCGATGCGCAACGGGAGACGCTGCTCGAGGCCTTCCGCGACTGGACGTCCGCGACCTAGGCGGACGCGTCGAGGTCGGCGAGCCTGGTCTCGGCCTGCTGGACCAGCTGTTCGACACCCGCCTCGCGGGCCGCGTCGCGCGCCTCGACCAACAGGTCGATCGCCTGCTGACGACGCTGCGCCATGTTCGCCTCCGTGGAGTACTTCAGCTTCTCGTCCGCCTTGATGATCAGCTCGAAGATCTCCTTCTGGTCCACGATCAGGCCATCCCCTCTCGCTCGAGTCGGTCCAGGTAGCCGCGGATCTGGATCGCGACGGCCGCGCCCTCCCCGACGGCCGAGGCCAGCTGCTTCGTCGAGCCCCCCCGCACGTCGCCGGCCGCGAAGACGCCGGGGACGTCGGTCATCAGGGTCGGGTCGGTGTCGACGAACCCCCGATCGTCCAGACGGATCCTGTCCTTGACGAAGCCGGTGTTGGGGTCGAGCCCGATGAACACGAAGACCCCGGCCGGGTGCCGCTCCACGCTCCCACCGTCGCGCAGATCCTCGAGCTCGACCGTCCCGAGCTTGCCGGAGCCGTCGTCCTTCGGCCGGAACGCCTTCACGCCGTGCCGGAACAGGACCTCCATCTTGTGATGGTTCATGACCTTGTCCTGGAGGAGCTTGGACGCCCGGAGGGTGTCGCCGCGCTCGACGACGGTCACCTTGTCGGTGAACTGGGTCAGGAACAGCCCCTCCTCGAGCCCCGAGTTGCCACCACCGATCACCATCAGCTCGGCCGAGCCTTTGTAGAACGGGCCGTCGCACGTGGCGCAGAAGTGGACGCCGGCGCCGATCAGGTCGTCCTCGCCATCGGCGTCCGTCCGCCGGTAGCTGCTGCCCGTCGCGATCAGCGCGGCGCGTGCGTGGTAGTGGTCCCCGGTCGCCGTCTCGATGTCGAGCTCTCCGTGCCCCTCGTCGGTGATCGACGTCACCGACACGGCCTGGAGCATCTCGACGCCGTAGCGCTCGGCCTGCTTCACGAACCGGTCCGCGAGCTCCGCGCCGCCGATCCCATCCGGGAAGCCGGGGTAGTTGTCGAGACGCTCGGTGACACCCGCCTGGCCCCCGAGACCCTTGGAATCGATCACCAGCGTCTCCAGGTTCTCGCGCGCCGCGTAGATCGACGTCGTGAGTCCGGTCGGGCCCCCGCCCACGATCACCAGGTCGTAGACGTGCATCATCGCCGAGCGCGCGAGTCCGAGCTTCTCGGCGAGCTCCTCGTTCGTGGGCTCGGCCAGGTGCGAGCCGTCCGCGAAGACGATCGTCGGGATGATGCGCTTGCCGTCGTTCCGGTCCTCGACGAGCTGCTGGAGATCCTCCCGTCCGTCGATGTCGTGCCAGTCGAAGGGGACCCGCTGGTCGGCCAGGAACTTCTTCGCTCGACGGCAATCGGGGCACCAGCTGGCGCCGTAGAGCTGGATGTCCGCCATGCGTCGAACCCCCCGGTCCTCGCGGATCGTCCGAGCCTAGTGGGTCCCGCGTGGCGACGCGTTACGCCGATCCGGACCGCGGCGAGGAGGCGTCGATCGTCAGGTCGGCGAACGACGAGGAGGACTTCCCGAACTCCCACCAGCCGTGGATCCAGGGCTTGACCTTCGCGAGGCTCCGTCCGTACACGATCGGGATCACGGCCACGCGGTCGACGACCGCCATCCGGTCGGCCTGGTGGAACAGGTCCAGCCGGCCACGGTCGCTCCGCTCCTGACGGGCGCGCTCGATCAGGTCGTCGAACGGCGGGAACGCGAACCCGCCTTCGTTCGTCCGGCTGTCGGACTGGAAGAGCAGCCGGAGGAAGTACTCGGGGTCCGGGTAGCCCGGGAGCCACCCGGTGAAGTAGATCGGTGCGATCTGCCGCGGGGCGGGCATCGTGGCCACGTCCGACATCGTCCACGTGCGAACCTCGACCCGTGCGCCGAGCACATCGCGCCACGAGTCGAGCACCGGCTGGAGCATGCGCCGGTCGTCGTCGAGACACCCCAGCGCGAGACCGTCGAGCGACGAGCCGCCGAGCAGCTCGCGCGCGTGATCGGGCTCGAACCGGACCGCGATGTCCGGCGTGTGGCCCTGGAGCGCGGGCGGCACGATGCCCCCCGACGCCACGACGAGGTTGATCGGAGCGACCGCCGTCAGCGCGTCTCGATCGACGGCGTGCGCGAGCGCGTGCCGAACGCGGAGATCGCCCACGACCGGGTGGTCGTGCGCGAAGGCGAGGTAGCCCGACCACGTCGCCGCACCGAGGTGCGCGTCGATGCCGTTGGGCACCAGGTCGGCGAGCCGGGGGGTGTACCGGACGGTGACCATGTCGAGGTCGCCCCGTTCGTACGGCTCGACGGCGTCCTCGACCGACCTCCGGAGGTACGCGATGCTTCGGACGTTGCCGGATCGATCCGCGTTCGCGTCCGGCCGCCGCTCCAGGACGAGGCGGTCCTCGCCCCGAGACGCGATCCGGAACGCGCCACTCACGACCTGGTCGGTGGAGCCGCTCCATGCATCGCCGGACGCCTCGATCGCGTGGCGGGGCTGCGGAGCGCCGTCGGGGCGGTTCATCACCGACAGGAAGTAGGGAGCCGGGGCGACCAACCGGAACTCCACCGTCCGGTCGTCGACCGCTCGCACGCCGATCGCGTCCGCGTCATCGTTGTGTCGCAGGTAGTACTCCTGGCCGTTCTCGAGGGCGAAGTAGATCGCCACCGACGACCCGGGGGCGTCCGGGTTCAGGACGCGCTTGATCCCGAACTCGACGTCCGCGGCCGTCAGAGGCCGGCCGTCCGACCACCGGAGCCCCTCGCGAAGGTGGAACACGTAGCGGAGACCGTCGTCGGAGATCTCCCAGCGTTCGGCGAGCGACGGGACGATCGTGCGCTCGGGCCACTGCTCCACCAACCGGTCGAACAGCTGCATGCAGAGCTGGATGTTCGGCCACGCGATCGCCGAGCGCGGGTCCGGGTCGTTCGGCAAGAAGCTCGAGGAGACCTCGAGCGTGGCGAGCGGAGCAGTCTCCGGCGGGTCGGGAGGGGTCCACAGCGGGAACGCCTGCTGGTAGGCGTCGTTGGCCTCGCGGAACCGCAGCGACACGTGCAAGGCGAGCGCGAGCTTGAACAGGACGAGGGCCATCTCCTGGCGCGCGCCCCGGCGCTCCAGGATCGGGAGCAGGTCACGGTAGTAGCCGACCGCCTCGTCGAGCGCGTACTCCTGGCGCGCGCGGTCCCCCGCGCGCGCCAGGTACGCGACCGCCTTGTCCTCGTCGGCCGCACCCTGCCAGTGGTGGGCGAGCAGCCCCGCGACCTCGTCCTCGCGCCCGGCGTACCGATCCTCGAGCCAGATCGCCGCGCGGCGATGCATCGCCGCGCGGCGATCCGCGACGAGCGTCCGGTACGCGGCCTCCTGGATCAGCACGTGCTTGAAGCGGTACTCGGGCTCGGGCCACCGGCGTCCCTCGCGGACCAGGTCGAGCCGCTGGAGCTCCACCAGCGCCGGGCCGACGTCCCCGTCGCCGACGACGGCCTCCAGATGCGGCAGACCGAACGAGCGTCCCAGGACCGCCGCGGCGAGCAGTGCGTCGTGGGCGCTCGGCTCCAGCCGGTCGATCCGCGCGACGATCACCTTCTCGACCGTGGGCGGCACCTCGATCGCCGCGTCGTGGTCGAACCTCCAGCCGCCGTCCGCCCGGACCAGTGCCCCCGCGTCCACGAGCGACCGGACGATCTCCTCCAGGAAGAAGGGATTGCCGTCCGCGGGCGAGAGGATCCGCTGCTCCATCACCGGCGCGAGCTCCACCCCGCCGACGAGCGCACGGAGGAGCTCCTTCCCGCCGTCGCCGGACAGCGCCTCGAGCTCGAGCTCGTCGGTCCGGTGCGGGAACCGGCGCGCGGCGTCCTCCTTCAGCCGCCACGCGGGATGGTCGCGCTCCGGGCGCAGCGTGAGCACGAGGAGCAGGGCCGAATCCTCGGTGTCGGCGAGCATCTGCTCGATCAGCTGCAGCGAGGTCGCGTCGGCCCAGTGCAGGTCCTCGAACGCGGCGACGATCGGACCGTCCTCGGCGAGCCGGGCGAACAGCGATCGGATCACCTCGAAGGTCCGGTACTGGGCCGCCTCCGGGGAGAGCTCGGAGATCCGGGCCTGCACGTCCGGCTCCAACGTCAACCCGAGCATCACGCCCAGGTACGGGGCCACCTCGGTCGAGCGGTCGCCGAACAGCCGGTCGAGCTGCCGGCGCAGCGCGACCCCGACGCGGAGCTCGGGTTCATCCGCCTGCACGCCGAGCCACGAGCGCAGCAGATCGCGGAACGGCCAGTACGGCATCGCCTCGCCGTAGGAGACGCACCGTCCCTCGAGCCACAGGGGCGTGCCGCGTGCCGCCTCGATCGACTCGAAGCGCTCCCGCAGCTCGACCAACAGCCTGCTCTTGCCGATCCCGGGCTCGCCGGACACGACAAGGATCCCACCGGTCCCTCCGGCGACCGCCTCCAACATCCGCCCGCCTCGGTCGAGCTCGCGCGATCGCTCCACGAGGTGCGCCTGCACCCCGTCGAGGCCGCGTGGGACGACCGTCGTCGCTCCCATCCCGGTGACCGGGAACGCCACGACGGGTCGCGTCTTCCCTTTCAGGTCGAGCTCCTGCGGCTCGCCCCACTCGAAGAGAGGCGAGATGGACCGTTGCGTCGCCTCCCCCACCAGCACGCTCCCCGGACCCGCGGCCGCCTGGAGCCGGGCCGCGACGTTGACCGCGTCGCCCAGCGCCGCGTACTCGACGCGCCCGCCCGCGCCGATCTCTCCGACCACGACGAGACCGGTATGGACCCCGACGCGCACGCCGAAGCCCTCGACGCCCCATCCACGCTCCACCTCGCGGGCGTACTCCGCGATCTCCTGCGTGACCAGGAGCGCCGCCCGGACGGCGCGCTCGGGGTCGTCCTCGTGGGCGACCGGCGCACCGAACAGGGCGAGCACGCCGTCACCCGCGAGGTCTTTGATCGTGCCCCCGAACCGCTCGACGGCGGCGATGATCCGCGCGACCGCGTCCCCGACCACGAGCTTGAGCTCCTCGGGATCGAGCCGCTCCGCGAGCGCGGTCGAGCCGACGAGATCGGCGAACATCGCCGTCACGATGCGCCGTTCATCGCCTCCCGCGGAGCCTGCCATGGCAGGCATCCTCCCACTCAGTCCACGATCGCAGCCAGAGCGTCGGCCTCGGCGGCGATCGCATCGCCGTCGGCGAGGCGATCGCGCCACGCGGAAGGGATCGCGGTGCGGCCGTGGCGGGCGCCCAGCAGGGCGCCCGCCACGGCCCCGTTCGTGTCGGTATCGCCGCCCAGCCCGACCACGTGGCGGAGCCCCTCCTCGAACCCGAGACCCTCGCCGGCGACCTGGAGCGCGATCCCCGCGGTGAACAGGCAGAACCCCATCTGCGGGCCGTCGATCTGCCGGGCGCGCCCCGCCTCCCCGACGAGGTACTCGAGCTCCTCGCCGCCCTCTCGGTCGGCGACGGCCTCGACGGCCGAGACGACGGCCGGCTCGGGCGGCTCGCCACCCACCAGCGCGGCGACCGCGAGCGCGACGGCGAGACACGCCGTCGCGCATCGCTCGTCCCAGTGCGTGATCCGGGACAACGCGGGCGCCTCCGTGACGAGCCGCTCGGGGTCGCGCGCACGCGCGACCCCGAGCGGCCCGCAGTACATCACCGACCCGTTCCCCGCCGAGACCTCCGGCCCGCGTCGTTCGAACACGACGCGGGCCGCCTCCGGCGTCCCTCGCGCAGCTTCCTTGAGCGCCGCTCTCGTCTGCCTCCCCACCCCCGGTGGACGGGTCGAGAACCAATCAAGATGCCTCTGGAGGACATCGCCGGGCGCGAACAGCCCCTCGTTCGCGATCAACGACACCAGGAGGTTCCGAGCCGCCGCGGTGTCGTCCGTCGTCGACCCGGGCGGTCGGCCCTTCCACGGAAGCTCGAACGCGGGCACCGGGTCGGGCACCTCGGCGCGCCGTCGGAACTCGAACGGAGCCCCGAGGGCGTCACCGATCGCGAGACCGAGTATCGACCCGGCGGCGCGCTCGTGGAGGTCCTGGCTCACGGGCGCGAGGATACGTACGATGCGCGCGTGCGGATCGCGATCGGACTGCTCTGCATCATCTTCGGCCTCGCCGCCCTCGCGGCCGGCTCGTTCTCGGGGGGCTTCGGGGACCGAGACCTGTGGTGGCTGATGATCGGTGGCGCGGCGGTCTTCTTCGGGATCGGGATGCTGCTGCGCGGGGCGATCCGGATGGCGATCTGGGCGCTGGCGGCCGTGATCTTCGTCGTCGGCGGCGGCTTCGCGCTGATCCGCAACGTCTTCTGAGCGGCAGCCATCCGCGCAGGTCAGCCCAGTTGCGCGTCTGGTAGCCTTGCCAGCCGCATGGACAAGACCGGCCCCAAGCACAAGATGTGTCGTCGCGTGGGCGCGCCCCTTTGTGGCCGCCCCAATTGCCCATCCAACAAGCGTCCCTATCCACCCGGGCAGCACGGCCGCGGCCGCAAGCGCATCTCGGAGTACCAGACGCGTCTGCTGGAGAAGCAGAAGCTCCGACACATGTACGGCGTGAACGAGAAGCAGATGCGCCGCTACTACGAGCGAGCGAACCGGAGCACCGCCGTCACGGGCGAGGAGATGATCCGCCTCCTCGAGACCCGGATCGACACGGTCTGCCTGCGCCTCGGCTTCGCCCTCACCGGCAGCCAGGCCCGCCAGCTGGTCTCCCATGGCCACGTCCTGATCGACGGCCGACGCACGGACGTCCCGAGCGCCCAGGTCAAGCCGGGGCAGACGATCACGCTGTCGCCCAAGGCACGGAACTTCATCTTCGTCCGCGAGGCGCTCGAGGTGACGCCCGAGCCCCCCTCGTACCTCTACCGGAACAAGGACGAGGTCTCCGGGACGCTCTCGCGCCTCCCCGAGCGAGACGAGATCCCGCTCCCGGTCCCGCTCGAAGAGCGGCTGATCGTCGAGTTCTACTCGTAGTTCTGCGCTCCGAGAGAAGGAAGCAGGGCGGGCTGGGGGATCATTCGACGGTAACGGACTTCGCGAGGTTGCGAGGCTGGTCAACATCGCAGCCGCGCAGCGCGGCCACGTGATACGCCAACAGCTGTAGCGGCACGGTCGCAACGACCGGGGACAACAGCTCAGGCGTTACGGGGACCTCCAGCACATCATCCGCCAACCGTGGGACCTCGTTGTCGCCCTCAGTGACGACCGCGATCACCCACGCTCCGCGAGCCCTCACCTCCTGGATATTGGAGAGCATCTTCGGGTAGACATGACCGCTGGTTGCGATGGAGACGACGGGGACGCCATCCTCGATCAAGGCGATCGGCCCGTGCTTGAGTTCCCCAGCGGCGTAGCCTTCGGCGTGGATGTAGCTCAGCTCCTTCAACTTGAGCGCCCCTTCGAGCGCCGCTGGGTATCCCGTGTGGCGTCCGATGAAGAGGACGTCGCGTGCGTCTGCAAGGCCCTTCGCGATCGTGCGCACCTGCTCATCCAGCTCGATCGCCCCTTCAACCTTGACAGGGAGTTCGTCGAGATCGGCGAGCACTTCGGTGATCTCCTCCCTGCGCATGGAATCCCGTACCTCTGCCAGGTGCAGCGCGAGCAGCTCCTGCGCGACCATCTGCGTCGCGAAGGTCTTCGAGGCGGCGACGCCGATCTCCGGACCGGCGTAGGTACAGAGGACTCCGTCGGCCTCTCGAGCGAGCGACGAACCGATCGTGTTCGTCACGGCGAGCACGTGCGAGCCCTGGCGTCGAGCATGTCGGGCGGCCTCGAGGGTATCGATGGTCTCGCCACTCTGGCTGACGGCGATGGTCAACGTGTCCGGTCCGAGCACGGGGTCGCGGTACCGGAACTCGCTCGCGAACTCGATCTCCACGGGTAACCGGGTCCAGCGCTCGATCGCGTACTTGGCGACGAGGCCTGAATGGAACGCGGTCCCGCATGCGACCACGAAGACCTTGGAGACATCGCGCAAGACGCTGTCGGGGACACGCAGTTCATCGAGCTGAAGGTGGCTCGAACCGATCCGACCGGCGAGCGTGTGCCGGATCGCAGCCGGTTGCTCGTCGATCTCCTTGCGCATGAATGATGGATAGCCGCCCTTCTGCGCTTGGGCGACGTCCCACTCGACCTCGATCGGACGGAGCGGCACATCCCTGCCCTCGAAGTCGCGGAGCGCAACCCCTCTGCGCGAGATGGAGACGATCTCCTCCTCGTCGATGGGGACGATGGTCGGCCGCCTTTCGCGATCTCTCCCCAACAACGCCGGGATGTCCGAGGCGAGCATCGCCTCGGCTCCGTCCCACATCCCTACCACCAGCGGCGAAGCCACCTTGACGCCGATGAGTTCGTCAGGGTGCTCCGACGAGAGGACGACCAATGCATAGGCCCCCTCCAGCTCGCTGATGGCGGCGCGGACGGCGCCCATCAGTGCGGCCGACGTCCGAAGCTTCTCCTCGATCAGATGCGCGACACACTCCGTGTCGGTTTCGGATGCGAACGAGTGCCCGCGCTCCTGGAGCCGCGCATGAAGTTGCTGGTGATTCTCGATGATGCCGTTGTGGACCACGGCGATGCGACGCGCGCAATCGACGTGAGGGTGCGCGTTGCGGTCCGTGGGTGCGCCGTGGGTTGCCCAGCGGGTGTGCCCCATCGCAACGGTCGCAGTGGACGTCGGCTCGCCCTCGAGCGCCGTCTCGAGCTCACGCAGCTTGCCTGCGCGCTTCCAGACCGTCAATCCGTTGTCGTTGACGGCGATGCCGGCCGAATCGTATCCGCGGTACTCGAGTCGGCGAAGACCCTCCATCACGATCGGAAGCGCCTCGTCGGAACCGACGTAGCCAACGATGCCACACACGGGACCTCAGCCCCCTCTGAGCAACGCTTTGCGTTCCGCCGCAGCCGATGCGCGCGGTCCGTGGGTCACCTGGGTTCCGGCGATGCCACGAACGCGGTCGGTGCCGAACAGCCTCTCCATTGTCAGCGTTGCGTTACCCAACGGTCCCGGACGATATGCGTTCAGGGCCCCGGCGCTCGGGCGTTCGCCTACGCGTCGGGCGGCCGGAGCGCCGCGCGCACCAGCTCGACGACCTCCGCCTCGCGGCGCTTCAGCGAGAGACGAGCGTCGTCCGCTCCGACGAACGACGACAGCACGCTCGCCTCGGTGAGCGAACCGACGACCGCCGTGTAGAGCGTGAAGAGCAGGAGCGCCGGGTCCTGCTTCCGGATCTGACCGGCGTCCATCCCCGCTT
>Ga0066903_100004833_pt1 | contig 11514 bp, 11 predicted proteins | sample PanSoiMetaGPlot1_FD_67491 | JGI IMG/M metagenome (GOLD analysis project Ga0066903, IMG submission 67491) | Tropical forest soil microbial communities from Panama analyzed to predict greenhouse gas emissions - Panama Soil - Plot 1 (version 2) | ecosystem: Environmental > Terrestrial > Soil >...
CAGCCAATCGCAAACCGACGTGCTGGCGCGCAATTCGGCATCAAGCCAGACAGGCGTGTCCTGATCGCACAGCGTCAAAGCCACGGCCGCGGCGCCCTTGTTCAGGGGCGGCGGTGGCGAGAGGGCCACACCCAGGGGCTGCAGCGAGCCGGGCCGCGCCATCGCGCTCAGAATGGCACGGAAGGTCGCCTGCGCGGACAACACCGGATCGGCGAAGGCGGCCGTAAGCATGTCAGTCCTCGCCGCGGACCAGAGTAAAGAATTCAACTTTAGTGGCGGCCACCCGCTCGGCATCGAGCTCACGGATGGCGGTAAGCCGGGCGCGGAGTGGGGCCAACACGCGTTGTTCAAGAGTAGGGTAATCGCGTTGAGCAAGGGCATCACACACTGCGATCAGATGCGCCTTTGTACAATCGCGGCCGAGCACGTAGCCATATCCGATCTCGCCTGTTGCAAGCCGCACAGCAGCGCGCGACACCGTTGCTTCGCCAAAGTTGAACGGTGCACCATCGCCGCCAATTCGGCCACGCACCATCACCATGCCGTTTTCGCCCGAGCGCACATCCTCGTGCGGCGGCAGCGGACCGATGACATTGAGATGATTTGCGATCTCGGCCGCGCTGCTCGCGGCCAAGAGCGCCATCGCTTCCCGGCGGCGGCTGCGCATCTCGGCCTCGTGCGGTGGAATCTGCGTCGCGGGATTTGCCATACGTGAGTTGTCTATGTTACTAGACAACTCAGGTAGCGCGGTTGGATGAAGTCTTTGTGACGCCGCCATGACGCAGCGTACATCTTTCAACACTGATCGATCGGCCGGCGAGGCGCTCGCTTCGGGCGTGTCGTTGTGGCGTCGTATCGCTGACGAATTGGAACAATCGATCGCGCGCGGCATATTCAAGCCAGGGAGCAAATTGCCGGGCGAAATCGACATTGCGGAGCGCTTCGGCGTCAACCGGCACACCGTGCGGCGCGCCATCGCGGCATTGGCGCAGCGCGGCTTGGTGCGCGCCGAACGCGGCAGCGGAACCTTTATCGAGCAGCGCCGAATCCCTTATCCGATCCGGCCGCGAACACGGTTTTCTGAGATTGTCGGAAGCGCTGGTCACGCCGCGAGCGGCCGACTGATTTCCCACAGTGTTGAGCTTGCCGACATTGAAGTGGCGCGCAGGCTGAAGCTAAAGCCCGGTACGCCGGCGCTTCGGTTGGAGCTTTTGCGTCACGCCGATCGCGTCCCGGTCTGCGCCGCCTGCACTTGGCTCGAAGCACAGCGGTTTCCGGACGCTGCAAAAGTCTATTCGTCAAGTAATTCGATTACCCGGATGCTGGCGCATTTCGGGGTCCGCACCTATACCCGCAAGAGCACGCGGGTCACCGCTGCAATTGCGCAAGCTGCCGATGCGGCTGCACTGCGAATAGCGCTTGGCCGACCGATGCTGGTCGTGGATAGCATTGATGTCGACGCCGGCGGCGCCCCTGTGCTCACAACGCATGCGCGCTTTGCCGCGGACAGGCTGGAACTCGTCATCGAGACCTGACCGTTGTCTGCGGAAAGCGCAGACAAGGCGTTTGCGCCGTCACGCGGTTGTCATGAAGCGGCCGCAGCTATGCTTGGTTTCGGATTTCCGCGGCATTGCCATGACCCCAAAGTCTCTTTCACTTCAACCGTTGATCCAGCCGACTGCGCTCGTCACGGCCAGCACACTTGGTTGCTATACCGAAGTGGGCGCTCGAACCAAGCTCCTGGAGGTCGAGCTTGGCGACTATTCGTATGTCGTTAACGACAGCGATATCGCCTACGCCAGCATTGGAAAATTCTGCTCGATTGCAGCACTGACCCGGATCAATCCGGGCAATCACCCGATGCATCGGGCAAGCCAGTCCCATTTCACCTATCGCGCCAGCACTTATTTCGCCGACGCGCACGACGAACCCGACTTCTTCGCCTGGCGTCGCGCGCAGGGCGTAAGCATCGGCAATGACGTCTGGATCGGCCACGGCGCCATCGTGCTGCCCGGTCGCCATATCGGCGATGGCGCGGTGATCGCGGCTGGCGCTGTGGTCACGAAAGACGTTCCGCCTTACATGATCGTTGCAGGCAACCCGGCACGTGTGATCCGCCCGCGGTTCTCGGAAAGCATCGCCGCACGTCTGCAGGCTTTGGCATGGTGGGACTGGCCGCATGAGCGGCTGCGCGCGGCGCTGGCCGATTTTCGAGCGCTGTCAGTCGAGGGCTTCCTCGAACGTCATGAGTCATCGTTGGAGTTGGGCTCGGCGCAGTCAACGGCAGTGGCATGAGTCGGGGCATGGATCTTTGCATCGCCGGCGCACAGGTCCTGATCGAGGATGGCCTCGAGGATGCGACGGTGCACATCAGCTCGCGCGACGGGCTCATCTCCGCCATCGGTGCGGATCAGGCCGGCGCCCGGACCCTCGACGGCCGAGGTCTCCTGCTGCTTCCGGGTATTGTCGATATTCACGGCGACGCCTTTGAGCGGCAGATCATGCCGCGCCCGGGCGTCGACATCGCGCTCGATATCGCGCTCATCGACAGCGACCGGCAGGCGATCGCCAACGGCATCACCACCGTGTTCCATGGCGTAACCTGGTCGTGGGAGCCCGGCCTGCGCGGCACCGACAATGCGCGTGCGATCCTCTCAGCGATTGAATCGCTGCAGCCGCAGCTCGCAGCCGACACTCGATTTCACTTGCGCCACGAGACCTACAATCTCGCAGCCGAGGCCGAGGTATGCGATTGGATATCGGCGCAGCGTGTCGGCGCTGTCGCTTTCAACGATCACCTACCGGCGGCCGACAGCGTGATGAAACGGCCCGACAAGCTTGCCCAGATGGTGGAACGCTCGGGTCTTCCGCGAGAGGACTTTCTCGCGCTGGTGACCCGTCTGCACGGCCGCCGCGACGAGGTACCGGATTCGATTACGCGCATTGCGGCTGCCGCGGGCACACACGAGATAGCGCTACTCTCACATGATGATGCGAGCCCCGACCAGCGTCGCTGGTTTCGTGCACTCGGCTGTCTGGTAAGCGAATTTCCGATGAACATCGAAACGGCTCGCGAGGCCGCTCAGGCGGGCGACCAGATCGTGCTTGGCGCCCCCAATGTCGTGCGGGGCAAGAGCCACATGGGCTGGATCAACGCCAGCGACATGGTGGCGCGCGGCCTGTGCTCCATCCTGGCGTCGGACTATTACTATCCGGCGCCGCTTTTGGCGGCCTTTCGACTTGTTGAAGCCGGCGTCGCTCAGCTGCCGGTTGCGTGGCGGCTGGTATCGCAATCGCCCGCCCGTGCCGCCGGCCTGCACGATCGTGGCTTGATCGCTTGTGGATACCGAGGCGATCTCATCCTGGTGGACACGGAGAGCGCAAACCGGCCACAAGTTGTCGCGGTCTTGGTCGCTGGCCACCTGGTCCATCTCACCAGGCCCATATCGGTTGCCGCCTGAGCGGACCACGAGACGCTCCGCTATCGTGACAGATTTACAACGGCACGATGACGTCGCAGAAATCTGACCGCTATTCACAATCACTCTATGTTACCTTCGTTGTCTAGCCAAACCGCGACAGCCTTGACGCGGTTCATCCGACTGTCACGCGTGATTGTTAGTCCGCTTCCATCGGGTCCGATGGAGCTGCCCGTGTTGACAGAACCCGTCGTTCAAGCGCGCCATGTCTCCAAATCCTTTGGCGGCACACGTGTGCTCAAGGATGTCAGCTTCGAAATTCGTCGCGGCGAGATGGTCGGGCTGATCGGTGCCTCTGGCTCCGGCAAGTCGACCCTGATCCGCACGGTTGCCGGGCTCACACCCGTCGACCGCCTCTCGAGGCCGGCCCAGGCGCCCGAAATCCTCTTGTTCTCGCAATCGATGCAGCATCGCGGCCGGATCGCGCGACAGGCCAATGAACTGCGGGCGCGTGTCGGCGTAGTGTTTCAGCACTTCAATCTGGTGCCGCGTCTCTCGGCACTGACCAATGTGTGCCTGGGCCAGCTGGGCCGGATGCCGCTGTTGCTCGCAGCAATTGGAAAATTTTCACGCGCAGATAAGCGCCGCGCCATGGGGGCGCTCGCGCGTGTCGGTATCGCGGAGCACGCTCTCAAGCGCGGTTGCGATCTCTCCGGTGGCCAGCAGCAACGGGCGGCGATTGCCCGGACGCTGATGCAGGGCGCGGAGTTCATCCTCGCCGATGAACCGATCGCCTCACTGGATCCAAATTCCGCCCGACGAGTCATGGACATCCTGGCGGAGCTCAATCGGCAGGATGGAATCACGATTCTGGTGTCACTGCATCAGGTCGAATACGCGCTACGTTATTGCGCGCGCACCATAGCCCTGAAGGCGGGAGAGATCGTCTATGACGGCCCGTCGGACGCACTCACGCCGGAATTTCTTGCCGCGATCTATGGCGCGGAAAGCGAAGATCTGTTTGCTCCCTTCGACCCACGCTTGGGGCAGGCAGCAAAGCCTCTCGAGGCGCCTCTGCAAGGTGCGGTGCCTTCCTTAGTGCAGCCTGCCGACGGCAGCCCTGTCATGACGTTCGATCGATCGCGGCGGGCGGTCGGCGCAGAACAGCTGAACGTACGTGCTAGAGCGTGATCCCGAAAAGTGGGAGCCGGTCTTCAGAAAAGATCATGCTCAACAAAAGCCAGGAACATGACCTGTTTCGACCTGTGCGGGTCATGGCCTCGTTCGGGACTACGGTGCGGGGTTTGTTTCACGGATTCAACCGCAATAGGGAGACCATCGATGTCGTCACTACTGGGAAAGAGTGCATGTGCGGCCCTCGTGCTGATCGGCAGTTTCGTTGCAGTGCGGGCTGAAACTCCGAGCGAGATCAACTTTGGCGTAATCTCGACCGAAGCCTCACTGAACCAGAAGAAAAATTGGGAGCCGTTCGTCGCCGATATCTCCAAGGCCATCGGGCTCAAGGTGAAAGCCTTCTACGCCACCGACTACGCCGGCGTAATCGAGGCTATGCGCTTTAATAAGGTGCAAGTCGCTTGGTTCGGCAATGCATCCGCCATAGAGGCGGTGGACCGCGCGCAGGGTGAAGTGTTCGCCCAGGTAGTCTCGAAGGACGGAAGTACAGGCTACTATTCGCACATCATCGTACGTGCCGATAGCGCATATGCCAGCGTTGACGACATCCTCAAGTGCGACAAGACGCTGAATTTCGGCATCGGCGATCCGAACTCGACCTCCGGCTTCCTGGTGCCGACATCCTATATTTTTGCAGCGCGCGATATCGACCCGAAGGCTTGCTTCAAGACCGTGCGCAACGCGAGCCACCAGGCCAACGCCATGGCGGTCGCCAACAAGCAGGTCGACGCCGCCACGAACAACAGCGAGGATCTCCAGCGGGTCGAGCGTTCCGCGCCCGATGCCCGCAAGCAGATCAAGATCATCTGGACCTCGCCAATCATCCCGCTCGATCCGCTGGTTTGGCGCAAGGATCTCGACCCGACCATCAAGACTAAGCTCTATAAATTCCTGCTGAGCTATGGCCGTTTCGGCTCGGACGCGCAAATGAACTCGGAACGGATGACCCTCGCAAACCTCATCTGGTCGCCGTTCAATCCGTCTTCCGACCGCCAGCTCATCCCGATCCGCAAGCTCGAGGCCAACAAGGAGCTGATGAAGGTCAACGCCGACGACAAGTTTTCGCAAGCTGAGAGGGCGAGCAAGGTGGTGGCGCTCAAGGCCAAGATCGCTGAAATTGAGAAGATGGAGAAGGCGCTCGAGAGCGATCCCTATCAGCAGCGGGTCGCCGCTTTCATCGCAGCGGACAAGGCGAATGACCAAAAGACCGTAGAGAAGGTGATCGGGGAGTTCGCGGCGGGCTTCGCCGGCATGAACTAATTATTGCAACGCAGCGCGCTTGGGCGGCCTGCCCGGCGCGCATGCGTTTGAGGAATCCCCGGGGCATTCAGACGATCAGCCGCGAACCAGCCGATGACCTGGCTCACCGTACGTCAGTCTCTCTGCTTTAGGTAACCATGCTATCTCACGAACAAGGGGCATCCGTAGGCGCTGCGGGGCCGGTCCCGACGGCCGACGATATCGCGGTGCCGTCCCATTCGCTCGGGCGGCGTGCGCGCAGCTGGACCCTCTGGATCGTACTCGTCGCGTTGTTGGCCTGGAGCTGGGGCCCGGCCGAAATGTTCCGGGTTACGTCGCTGCTGACAGACTGGCAAAACATGGCGGAGTTCGGCCGCGCCTTTCTGCATCCGAACTTCCATGATTGGGATTCCCATTTCGCTGATATGATCGTCACCGTGCAGATCGCACTATGGGGGACTGCTCTGGCGGCGGTGGTTGGGGCACCGTTCGGGATTCTGGCCTCATCCAATATTGCGCCGCAGTGGATCGTACAGCCGGTGCGCCGTTTGATGGATGCCTGCCGGGCAATCAACGAGATTGTTTTCGCCCTCCTGTTCGTGGTCGCAGTCGGTCTCGGCCCGTTCGCAGGAGTCATGGCGTTGTTCGTGCACAACACAGGCGTATTTTCCAAACTCTACTCAGAGGCGGTCGAAGCCATCGATCCGCGCCCGGTCGAGGGCATTCGCGCCACTGGCGCACGGCGGATACCGGAGATCGTGTTCGGTGTCATTCCGCAGGTCGTTCCGCTGTGGAGTTCGTTCGTGCTCTACCGCCTGGAAACCAATGTCCGGTCGGCCACAACGCTCGGGATCGTGGGAGCTGGTGGGATCGGTCAGACGCTCTATGAGAGCATTCGCGCATTCCATTACGCCGAGACCGCCGCTCAGATGCTGATCGTCGTCGTCGCCGTTGTGGTGATCGATCTCGTCAGCGCGCGCCTGCGCAAGGCGCTAGTCTAGCTCATGGGCTCAGCTCAGCGTGGCAGAGGACGCGAAAACGCGCCTGCTCGTCCGGCTGCTTCACCAATGCGAGCCCGTCGACGGCAATCTTGCCCTCACCGCACATGCGCTCGAAAGCCCGCCGGAGCATGGCGATGATGTGAACGCGAGCCGCCTCGGGCTGGGGACCGGTCAGCGTCATATGAAATCGGAAATCCTCGAAAACAAAGGGATAGCCCCAGCGGTCGAGGTTTTGCAGCTGGCTTGGGCTTAGGTACGACGCGGTCCGGCGGGCCCGTTCCTTTGCAGTCATCGGCGCCCTGAACACATCGAAACTCGTCGTACACTGGTTTGCCAATGCGTCCAACGCCGGCGTCGGGTTGCGGGGCACGATGGCGATGAAGTCGCCAAGTACAGTGATTACCGGTTCGATGTGCGCCATCGGATGGCCGCGCTTAGCAAATTTGTTGAAAGCGTCAGTCAACGCCGCTTCGGAAGTGGAGGGCGGAAGACGAAATGGAGCCTTGAGGGTTGCGTGAAAGCCATAGCGGCGAGGTTCATCGGTTATTTCTCGCCAGTTCGCAAACTCCTGGTCAAAACCGTCCAGCAAATCGACATCCCCGCCACTATAGCTGTCATAACCAACAATTGAGCAGCCAAACCGATAGAGATTTGTTTGGGCGGCTGGCACAAAATAGATTGCATAGCGGGCATCGGCTGGGGTCGTCATCTGCCTTCTTACGATTTTCGTACCGGTTGGCGGCTTATCGGCTTCGAGCTTTCAACTTATCCGCGTGGGCAGTTTAGTCCGTAGGCTCGAGGGCAACGTCAGGCAATGGCCGCTCGCATGTCTGCTTTCAGGCTTGAAGCTGACTCTCAGGAATTGGCCCTTTTCGGACTCACCGCGATGTCGGCTTCATGTCCGTTCTTGAGGACCGAAGCCGAGTGCACGCAAACGATCTAACTTCTGCAAAGATTGAAGTTATGAAATAATCCGCATTCTGTGACGCTGAGGTGACAGCTTTTTTCGGTTGCTGAAATAACATCTGCGTCCAGTGGAAATCCTGTGAAGGGGGATATCGCGGTGAGGAGCGGAAAGTTGGCCTTCCCTCAATCCGACCTTACCCCAGGTTGCCCCACCCAGGAGGAACTTCCGGTCGCGATTAACAAGCCAGGTAAGCAGGATGTCGGTCACTGTTTCCGTTCGGGAACGGCGCTGTCACTCCCACTACTTTCAGAGGGGAAGTCGCTGGCGAGCAAATCAGCGTTGACGCCCTCAATGAGCCATTCGAGGAGTTGGCAATCTGCGAACACGCCCTCCACAGCGAATGGGTCTTGCTTGAGATAGGACATCGCTTCCTCTCTGCGGACTGCGTTGTAGACAAAAAGCCCTCCCTCCTCGTTCGAGAAGGGGCCTGCCAAGGCCAATTTGCCAGCGCTCTTAAGTGTCCGGTCATACTCCCAATGCGCAGGGCGAACGGTCGCGAGTCTCGATTTGTCTGTTCCGTACTTCGCGTAATTCGCGAACAGCCTAATTTGCGTTGGTTTGGCGCTACTCTGGTCGGCAGATCGATTTGCTTTAATGAGTAGATCGAGATTCACTCCGCGAAGACGCCATTCGGTGATCTCATAACCGCTCAAAGCGTCTGCAAGAGTGAAAGGATCTTCCTGCGCAAAGGCTAGCGCTGCCTCTCTCGAAACAGCTTCGTAGACGAAGAGCAACCCGATACGCCTTGCCTGATCATCCAAGAGGGGACCGCCGATTGCCAGCTCGCCTTGTGCCCGCAGCCGATCAGCGTACGCAAAATGGGCCGCGCGGGCGCCAGCGATCCTGTCTAAGTCTCTGTACTTGACAAAGTTGACGAACTTCATAGCGCTAATGATCCTGTCATTTAGAGTTCCATCTGGGGCGATGCGCTCCGGATTGAGACCGCTGTACGTCAGCTCTATGGAGGCGGAGCGGACTCATTTTGCTCGTTCTGAGTTCTTCCGGGTATGACCCAACTCGGACATTCGATGTCTCTTGTGACAACTAGCCTTAGGTAAAGATTGTCACACCTTACGTACAATATTAGTTCCTCCGCGGATCGGGCAAATACCCTCGGGCGCTTCAAGCGCCCAACGCAATCCGAACGATCGGTCATCCCTAAAGTCCATCGGCGCTAGTTGCTGGAGGTTGCCATGGCCAGGTTTCAGCAGCACACGCTATCGCGTCGCGGTTTCTGCGTCTGTTGCGCCGGCGCTGCCGGGTTCGCGGCAACTGGTGGCTGGCTCAGTCAGTCACAAGCTTACGCGAAAGCACGCAGCATCGTTGATCTCATCCGCGATGAGGCCGCCAAAGCGCCCATCAAAGTCCACAAGCTCCGCGGTAACGTCAGCATCCTTGAGGGCTCTGGCGGCAACATTGCGGTGCTGACCGGTAGCGACGGCAAGGTGTTCGTTGACGCCGGAATTACAGCCTCGCGCCCGCGGATATTGGAGGCTTCCAATCGTCTCAGTGGCGACCCGATCAAATATTTGATCAACACCCACTGGCACTTCGATCATGCGGACGGCAATGCGTGGCTTAATGCAGAAGGAGCCGCTATCGTGGCGCATGAGAACACCCAGAAGCATCTCATGGCCGCCCAGAGGGTCGATGACTGGGATTTCAATTTCTCGCCTTCGCCGCTTGCGGCGATTCCAAGCGAGCTCATCGACTCGGAGAAGAGACTAGCGCTCAATCAATCGACGCTCCATCTGAAATATTACGGCCCGGCGCACACGGACGGTGACATCTCTGTCACCTTCGGCGAGGCCGATATCGTTCATGCGGGCGACACGTACTGGAACGGGATTTATCCCTTTATCGATTATTCGACCGGCGGAAGCATCAGAGGCATGATCAAGGCGACAGAATTGAATCTGGCTGCCGTGACCGATCGGACACTTGTGATTCCGGGCCACGGCAATCCGGTGAGCAATAGGACAGAACTTTCGGCCTACCGCGATATGCTGGTTACCATCCACGAGAATGTCGCGCGACTCAAGCAACAGGGACGTTCACTCGAAGAAACGATTTCGGCTAAGCCGAGTGCGGCGTTCGACGGCAAGTGGGGCCAATTTGTCATAACGCCGGAGTTCTTCACTCGTCTCGTCTATCAGGGCGCCTGACGTCGCATGGCCAATTCGCGGTCCTTACTTTCCGGACCCAACAGCGTCGATTGCCTGGAAGGCCCATCCACCTTTGTAGAGTTTCATGGCTACACTTCTTGATTTGGTGGGGATCCGTCTCTCGCCATTATGGTTGTTCGTGTGTTGGGAACCATTGGGCGTGGGGCCAGCCGAGTACTACGCTCGTCGCGGCCACATCGACCAAAGTCTAGCGCGAGCAGGAACGGGAATGTCTGGCGCCATGAGACCAGTGTGGACACATGCATGTGCACGAGGAACTGATTGGATTGGATTTTCGGAGTGAAGAGCCCGGAAGCCTTGGTGGCGTTTTGCCACCGCTTTCAATGTTCAGCGCTGAGATGTGCCAACTTACGTTCGAGAACTCAGGATGCACCCTGAAGCTATTTGGAACAAATTGAGTGCGCGATGGCGCGTCTATCGAGCCCCACTGGGTTTCGGCATTCGCGTTACGGTGGCGGCAATTTCAGCTTTGCTGATCGCACAGCTCTTTGCACTTCCATTGCATGGTCTATGGGTTGTTCTCACCGCGACAATGGTTACTCAACTCAGCGTCGGTGGTTCGCTTCGTGCAGGCTTGGAATACGTTCTTGGGACGCTCGGAGGCGCGCTTTATGCGGGGATCGTTGGCGTGTTGATCGCTCCTGCAAATGTCCTGACGCAGGCCGTGATCCTTGCTGTCACCGTCGCACCATTGGCCTTTTTGGCAGCACTGAATCCCAATTTTCGCGTGGCTCCATTTTCGGCCGTCCTCGTTTTACTGATTGCAGGACAGCTCGGTGAAGGTCCGATCGAATCAGCACTTACTCGGTTGCTTGAGGTGACGCTTGGCTGCGCAGTCGCCGTGATTGTTTCGTTCCTCGTGTTTCCCGAGCGCGCTCACTGCTTGGCGCGAGAGGCCGCGGCCCGCGTGCTTGATGAAATGGCAAAGGATCTGCCCGATATATTGATGGGTTTTTTCCAGAGGGCCGATCCGGCCGAACTCTCGCGTATCCAAGACCGCGTTGGCGCCACTGTCGTTGAACTGCAAGGCACAATCGAAGAGTTCAAACGTGAAAGGCCGCTGAGTTTCACCTCTGCGCCCGATCCTGCTCCTCTGGCACGTACTTTGCTCAGGCTGCGGCACGATCTCGTGATGATAGGACGGGCAAGCGCTGAACCATTACCGATCCACCTGAGCGAAGATCTCAGGCCGACTCTCAATCGCGTTGAAGCTGCCCTGGCCAATTATTTTCGCGGCTGCGCTTTGGCGCTTGCATCGGGGCACACAGCAGCGGACTCCTGTGCGCCGCAGGAAGCGCTTGACGCTTGCGGCTTGGAACTTGCCGCGTCTCGGCAGCGTGAGTATGCGCCTCTATCGGCCAGTCAGCTTGAGCAGCTGTTTGCGCTTGGCTTTGCTCTCGAGCAACTGCAGAGGAACACCAGCGATCTTGAACGCTGCATGCGGGAGTGGGTCCGCTCTCCCGGAAAGAACACCGCACGAACAATTGCTGACACGGCGCCGGCGTAGC
>Ga0066903_100004834_pt1 | contig 11513 bp, 12 predicted proteins | sample PanSoiMetaGPlot1_FD_67491 | JGI IMG/M metagenome (GOLD analysis project Ga0066903, IMG submission 67491) | Tropical forest soil microbial communities from Panama analyzed to predict greenhouse gas emissions - Panama Soil - Plot 1 (version 2) | ecosystem: Environmental > Terrestrial > Soil >...
CGATAAAGCTGAAGAGCAAGACGAGAAGAGCGGCCGCGGTGGCGACGATCAGGGGCCACGCAGCTGGCCAAAGGCGCGCGACCGCGACCAGGCCCAAGAGCGCGCTCGTTCCGAAGAGGAGGGTGAGCGCGACCCCCTTTGCCTGGTCGAGACACCAGCTACCGAGCGATTGGGTCGAGAGCTCCCACTCGTGCTCGTGCCGGTAGCCAGCCCAGAACGCAATCGGCAGACGCACCGCAGCGCTGAGCGCGAGAACGCAGAGCGAGAACCCAAGGCAGCGTGCCCACCATGGCCAGCCGTCCGTGATCGCGTACAGATGATCGCCAAGCGGCGTGAAGCAGAGAAGCACCAGCAGGGCCAAATCGAGTGCGATCTCGGCCACCGCTGCGACGTAGAGCGGTCGATGGTACGACCGTCCCCGCTCGAGCTGCTCTCTGTCGAAGAGACCGTTTCCGGCGGCCAACAGCGCGAGCGTAGCCAGCGTCGATCCCACCCACCGGAAGCCTGAGGCGGTCCGAAGCGATGAGCCAGAGCCTGTGTAAGCCTGCGGATCGAGGAGCTCGAGCTGAGGCGGGCAGCGAAACTAGCTACCCGCGAGCTATGTGGCGGTGCCGAGTTCGTTCGCGAGTAGGGTGGCGAGGTGTTCGGCGAAGGCGGGGGTGAGCGCGGAGTCGAGCCGGTCGAGGGCCTCCGCTGAGAGCGCGTTGACAATTCTCTCGGCGAAGTCCTCTCCGAGTGCGGCCGTAAGTCGCTCGAAGACCGAGCGACGATCGTCGCGACCATCTCCATCGAATTGCTCCACATCGGCGAGGAGACGGGCGGAGCGTGCCGGAGCAACCTCGGCGAGCCAGGCGGAGGCGCCACTCATACTCAACACATATCCGCCTGCCGCGCACGCTTTGACATCCCTGGCGGGAGGGAGATCGTCGCTTCCGCTGAGGAGGGCGCGCCAAGGCCGTGGCGCGCGGCAACGAGATGACACAGGCCTTGTCCGTGTTCCCCGCGTGAGGGACGCTCCGCCGCTTAACCCGACCTTCGGCTCACCGGATCAATACCTCAGGGCGGTGCCGGCGAAGGCTCGTTCAGCGAGAACGAGCACAGCGACAGCCGAGACACGGGAAAGGGAGCAGCATGACTGCGGCTCAGTTCGAGACGATCGGCGAGACAGAAGTGGAGGCGATTCTGCGCTGGCGGTTCGACGTGCTCGCTCGTTCCGGCTACGACATCGCCTCGGCCCTCCTGCTCGCCTCGCATCTCGAGATCGACCTGCACGAGGCCTCGAAGCTTGCGCGGCAAGGCTGCCCCTCCGAGACAGCGCTCGAGATCCTGCTCTAGCGACCCTCCAGCTAGGTAGATCCCAGGCCGTGCTTTCTCGGCTAGTCGCTGCCTACTGGCGGTGAGGCGTCCAAGTCTCCGGGTTCGACGTCGCTCTGCGCCGGCTCCCCACCCTCCTGAGAGTGTGTGGCGGCCCGCTTCCTCTCGGCGACATCGTCGAGGTAAACGCACGCTGACGTCACGAGGTCGTCAGTTGTAGCGCGCGGCCTCGAGCCCTCCCTGCCGCGATCGCCGCGGGCCTGCGGCTGGCACTCTTGGCCCGATGCCGCAGCGCCATTCCGGCGATCTCGCAATCGACCTCGGCACGGCGAACACGGTCGTCTTCGCCCGCGGGCGCGGGATCGTGATGCTCGAGCCGTCGGTCATCGCGATCGACGAGGGCAGCGGCCAGGTGCTGGCGGTGGGAGCGGAGGCGAAGCGGATGATCGGCCGCACTCCGGCGCGCATCCGCGCGCTCCGCCCGCTCCGCCACGGGGTCATCGCGGACTTCGAGATCACGGAGCAGATGCTCGCCCACTTCATGCGCCGGGCGATCGACCGCCGCTTCGCGCGGCCGCAGGTCATGCTCTGCGTCCCGAGCGGCCTGACGCCGCTCGAACGCGACGCCGTCGAGGAGGCGGCCAAGGCCGCGGGCGCGCGAGCCGTCTACCTGATCGAGGAGCCGCTCGCCGCGGCGATCGGCGCCGATCTCCCGATCGCGGACCCGGTCGCCAGCACGGTGCTCGACATCGGCGGCGGGACGACCGAGATCGCCGTGATCTCGCTCGGGAGCATGGTCGTCTGGCGGTCGGTTCGCGTCGGCGGCTACGAGATGGACGACGCGCTCGTCTCCCACGTGAAGCGCGTGCATGCGTTGGAGATCGGCGACGGCCGAGCGGAGCAGCTCAAGATCGAGATCGGCTCGGCGATGGAGGTCGGCGGCGAGGACATGGAGGTGACCGGACGCGACCTCCACTCCGGAGGGCTTCGAACTGCGATCGTGACTGCACGCGAGGCACACGACGCCCTCGAGCCCGCGGTGGAGCAGATCGTCGACGCCGTGCGGGAGACGCTCGAGGAGACGCCGCCCGAGCTCTCGGCGGACATCGGCGAGCGTGGCATCGTCCTGGCCGGGGGCGGCGTGTTGCTCCAGGGATTCGGCCGCAGGCTCCAGGCCGAGACCGGGCTCCCAGTTCAGCTCGTCGACGAGCCGCTCACCTGTGTTGCGAACGGCGCGGGCCGCTGCCTCGACGAGCTCGGAGCAATCGCGTCGGCAGCCGCCTGGCGCCAGCAGCGGGGAGCCCGGCGCCTCCCGTCCTCCTGGCGACGCTGACGTCGGTGTCCCGTGCGTACCGTGGCAGAGGAAGATGCGGAAGCTGAAGCTTGCGATGTACGTCTCGCTCGACGGCGTCGTCGAGGGGCCCGACTGGACCGCGCCGTACTGGAACGACGAGCTGTCGGACCTGCAGGCCGAGTACCTGTACTCGAGCGACGCGTTGGTGCTCGGCCGCGTCACCTATGAGGGCTTTGCCGCGTCCTGGCCGGCGATGGAGGAGAGCACGGGCGAGTTCGGCAAGAAGATGAACTCGATGCCGAAATTCGTCGCCTCTCGAACCCTCGAGCAGACGGAGTGGAACGCCTCGTTGCTCCAGGGGGAGCTCGGCGCGGAGGTCGCGAGATTGAAGGAGGAGCCCGGCGACGACCTGCTCATCTACGGCAGCGGAGACGTCGTCGACGAGCTCACGAACGCAGGGCTGATCGACGAGTACCGGCTCATCGTGTATCCCGTGGTCGTCGGATCGGGCAAGCGGCTCTTCGCCGGGAGCGACGGCGCAACGCTGCGGCTGGTCGACGCGACCACGACCGCGGCCGGGGTCGCCGTTCTCACCTACGCAGCGACGGACGGCTGACGCGAGCCGTCTACCGCGAGGCGCTGCCCGGAACGCCTTCGGCGAGCGTCCCGCGCAGCGCCGCCTCGAGCCGCCGGAGCGCGACGAGCACCTCCTCGGGAGTGCCCTCGAGGTGACGCTCGAGCGCAGAGAGCTCCTCGACGAAGCGGTCGGAGTTGCGCTGATTCGTTCGGATCCCCTTCGCCGTCAGCTCGAGCACGTACGAGCGGCCGTCCTTTTCATGGGGGACACGGCGCAGCTCGCTCTTGCGCACGAGGCGGTCGACGATCGCCGACAGCGTCGTCGGGGAGAGGCCGAGAACCCGGGAGAGCTCCGTCGGACTGACGCTCCGGAGGACGCCGACCGAACTCGTCACCGCGTACTCCCGCGCCGAGACGTCGCTGCCCTCCACCACCCGCTCGATCACCGCGGCCACGAGCTGCGAGACGATGAACGGCTGCAGGAAGAGGCCGGGCTGCAGCCTGGGCTCGACCTTGACGGTAGTACGATTTCGTACCATAGTAGTACGACTTCGTACTATACGAACGAGGGAGGACGTTCGTGCGCGCGCTTCTGCTCAGCCTCACGGCAATCGTCTCGTTGGTCAGCGCCGGCCCGCCGACCGTCGTCGCGAAGCTCTCGAGCGGCGGGTTCCAGCCGTGCGGGAGCGCCGCCTACGGCAAGTACCTCTACCTCGCCGACTACGGCTCGGGAACCCTCGTGCGCATCGATCCCAGAACGAACAAGGTCGTGAAGAAGATCGCCGTCGGGGCCGGACCCTGCGGCGTCGTCGCCGGCGCGGGGGCGCTCTGGGTCGAGAACTACCGCCAGGACACGATCGCGCGCGTCGATCCCCGCCACTTCCGCGTCACGAGGCAGATCCGGGTCGGAAACAAGCCGTGGGACGTCGCGTTCGGGTTCGGCTCGGTGTGGTCGTCGGATGCCGGCTCCGGGACGATCTCGCGGATCGACCCGCGGCGCCTGAAGGTCGTCAAGAGGATCCAGCTCGCCGTCACGGTGACCTGCATCCGAGCCGGGGCGGGCTCGATCTGGGTCGGCTCGCAGTACGGGGACGACATCTACCGCGTCGATCCCGCGACGAACGCCGTCACGACGATCCGCGTCGGGCACGGCGGCGAGGTCTGCGTCGATCCGCACGATGACGGTGTCTGGGTCTCGGACACAGTCGCGAACTCGGTGACGCGCGTCGACCCTGCGAGCGGCCGGATCGTTTCCACCGTGGGCGTCGGCTCGGCGCCCGCCGACGGCGTCCGCGGGCCGGACGGGCTCGAGTGGATCCCGAATCAGGGCAGCTCGAGCATCACCCGGATCGACCCCGCGACGAACGCGGTCGTCGACACCGTCCCCGTCGGCCCCGTCCCCTTCGTGGTCCGGAGCGCGTTCGGCGACATGTGGGTCGGCGAGTTCAAGGGCCGCCGCGTCTGGCGGATCCGGCCCTGAAGCCCGCGAGTCGGCTCAGAAGATCTCGGGGCACCACGGCTTGCGCTCGGCGGCGAACAGCGCGTCCGCTCGTCGCGCCGCGCCCGGGGTGAACTCCTCCGCGCGACCGGCGCGAACGAGGTCGGACATCGCGAACGCCCCGAGGTAGACGGACGCGACCACGGAGACGTCGCAGCGCAGGTCGGCCGAGGAGTCCGTACGCGCCGCCTGTCCGTCCTCGAGCTTCCAGCGCCCCTCGTTCCAGGGGCAGAACGCATCGGAGACGTCGAGCACCAACGTTCCATCCTGCCCGTACGTCCGGGCGGAGAGCGCGGCGCCCACGTCGACGAGACGCACCCACAGCCCGTCGCTCAGGCGGAAGCGCATCTCGCGCGGCGTCGCGAGCATGTGGAAGAGCTGGTGGTCGACGGGAAGCAGCCTGGCCGTGATCCGGACGACCAAGTCGATGTCGAGCAGGAAGCGCCAGAGCTGCGCGGTCGGAGCGCCGTCGAGGGCGACCACCTCGACCGCGTCGACTTCTCCATCCGGGAACCCCTCCGCGAACGTCGGCGGCTTGTGGCGATAGACCGCGTACCCCTCCGGCCCGTCATCGGTCTCGAGGACGGCGAGCCGCTTCGGCCCGCCCCCCTCTCGCCGGTCTGGCGCGTCGAAGAGGACCCTGTACTCCCACCAGTCGCGCGAGCGGGCGAGCATGCCGGGGATCTCCGGCCGGACCGCATCCCAGACGCGAGGGAAGAGCTCGAGCGCCTCCTCCCTGTCCACGAGCCGGATCTGTCCACGCGGCTCGAGCTCGACGGCGAACGGCGCCTCGCGCGGCACCGCCGGCCAGCCGACGAGCGACGCCATCCCGTAGCCGAAGCGGCCGTAGATCCGCTCGTCCGAGGCCCAGAGCATCGCCAGGGGCTCGCCTCGCTCGTGGAAGTCGTCGAGCTGAGCTCGCATCATGGCCCGGAGCACGCCGCGCCGGCGATGCGTCGGGGACGTCCCGACGACCGTGACGCCCGCCGCCCGCACGACAGCCCCCGGGACCGTCGCCTCGAACGGGAATGCGCCGGCTCCCCCGACGATCCGCCCGTTTTCCCGGGCCGCGTGGACGCGCTCCAGCGGCAGGTTCTTCGCGAAGCGCTCGATGCGCTCCGCATTCGGCTCGAGCGCGAAGTACTGGCTGACTGCGAAGACCGCCTCGCCGAACTCGTCCAGGTCGGCGCACGGCGCGACCTCGAAACTCACTCGATTCTCTCCAGCGGTGCGTAGTCGACCATGAGCCGGCGCTCGCTGCCGTCCTCGAAGCGAACGGTCACGATGCCGCCCGGTTCGAGCGCGGTGACGACGCCCTCGCCCAGCGACGCATGGCGCACACTGTCGCCGGTCGAGACCAGGACGGCGGTCCCACGCCGCGCGGCTCCCGCGGGCTGTCCGTAGTCGCTCCAAGAGGTGGGTCGCAGCCGGTCGTGCTCCACCTCGCGCGGCAGCTCGTCGAGGAAACGAGAGCCGAGGTTGTACGTGCGGCGCCCGAAGAGCGAGCGCGAGAGCGTGTGCGTCAGGGTGAGCCGCTCCATCGCTCTCGTCATCCCCACGTAGCAGAGACGCCGCTCCTCCTCGACCCCCTGCTCCTCGATCGCGCGGACGTGCGGGAAGACGCCCTCCTCCATCCCGATCATGAACACGGCCCGGAACTCGAGCCCCTTCGCGTTGTGCAGGGTCATCAGGGTGACGATCCCGCGGTCGTCCCGGATCGTGTCCTGGTCGGAGACGAGGGCGACGTCCTGAAGGAAGCCGGCGAGCGACGCCTCCTCGGTCTGCTGCCGGTACTCGCGCGCGACTCCGACGAGCTCCTGCAGGTTCTCGATCCGCCCGCGTGCCTCGATCGTCCGCTCCGCCTCCAGGGCGTCGAGCATCCCCGACCGCTCGAGCACGCGCTCGAACAGCTCGTCCACCGGAAACTCGAGCGCGGCGGACTGGAGCGATTGCATGGTCGTGTGGAACGCGCGAATCGCGCGGCACGAGGCAGGGGCGATCTGCGCCGCCTCCGGGTCGGCCATCGCGTCGAACAGGGTGCGCCCGGCGCCTTCGGCGTGCGTCACGAGTCGCGCGAGCGAGGTGTCCCCGATCCCCCGCCGCGGCTTGTTCGCGATCCGCAGGAGCGATCCCGCGTCGCTCGGGTTCGAGAGGACCGAGAGGTAGGCGAGCGCGTCGCGGATCTCCGCCCGCTCGTAGAACCGCGGGCCGCCGATGACCTGGTACGGGACGTCCTGGCGGACGAGCACGTCCTCGAGCACCCGAGACTGCGCGTTCGTCCGGTAGAAGACCGCGACCTCGTTGCCGGAGAGCTCGCCGTCCAGGAGCGATGCGATCTCCGCGGCGGCGAAGCGCGCCTCCGCGTGCTCGTCCTCGACCTCGACGACCCGCACGGGATCGCCCTCGCCGAGGTCGGAGAAGAGCCGCTTCGGCTTCCGCTCCCGGTTCTGCTCGATGACCTCGTTGGCCGCGCGCAGGATGCGGTTCGTCGACCGGTAGTTCTGCTCGAGCGCGATCACACGCGTGCCCGGGAAGTCGCGCTCGAACTCCATGATGTTGCGGATGTCCGCTCCCCTGAAGGCGTAGATCGACTGATCGGGGTCGCCGACGGCGCAGACGTTGCCGTGCTCGCCGCCGAGGAGCTGCAGGAGCCGGTACTGCGCGTGGTTCGTGTCCTGGTACTCGTCCACGAGCACGTAGCGGAAGGCCTTGCGCCAGCGGGCGAGCGCGTCGGGGAAGCGCTCGAGCACCTCGACCGTGAGCATGAGCAGGTCGTCGAAGTCGACGGCGTTCGAGGCGTGCAGCCGTCGCTGGTAGAGCTCGTAGCTCTCGGCGACGGTCTGGTCCCAGAAGGACGCGACCTGGCCGAGGTACTGCTCGGGCGAGATGAGGTTGTTCTTCGCCCGGGAGATCTGCGCGTGGATGCCGCGGGGCGAGAAACGCTTGGGGTCCTTCCCGAGCTCCTCGAGGCACGCCTTCACGAGCCGCACCTGGTCCTGGTCGTCGTAGATCGAGAAGTTCGACCGGTAGCCCAGGCGCTCCGCCTCGCGCCGCAGCATGCGGCCGCAGGCGGCATGGAAGGTGAGGATCCAGATCGCACGAGCGGTGGCGCCGAGCATGCGCTCGAGACGCTCTCGCATCTCCCCAGCGGCCTTGTTCGTGAACGTGATCGCGAGGATCTCGTTCGGCTTGACGCCGACGGCGTGGAGTAGGTGGGCGACGCGATAGGTGAGGACGCGCGTCTTGCCGGAGCCCGCGCCGGCGACGACGAGGAGCGGGCCTTCCGTGGCGAGCACCGCCTCCCGCTGGGCCTCGTTCAGGTCTGCGAGGTAGCGATCGGGAGCCGCGACGGCCATGCGGCGATGCTACCGGCGGGTGTCTGCGCCGAGGCTCGCGCCTACCAGCGGACGGTCAGCTCGACGTGCCCGGGCTTCTTCGGCGTCCCGACCCACGTGATCCGCCACGTGTACGCGCCCCGTGGAAGCGGCTCGAACGACGCCTTGCAGTAGAACGAGCCGGCGGCGCCCTGGCAGCCGGACGAGTTCGGCGACGTGTTGCTCGTATGGATGAGCGGCCCTCCCTTCGGCGCGTGCTTGCCGAGGAGGAAGAGCTTCGCCCTGCCAGCCGTGGGCACCCGCAGGAGCACGCGGAAGGAGGCCGGCCGGTGGGTGACGATCCCGACCGACGACGACGTGCCGGAAGGGATCGAGTCCTCGAAGAACACCTTGGCCTTGGTCGCGGCGAAGGCTGTGGCCGGTACGAACGCAGCCGCAAGCGCCGCGGCGACGAGGATGGATCTGCGCATGTGAGCTCCTTTATCCATTCGAGCGCCGCAGCCCGAGTGCCTTGCCGAGCGCAGCAAAGCAGATCACGAGCGCGACCGCCTCGAAGCCGCCGCGGACGAGCCCGGAGCCCGGATCGCCCTCCGCCAGCCACCCGAGGACGAAGCCGGCGCACCCAACCGCCGCTGCGGCGAGGAGCGCGAAGCGCCACGCATGCTCGACGAGACCGAGGCGTCGGATCGGCGCCAGCCGGAAGATCGGAGCGAAGTCGTCGAAGACGTCGTGAGCGACCCCGGCAGGCTCCGCCGCGGGACAGGCGGAGTCGGAGACGAGGTACGAGGCGGCAGCGAGAGGCAGCAGCAGCGCGGCGCACGTCACGACCGCGAGCCACGTCCACCACGCCGCCATCACCGCCTCGAAGTCGAGGGCGAACCCGGCCATCGCGACGAGCGCGATGGCTGCAGACCCGAGCGCGACGTTGCTCCGTCGGCGAAGAAGCGCGAGCTCCGCAGCTCCGACGACCTCCTCCCGACGGATGCGAAACGCCTGCACGAGTGCGAGGCAGCCACTCACGAACGCAATCTGGGGCAGGACCGCCGTCGCGACGCCGAGCAGCGGTCCCAGCGCCTGCACGTGGCCTCCGAAGATGTCGGACCAGCCGCCCGCGGCGGGAACGAGGGCGAAGAGCGCGAGATAGGCGACCCCCGCGAGGGAGAGCACGCCGAACGAGCCGAGAGCGGCGCGGCGCGTGCTCGCGGTCGCGACCTGTGAGGCGACGAGGCGCGCGAAGCTGCGAGGCTCGCCGAAGCGCGCCGCCGGATCCTCGTCCCGCCTGCGCACGGACTCCTCGAGGTGGTCCCTGACCTCGGCGAGGACTCTGTCGCGCGTGGTTCCGCGCACGCCGAGCGCCTCGAGCTCCCTCGCGATCTCGTGCGCGAGCTCGTCGATCACGCGAGCACCGCCCGCATCGCGTTCGCGTACGCCTCCCAGGCGCCGCGCTCGCGGGCGAGCTCCGCTCGCCCCCTGCGCGTCAGCCTGTACAGGCGCCGCCGTCGCGTCTGCCCCTCGGCCCAGCGGCTCGTCACGAGCCCCTGCCGCTCGAGCCGGTACAGCGCGGGATACACCGTCCCCTCGGCGAAGTCGAAGACCCCGCCGCTGCGCTCGCGCAGGGCCTCGACGAGGCCGTACCCGTGCGTCGGCCCTTGGGCGAGGGTCGACAGCAGGAGCAGGTCGACGTGTCCCTTCGACGATTCGAGCATCGTCGGACTATACCTAGAAAAACTAGGTAATGGTGCGGCGCGGAATGACGGCGACGCGACCGTCCACGGGCACCACGTCGATGGTCGCGCCGTAGTGCGCTGCGATGAGCGACTCCGTCAGCACGTCGTGTGGGGCGCCGTCTGCGACGACACGTCCGTGGTCGAGCAGCACCATCCGCTCGGCGTACTGGGCCGCGAGCGTCAGGTCGTGCATCGCCGAGACGAGGGTCAGCTCGGAGTCCAGCCGCAGCGCGTCGACCAGCTCGAGCGCCTGCTGTTGATGGCCGATGTCGAGTGCCGCAGTCGGCTCGTCGAGCAGCACGACCGGCGCCTCCTGCGCGAGGGCGCGGGCGACGACTGCACGCTGCCGCTCACCGCCGCTGAGCGTGCCGAGCAGCCGCTCGCGGTAGTCGCCGAGGTCGAGCCGGGCGAGCGCTCGGGCGGCGGCCTCCCGGTCGCGGCGGCCCTCCTTGGCGAGCGCGCCGAGATGGGGCGTGCGGCCGAGGAGGACGTACTCGCCGACCGTCATCCAGGGCGGCGTCGACGGCTCCTGCGGGACGAGCGCGAGGAGCCGCGAGAGCTCGCGCCGGTGCAGCTCGGCGGTCGAGCGGCCGTCGAGCAGAACCTCGCCGGCGAACGGGACGAGCCTCGCGATCGCGCGCAGCAGCGTCGTCTTCCCGCCCCCGTTGGGGCCGATCAGCGCCAACCACTCGCCCCTTCGCACCTCGAGGTCGACGCCGTCGACGACGGCGCGGCCGCCGAGCTCGACCGTGAGTCCTTGCAGCTCGATCATCCCTCGCCACCGTGGCTCGTCCGCAGGACGAGTGCGAAGAACGGGGCCCCGAAGAACGCGGTCACGATCCCGAGCGGGATCTCGGCGGGCGCGAGCGCGGTGCGGGCGATCACGTCCGCGAGGACCAGGAACCCAGCTCCCACGATCAGCGAAAGCGGCAGCAGCGCGCGATAGCCGGTCTTCGAGAGCAACCGGATCGCATGCGGGACGATGATCCCCACGAACCCGATGAGCCCGCAGACGGCAACGGCCGCTGCGGTTCCCACCGTCGCCGCGACGACGAGGACGAGCCGTACGCGGCGGACGTCGACACCGAGACTTGCCGCCTCGTCGTCGCCCAGGCTGAGCACGTCGACGACCCGACGGTGCGCGAGGATCAGGACGGACGCGACGAGGACGTAGGGAAGGATTAGGACGACGTCGCTCCAGCCCGAGCTCGGGATGCTCCCGAGGATCCACGTGTAGACCTGCTGCAGCGTGTCGGCGTTCTGCTGCTGCACGAACGTCTGCAGCGCGGTGAAGAAGGCAGCGACGGTGACGCCCGCGAGCACGAGCGTCGCCGCGTCCCGCCCGCGGCCGGTCGACTTCCCGACCGAGTACGTGAGCACGACGGCCAGGCTCCCGCCGAGGAAGGCGGCGAGCGGGAGGGCCTGCTGGCCGCGCAGTCCCTCCGGTAGATAGGCGATGGCGAGCGTGGCGCCGAGGCCGGCTCCGGCAGCGACGCCGAGCAGGTACGGGTCCGCGAGCGGGTTGCGGAAGACGCCCTGGTAGGTGGCGCCGGAGAGCGCGAGCATCCCGCCGACGAGCGCGGCGAGGACGACCCGCGGCATCCGGATGTCCCAGAGGATCGACTCGTCCACCGGCGAGAGCGTGGAGCTCACTCCCGGGATGTGGAGCCGCGCGCCGACGGAAGCGACGACCCGCCCCAGCCCGAGGTCGATCGGCCCCACGAGCACGCCCACCAGGAGCGCGCCGACGAGGAACGCCACCGCCGCCC
>Ga0066903_100004835_pt1 | contig 11513 bp, 7 predicted proteins | sample PanSoiMetaGPlot1_FD_67491 | JGI IMG/M metagenome (GOLD analysis project Ga0066903, IMG submission 67491) | Tropical forest soil microbial communities from Panama analyzed to predict greenhouse gas emissions - Panama Soil - Plot 1 (version 2) | ecosystem: Environmental > Terrestrial > Soil >...
GATCTCGCGGCCGACCACGAATTTCTGCAGGTTGCCGCCGGAGAGGCTGACGGCCTCCGGATCGCGCTTGGCCTTGCGCACATCGAAGCTGGTGGTGGTGCGGTCGACCACGTCGAGCGTCCTCGCCCGGTCGATGAAGCCGCGCCGCACCATGCCGCTCGCGGCATGGCCGGTCAGCAGCGCGTTCTCGGAGAGCCGCATGCGCGGCGCGGTGCCGTGGCCGAGCCGCTCCTCCGGAACGAAGGCGGCGCCGAGCCGCCGCCGTGCAGTGATCGACAGCTCTCCGGCCGGGCGGCCATCGATGACAACTGCGCCGGAATCACCGATCAACCGCTCGCCGGAGAGCGCGGCGAACAGCTCGTCCTGGCCGTTGCCGGCGACGCCGGCAATACCGAGGATCTCGCCACCCTTGACCTCGAGCGCGATCTGATCGAGCCGCACCCCGTGTGGATCGTCCGGCAACAGCGAAAGCGAGCGGACCACCAGCCGCGGCTGCGAGGCGGCACGACCGCTGACAGCCTTCACCTCGCCGATCTCGGTGCCCACCATCATGCGGGCGAGCGAGGCGGCGGTCTCGCGGCGGGGATCGCAGGTCGCGACCTTCTTCCCCAGGCGCAGGATGGTCGCGGTATCGCACAGCCGCTTCACCTCCTCGAGCTTGTGGCTGATGTAGAGGATGGCGCGCTGCTCGCCCTTGAGCCGCTCGAGCACGGTGAAGAGCTGGTCCGCCTCCTGCGGGGTGAGCACGGCGGTCGGCTCGTCGAGGATCAGCAGCTTCGGGTTCTGCATCAGCGCGCGCACGATCTCGATGCGCTGGCGCTCGCCGACCGAGAGCCGCCATACCTCGCGCTTGGGATCGAGCGGCAGGCCGTAGACGCGGGATACCTCGGCCAACTGGGACGAGATGGCGGCAAACGACTCTTTCGGCGCCAGGCCCAGCGCCACGTTTTCCGCAACCGTGAGATTCTCGAACAGCGAGAAGTGCTGGAACACCATGCCGATGCCGAGCGCGCGCGCCTCGGCCGGCCCGGCGGGCGCAATCTTCTCGCCGTTCCAGCGCAATTCGCCGGCGCTCGGCTGGATCAGGCCGTAGATGATCTTGACCAGGGTCGACTTGCCCGCCCCGTTCTCGCCCAGCAGCGCATGGATCTCCGCACCCTTGAGGTCGAGGTCGATCGCATCGTTGGCGAGAAAGCTGCCGTAGCGCTTGGTGATGCCGATTGCCCGCAGCAGCGGCTCGCTCGCCGGCGGTGCCTTCAAGGGGGACGGATCAAGCATGCTGCGTGCTGCACAAGGTGGCAAAGTGCCCGCTTCCGTCGCGTGTTGCAGGCCGTCTCGAGGCTGAGGGGCGCTGCCGCTTCGACCCAGGCTGATCCAAACGGATGATCGGACAATCGGAGCTTGAACAGAAGCATAGAAAAGCGGCAGCTGCGGCGCAATGCCAAGGCAATTCCTTAGGCGGATCGCTCAATTTCGAAGCGGAGATGAGCCCGCAAGGCCGGCTCCGCGGCGACGCTGTTCGCAATCAGCCCAAAGTCGGATGGCGTCTCCAGAGCGAGATGACTTTTCTTCGAATCGTCATCTCGCTCTAGCTTATTGGCGGAGCATGATCTTTTTCCGAAAACCGGTATCCACTTTTCGGGATCATGCTCTAAGCCGGTGAAGTCTCGCGCTGTTTCGCCGCACCGCCGCCGGCGTTGGAGGGCCGGGCCTTCGGCGCGGGTGGTTGGCACGTCGCTTGCGTTTTCCTGGATCAGCCCCTGATCGATGGGAGCGTTGCCATGACAGCCTCCACCTTCGCGATGAAGCGTCCGGTCCTGTGGACTCCCGGCGACTGGAACGCATTTTTCGGGTTCGGCACCAACATCCTGGTCAACATGCTGGTGCTCACGGGCCTGTTGCGGTTCGTGCTGAAAATGCCGGACTCGCTGGTGTTCGGCCGCATCCTGCCCGCGCTCGGGCTGATGATGTGCCTCTCCACCATGTACTACGCCTTCCTCGCCTACCGGCTGGCGCTGCGGACCGGCCGCAGCGACGTCTGCGCGCTGCCGTCGGGGGTGAGCGTACCGCACATGTTCATCGTCACCTTCGTGATCATGCTGCCGATCACGCTCAAGACCAACGACCCGATCAAGGGCTGGGAGGCGGGCCTGGTCTGGGTGTTCTTCCAGAGCTTCATCCTGATGATCGGCGGCTTCATCGCACCCTATATCCGCAGGATCACGCCGCGCGCGGCGCTGCTCGGCACGCTGGCCGGGGTCTCCGTCACCTTCATCGCGATGCGGCCGGCGCTCGAGATGTACATGACGCCGGTGATCGGCCTCACCTGCTTTGCCATCATCATGGTGAGCTGGTTCGGCGGTTTCAAATACCCCAAGGGCATTCCGGCCGGGCTGGTGGCTATTGCCGTCGGCACGATCTTGGCCTGGGGCTCGAACCTGTTCGGTCTCGGCTTCGGTCGATTGAGTCTGGAAGGGCTGCAGAGCGCGTTCACCAATTTCGGCTTCTCGGTGCCGATCCCGGCCTTCGGCCACGTGTTCTCGGGCTTTGAGTTCCTCGGCATCATCCTGGTCACCGCGATCCCGTTCGGCATCTACGACCTGGTCGAGGCCATGGACAACGTCGAGAGCGCGGAGGCGGCGGGCGACGAGTATCCGACCACCCGCGTGCTCTCCGCCGACGGCGTGGTCAGCCTGATTGGCTGCCTGATGGGCAATCCGTTCATCAACGCGGTCTATATCGGCCATCCCGGCTGGAAGGCGATGGGCGGGCGCATCGGCTATTCCGCCGCGACCGGCGTCATGGTGATCGTGCTGTCGTGGTTCGGCATCATCTCGGTGCTGCTGGCGCTGGTGCCGGTGGTCGCGATCTCGCCGATCCTGCTCTATATCGGCATGCTGATCGGCGCGCAGGCGTTCCAGACGACGCCGGCGAAGCATGCGCCGGCGGTCGTGCTCGCGCTCACGCCGCACTTGGCGGCCTGGTGCAAGACGCTATTGGACGGCGCGCTCGGCGCCGCCGGCACCAGTGCCGCGGCGGTCGGCTTCGACAAGCTCGGCCAGGTGGGCGTGCTCTACCACGGGCTCGAGGTGCTGGGCGGCGGCTCGATCCTGACCGGCCTGGTGCTCGGCGCGGTCGGCGTGTTCGTGATCGAGAAGAAGTTCGTCGAGGCATCGGCCTTCGCGCTGTCCGGTGCGGTGCTCACCTTCTTCGGCTTCATGCACGGGGAGTCGGTGGGCTTGGCGGTCACGCCCACGGTCGCGATCGCCTATGCGATCGTCGCGGTATTCCTGTTCGGCTTGAGCCGCGCGCCGGCGACCTTGTCGGTGCCGGAGCCGCTGCCGGAGAAAGCGATGGCGCCTGCAGAGTGACCGGCTGCGTGTCCCGGGCGCAGCGCAGCGTGTCTTCACGCTGCGCTGCAGACCCGGGACCTTAAGAAGCTCGGTGTTTCGGGCGGTCCCGGATCAGCGGCGCACCACGAGAGCATTTAGTTCACAGCGGACACCGAACGACCTTCGGGCGCTCGTGCTGCACCGCATCCGGGACACGCACGGAATCAACCCAGCTCCAGCGCCCGGCGCAGGCTGGCGATCATGGAGACCCGCAACAGATAATCGTACGTTCGTTTCGGGTCGGAGGCGATCTCCTCCAGGCTCCGCCTGAACTCGACGCCGTCAGATTCCAGATTGCGCTTGTTCTGAATGGTCTGCGTCTGAATGTATTCGAGTGTCACCTGCCGGCGCTGCTTGTCGTAGCGTTCGAGTTCAGCGCCGGCTTTCTTTCCATGCCACACCTCGGCCATTCGCGACGTCAGGTTGATGGCGTCGTGGATGCCGCCGTTCATGCCCATGCCGCCGAGCGGGTTGTTGATATGCGCGGCGTCGCCCACCAGGAAGGCGCGGCGGAGCTGAAACGTCTTCGCCACCCGCTGGTGTACCTTGTAGAGCGTGACATGCGCAATCTCATAGCTCGACAGGCCCGGCACGACCGTCGCCATGAGCGATTGCGCGAAGTTCGGGTCCAGCGCCAGCTCATCGCTCTCGTCGGCCGCGATCGGAAACATCGCGCGGCACAGCCCCGGAATCCGCAAGAGGAAGTACCAGCGCTTCGGATCGGTCACGTAGCTCACGGCCACCAGGTCGGGAATGACGGTGCGGAAGTCGAACGGCGTGCTCACGACCAGAAAACGCTCGGGCCAGGTGAAGCCCTCGAACTCGATCCCCAGGGATCGCCGCACGTCGCTACGGGCGCCGTCGGCGCCGATCAGCCAGCGCCCGGACCTTGTCTCGCGCTCGCCGCTGCGCTCGATCGTGACCTCCACGCCAGATGCATCTTGCGTGACGCCCCGGACCTCGCTGTCGAACTGCAGCTCGAAGCCGGGTTGGCCACGCAGCTGGTCATGAAAGATGCGGGTCAGCTTGGATTGCTCGCACTGCAGCCGATACGGATGTCGCGTGACATCGGCGATCGTGCCGAAGTCAAACTGCGCCAGCAGGCCGTGCTGCTTGTTGCGGTACTGGAACGACGGCGCGACCAGCCCCTGGGCGATCAGCGGCTTGGCGGCCCCGAGCTCGTCGAGCATGTCGAGGGTCGGCGGATGGAAGGTCGAGGCGCGCGATTCCTCGCTCAGGTCGGAGCCGGCCTCGAGCACGGTGACGGGCACGCCATGGCGCACCAGGTTGGCCGCCGCGGTCAGCCCGACCGGACCCGCGCCGGCGATCAGCACACATTCTTCGGTTGCCATGGAGCATTTTTCCGGAAAAGTGGAGGCCGGTTTTCCGCAGAAAATGCGACCACCAAAAGCGAGCTTATTGAATCTGCGGAATGCCCGCCTTGGTGATGATATCGCGCCATTTGGCGGTCTCATCGGCAATGAATTTGCCGACCTGCTCGGGCGTGAAGATGACGGGCTCGGCGCCCTGCTCGGCGTAGCGCTCGCGCACGGCCGGATCGGCGAGCGCGGCGTTGAGCTCCTGGTTGAGCTTGGCGATGATCGGCTTCGGGGTGCCATGTGGCGCCAGCATCAGGAACCAACCGGACGCCACGTAATCCTTGAGCCCAGCCTCGGCGGTGGTCGGCACGTCGGGCAGTGCCGCGATGCGCTTGTCGCTCGCAACCGCCAGCGCCTTGGCGCCCCCGCTGTTGAGGGTCGCCAGCACGTTGGGCAGCCATTGGAAGCCGAGCGGCACCGTGCCGGCGATCAGATCGGGCGCGTATTGCGCGATGTTGCGATAGGGCACGTGCGTTGTCTTCACGCCGACGATCTGATCGAAATAGGCGCCCGCCAAGTGCTGCGAGCTGCCGATGCCGACCGAGCCGTAGTTGAGCTCGCTCGGCCGCTCCTTGGCGTAGGCGATCAGCTCGGCGAGCGATTTCACCGGCAGCTTGGTGCTGGCCACGACGATGATCGGAAAGACGGCGATCATCGCGACCGGCTCGAAGTCCCTGAGCGGCTCGTAGCCGAGCTCGCGATAGAGCGTGACATTGGCGGCGATCGGTCCCGAGCCGCTGCCGAGGATGGTGTAGCCGTCGGGCGTCGCCTTGGCTGCCGCCGCTGTTCCGGTGTTGCCGCCGGCGCCCGGCCGGTTGTCGATGATGAAGGGCTGCCCGATCGACTTTGCAGCGCGCTCGACCAGGATGCGGGTGAGCACGTCGCTGGCGCTGCCGCCGGCAAACGGAACGATCACCTGGATCGGACGGGATGGGTAGGTCTGCGCGTTGGCCGCGGAGACTGCGAGCACCGTTGCGACGAGGGCGATCACGCCCGACGCAATCCGGCTTGGTCGCTTCGTCGTCATGGTCGATCCCTCATGTCCCCTTGAATTTGGGCGGCCGCTTGGCGTGAAACGCCTCCACGCCCTCGCGGAAATCGTCGGACTGGCGCAGCCGGCTGTAGCAGTGGCCCTCGAGCTCGATCGCAGTCGACAAGCTTGCGTCCTCGGTGTCGTTGAGCAGCTTCTTGGCGGTGCGCTGGGCGAGCGGGGAGAATGTGCGCAGCTCTTCGACCAAGGCGTCGGTCGTCGCCTCGAGCTTGTCGTCCGGGACGCATTCCGTGGCGATGCCCCAATCGTAGGCCTGCTTGGCGGCGATGCGCCGGGAGCGCATCACGATGTCCTTGGTGCGGGCGATGCCGATGATCTTCTGCAGCCGCGCCGAGCCGCCGGAGCCGGGGATCTGGCCGAGCCTCTGCTCGGGCAGGGCGTAGAAGCAGGTCTCCGAGACGATGCGAAAGTCGCAGGCGAGCGACAGCTCGAAGCCGACGCCGAAGCAGTAGCCGCGGTTGGCAACGATGACGGGTTTGGCGCAGCGCGCCGGCGCCGCGATATTCCAGGCGAGACGCGAGACATGCTCGGGCGTCGCTTCGAGAAAGCCCTTGATGTTGCCGCCGCTGGAAAAATGCTCGCCGACCGCGCGCAGCACGATGACGCGCACGCGCTGATCCTCGTCGAGCGCCTCGAACGTGAGCCGCAGCTGGTCGCGTTGTGGCATCGACACGATGTTGAACGGCGGGCGGTCGAGGATCACATCGGCGCGCTCGCGCGCCGGATCGATCTCCACGCGAAAGCCGTCGAGGGCGGCGAGCCGCGGGTCGGCGAAAGGCGAGCTCATAGCTGACTTTTCCTACTGCTCTTTGGTTTGACGCGTTTTCTACGGCGAACCGGCTTCCACTTCGCCGGAAAACGCTATGGTTCCGGCTCGTATTCACCAGCCACGAGCTTGCGGCGCAAGAGCTTTCCCACCGGCGACTTCGGGATCGCCGTCACGAACACATAGCGGCGCGGCCGCTTGAAGTTGGCGAGCCCCGAGCTGCGGCAGAACTGGTCGAGGTCCTCGGGCGCGACTGCCTCGCGCCGCTTGATGAAGGCCGAGACGACCTTGCCCCAGCGCTCGTCGGCAAGCCCGACCACCGCCACCTCCGACACCGCGGGATGCAGCGACAGGCAGCTCTCGATCTCGACCGGCGAGATGTTCTCGCCGCCGGTGATGATCATGTCGTCGACCCGCCCGGTGACGAACAGGTCGCCATCGGCGTCGACATATCCGGTATCGCCGGTGAAGTACCAGCCCTGGCGCAGCGCCCTGGCGTCGGCATCGGGCCGGCGCCAGTAGCCCTCGAAGGATTCGTCTCCCGCCAGCAGCGCGATGATCTCGCCTTCCTCGCCGGGCGCGGCGACCTCGTCGGGCGAGGCGGCGCCAAGCTTGACCACGCGCACCATCTGGTTGATGCCGGCGCGGCCGGCGGAGCCGGGCTTGGCGGGAGCATTCTGGTCGATGGTGAAGGTGTAGATCTCCGATGAGCCGTAGTGATTGACGAACAGCTCCGGCTTGAACGCAGCCTCGAGCTCGCGCAGCAGGCCGTCGGTCATCGGCGCGCCGGCAAAGCCGAGCTTGCGCACGGAGCTGACGTCGCTTGCTTTGAAGGCCGCGTGGTGCACCAGGTCGTGGTAGAGCGTCGGTACCAGATAAAGGTTGGTGATCCGCTCGGCCGCGATGACGTCGAGCGCGCGCGCGACGTCGAAGCGCGGCAGACAGACGAAGGTGCCGCCGATCAAGGACATCGCCAGCAGCGAGCGCACGCCCATGGTGTGATAGAGCGGCATGACCCCGAGCGTGCGCTCGCCGTGGCGATAGAGGTTCTGCGCCACATGGGCGAGCGCGGCGGCGCGCTCGGCGCGCTGGCGTCGCGGCACACCCTTCGGGCGGGCGGTGGTGCCTGAGGTATAGAGCATGACCGACCAGGCCTCGGCATTGGCGCGCGGGGCGGCAGTTGGAGCATCCCCGCGGACGAGGGAATCGAACGCGATCGTTTGTCCGGGCGCTATTCCCACCGTGATGCGTGGCCGCGTCCGTGCCTGCTGGGAGGAATTCACAGCCTCGGCGGAAACGCCCTCGTACACGATCGCCTTCGCATCGGCGTCTTCCAGGCAGTAATCGAGCTCGTCGGCGGTCGAGCGCCAATTGAGCGGCGTGATGATGATGCCAGCGAATTGGCAGGCCCAGTGGATGGTCGCCGCCTCCCAGCGGTTCTGCAGCAGCGTGACGAGGTGGTCGCCAGGCTTGAGCCGGAGCTCGTCGAAGCCCGCGACCAGCCCTGAAATTTTCTCGAGCCACGCGTCGTAGGTCAGGCGCAGGTCACCGTCGACGATCGCGAGCGCATTGCCATCGCGCGCGACGCTCGCCAGGAAGCTGGTGCCGAGATCAAGCATGGCCACGCCTCGGGGCCGGCCCGGTTGGCCGAGTGCTGGAGCGGTGATACACCATGATCAAGTCGCTGACATCGAGGCGAGTATGACCGACATCCGCGGAGCGGTTCAACCTGACAAAGCGCACGAGGTTGAGCGGCGTGGCGACAACACGCCGCAGCCGGTCCATTCGCTGCGCGACTGGCTCGATCATCTCGCGCAGCGCGATCGCCTGACGGTGGTCAAGCCCGGCATCGGATTGCGTTTCGAGCTGGCGGCGGTCGCCAAGCGGCTCGACGGCATGCGCGCCACCTTCTTCCCGCGCCCGGACGGGCACGCGATGCCCGTGGTCTCCGGGCTCGTCTCCGACCGCAGCTGGATGGCCGAGGCCATGGGCGTGGAGGCCGCAGACGTGCTGGAGCGCTTCCAGGACTCGACGCTCAATCCGATCCCATGGCGGGAGGTGACCTCGGCGCCGGCGCAAGAGGTGGTCCACCGTGACGTCGATCTCGCGCGGTTGTTGCCGATCCCCGTGCACAACGAGCACGACGGCGCACCCTACATCGCCGCGGGCCTGATGATCACCCGCAACCCGCGCACGGGAAAGCAGAACGTCTCGATCCATCGCTGTCAGCTGAACGGACCTAATCGTCTAGGTGTGTTGCTGCTACCGCGCCATACCCACATGTTTTTCGAGATGGCGGAGCAGAGCGGGCGTCCGCTCGAGGCCGCGCTCGTGGTCGGTGTCGATCCGCTGACGCTCCTCGCCTCGCAGGCGATCGTGGCGATGGACATCGACGAGCTCGAGATCGCCGGCGCGCTGCACCGCCGGCCGCTGTCAGTGGTGAAGTGCCTGACCAGCGATCTGCGCGTGCCGGCCGACGCCGAGATCGTGATCGAGGGCCGCTTCCTGCCGCGGGTGCGCGAGCTCGAGGGGCCATTCGGCGAATTCCCGCAATATTACGGCGAACGCGCCGAGCGCCACGTCATGGAGGTCGATGTGGTGACCCACCGCAAGGATGCGATCTTCCAGACCATCGTCGGCGGCGGGCTCGAGCACTTGTTGCTCGGGGCAATCCCGCGCGAGGCCAGCATGCTGGCGCACCTGCGGCGCTCGTTCCCCAACGTGCGCGACGTGCATCTCGCGCCCGGCGGCGTGTGCCGCTATCACCTCTATGTGCAGATCCGCAAGCGCCAGGAGGGCGAGGCGAAGAACATCATGCTGGGCGCCTTCGCCGGCCACTACGACATCAAGCACGTGATCGTGGTCGACGAGGACGTCGACATCCACAATCCGACCGAGGTGGAATGGGCGGTGGCGACCCGCTTCCAGGCCGACCGCGACCTCGTGATCATCCCGGAGAGCCAGGGCTCGAAGCTCGACCCGTCGACCCGCAACGGCGTCGGCGCCAAGATGGGGCTCGACGCCACCAAGCCGCTGTCCGCGAGCGAGATGACGTTCAAGCGCATCCGCGTGCCGGGCGAGGAGGATGTCGACGTCAAGGCGCTGCTCGAGAGCTCCGGCGGCGCCAATTGGCGCGATGCGGTGAAGGGTTAAACCGCCAGGAACCGTCCCGCGTCGCAGACGATCCTGCTGCCGGTGCTCACCTTGAGGTGGGTGACGCAGGCCATGATGGTGCGGGCGATGTCCTCGGGCTCGACCACGCGCTTGAGCGGCGTGCTTTCGGCGATCTTCTCCAATTGCGGGCGGCCGCGCCCGGCGACGAAATCGGTGGCGACCGCGGCGGGCGAGACGCACAGCACCCGGATCGTCGGGCCAAGCACCCGCGCCAATGACAGCGTCATGGTGTCGAGCGCGGCCTTGGCGGCGCAGTAGCCGATATTGCTGCCGGAGCCGGTGAAGGCCGAGATCGACGAGACGTTGACGATCACGCCGTCGCCGCTCGCGCGCAGCAGCGGGGTGAGCGCGCGAATCACAGAGAACGGCCCGCGCACGTTGGCGATCAGGATCGAATCGAGCAGCGCATCGTCGAGCGCGTCGAGCTGGGCATGCGGGATCGGGCGGGTGAAGCCCGCGGAATTGACGAGGATATCGACCCGGCCATAAGCCTTGCCGATCTCGTCGGCGGCGCGGCGGACCGATGCGGAATCTTCGAGCGTCAGCTGTTGGACGCGATGTTTGGCTTTGGGCAGTTGCGCGAGCAGCGCCTGCGCGCGCTCGGCGCCTTTGTGGTAGCCGATCACGACGCTCGCGCCTTCGTCCGCCAGCATCCGCACCGTCGCCGCGCCGATCCCGTTGCTGCCGCCGGTGACGACGGCGATTTTGTTTTTCAGGAGCACTACCAATCCTTCCGCTTGGGATCGAAATTCTTCTTCAGCCCCTTCCAGCAATCGGGGTAGCCCTGGTCGAGCAATTGCAGGTTCGACGCGAACGCCGTCGGGCTCAGCGGATAGCGCGTCTCGAACATGAAGGCCATGGTGCCTGAGAGCTTCTGCGGCTCGAGCTTCGCCTTCGAGCCCTTCTCGAACGCCTCGGTGTCGGGGCCATGGGCGATCAGCGCGTTGTGCAGGCTCATGCCGCCGGGCACGAAGCCGCCGGGCTTGGCGTCGTACACGCCGTAAATCAGCCCCATGAACTCGCTCATCACGTTCATGTGGTACCAGGGCGGGCGGAACGAATCCTCCATGACCAGCCAGCGCTCGGGGAAGATGACGAAGTCGACATTGGCGGTGCCCGGCCGGTCCGAGGCGGATGTAAGAACGGTGTAGATCGACGGATCGGGGTGATCGAACAGCACCGAGCCGACCGGCGAGAACCGGCGCAGGTCATATTTGCACGGCGCGTAGTTGCCGTGCCATGCCACCACGTCGAGCGGCGACTGGGCGACGTCGGTCTTGTAGAGCTTGCCGCCCGACTTCACATAGAGCTCGCAGGCGCGCTCCAAGTCCTCATAGGCGGCGCACGGATAGAGAAAGTCGCGCGCATTGGCGAGGCAGTTGGCGCCGATCGGCCCGCGCTCCGGCAGATCGAAATAGGTGCCGTAGTTCTCGCAGATATAGCCGCGTGCGGGACCGTCGAGCAGGTCGACGGCGAATTTGAGCCCGCGCGGGACGACGCAGATATCGCCCGGCGTGATCTCGATCACGCCGCATTCGGTGCGCAGCCGCAGGCCGTTGAGCTGCGGCACGATCAGCAGCTCGCCATCGGCATTGTAGAAATACCTGTGCTCCATCGAGCGGGTCGCGAGATAGACGTGGCTCGCCATGCCGAGCTGCAGCGAAGCGTCGCCGCAGGTGGCGATGGTCCGCAACCCGTCGAGGAAATCGAGCGGCTGGTCGGGGATGGGGATCGGGTTCCAGCGCAGCTGA
>Ga0066903_100004836_pt1 | contig 11512 bp, 10 predicted proteins | sample PanSoiMetaGPlot1_FD_67491 | JGI IMG/M metagenome (GOLD analysis project Ga0066903, IMG submission 67491) | Tropical forest soil microbial communities from Panama analyzed to predict greenhouse gas emissions - Panama Soil - Plot 1 (version 2) | ecosystem: Environmental > Terrestrial > Soil >...
AATGGAATGCGTTGCGGGGCGTGGTATTCACGGTGATCGATATTTCGATTTCAAGGACGATTACAAAGGTCAGATCACTTTCTTTTCGTTAGAAGTTTTCGATGAACTTTGCAGCGCAATTCAAATTCAGCCCTGCTCGCCTTCTGCGGCGCGACGCAACGTGATTACACGCGGCGTTGATCTGAACGATTTGATTGGACAGGAATTCGAGGTGCAGGGCGTCCGGTTTTTCGGAACGGAGGAATGCCGGCCATGCTACTGGATGGACGGCGCCTTTGCGCCGGGTGCTCAGGATTTCTTGAAAGGTCGTGGCGGTCTGCGAGCAAGAATCTTAACGGACGGTGTGTTGCGGACAGCTGGAATGGTAGGGTCGGCGCGCTGCGTCGACCGGACGCCGCAGCGCGGCGCCCCTACCATTTCCGCATGAACATTAGTGCGGTGTTGCTTGCGGGCGGTGAATCACGCCGCATGGGCACAGACAAAGCGACATTTCTTTTTCGCGGAAAACCGCTCTGGCAAGTTCAACTCGAAACATTGCGTAGATTGCGACCGGCAGAAATTTTCGTATCGGCAAGAACAGATCCATCGTGGCGACCTAACGACGTGCGGTTCATCGCGGACGTTCCGCCATCATGCGGACCGCTCGGCGGGGTTGCCGCTTCGCTGGGGAAGATTCACACGGCCCATCTTCTTGCGCTCGCGATCGACATGCCTTTCATGACCGAAAATTATCTTCGCTCGATGTGTGACGCGATCGGACCCGGCCGCGGCATTGTCGCAAAGATCGGCAATCATGCCGAGCCGTTGGCGGGCGTATATCCACGCGAAGCAGAGATCGATTTTCGCAGGGCGCTCGAAGGAACGGATTTTTCATTGCAAAATGTTGTTCGTCAGTTGGTCACGTCTGGAAAACTTTTAGAGATATCTGTGACGGAACAGGAGAAACGACTTTTCCGAAACGTGAATAACCTGTCCGACGTGGACGCTACGATAGCTCGCGGTTGAGTTCGCTCGTTAACGCAAAATTTGGTGCAAAATGCAAAGTGCACTTGAAAACAAATTACATCTGTTCGATATGTTCGGCGCGATTTAGCCTCTAATGAAATCGTCGATATTCCCCAGCGCTGCTTTGCTATTTCTGATTCCGGCGGGCGCGTTCTCAGCAACCAACGTAGTGAATCTTTCCCACTACGACCTGATGCGTCCCGACTTCGTCACAATGAAACGCCAAGGCATCGTAGGTGTAATTCACGAAGCGACCTATCCACCCTTCGTTCGCGACGCAAGATACTTGGACCGGCAAATGGGGGCGTTACAAGCGGGATTGCTCTGGGGAGCATATCACTACGCTAACGGAAGTGATCCAATTCGGCAGGCTGATCATTTCCTAAGTGTTGTCTCCAGTTGCTGGGCACAAGCTAACCCTGCAATTCGGCCCAGCACGGGTGTCTTGCTGGTACTCGATTTCGAAAAGAATGGTCACTATTCCGGGGGATCGATGCGGGCCGATCAGGCAGTCGCGTTTGTCGAACGCATTCGCCAACGCACCGGTGTATATCCTGGTATCTATTCGGGCGAATATCATCTTGCACAGGTTTTGAATAGCGCACGAGTAACTCCCGCACAGAGAGAAACGCTCAGGAAGTGCTGGCTCTGGGTTGCAAACTATTCCAAGGAACCTCGTGCGACGGCACCATGGAGTTACTGGGCGCTTTGGCAATATTGCGGTGATGGTAAGTGTCGTCTTCCGCGCTCCACGCACCCGATAAGCATTGCCAATATTAGAAGAGCAGAACTCAACATTTTTCGAGGCAGCCGAAACGATTTGGTGGATTTCTGGCAACGACGCGCCTGGGATCCCGCTGGAGGAGCGCCTCGAAAGGAATCAGAACAAACAATTGCCGAGCGGTAAATACGCGAGTGTAGCCGTGACAGGAAAACGGCCGCTCCTCATTTCTTGATCCCACGCTGAGTGGTCAGATAAACCGCGAAGCTGCCTAGCCAGTGGCCGCCTTCGTAATGTGCGCCGGTGACCGCGGCGAGCCCGGCGCGCCGATGTGCTTCTGCCGCGCTGGTTAGTGCTGGACGGCGTGGATCATCAGCAGGAAGAGAGGAGAGGATGCCTTCCAGCATCCACGCTCGACTCAAATTTAATCCATCGAGGTGCGCCAGTTTTGGATCGCTCGGATCAGGTGAAATCACGACCGGCAACCAATCCGCAGTCGCCGTTTTTGGAATTTGAGGCAGGAATTGGCTGAGCCATTTCGTGAATTCATCTTGCGTCAAGACGCGACGCATCACGTCGGCTTCGGCCAGGCAGGGCGAAAGAAAATCTTCACCCGAGGGTTCGTATGCGAGCGGACAATTCTTATCCGCCAGATAAAATTTTCGCGCTGAATCAGCGGCCAGTTTAGCGAGGCGTTCGTCATTTTTGCCGCGGGCATAATCGAGAACCAGGCCAAGCGCGAACGCGGTCTGATTGTGCTCGCCGATTCGTATTGGATGCGAGAGTTTCGGTAGCCACGTGGTCAATCGCTCGATCGCCGCGTCCTCAAGCGGCTTCAGGTTTACAAACATTTCTCGCGCTTGCGGATCATCCCATTCGCGCAGCTCCGCACAGAGTTGCAACAGCCACGCCAATCCGTATGGCCGTTCGAAACTCGCGCGGCCTTCACCCCGTAGATATGCCGCTTCAGCCTTCAGATTTTCAGCGGTAAGACTTTCCTTCAAAGCGTCGCGCGCGGCTTTTGCGAATGACGCGTCCGGAAACGTGCGCAATAACCGCACCAGCAGCCAATGTCCGTGCACTGACGAATGCCAATCGTAACACCCCAAAAACGCAGGCGTAAGTTTCCGTGGCGGCGCAACATCGGCGTCGCTGTTCAGGACGTGACTGATCTTGTTCGGATATTCTTTATGCACGCACGCGAGCGCCAACTTTGCGAAGCGTTCAGCAGCATGGGCATCAAATGCGCCGCCAGACAGCTTCGCCTCGGGGCTTGTCTGTTGAGCAGCGCCATCAGACACAACGAAGAGCAGGGGCGCCGTCACAAGTGCGCAAACCAACTTTTGCAAAAGTGAAAGGCGAAATTTAAAGACCACAGCGACCACAATCACGCTACCGTTTGGCTTCGTAAAGATCGTGGAGCGAATTTTCGGACCCATCGCGCGCCCGTTGTATTCGCCTAGGGCAACCGCTAAACTGGCGCGCATTAGCCAGGTCTCACGAAATGGATTCGCTCGATTACTACAAAATCGAAGAACTTCTGACAGATGAAGAGCGCGCTATCCGCGACCGGGCGGCGGAGTTTGTCCAAAAGGAAGTGTTGTCGGAGGTCGTTCCGTGCCATCGCGCTGCCAAATTTCCGGACCATCTGATTCCGCGCATGGGGGCGCTGCGCCTTTACGCGCCATACCTCAAAGAGCACGGATGCGCAGGCGTAAGCTATACGGCGTATGGGCTGATCATGCAGGAACTGGAACGCGCTGACTCCGGTGTCCGCTCGCTGGCGTCGGTGCAGGGCGCGCTCGCAATTCAGGCGATCCATTCATTCGGCTCGCCTGAGCAACACGCGCGATGGTTGCCCGGATTGGTCTCGGGTGATCGCGTAGCTTGCTTCGCGCTAACGGAACATGGACACGGCTCCGATCCGGGTGGGATGGAAACCCGAGCTAAACGCGATGGTGATCATTACATTTTGAACGGCAGCAAATGTTGGATCGGCAATGCGTCTATCGCAGATATCAAAGTTGTTTGGGCGAAGGATGATGACGGTCATGTCGGGGGATTCGTCGTTGAGAAGGACGCGCCGGGATTTCGTGCGCGCGACATCGAGGGGAAGTTCAGTCTGCGCATGTCACGAACGTCGGAGTGTTGGTTTGAGAATTGCCGGATACCTGGAAAGAACCGCCTGCCGAACGCTCGGGGACTCATTGCGCCGTTATCATGTCTATCGTATGCGCGCGTGGGCATTGCGTGGGGCGTCATTGGCGCAGCGATTGATTGCTACGAAACAGCGCTGGCATACGCCAAAGCGCGCGAACAATTCGGCCGACCAATTGCCAGTTTCCAATTGGTGCAACAAAAACTTGTCTGGATGGCGCAGGAAATAACCAAGGCGCAGTTACTGGCGCTCCGTCTTACTCGCCTGATGGAGGCAGGAAAATCTCGTCCCGCGCAGATCTCGATGGCCAAACGAAACAATGTCTGGACGGCGCTGCAATGTGCGCGCAAAGCGCGGGACATCCTTGGCGCTGCAGGCATCACCGATCACTATTCCCCGATTCGGCACCTTATGAATCTCGAAAGCGTGTTCACGTACGAAGGCACGCACGATGTTCACGCCTTGATCATCGGGCGCGATATAACGGGCTTGAATGCCTTCGGCGGCTGATCTGATTTCGATCGTGAGTTCAGGCTATGACGCGAGGTCCTTCGCTTGGCTCAGGATGACAGAGCAGATAGATTGGTTAAGGTAGAACATGAGCGAGTCAGTTTACATTCTTGGGGGCGGGCGCACGGATTTTAAGCGCAATCTAAAGAAGGAAGGCAAGACCATCCGGCACATCATTATCGAGGCTGGTAAAAAAGCCATCGATGATGCGAAGATCGATCCCGGCGAAATTCAGGCGGGCGCGGTTGGCAATTTCAATTCGGGCCAGTTCACGAAACAATTGCAGCTCGGCGCGTTTATTCCGGAGATCGATCCGAAATTGCGCGGCATTCCGACGATGCACACCGAAGCGGCCTGCGCCTCTGGCGCGCTGTCAGTGTTATTAGGCGCAGAATGGATCATCGGCGGATTTTATGACGTCGTCCTCGTCGTTGGCGCGGAACAGCAGAAAACGATGTCGGCGCTCGATGGTTCGGATGTGCTCGGCGCGGCTGCTGACTATCACAACGAAAAACCGGAGTACGGCGATTTTATGTTCCCGAAGTTATTCGGTCGGATCGCGCAGATGTACATCGAGAAATACGGCGCGACCGAAGAAGCTCTGGCGCTTGTGGCATGGAAAAATTACGCACACGCGAAGCTGAATCCGCTCGCGCAAATGCGCGACGCGGATCTCACTCTCGATTCCGCATCACAGGTTTCCGATAAGAACCCGCACGTGGCGCCACCGCTGAAAGTTTCCGATTGTTCGCAGATCACCGATGGTGCGGCGTCGGTTGTGCTCGTTTCGGGGAGGTACCTGGACAAAATCGGCTGCGACAAGAGCAAGACTGTCCGGCTGTTTGGCTACGGTCACACGACTGATTATTTACCGCTAGACAAGAAAGACGCGCCAACGTTTTCGACGTCGCGCAAAGCTGCGGAAAAAGCTTTCCAAATGGCTAACCTGAAACCGCGCGATCTCCACGGCGCCGACGTTCACGATTGTTTTTCGATCACAGAAATTGTTGCCTGCGAAATTCTCGGACTCGCCGAGCCGGGTAAGGGCGTCGACCTTGTGAAAAGCGGGGCGACAACGCTACCGCAGGTGCGTCCAGAAAAGTCCAAGGCATCGTTCCAAATTCCAGTGAACGCGGGTGGCGGTCTGATTGGTGACGGTCATCCTGTGGGCGCGACCGGTGTTCGCCAGGTATTCGAAGCCTATCAACAGCTGACCGAACAAGCTGGCGCGCGGCAGATCGAAAACGCGAAACGGTTTCTCACATTCAACATGGGCGGCAGCCTAACGACTTCCGTCGCCATGCTCTGGGGGCGGGGTTAATCGCTCAGCGAAATAAGGCGTCTGACACAGAGGCCTTACAACATTCGGGACGATGGCGCGTCGTGTCTACGAAACGCCATTGTTTCTTTATCGTCCGTTTCTGCTCCCACATTTTTGAAATCCAAAAATGTGTGGTTCTGCGTTTTTCTAGATGTGATCTCCCTGCAGATCGAAGAACTGTCGGCTATCATCAGAGAGGACGTGGAAGATTTTTTGGAAACGCATCTACGCAGTCCGGCCGCGCAGCTGCGGCCCAAGTTTGGAGTGGTTGGCAGCGTCTGGCTTGCCTACATCGGGCCCAAGCTGCAACGAGTGACGAGTGGCTTGGGTCCGACACCGCGCGACGCTTTGGAGGATTTCAACCTGCGCTTCATGGAACCACTCATTTCTCGGAATGGTTCCGAACGGGAATAGGCGACGGAGCTGGCGATCCAGATGAAGGTTCCATTCACAGTTGGAGAAGTCGGCCATTTTGGGCTGGCTGTTCGCGATCCAAAAAAGAGCGCGAAGTGGTTCGAGCGCACTTTGGGTTTGGGGAAAGAATTCGAATTCGACAACGGTGTGGCGGTTGGAAACGACCACGTCACGATCGCGTTGTTTAAAGGAAAGCCGTCGCCGGAAACGATTGATCACATGTCATTTCATTTACCGGATATGGCTACGCTGCGGAAGGCGCTCGCTCATTTGAAGGAGCTCGACGTCGATATTGAAGATCCGGGTGACGAAATCGGGCCGGAAGCCCCGGGCTCGAAGCATATGGGCGTGTGGTTCCATGATCCGGATGGCTATCGCTGGGAGCTAAGCGTGCAAGGCGGGAAGTAAGTACGCGACGAGTGACGGCTTCCAGCCTTCACTGATTTTCCCCGACGGTTGGAAACCGTCATTTCCTTGAACAGTCATCGCGCATAGCTCAGCTTGGGCGATCGCTAGTTGGAATGAAAACCTCGACGATCACCGTTGCTCAGAGTAACGCCTTTGTAACGACTTTCGATTTACCGCCGACAAGTACCGGACCTCTAAATGGACTTCGCTTTGCTGTTAAAGACACAATCGATGTGGCTGGTTTCAAGACCGGTTGTGGTAATCCGACGTGGCGTGATTCCCATCCCGCCGCCGTAGTCCACGCTGTTAGCGTAGAGCAACTTTTGCTCGCGGGTGCTCGTTGTGTTGGCAAAACCATTTGCGACGAGTTGGCTTTCAGTCTTCTGGGAGAGAATCACTTTTACGGGACACCTCTCAACGCGCACGCGCCGGATCGTGTGCCGGGCGGGTCGTCAAGTGGATCGGCGTCCGCGGTTGCGTGCGGTCTGGCGGATTTTGCGTTGGGAACGGATACCGGCGGCTCTACCCGCGTTCCGGCGAGTAATTGTGGAATTTGGGGTTACCGCCCATCGCATGACTTTATATCGGTTGCCGGCGTGAATCCGCTAGCGCCATCGTTCGATAGCGTCGGCATCCTTGCGCAGAGCGCTGAGGTGCTGGCAAAGGTGGGACTCGTTTTGTTGTCCGACGCGCCTGTGTCTCCAAATAAACCAACAACCATTCATTTGATCCGAGACGCTTTCGCACTTGCCGACGCTGACGTTCAGGAAGCGTTGTCGGAGCCGCTGCGGCAGCTACGCGAAATCTTTCGCGGGGCCGTTCGGGAATCCTCACTGCCCGAACTTGTTGGCGATGACGCTGGACATAGTTTCGCGACATGGGCCGAAACTTTTTGCGTGATCCAATGGGCGGAGATCGAGAGTTGCCTAGGTGCTTGGATCGCTAACTCCAAGCCGGAGTTTGGCTCCGAGATCGCTGCCAGTTTTGAATTGATGAAACAACTCGACCGCCGACGCGTCGCGGAGGCGATGCAACATCGCGAACAATATTTTCGAAGTTTGAACGAGTTTCTCGGACCGGAAGATCTACTCTGCATCCCGACAACACCCGCGCCCGCGCCTCGAAAGGGCGATCCACCCAGACGCAGTTCGAGTGGGAGTGGCTATTATCCTCGAACATTATCGCTCACGAGCGTTGCAGGGATGGGCCGCTTGCCGCAAGTGTCGCTCCCGATAGCCGCCGACGACGACGGCGTACCAGTGGGGTTGTCGTTACTCGCGAGGTACGGACAGGACTCATTCTTGTTGCATGTGGCAACGAATATTGATCGAGAAAAACGTCGCGGTTAAACGAGTTGTAGACGGCGTTGTTACATCGCCGCTCGCGCATGGTTCATCCACGTGCGTAGCGCACGGCCAAGTGCCTGCATTGACACGATATTTAAGGGTCTTAACTTTTTCGTCCACCATCACAAAAATGAACACTTTTGCCTCTGAGAATGGGGATGGAAAAGACTTTGTTTCGCACGTACCCGGATACTGGTCAGACACGGCTCCGGAACTCTGGAACGATTGGAAATGGCAGCTCAAGAACAGGGTTACTACGCTGCCGCAACTCGAGAAACATCTGGAACTGAGCGCCGAGGAACGCAGCGGGGTTCTGCTGTCCGGCGACAAACTCGCGCTGGCCGTTACTCCACACTTTTTTAACCTGCTGCCGGCAAGCAATCCGGATGACCCGATCAGGCGTCAGGTCATTCCGCGAATCGAAGAAACGTGGGCGTCGCCGTACGACATGGCAGACCCGTGCGGCGAAGATTCGCACATGCCGGTGCCGGGTCTAGTCCATCGGTATCCTGATCGTGTCCTATTCCTGGTGACCGATCGTTGTGCGAGTTACTGCCGTTATTGTACCCGGAGTCGAGTGGTTAGCGGAGTTGGCGAACAGGAATTGCACACCAATTTCGAGGAGGCGTTCCGTTATCTCGAAGGACATACCGAAGTACGCGACGTGCTTTTGAGCGGCGGCGACGCTTTGATTTTCAGCGATGACAGGCTCGAGAAGCTGTTGTCGCGGTTGCGCAGTATCAGGCACATCGAATTTTTGCGGATCGGTACTCGGGTGCCGATTTTCCTGCCACAGCGAATTACGCCCGAGTTGTGTGCATTGCTGAAAAAATATCATCCGCTCTGGATGAGCGTGCACGTGAATCATCCGCGCGAGCTCACCATCGAGGTGAAGCATGCCTTGGAGCGTCTCGCCAACGCGGGCATTCCGCTGGGCAACCAGAGCGTGTTACTCGCAGGCGTTAATGACGACCTTGAGACGATGAAGACACTCGTGCATAAGCTGCTGATGTGCCGGGTTCGGCCCTACTACGTTTACCAGTGCGACCTGATCAACGGCTCGTCACACCTGCGGACGTCGGTCGCCAAAGGCCTTGAGATCATCGAGGGATTGCGCGGCCACACCACAGGTTACGCCGTGCCGCAATTCGTGATCGATGCTCCCGGCGGCGGCGGCAAAGTACCAATCAATCCCGGTTACATTCTCTATCACGACAACGAAAAAATCGTGATCCGGAATTACGAAGGGAAAATCTTCGAGTATCCCGAGACCGGGAACGAGAATCTGCAGTTCGCGCCGCAGCGCGAGTACCACGACGAGTATCTCTACTCGTAGGTTCTCTGAATCCCTGGCAAAATCGCATCCCGCTTTCGTGTAGCCGTTCTTTGTACCCGGCTGCGCCTTCTTTGTAATTTGTTTTGTGACACTTGTGTAAACTTTACACTTGCGTATTAAAGATCGCAGCGTGTAAAGTCCACCTTCCGTTCACCTCCCAACCATCTCAGTCGTATGAATCAACGCTTAATTTCGGAGATTGGCCGCACCCAACGGCTTGACATTATTAACTCCCTCAAGCGCACCAAGGGCATGTCTGTTAACGAGCTCGTGGAAAGAATGGGCATGAGCTATATGGGGATCAAACAGCATTGCATTACCTTGCATCGCGACGGGTATCTGGATACTTGGCGGCGGCCGCAAAAAATGGGCAGACCGGAAATGGTCTATCGCCTTACGCGCCGCACGCATGATCTTTTTCATGCCGACAGCCATCAGTTAACGCTAGATTTATTGAAGGCAGCCGAGGACATCTACGGACCCAACGCGCCGGAGAAGATGCTTTACAGCATTTTCAAAAAGAAAACAGCGGCGCTGAAAGCCAAGGCGAAAGGAGAGACCGTCGCGGAACGCGCGAAATGGCTCGCGCACGCACGCGATGCTGAAGGCCATATGGCTGAATTCCTCACCAACGAGAAAGATGGCGGCCCACAGATTCTTGAGTGTCATTCGCCGCTTCTTAACGTGGTGGAGCAGTACCCGATCGTCGGTCGGTTCGAGCAGGACATGTTCGAAGCTGTGTTAGGGACGCGTGTCCGCCGCGAAGTGAGTCGCAACTCAGGTCTGTACGAGTGCGCATTTTACTTCTCCGCGTAAGATTCGATTTCAGATTCCCTTTCGAGCCTTCGTGGTAAGGACGGCGCGCTGCGCCGTCCGGACATCGCGGCGCGATGTCCCTACACATCGGATTTGTCCTTTCGTTCGAGGTGAATCTCGGTTGATTGGATGCGCATGACCCGCGCGTTTCCATCGGTGGTAATCGACAACGTGCAGCCGCTAATTGATTGCGGCCGATCACCGATCAAGCGCGTCCTGGGCGAAGATCTGGTAGTCGAAGCCGACATTTTCAAGGATGGCCACGACGTGGTTGCGGCGGTTCTGAAGTGGCGCGTTGTCGGCAAGCGTGCCTGGCGACAAACGCCGATGGCGTTCGTTGACAATGATCGCTGGCGCGGCGTGTGCACCCTCTACGATCAGGCCATTCACGAATACACAGTGGAAGCGTGGACAGACACGTTTCGCAGTTGGCAGCAAGAGTTCGCAAAGAAATTCGAGGGCGGCATTTCCGATCTGCGCAGCGAAGCGTTGGAAGGCGCGGCAATCGTGAAGGCGGCCGCCAGCCGGACACGTGATCGAGCGGACTCCGCCCGCTTGTGCGAATTCGCCGAGCAAATCGTGACCGGCGCAAATTCGCAAATTTACGCGATCGCGCAGTCGGGTGAACTCGAAGTGCTCATGGCGACGTACCCGGATCGCGCCGATGCCACACAATACGAACCGGTTCCTCAAGTCGTGGTCGACCGCCCAGCGGCATTGTTCGGCGCGTGGTATGAATTTTTCCCGCGCTCGGCAGAAGGCCACGGCGATCGGGGATCACCTTTCCGGGAAAGCTTGCCGCGCGTGGACGATGCAAAGGCAATGGGGTTCGACGTTCTTTATTTTCCGCCGATTCATCCCATCGGCGAGACTAATCGCAAGGGGCGCAATAACTCGGTCACTTGCGAACCAGGCGATCCCGGGGTGCCGTGGGCGATCGGTGGTCAGACTGGGGGACACAAGGCAGTGGAACCTTCGTTAGGCACGCTCGAGGATTTTGGCTGGCTGCAAAATGAAGTACGCAAGCGCGGAATGGAAATTGCCCTTGATTTCGCGATCAATTGCTCGCCCGATCATCCGTACGTCAAGGAGCATCCGGAATGGTTCTACAAACGGCCCGATGGCACGATCAAATTCGCGGAGAACCCGCCGAAAAAATACGAAGATATTTATCCGATAAACTTTCGATGCGAAGACTGGCGCGAGCTCTGGGCCGAGATGAAAAGCATCGTTCTGTTTTGGGCCGAGCGCGGTGTGCGGATCTTTCGAGTGGACAATCCGCATACCAAGCCGATTGCTTTCTGGGAGTACTTGATCGAAGGCGTTCGCGGAAAATATCCGGACGCGATTTTTCTCTCCGAAGCGTTCACCAGGCCAAAGATGATGAAAGCGCTAGCCAGAGCCGGATTTAACCAGAGCTACACCTATTTCACGTGGCGAAACTCGAAGCAGGAGCTGATCGACTATTTCACGGAGC
>Ga0066903_100004838_pt1 | contig 11510 bp, 14 predicted proteins | sample PanSoiMetaGPlot1_FD_67491 | JGI IMG/M metagenome (GOLD analysis project Ga0066903, IMG submission 67491) | Tropical forest soil microbial communities from Panama analyzed to predict greenhouse gas emissions - Panama Soil - Plot 1 (version 2) | ecosystem: Environmental > Terrestrial > Soil >...
GAGACCTTCCCGCTGCGCGCCTACTCGATGTTCGGGCTACGCCCCGACGCCGACTTCATGCTGTGGAAGATCTCGGAGCGGCTCGAGGACTTCCAGGAGCTGGCGACGGCGCTGCACGCAACCGCGCTTGGGCCCTACCTCGAGACCCCGCACGCCTACCTCTCGATGACGCGCCGCTCGCAGTACGTGAAGGGCGAGGGCCGCTCGATGCACAAGCGCGGGCGCGTGATGTGGGATCCCGCGTCGCGCTACCTGCTGATCTACCCGATGGTCAAGACGCGGCCCTGGTACGCGCTCTCCAAGCCGACGCGGCAAGGGATCATGAACGAGCACATCGCCACCGGGCACCAGTTCCCCACGGTCAAGATCAACACGACCTACTCCTACGGGATCGACGACCAGGAGTTCGTGGTCGCGTTCGAGACCGACTTCGTGGGCGACTTCGTCGACCTGATGATGACGCTGCGCGAGACCGAGGCCAGCAAGTACACCGAGCGTGACACACCGATCTTCACCTGCGTCTCGGCCGACATCCGCAGCGCGCTGAACTCGCTGGGGATCGTGCCCGCCCGGGTCGCCCGCGAGTGCTGACCCGCCCTACAGCGTGTAGCGCTTGGACTCCTGCCAGGCGTAGAAGATAGCGAACGCGCCGGCCAGGAAGATCACCAGCAGCGGAAAGGCGAACGGGCCCAGCGAGAGCAGGCCGAACTGCGCCAGCGAGAACAGCGCCGCCGTGACCGTCACGGCGCCCATCCCGGCATACAGGATGGCCCGCTCGCGGTCGGGCATGAGCGAGATCGCCATCCGGTTCTGCTCGTACCAGCGGTAGCCGAAGAACCACAGCAGCACCACGAACAGCAGGCTGACCGCGCCGAAGATGGCCGACGCGATGACCGCCGAGGTCTCGGTGGTGGCGGTGGCGATCGCGGCGATCAGCACCACGATGGCGAGCGCGCGGATCGTGTCCCGCGACATCAGTGCGGCCCCGTCATGTAGGCCCGCACCCCCAGCGCCGAGACCAGGGCCGAGCCGATCGCGAAGTACAGCAGGTTGCGTCGTCCATCCTCTCCCCGCAGAGCATAGGGGTACGTGATCGCCAGCAGGGGGAGCAGGCCGTAGGCGAAGTGCAGCTTCTGCGCCGGCCGGTACCCGTCGGACACCAGCAGCAGGCCGAGGAATGCCTGCGCGATCACGAGCGTCTGCGCCAGCGCCAGCACGTGCGGGAAGGCCCGGCCCGGCGGCGCGTTGCGGCGGTAGGCGACGAACCCCCAGATCGCCACCGCCAGGTTGCTCGCGATCAGGGCTGCGCCCACGAACATGTGCACTTCGGGCATCGGCCGGTGAGGCTATCAGGCGGCCTCTGCGAGCCGCCGCACGCCCGGCACCACCGTCAGCACGCCCGCCAGGCAGATGCCGATCACCCCCGCCAGCACCGCAAACCCGGCCTGGGCGCCCCACGCCTCCATCACCAGGCCGACCATCAGCGCGACGGCCACCTGCACCAGCGTCGAGGACAGCCCGAACACCGCCGTGGCCCGGCCCATCACCGCGCTCGGGACGAGCGCCAGCAGCACAGACTGGGCGATCACCCGGAAAGCTGACGAGCCGAAACCCGCCAGCGCGGAAAGCACCAGCACGAACGGCACGCCGGTGGGCCCAAGGACGAACGTCAGATACACCGCCAGCGGCAACAGCAGGCAGGCGGTGAGGGCGCTCCAGCGGCCGAAGCGCACCACGAGCAGGCCACCCAGGAAGCCCGAGACCATCGCCCCCACTCCGTAGCACATGTCGGTCAGGCCGTAGACGGTGGCGTCCTGATCCATCACGTCCAGCACGTAGGCCACCGCGACCACGTTGAGGCTGACCGTGGCCACCCCCGGCAGCAGCGCCAGCATGCCGAATCCGGCCACGGGCTTGTGCGCCGAGAGGTAGGCGATCCCCTCCCGCACGAGCTCGCCCCACGCCATTCCCGCGCCGGCCGGCAGCGAGCGGTGGCGCACCAGCCACAGGCAGAGCGCCGACACGATGTAGCTGATCGCATCGACTGCCAGCGCCCACGCCAGCCCGTAGCGCACGTAGAAGGCTCCGGCGAGCGCGGCGCCCGTGAGATTGCCGAACTGCGCGGTGATCTCGGACAGCCCGCTCGCCACCACGAGGTCGTCGGCGGACACGATTTCCTGGAGGAAGGCGAGGATGGCCGAGAAGAACAGCGAGAAGCCGAAGCCGGTGATCGCCATGAGCACGTAGATCACGGGCAGCGGCGGGTCGCCCGCGAACGCGAGCAGGGCGAGCAGACCGATCGAGCAGAACCGCAGCAGGTCGGCCAGGATCACGATCTGACGGCGCGGGTAGCGGTCGCTGAGCGGGCCGGCGAGCGGGAAGGCCACCAACCCCGCGCCCAGCGCGACGGCGTACAGCAGCGCCACCAGCGCCGTCGAGCCGGTGCGGTCGAGCAGGTACCAGTTGATCGCGACGAGCGAGAAGCCCGAGCCGGTGAAGGAGATCAGCTCGCCGAAGAAGTACAGCCGGAAGTCGCGGTCGCGGAGCGGTTTCAGCGGGTTCACGTCCGCCGAAGCCTAGATGCCGTCAGTCCCGCGAAACGAGAAAGCCACCGTGACCTCCCCGCCGGCATGGGCGTGGAGGCCACGGTGTGAACGCTACGCCCTTGCCGACGTGCGCCGCCATCCCTCCCCAACTGGCAACGACGTGCCTGTGCGGAAGTCTACAAGGCGTCTCGTATCCGGTAAAGCTGGAGGGGCCGCGACTACACTGGCGGCACAACCGAGCTGGAGGATCTCGTATGAGCAAGCCCCAGGTGGGTGCTCCCGCACCCACCTTCGAAGCAGACACCGACCGCGGCGCGCGCGTCAGCCTGGATCAGCTGCGCGGCGGGGTCGTCGTCCTCTACTTCTATCCCGAGGACGACACGCCCGGCTGCACGAAGCAGGCGTGCAGCATCCGCGACTCCTGGAGCGAGTTCGAGCGGCAGGGCATCGCGCTGTACGGCGTCAGCCCCGACTCGGTCGAGTCACACGTGAAGTTCCGGGACAAGTTCGGGCTGCCCTTCCCGCTCCTGGCCGACCCTGACCGCACGATCTGCGAGGCCTACGGCGTGTGGGTGGAGAAGAAGAACTACGGCAAGACCTACATGGGCGTGGAGCGCTCGGCCTTCGTGATCGACGCCGACGGCGTGCTGGCCGCAGAAAAGCGGCGGATCAAGCCCGACCAGACGGTCGAGTGGGCGCTCGACCAGGCCGGCCGGCTGGGCGCGGCCGCCCCCGGGTGACTGCGCTCCCGCTGGCCGGCCTGCGCGTGCTCGACCTGACGCAGGTGCTGGCCGGGCCCTACTGCACGATGATGCTCGGCGACCTGGGCGCGGACGTGATCAAGGTCGAGCGGCCCGGCGCCGGCGATGGCAGCCGCCGCTGGGGGCCGCCGTTCCTGGGCGGCGAGAGCGCGTACTTCATGCAGGTCAACCGCAACAAGCGCTCGATCGCCGTGGACCTGACCGGCGAGGAGGGCCGCGCCGTCGTGCGGCGCCTGATCGAGCGGGCCGACGCGGTGCTGCACAACTTCCTGCCGGCGGCGGCGGCCCGCTACGAGGTTGACGCGGCCGCGGTGCACGCGGTCAATCGGCGGGCGGTGCACTGCACGATCGCCGGCTACCCGTCCGACGGGCCCGAGGCCGACCGCCCGGGGTACGACTTCCTGATGCAGGGCGTCGGCGGCATCATGAGCATCCAGGGCGAGCCCGACGGCGAGCCGATCAAGGTCGCCGTTGCCATATCGGACATCGTGGCCGGCATGTTCGCCAGCAACGCGGTGCTGGCCGCGCTGCTGGCCCGCAGCGAGTCCGGCGAGGGCGCCGCGGTCGAGGTCTCGCTGCTCGACGCCCAGGTGGCGTGGCTGGCCAACCGGGCGGGCGACTGGCTGATCGCCGGGATCGAACCGTCACGGCTGGGCAACGCCCATCCGTCGATCGTGCCCTACGAGACCATCGAGGCAGCGGACGGGTTCATCAACCTGGCGATCGGCACCGACGACCAGTTCGAGCGGTTCTGCCGCCAGGCCGGCCGGGACGACCTGGCAGACGATCCCCGCTACCGCACCAACGCCGGCCGGGTCGAGAACCGGGCCGAGCTGGTGCCCGAGCTGCATCGCATGGTCGCCGAGCGCACCGTCGAGGAGTGGATCGCGGTGCTGGAGCGCGCGCACGCCCCCGGAGGGCCGGTGCTGACCATCCCGGAGACGTTCGCCGGGCCCGCCCAGCACATGGTCGAGCGAGTCGAACATCCCAGCGCCGGCACGATCGGGCTCGTGCGCTCACCGATGCGGCTGGCCGACGGCCGCCCCGGCGCGCGCATCCCCCCGCCCCGGCTCGGCGAGCACGGCGGCGAGGTGCTGGAGGAGCTGGGCTACACCCCCGCGGAGGTCGCCGACCTGCTCGCCGGGCCCTGCGCCCCACGCTAGAATCCCCATCCCGCGCGGATGTGGCGGAATTGGTAGACGCGCACGGTTCAGGTCCGTGTGGCCGTAAGGTCGTGGAGGTTCAAGTCCTCTCATCCGCATCGCTCGTCGATCGCTCCTGACCGGCTCCGGCACCCGCTCGCGAGGCAGGCCGGGTGGGCCGGCGGAACCGCCGCCAGTCGACAGCGGCGATGGAGGGACGAATTGGCACGGGCGTGGCACATGCCGGAGCGAAGGGAGCCGGCGCCGCTCCGCCGGCTCCTCGCGCATGGTGCCTCAACGCGAGGCGCCGCGTGGTGATCCAGACCGGATTTGAACGCTCGTTCAGCCTGACCGCGACGCGACCTACGATCCGGCCAGCGACCCACTCCCACGGAGGTGAACCGATGACGTCGGATCTGATCCAGGACCGGGGCAAGATGCGCTGGGAGGACGGTGCGATCTACGGCCTCGTGCTTGCGGGGATCTACCTGCTTGTCGGCGTCCTCTTCTTCTATGCCGGCAAGTCGAAGGTCATCGACGGGAATGGCATGCCGGATCCGCTCAAGGCGCAGTTCAAGAACACGTTCCTCGATACGTTCCCCGGGCTGGACGCGTCCTGGTGGATCCTCGGCATCCTCGAGTGCCTGGTCTTCATCCTGATCGTGGCCAGCCTGGTCAGGCTCGAGTTCCTGCCGAGCCGCCACAAGCCGTTCCTGCTGATGTCCCTGGCCATGGCGATCTTCACGTTCTCGATCCTGGCGATGGGTCAGAACCTCACAGGGCAGAACCAGGGCGTCGCCGAGCTGTACCTCTACGGCGGCGGCACCGGCGTGCTGATGGGCCTCGTGCTCGTGCTGCCACCGCGGCGGCCGGTGAACTGGCTGTCAAATGGCCGCTGACCACGTATCTCGTACCCCGGGAGCCGGCAGGCGGCCGGCTCCCGGGGTCGTGATCTGCAACGTCAGCTGCAGATGAAGGCCGGATCCGACGTCCCGCAGGTGTTCTGCAGGAAGTGGATCTCGCTGCCGCTGCGGTCCCAGAAGATGTCGTGGTCCTGGTTGTTCCAGACATGGTTGAAGTTGATGGCTGTGTTCGTCGGATCCGACGCACCGGTGATGGTGCCGGACACGAGCACGATGCCGCCCGAGACGAAGCTCGGGCCGCCGGGGACGTTCCCCCACACCTCGCTGTGGCGGACGATGTTGCTGTCACCGCCGACGATGAGGATGCCCAGGCCCGACAGCGAAGGGTCGCCGGGATCCTCACCCGCACACTCCTGGTTGTTCTGCCAGGACTGGTTGCCGTCGAGCGTCAGGTGGCCCATTGGGCTCTTTGCATCCGTGTCCAGCAGCAGGAAGCCGGCGCAGTTGTTCCGCGCCTGGTTGTCGAGCACGGTCGCGTAGCTCGAGTCGCGGATGAAGAACCCGTAGGAATCGTTGTTGTAGGCCTTGTTGCCGACGATCCGGTACTCGGCCTGCCGCGAGTCGCCGAGATAGAAACCCGGCGCAGCGTTGTCATGGGCCACGTTGTTGACGTATGCGCCGCCCTTCTGATGGAAGCCCGCAATCCCGTAGTCGCCGTTCCAGGCCGCGGTCACCGATGAGATCGTCGTGTCCCCGACGCGGAACATGATGATCCCCTGGCCGCTGAACCCGTAGATCTTGAAGCCCCGGATCGTGTTCCCCGTGACCCGCTGCTCCACACCGACGACACAGATGCCGGGGACCACGCCGCCCAGGTACCCCGGGCACGGCCCCTTCGGCTGCTTCGGCGGGCGCAGGATCGCGCCCCAGCCGGTCAACGTGAGGTCGTCCTTGGTGATGGTCAGGTTCTGGTGGTACGTGCCGGGCTGGACGACGATCTCGTCGCCCGGGCCGGCGTTGTTGATGGCCTTCTGGATCGAATGGCCTGGCGTCACGGTCCAGGTTGCGGCCATGGCTGACGTGGCATTGAAGCCCAACGCCGCCACGGCGAATGCTGTGATCAGCACCAGTCGCCGCATGCGAGTCTCCCCTCTCTCCTTTCGGAACTACTCCGAACATGTCCAGCATTGTGAAAAGGTGGTGGAGCTCGGCCACATCCGCTTGCGCGCGGCTAGCGTCAGGCATCATGCGCCCCCTCCTCTTCGGGCTTGCAATCGCGTTTGCTGCCCTTCTCGCGTCCAGCTCAAACGCGCGTGCCGACGACGCCAGCCTCCAGCAGGCGCGGCTCGTCCACCTGAACGCGCAGATCGCGGCGCTCAACATCCGCGTCGCGGCGGCCCAGAGGCGGGTCGATCGCACCGCGACGGCACTGGAGACCGCCGCCGACCGCGTGAACCGGCTGCATCTCGAGGTGGCCCAGATTCCGGCAGGGCCCGACCCCGCCCACACGACGACGATGTTGTGGTCGCAGGTGCGGGCCCTGGTGCTGCTGCAGAGCTACCACCGCGCGCAGGTGCTGCTCGCGACGGTGCAGCACAAGGTGGTGCGCCAGGCGGTGCTGCCCAGGCTCGGCCACCTGGAGGTCAAGCTCGACCGCCTGCGGGACGAGCGCAACCGCATGGCCGCGCTCGTCGACATCGCCCAGGGGGTGCCACCGCCCGTCGATCCGAACATGGCGGTCACGCGCGATGCCTGGGCGAAGGGCCTGCTGCAGACACTCAACCTGCCGGATTGCCCCAGCAACCTCGTCGCGCTGGTCGCCTGGCAGACCGCAGAGAACACGACCGCCGCATGGAACCCGCTCGCCACAACCCTGGCGCAGAACGGCTCAACCGGTTTCAACGCGGTCGGCGTACAGAACTACACCTCGTTCAACGCCGGCCTCGAGGCGACGGCCGACACCTTGCGCTGGGGCTATACCACGCAGGGCTACGGCTGGATCATCTACCGGCTGTCACGCTGCGCGAAGCCGATCGTCACGGCCCGCGCGATCCGCGCGTCGAACTGGTGCCGCGGCTGCGCCGGCGGAGAGTACGTGACCGGCATGGTCGCTGCCGTCAAGGCTGACTACGCGGGCTACGCAGGGCTTTAACGAGCCCGTTCCGGAATGCAGTTCTGCTGCGGCTGGGTGCCGGAAGTTCGCAAAGAGCGGGAAATTCCGGGTTGCAGGGTGGCGCCGCACCCGTTAGCTTTCCCTTCGCGCCGCTTCGGCAGTCGCTCCCAGGGACGGTCGGAGGGTTTGGCGGGGCTCGCCCAGCCGGATTCTCCGAGGCGGACCGGGCAGCCGGCCGCCGGGGCGGCGCTCTTCATCCCCGCACGATGCCGCCGCACGACGCCCCACCCTCCGGTCCGACCGTCCCCCGTACCTGGGAGGCGGTGTCGGCGCTGCTGCTCGAGCACGGCTTCATCGAGCTCGCGGCGGACGCTGAGGACGACGCGGACACGCAGGGAGACTCCCCGCGGCTGTCTCCCATCTAGACAACCGGTCGGAAAAGTACGCCAGAGCGGCCGCAGAATTACCACAAATCGTGGAGGCGGCCGGGGCTCCCGCGGAGGAAGAATGGGGGCATGGGCGTTTCACAGACCAGCAGTCGCGGCCACGCACGGCTCGCGCTTGTCACCAATCCCCCTCCCGCTGCATCGGGCGCGCCCACCGGTGTGCCGGCGGGGCTGCGGCTGCTCCGCACGCTCGATCGCGCCGTTCTCGAGGTGGCCCGCGAGGTCGAGTTGCGGCCCATGGAGCTGTACGCACTGATCCTGCTCAGCCAGCCGGTGCGCGGCAGCGCCACGCCCACCCGCAAGCTGGCCGAGATGCTCGCCGCCAGCTCCAGCCAGGCGAAGCAGATCGCCCTGCGCCTCTCCGCCCGCGGCCTGGCCGTACGCAGCGGCTCGCACGGCAACACGCAGCTGACTGCTGCCGGGCACGCGCTGGCCGAGCAGGCCGGCGAGATGCTCGAGCGCGAGATCGCCGCCCGCGTCTCGCGGATCGAGGCCGGCGGGCTCGCCGGTGGCAGCGCGACGATCGCGCGCCTGCTCTCCGCTTCAGCGTAGGCCCTCCGTGAGCCGTCCGACCGTCGGCATCACGAGCTACTGGACCCATGCCCGCATGTCGCACTGGGCGTGTGACTCGGTGCTTGTGGCGCAGGGCTACGTCGAGGGCGTACGGCTGGCCGGCGGCCGGCCGGTTGTGATCCCGGCAGACCCGCATCTGGTCGACAACCCGGAGGACATGCTCGACCTGCTGGACGCGCTCTGTCTGGTCGGCGGCGACGACGTCGCCCCAGAGCTGTACGGCGCGGAACGCCACGCCGCCACCGGCCTCCGCCACGAGCGCCGCGACGCGGTCGAGCTGGCGCTGGTGAAGGCGGCGGTCGAGCGCGACCTGCCGCTGCTGGCCATCTGCCGCGGCATCCAGCTCCTGAACGTGGCCTACGGCGGCAGCCTCGTCCAGCACCTCGATGAGGTGGTCGACCAGCGCCCGCACCGCGCCTCCGACGACGCATACGGCATCCATCACGTCACGACCACGGACGGCTCGCGGCTGCGCCAGATCATGGGCGAGCGGATCGAGATCCACTCCCACCACCATCAGGGCATCGGCCAGGTCGGGGAGGGCCTGACGGTGACTGCCGCCGCCGACGACGGCATCATCGAGGGCCTGGAGGACACCGGCAGACGCTTCTGCGTGGGGGTGCTCTGGCATCCCGACGCCGAGCCGGATGGACACGGGGCGCCGCTGTTCGAGGCGCTGGTATCGTCCGCGCGATGAGCACCCGTCTCTGGCATCCGTTCGCCGACATGGCGGCGGTCAAGGATCAGGAATACACACTGGTGCGCGGGCACGGCGCGCTGGTCTGGGATAGCGACGGCAAGGAGTACGTCGACGCGAAGGGTGGCCTCTGGTACAGCAACATCGGCCACGGCCGGGCCTCGATCGCCGACGCCGTCGCCGCCCAGATGCGCGAGCTCGAGGCCTACGACATCTTCGACAGGGCCACCAACGCGCCGGCCCGCGAGCTCGCCTTGCGCGTCGCCAAGCTGGCGCCGATGGCGGACGCCACGGTCTTCTTCGCCAGCGGCGGCTCGGACGCCGTGGACACGGCCGGCAAGCTCGCGCTGCGCTACTGGAGCGCGGTCGGCCGCCCCGAGAAGCGCCTGATCGTGCACCGCGAGCGCTCCTACCACGGCATGAACGCGTACGGCACGAGCCTCGCCGGGATCCCCAGCAACGTCGAGGGCTTCGGCAACCTGATCCCCGACACCGCCATCACGACCTGGGACGATGCCGACGCGCTGGCGCAGCTGCTCGACGAGCACGGCGACCGGGTGGCCGCGTTCATCGGCGAGCCGGTGATCGGCGCAGGCGGCATCTTCCACCCACCTGCCGGCTACTGGGAACAGGTGCAGGAGCTGTGCCGCGAGCACGACGTGCTGCTGATCGCGGACGAGGTGATCTGCGGCTTCGGCCGGCTCGGCACCTGGTTCGGGTGCGAGCGCTACGGCATCGAGCCGGACCTGGTCACCTGCGCGAAGGGCATCACCTCGGGCTACCAGCCGCTGGGCGCCGTGCTCGTCGGCCGCCGTGTGCAGGAGCCGTTCTGGAGCTCACCGGGCGGCCCGGTCTTCCGCCACGGCTACACATATTCCGGCCATCCCGCCGCCTGCGCGGCCGGCCTGGCCAACCTCGACGTGCTCGAGCAGGAGGGCCTTGTGCAGCGTGTCGCCGCGCTCGAGCCCGTGCTGGCGGCGGCGGTCGAGCCGCTGCGCTCGGCGCCGCTGGTGAGCGACGTGCGGGCCGGCGTCGGCCTACTGGCGGCGGTCGAGATCGACGCGGCGGCGCGTGCAGCCGACCCCGGACTGCTCGACCGGATCGTGACCGGCTGCCGGCAGCGGGGCGTGCTCACGCGCGGCCTGGCCGGCCACTCCCTGCAGGTGTCGCCGCCCTTCGTGATCGACGAGCACCAGATCGGGCGGATCGCCGAGGTCTTCGCCGAGACGCTCGCCGGGGTCTCGGTCGCAGCTCCCGTCTAGCGCCGGCCGTCAGGCGTGACGGTGGCTGCCCCCGTGCAGCTGGTCGCCCAGGGCGTGCGTGCCGTGATGCCAGTGGCGCGAGATGCGCGCCGGCACACGCAGCGCGACGGCTAGCCAGAACAGCGTCATCGACAGCGGCAGCAGCGCTGAGAGGGCGACCTCCCGCGTGAAGTGATGCTCCGCCGCAGCGATCATGAGCCAGATCGGCCATGCCAGGAACGTGATGACCCCCAGCAGTCCCAGCCCCACCATCCGTTCGTAGCCATCCTCGAGCATGTCCGCCCCTTGGTTCGGGTTCAGCGTTTCGCCGCCGACAGCACGTCGCGCGCCGTCGCCAGGTTGTCGGGATCGAGCCGCAACACCGCCTCGGCGAGGACGAACAGGTCGCGTACCGAGATGATCCCGGCCACGAAGCCGTCCTCGCCCACCGGCAGGTGCCGGATGCGGCGCTGCTTCATCACATCGGCCGCCCACATCACATCCGCGTCGGGCGGCGCCATGATCACGTCACGCGTCATCACGGCCGAGATCGGCCGCTGTCGCACATCCTCATCCTCCGCGAGCAGGCCGACGAGGTCGCGCTCGGTGAAAATGCCGACCAGCCGCGCACCCTCCATCACGAGCACGGCGCCGACGATGCCGTCGCGCATCACGCGGGCGGCCTCGGTCACTGTCGCCGTCGGGTGACAGGTGACCAGATCGGTCTGCATGATCTCCGAAACTCGCAGTTCGAGCCTCCTGCAACGATCGTGCCTCTTGGATCTGTTGTACCACGCTCGTAACGTTTGACGCAATACGACCACACCTGCCGGTCGGATTGCCCGAAACCGGCTGGGATCATGCAAAACGGGCCGGGCCGCGGAACGCGGCCGCGTCGGCCGGTCACGTCCTGGACGTCTCGACCTCCGACGCGTCGCCGGCGCGCTCGGCGGGGGCTCCGACGAGCGGCCCGACGCAGAAGTACTGCATGTGCTGCTCGGCGAGCCGGCTGTGGTACTCGCCGAACTCCGCCGTGGCGTCCTTGCCGCCGTACATGCGCGCGACGAAGGGCCCGCCCGGGTGGTGGTCCTTCCACTCGGTGAAGTCGTAGACCTTGCCGCGGACGAC
>Ga0066903_100004839_pt1 | contig 11509 bp, 10 predicted proteins | sample PanSoiMetaGPlot1_FD_67491 | JGI IMG/M metagenome (GOLD analysis project Ga0066903, IMG submission 67491) | Tropical forest soil microbial communities from Panama analyzed to predict greenhouse gas emissions - Panama Soil - Plot 1 (version 2) | ecosystem: Environmental > Terrestrial > Soil >...
ATCGAGCGCGCTCCGCACAAGGACCTCTACCACTTCGTCCTCGCGCGCGGCTGGCCGACCTTCTTCGCCCTGGTGGGGGCGACATTCCTGGGCGCCAACATCGTGTTCGCGGCGCTGTACCTGGCGCAGCCGGGCTGCATCGCCAACGCGCGCCCCGGGTCGTTCGAGGACGCGTTTTACTTCAGCGTCCAGACCATCGCGACGATCGGCTACGGCGGCATGTACCCGATGACTCGCTATGCGCACATCGTGGTCGTCATCGAGGCGATGACCGGCATGCTCGGCATCGCGGTGATCACGGGTCTGACGTTCACGCGGTTCGCGCGGCCGTCGGCGCGGGTGCTGTTCTCGAACAAGCTGACGATCACGCCGCGCGACGGGGTCCCGCACCTGATGTTCCGGATGGCGAACTGGCGCCGCAACCGGATCGTCGAGGCGCAGGTGCGCGTGGTTCTGCTGGTGACGGAACGGACGCGCGAGGGCGAAGTGCTGAGGCGGCAGATCGACGTGCCGCTGGTGCGCGACCGGACGGCGGTCTTTTTTCTGACCTGGACGGCGTTGCACAAGATCGACGCGAGCAGTCCGTTTCACGGCCCGGACGCGCTGGCGAAGCTGGGCGAGAAGAACGCCGGGCTGTTCCTGAGCCTGATCGGCTACGACGAGACGATCGGCCAGACCATCATCGCCCGTCACGAGTACGCGCTGTCGGACATCGCCGTCGGCGCGCGCTTCGTGGACGTGCTGGGCAACGACGACCGCGGGCGCTTCCAGATCGACTTCAGCAAGTTCCACGACGTCGTGCCGCTGGCGAGCGACGCCGCGTCCGCCGACGGCGGCTGACGCCGGTTACGGCGGCGACGTCGGCGGTGGCTGGAAGCCGGGGGCGCTGCCGGCGCGACCGAGCGCGACCAGGGCGGCCAGGCGGGTGACCAGATCGTCGACGGCTTCGGGACCGAGCGCGGCGCGCACCTCGAAGGTGCGATCGACGGCGCGCGCGCTGACGCCGCCGAGGTACGGCCCGAGGCCGAGCATCAGCACCTGCGGGTTTCGTTTTGCGTCGCGCAGCGATTCGGTCACCTTGGTCGCCAGCGAGCGGGCGCCGTCGGCCGTCGCCACGTCGGCGATCAGCGCGGCGTCCAGGCCCTTGCCGAAGTCGATCGTCGCCGACAGCGTGTTGATGGTGGCGGCGTCGGTGAGGCCGGGCTGCGCGGCGAGCGAGCGGCGGGTTTCGGCGGGCACCATGGCGGCGCCCCAGATGGCGTGCGCGCCGGCGACGCGTTCGACCAGGTGGACCAGCTCGAGGTTCGTCGCCGCGCTGTCGCCCGGGCTGGTCTTGTCGGCCAGGTCGGCCATGCGCGCGCCCCACCCGCCCGCGCCGAGCGCGAAGGTTCGATCGTCGACGAAGAAACCGACGGCGGACGGGTCGCGGCGCGCCGACCAGAGTGTGAGGCGGCCGTGCTTGTTCGAAGTCAGGTCGTCGCCGTTCTTCTGCAGCTCGTCGCGCGCGTAGGCGATGAGGCGCGCCTCGTCGAAGTGATCGGCGCGCAGGACGAGGCCGAAGTCGCCGCTGCCGCGCGCGTCCTCGGGAAAGGCGACCGTCAGGCTGGTGATCTGCTTGAGCGGATCGAAGCCCGTGCGGCGCGTGAACTCGGCGAGCGTGCTCTGGTCGGCCTGCGATTCGATCGCCAGCTTCTGAATCTTGGCGGCGGCCGGGCTGGACCGCAGCTGCGTCACGTCGACGCCCGCCACCATCCGCGCGGCGGCGGGAAATGGGGCCAGGCGGCCCTGCACCGTCAACGCGCTGTCGGTGCCGGCGCGCTGGCAGCCGCCGCGGCAGGAGGCGACAGCGGCGAACGCGAGGAGCAGGAGCGTGCGGAGCCGCGTGGCCCGTGTGGTAATAGTGCGGCGGATGTCCTGGATTCGCATGCGGTTCAAAGGTGAGCGGGTCTGGGTGCGCGCCGACGAGGCGGGGAACGTGGCTCTGGACGAGGGCGGGCGCGCGGAGATGAAGTATCGCGAATCCGACACCAAGAGCTACCGTCCTTTTGCGGGAAATCTGATGCCGGACGACGGGGCGTCCGCGCCGGCCCCCGCGACGAGCCCGCCCGCCAAATCGAGCCGGACGGCGCCGCCGCCGGCCGCCCGGCCGAAGAAGCACGCGCCGGCGGCGGACGGATCGCCCGCGCTGGAGCTCTGGACGGACGGCGCCTGCTCGGGCAACCCGGGCCCGATGGGGATCGGCATCGTCGCCATCGACGGCAGCCAGCGGCGGGAGCTGGGCGAGTACCTCGGCGTCGGCACCAACAACATCGCCGAGCTGACCGCCATCGAGCGCGCGCTGGATCTGGCCGGTCGCGACGCCGGCTCGCGCCGGATCCGCATCTACACCGATTCAGCCTATTCGATCGGCGTCCTGTCGAAGGGCTGGAAGGCGAAGGCGAACCAGGAGCTGATCGCCCGCCTGCGCCGCCGCCTGACCACGCTGCCCGACGTCGAGTTCGTCAAAGTCTCCGGTCACGCCGGCGTCCCCGAAAACGAACGCTGCGACGAGCTCGCCCGCAACGCGATCACCGGCCGCTGAGCCCGCCAGCCGTCATTGCGTTATCCTCGCAGCCTATTAGGCGTTAGCCGGACCAATGAACAGCAAGGCAGCGCTCGTGATCAGCTACGTTTTCTTGGCTCTGGGCGTCCTGAGTCTTGCGGGCCTCGTCGTCGAGATTGGGTACGGTGGAAGCGCGTCGAGCGGGAAGATTGAAAACGGCCACTTCTTTCTGCGCCGGAAGTCACCTCGCGAGGACCTGCGCTACGTGCAAGTCAGCGAGCCGGTCTTTCGCTATCTTGCGTGGCATGAGAAGACGTTCGAGCTTGGGATGGTGATAGCCGTGGCAGCGAGCGCGAATATCCAACGAATTCGCAAGCGACGAGGCGCCGCCTGACATGCGCCGATCGTCACTCATTGGAATGGCCGTGGTCGTGGGATGTGCGTCCGCGCCCATGAGGAGCGGCGCGCTGATCGATCAGTATGCGCGAGCGGCATGCGTCCCGGCTCGGCGTGGGGCACCGCTTTCCGGCCACGATTCTGAATGGGATCAGGTCATCCACGGCCCTGGTGGCTGCACGGCTCGCGTGATTGGGGCCGTGCAATCGACTGGCTTCGTCGGAGTCGAATATCCGCCAGACAAAGCTTGGCACTCAGTCTCGGCTTTTGGCGAGAAGAGCAATCCCATCGACGTGCGCCTCGACGCTGGCAGTTGCCGACTTTATGTGAGGTCGGGCGGCAGCCCGATCTTCGTGACGAACTTGAAGGACATCCCAATCTGGCTGGTCGAGTACGACCTGCGCAACCGGCGGGAGCTGCAGTCCGCCAAGGTCGATCCTCAGGTCCTTCCACCGGAGTGCCCGGAGTTGCCGGAGGCCCGCTGACCCGTCGTGACGGCGGACGAAGGACCTATGGAGTTCCTGGCGCCGTGGTTCGAAGTTACGTCGGAAGCTCACCAGCTTCAAAGAGAGCTCGCGGCGGAGTTGGGGCCGGGCCATCGCTTGCGGGGCCGAGACATGCGAGCCGTCGCGAGGCGGCAAGGGTGTGACGACGTGCTCTTCGTCAGCGTCGACGAACCGCGGGTAGTCGCCGTCGTCCACCTGACGTACTCGAATGGGCCCGAACCCGATCCGCGCTGGCCCGGCACGATGTTCTTCGATTCGATGCAGGACTGGATCGAACGCTGCATGAAGCCCGACCACGAGGACTACACGGGCGAGCCTGCGGTGGCCGGCCTCGCGCGAGAGCTGGAACGGGCGACGCAGATCCTGAAGCAGCATGGCTTCGCGCTCGAATTCGGCCCCGGGGTGACACCGGACGAGCTTGCGCGAGCTGAGCGACTGACGGGCTTGCCGTTCGACAATGCGCTGGGCGAGTTGTTCGGGGCAGCAAACGGGTCCTTCGGCAAGACGTGCTTTGCAGTCGAAACCGACGAGGTCACACCTTGCAGTCTGGCGTCACTGGACGAATGCCTTCGTTGGTGGTCCGAGTGGCGGCCCTACGGCGCGGACATCGACGCACAATTCGGCCCGGGCGAGGCCGGCCGAGATCCGCGCATCCGCCCGGACAAGTTCGTGCACGCGAAGTGGTTTCCGTTCGCCGAGTTCAACGGGTGGGGGACGACGGTCTACTTCGACACCGATCCCGGCGTCGCCGGCCAATCGGGGCAGGTGATCGCGTATCAGCACGATCCCGACGCGATGTACTTCGTTGCCGACGACATCGCGGCGTTCCTGGCCCGGTCGAACGCGCTTCTCGAACGCCACGCGCGCGACCTTCTCTTCGTCGACGGTCGGCCGTCGGTGTTCTCGCCGAAGCGGCTTTGAGCCTACGCCCCCAGCGCGCGCGCCACGATCTCGCGCGCCTCGCCTAGGATCGACGTCAGGTGGTCGGCGCTGACCATGCTCTCGGCGTAGATCTTGTAGACGTTTTCGGTGCCGGAGGGGCGGGCGGCGAACCAGCCGTTGGCGCTCGCGACCTTGAGGCCGCCGATCGAGGCGCCGTTGCCGGGGGCCTTGGTCAGCTTTGCGACGATCGGATCGCCGGCCATCGTCGTCGCGGTCACCGCTTCCGGTGACAGCTTGCCGAGGGCGGTCTTCTCGGCGGGCGTGGCGGGGGCGTCGACGCGCGTGTAGTACGACGTGCCGAATTTTTCGCGCAGGCGTTCGTAGTGCACGCCGGGGTCCTTGCCGGTCACGGCCGTGATCTCGGCGGCGAGCAGGTCCAGGATGATGCCGTCCTTGTCGGTGGTCCAGGTGGTGCCGTCGCGGCAGAGGAAGCTGGCGCCGGCGCTCTCCTCGCCGCCGAAGCCGAGGCTGCCGTCGACCAGACCGGGCACGAACCACTTGAAGCCGACGGGGACCTCGCGCAGCTCGCGGCCGAGGGCGCGCGCGACGCGATCGATGAGCGTGCTCGACACCAGCGTCTTGCCGACGGCGGCGCGCGCCGGCCAGCCGTCGCGGTGCGCGTAGAGATAGTCGATCGCGACCGCGAGGTAGTGGTTGGGATTCATCAGGCCGGACGGCGTGACGATGCCGTGGCGATCGGCGTCGGTGTCGTTGCCGAACGCGACGGCGAAGCGGTCTTTCAGCGCCAGCAGCCCCGCCATCGCGTACGGGCTGGAGCAGTCCATCCGGATCTTGCCGTCGTGGTCCAGCGGCATGAACGCGAACCGCGGGTCGACGGTCTTGTTGACGACCTCCAGCTGCAGGCCGAAGCGCTCGGCGATCCGCGACCAGTACTGCACGCTGGCGCCGCCCATCGGATCGGCGCCCAGCTTGACGCGGGCGCGCGCGATCGCGTCGACGTCGACGACCTTGGGCAGATCCTCGACGTAAGGGGTGAGGAAGTCGAACACGCTGACGGTGGGCGCGGCGCGCGCGGTCGCGTACGGGACGCGCCGGATTCCGGCGGGTTCGGCGAGCAGCTGGTTGGCGCGCGCCTGGACCGCGTCGGTGACGTCGCTGTCCGCGGGGCCGCCGTGCGGTGGGTTGTACTTGAAGCCGCCGTCGCGGGGCGGGTTGTGCGACGGGGTGATGATGATGCCGTCGGCGAGACGGCCTGCGCCTGCATGCGCGGTGTTGAACCCGATGATCGCGCGCGACAGGGCCGGGGTCGGCGTGTACTGGCCGTCGGCCTGGACGCGCGTCTCGACGCTGTTGGCGGCCAGCACTTCCATCGCGGTCCGCAGCGCGGGCGCCGACGCGGCGTGCGTGTCTGCCCCGAGGAACAGCGGCCCGGTGATGCCGGCGCGTGTGCGGTGCTCGCAGATCGCCTGCGTGATCGCCAGGATGTGCGCCTCGTTGAAGGCGCTGTCCTCGGCGGCGCCGCGGTGGCCGCTGGTGCCGAAGGCGACGCGCTCGCGCGGGTTGGCTGGATCGGGACGGCGGTCGTGATACGCGGCGACCAGGCGGTCGACGTCGATCAGGACATCGGACGGGGCGGGCTTTCCGGCGAGCGGCGAGAGCGGCATGGCGCCAGCGTATGCCCGCGATCGCGCCGGCGGAAGGGGGCTCGCGGACGTCGCCCGAGAGCGGCTTGCCCTCACCCCCACCCTCTCCCGCAAGCGGGAGAGGGAGATTCAGATCTGGTCCCCTCGCCCCGCGAAGCGGGGAGAGGGCTAGGGTGAGGGGCCAACCGCGGTCGCCGCATCCGCGAGCGTGACGAAGCGGGCGCCTGATTCGCGTACCTGCGTGAGCGTCTGGTCCAGGGCGTCCAGCTTGTGCGCCAGCGGGCGCCGCAGGTCGGGCTGGCGCGCGATCAGGGCGGTCGGCACGTCATCGCCGGCGGCGTCGCACAGGTCGATGCCGTGCAGCTCGAGGTTGAACAGCGGCTCGCGCAGCGCCGCCGCCACCAGCCGCCGGCGCAGCCACGCGGGCGCCACGATCAGGCTGGTGCCGATGACCGGGAGGCGCGCGACCGGCGTCACCGCGATGGGCAGTTCCAGGATCCCGTCACCGCCGCCTCGATACGGCGCGCCCGCGGCCGGCCGGTACGGCGCGCGCGGCGCGAACAGGACGCGCGGATTGCCGAGGACGCTCCCCGATTTCCGTCCGGCGACGCGCATCGCGCCCATCACCACCGCCTTGGCGCCGTAATACCCCGCCGACGGAAAGACCGACGAATCGTAACGGTAGCCGCGCGCGTGCAGCGCCGCGATCGCGTCGCCCGAGATCTCGTAACCGGGCGCGCGAAAGCCGACCGGCGGCGCGCCCGCGCAGGCGGCGATCGCTGCGTGCGCGCGATCGATCTCGTCGGCGATGGCGGCCGCGCTCAGCCGGACGAAGTCGTAGGGGTGCGTATGCGAGTGGCTGGCCAGCTCGTGTCCGGCGCGCGCCAGCGCCGCCAGCGCCGCCCGCCCCTCGGCGTCGTCGTCCAGGTCGGCGCCGACGACGAAGAACGTCACGCGCACGCCGTGGCGCGCGAACAGCTCCGCGAATCGCGGCAGGCAGCGGCGCAGGATCGCGAAGCGCGCCGGTTCGGGCGGCGCGCCGGGCAGGGCGTGGATCCGGTAGTAACAGGCGAGCGCGTCGAGATCGACGGACACGCTGCAGATGCGATCTGCACTATCCTGCCGGGCCATGGCAGACCTAGTTACCACGCCCGCGCCGATCGAGTACCGCGTGTCGATGGCCGAGCCGGCGGCGCACGAATTCGAGGTCGAGATGCGCGTCCCGCCCCTGCCCGGCCTGGACGCGGTGGAGATCGTCTTCCCGACCTGGGCGCCGGGCAGCTACCTGGTGCGCGACTTCGTCCGGCATGTCTTCCGGTTGACGGTCACCGATGAGCGCGGACGGGCGCTGGCGCGTGAACGGCTGGACAAGCAGCGCTGGCGGATCCGGACGGGTGGACGCGCGTTCGTGGTGCGCTACCGCGTGTTCGCGTTCGAGGCCAGCGTGCGGACGTCGTTCCTCGACGACAGCCACGGCTACTGGAACGGGACCAGCGTCTTCTTCTACGTCGCGGGCGAGCTCGGGCGCCCGTGCCGCGTCACGATCGTGCCGCCCCAGCGCGCCGGCTGGAAGGTGGCGACCGCTTTGCGGCCGGTCACGGGCGCGCGCGCGACCTGGACGGCCGCCGACTTCGACGAGCTCTGCGACGCGCCTTTCGAGATCGGCGTCCACGAGACGCGCGCCTTCACGGTTGGGCGCGCGCGCTTCGAGCTCGCCCTCTACGGCCGCCACAACGCGGACGTCCGACGCCTCGTCGACATCCTGCGCCGGATCGTCACCGCGACCGGGCGCATGTTCGGCGGCTTTCCGTTCGATCGCTACCTGTTCATCGTCCACGCGCTGCCGGTCGGGTCAGGCGGCCTCGAGCACCGCGCGTCGGTGACGATGGACATCGCCGGCCTGTCGTTCGAGGACGAGGGCGGCTACCGCCGCTTCGCCGATCTCGCGGCGCACGAATTCTTCCACGCCTGGAACGTGAAGCGGATCCAGGATGCGGCCCTCGCGCGCATCGACTACACGCGCGAGACGTACACCCGCCTGCTCTGGCTGTTCGAGGGTTTCACCGACTACCTCGCGCACGTCATCATGCTGCGCGCCGGCGTCTCGGGCGCGCGCGACTTCTACCGGATGATCGCGGAGGACTGGCCGAAGTTCGCGTCGCGGCCCGGCCGCAACGAGACGCCGCTCGACGAGCTGTCGTTCGAAGCCTGGATCAAGCAGTACAAGCCGGCCGAGAGCTTCGTGAACCGTGCCGTCAGCTACTACGAGAAGGGCCTGTGGACCGGGATGGCGCTGGACATCGAGCTGCGCCTCGCGAACGGCGGGCGCCGCGGCCTGCCCGAGATGTTCCGCTGGATCTGGCAGCGCTTCGGTCGCGCCGGGCGGCCGATCGACGAGGGGACCGTCCGCGACGCCGCCGCGGCTATCGCGGGGAGGCGAATGGATCGGTTCTTCGATCGCTACGTGCGCGGCACGGAGGAATTGCCGCTGCCCGCGCTGTGGCGGCGCGCCGGCCTGAAGGTCGCGCAGCGCGCCGCCTGGGATCAGCGCGGCAAGCCGCCCGCCGACCGGGATCGCGTGCGCGCGCGGCGCGCCCGGGCCTGGACCGGGATCGCGCTGCATCCTGAGCGCACGCTGGTTCGCAACGTGATCCCCGATTCGCCGGCGTGGCGCGCCGGCATCACCTTCGGCGACGACATCGTCGCGATCGACGGCGCGCGCGTCACCCCCGCCACCTTCGCCAACCGCGTCGGCGATCGTGATCCGGGCGGGCACGTCCGCGTCTCGTTTTTCCGTCGCGACGTTCTGAACGAGGCGACGCTGACGCTGGCCGAAAGCCCGGAGCGCGCGCTGGCGGTCGGCGCCGACAGGCACGCGGGGGCCGGCGCGACGGCGGTCCGCGCCGGGTGGCTCGGCCGGGCCGGGTGATGGACCCGGACGCCTCGCGCCGCCGTCGGCCCGCTCGCGCCGCGATCGTCTGGTTCTCGGCGCTCGCGGCCTGCGCGGCGCCGGCCGCCCGCCACGCGCCCGCCGCTCCCACCGCGGCAACGCAGGCGCCCGCCGACGCGCGCCTCGACCGCCTGCGAGCGTACATCCGCAGCGCGTGGCAGCCGCTCACGCGCACGCTGGCCGACCTGCCGCGCGCCGCGGAGGATCCCAAGGTCATCCACGCGCCGGGCACGCCCTGGCCGGTCTACCTGCCCGCCGGCGAAAACCGCGACGCCGTCGCCGCCGCCCTTGCCCGCGCGCTGCCGGCGCCCGAGCGCGCGCGCATCGCGCTCCGTCCGCTGCCCCGCGATCCGTCTTCCGTCCACCCGCCCGGCCTTCTGTACCTGCCGCGCCCCTACGTCGTCCCGGGTGGGCGTTTCAATGAGATGTACGGCTGGGACAGCTACTTCATCCTGCTCGGCCTGCTGAAGGACGATCGGCCGGCGCTCGCGCGCGACATGGTCGACGATTTCCTGTACGAGGTGCGCCACTACGGCGGTGTTCTCAACGCCAACCGCACCTACTACCTGACCCGCTCGCAGCCGCCGCTGCTGTCGGAGATGGTGCTCGGCGTCGCGAAGGGTGCCGACCCCGCCTGGCTGGCCGCCGCCCGCGACGCCGTCGTGGCCAGCTACGAGCACTGGACGACCCCGCCGCATCTGATCGAGTCGCTCGGATTGTCGCGCTACTACGATCACGGCGACGGCCCGGCGCCGGAGGTCGTGGCCGGCGAGCGCGACGCCGACGGCCACAACCACTACGACCGCGTGCGCGCCTGGTTCCGCGCCAACCCCGACGCCGCCGCTGGAAACTACGATCGCGACACCGATCAGCTGACGCCCGCCTTCTTCAAAGGCGATCGCGCCATGCGCGAGTCCGGTTTCGATCCCACCGGGCGCTTCGGTCCGTTCGGCGCCGACACCACCCGCATCGCGCCCGTCTGCCTGAACACGCTGCTCTACCGGATGGAGATGGACCTCGCGGAGATCGAGCACGCGCTCGGCCGCGACGCAGCGGCCAGCCACTGGCGCGTAATGGCGGACCTCCGCAGGAGGCGAATCGAACTGTGGCTCTGGGACGAGAACACGGGTCTTTATCTCGACTACGACTTCGAGCGGGGGTACCGCCCCCTCTACCCGTTCGCGACGACGTTCTGGCCGCTCTGGGCCGGCGTCGCTTCGCAGGAGCACGCCCAGCGCGTGCACGAGAACCTGGGTCGCTTCGAACGACCTGGCGGCGTCGTCACCAGCACCAAGGTGACGGGCGCGCAGTGGGACGCGCCATTCGGCTGGGCGCCGTTGCAGCTGTTCGCCACCCGCGGGCTGCGTCGCTACGGCTACGGCGCCGACGCCGACCGCCTCGCGCGCGCCTGGCTGTCGATGCTTGCCGAGGACCTCGAACGGCGCGGGACGCTCGTCGAGAAGTACGACGTCGAGCGCCGGACCTCCGACGTCGCCGGCAAGCTGGCGTTCGGCTACAAGAGCAACGAGATCGGCTTCGGCTGGACCAACGGCGTCGCGCTGGAGCTGCTCGACGATCTGACGGGTGCGCGATAGACGTACACGCCGAGGCCACCCCGGCACGTCCATTGCTGACGTTCCCATCGCATGCGAAAAACGCCCGCCGTTCCGGCCACACTGATGGGGCAACCATGACGAGACTGTCAGCATTGGCCGCGATCATCGCCGTCGCCGGCGTCAATGGCTGCGGCAGCGGCGGCCGCGACCCGCGCGACATCGCCCAATGCGGCGCCGCCCCGATCACCTGCGGCGGCGGGCAAAGTTGCGGCGCCATCGACTCGCCGTCCCCGCCCGACAGCTTGCCCGCCGAGGCGACGACCTGCAGCCCGACCAATGCGGCGAGCGACGGCTGCGGGTGCAACGGCAAGACCTGCAGCTCCGGCGAGATCTGCGTCCAGTTCGACTCCACCGGATCGTTCGGCGGCGGCGGCATCGGCATCGTCAACAGCTGCGTGGCTGCCTGTACCTCCGCCACCGATTGCGGGCCGGGGAACGAATGCCGTCCCAGCTCGTCCAGCGTGTTCGAATGCGGTCCGGCGCAATGCCACTCCGACGCCGATTGCACCGACGACGCCTGTGGTCACTGCGTGCCAGAAATCCTGCTGGTCAACGGCGGAATGCGGCAGGACCCGGAAATTCACGCATGCGTCTACGTTGGTGCTTGCGGCACGAGCTCCTGTGCCAGCTGCGGGCCCGCAACCTACTACAACGGCGCCGGTCAGCCGCCTCTCCACCGATGCGACGGTCGTCTCTGACCGTCAGCGCGAGTACATGATCTCGTCGGTCGAGATGTCGGTGACCTTGTCGCCGAGGTCGTCGAACACGATGTTCTTCAGGTCGACGCCGGGGATGCGCAGGGCCGAGACCGCGTAGTTCAGCGTGCCGAGCGGCAGCGGATCGGGCGACAGGCCCGGCAGCGTGAACGACGACGTCCCGTCGAAGATCGTGATCGCCCAGCGCCGCTGGCCATCCATCGTCTGCAGCTCGGCGCTGTGCACGGTCGCGCCCGT
>Ga0066903_100004840_pt1 | contig 11509 bp, 12 predicted proteins | sample PanSoiMetaGPlot1_FD_67491 | JGI IMG/M metagenome (GOLD analysis project Ga0066903, IMG submission 67491) | Tropical forest soil microbial communities from Panama analyzed to predict greenhouse gas emissions - Panama Soil - Plot 1 (version 2) | ecosystem: Environmental > Terrestrial > Soil >...
TATCCCCTCTGACCGGATTCGTGGGGGAAGCCGACTACCGGTCGATCCTGCAGACCATGCACCTCGAGAACGGCCTGGCCTGGACGATCCCGGTGACCCTCTCGGTTGACGCCGACGGCGCCAAGCGCGTCGGCGGCTCCGAGAAGATCGCGCTCACGGCGGGCGGCCGGACGATCGCCACGCTGGAGGTCGCCGAGGTCTTCCGGCGCGACCGCGAGGCCGAGGCCGAGTCGGTGTTCCGAACGACCGACGTCGAGCACCCCGGTGTGAAGGCGCTGCACGAGTCGGGCGACTTCTGCGTCGCCGGCGCGGTCCGGGTCATCGAGCTGCCGGCCCACGACACGTTCCTGCCCTACCGGCTCACGCCGGCCCAGACGCGCGACGCGTTCGCGGAGCGCGGATGGAAGACGGTCGTCGGGTTCCAGACGCGCAACCCCGTCCACCGGGCGCACGAGTACCTCCAGAAGTGCGCGATGGAGATCGTCGACGGCCTGATGCTGCATCCCCTCGTTGGCGAGACCAAGTCCGACGACGTTCCCGCCGACGTCCGGATGCGGTGCTACGAGATCCTGTTCGAGAACTACTACCCGGACGGCCGGGCGATGATCTCGGTGTTCCCGGCCGCGATGCGCTACGCGGGGCCGAAGGAAGCGATCTGGCACGCCATCGCGCGCAAGAACTACGGGTGCACGCACTTCATCGTCGGGCGTGACCACGCCGGCGTCGGCAGCTACTACGGCACCTACGACGCCCAGAAGATCTTCGGCGAGTTCGATCCCGGCGAGCTCGGAATCACGCCGCTGTTCTTCGAGCACTCCTTCTACTGTCTGTCGTGCGAGGGGATGGGCTCGCCCAAGACCTGCCCGCACCCGGACGACGACCGCGTCATCCTGTCCGGCACCAAAGTCCGCGAGATGCTGCGCGCGGGGAAGAAGCCGCCGCCGGAGTTCTCCCGTCCCGAGGTTGCCCAGATCCTGATCGACGCGATGCGGGGGCAGGCCGACTCCTGAGGAACGACCCACCGGCGAGCGGCCTTGCCCCGCCGCCGAACGGGCATCAGGATGCACGCCGTGGACGTCTACACCTCGGTGTCGCGCGCGCTCGCGGAGGCCGGTCCCGCAGGCGACGGCGACGAGGCCACGCTCTGGGCCCGGCTCGAGGAGCTCGTCGACCCGGCTGAGGCCCGGCCGGCCTTGGCCTCCGACGTGGAGCTCAAGCGGTTCTCTCTGCGATGGGGGAACGACTACGCGATGATTCGCAACCCCCGCGACCTCGTCCACTACCGGCTGGAGCCCGCCGAGGCGGACATGGTCGAGCTCATGGACGGCACTCGCACGGTCAAGGACATCGTCGTCCAGCGAATGGAGGCCTCCGGCGACATGGAGCTGTCGGTCGCCGTGGAACTCGTGGAGGCGCTCGCGGCGGGCAATTTTCTCGACCGTCGGTTCGTGGACGTGGAGGGCGCGCTGGAGCGCGCGCTGCAACCGCCGCCGACGATCCTCGGCCGCGTCCACCGGTTCCTCACCACGCTGCAGGTCGAGTGGTCGGGGGCCGAGCGGTTCGTGCGATGGATGTACGCGCACGGTGTGGGCCTGTTCTTCCGCCGGCGGAGCCAGCTGGTGGTGGTGCCGGTGATGGTGGGCGGGCTCGCCGCGTTCCTCTACCTGGTGGAGTCGAAGCGGTTCACCATCGGAGCCCGCTCTCCCGCGCTCGAGTCGCTGGTTCTGCTCGCGCTCAGCTTCGTGCTGACGTTCGCCCACGAGCTCGGTCACGCGTCGACGCTCGTGCACTACGGCCGTCGCGTGAAGAGCGCGGGGCTGATGATCTACTTCGGCTCGCCGGCCTTCTTCGTGGACTCGTCCGACGGCCTCATGCTCGAGCGCCGAGAGCGGATGCTGCAGTCGCTCGCGGGCCCCTATGCCGAGCTGGTCCTGTCGGGGGTCGGATCGCTCTTCGTCCTCGCCTTTCCCGGCTCCCTGGTCGCGCCCGTGCTGTACAAGTTCGCCGTCCTCAACTACCTCGTGGTGTTCATGAACCTGATCCCGCTCCTCGAGCTCGACGGCTACTGGTTCTTCTCCGACCTCATCCAGGTCCCGGACCTGCGTCCGCGCTCGATCGCTTTCCTGCGCCACGAGCTGTGGGACAAGCTGCGCCACCGCTCCCGGCTCTCCGTGCAGGAGGTGGGCCTCGGGGCCTACGCGATCGTCGGCGTTGCCTTCGCGATCTTCGCTCTCTACACGGCGTTCTTCTTCTGGCGTGAGCTGTTCGGGGGGCTCGTCTCGACCCTGTGGGACGACGGCCTCTGGACGAGGCTGCTACTGCTCGCGCTGATCGTGTTCGTCACCGGGCCGGTGATCCGGGCGGGGATCGACGCCGTGCGCGCGCTCGGGAGTCAGATCCGGGCACTGTGGAGACGTCTCGTCTTCCGCGCGCAACGCGGATGGCGCGTGGAGGCGGTCCGCATGATCGACGCGTCGCCGTTGTTCGAGGACGTGCCCGAGGACGTCCTCGGCGAGCTCGCGGGCCTCGCCAAGCTCCGGACGGTGTCGCGCGGCGGCATGGTGTTCCGGCAGGGCGATCGCCCCAACGGGTTCTTCGTCGTCCGCAAGGGATCGATGGAGGTGGTCGAGGAGCTGCCCGATGGACGCGAGCGCCTGCTCCGGGCGCTCGCCCACGGCGACACGTTCGGCGAGCTCGGCCTCGTGGAGGGCGCGCCGCGCACGGCCACGGTCCGAGCGGCGACCCGGGCCGAGTTGTTCGCGTTCGACAAGGGAGCGTTCGACGCGTTCATGGCCGACGCGATCGCCGTGCCGTCGTTTGCACCGACGCTGCAGGCGGCGACCGAGCTCGGCGCGCTCCCGTGCTTCACCCACCTCGGGGCCGAGGAGCTTGGTGAGCTGCTGGAGTTCGGGGCATGGATGAGCGTGCCGCCGGGGGAAGCGATCATCCGGGAGGGCGAGGCCGGCGACGCCTTCTATGCGATCGGCTCGGGGCAGGTCGACGTGACCAAGGGGGGCGCGCCGCTCAGGACCCTGGGGGCGGGCGCGTTCGTGGGTGAGATCGCGCTGCTCTTCGACGTGCCCCGGACCAGCACGGTGACGGCCCGGACGCCGGTACGCGCCTACCGGCTCGACCGCTTGGGGTTCGACCGGCTGCTGCGGCGGGCTTTTCGCCGAGGCGAGCTGCGAACGCACGCTCCGGCCGACCGAACGTGGCAGCATTAGCGCCACCCGGCGGGAGGGAAGGACGAGGGATGGACTGCTGGCACTGCAAGAGGAACGCGGTCGGAGCCTGCCGCTTTTGCGGCCGGGGGGTCTGCGGCGACCACCTGCAGACCCGGCCCTTCATTCTCGACGTGTTCCCGGGGTCGGAGTCGACGCGGGCGCTCGTCGTCGAGGACGCCCTCTACTGCGGGGCCTGCACCCCGCGCGCCGATCCGGTCGACCTTCCCGAGCTCGACGTCCAGGAGTGACGGGCGTCACACCCGGAATGTGATGGACGTCACGGTCGTGTTGTGCCCGCCGTCACACCGCATGAACCGGCCGATGGGCGAAGATCGCCGAGGTTCACATCGATGCCCCTCGGAGGAGGTGAGCAGGATGGCGGAGAAGAAGATCGCTCCCAAGGCCCCGGAGGGCCATAAGGCCACGGCCAAGAAGTCGCCGACGACGCGCGTGACGAAGCGCAAGCAGCTGCGGAAGAACTTCCGGAAGCAGGGCCACTAGGGCCCCGGCAGATAGGCCCCCAGCGCACCAGTTTTGCGGCGAGCCCGGGAATACCCGGGCTCGTTTGCGTCTCGGCCTTTTCGCTCCACGCGGCCGGGAGAAGTACGATCCGGTCGTGGCCACGCAGGCGACGGTCGCGGAAGACGTCGAGGGGGCGATGCGGACCGCACCGATCCTCGGGTCGGCGCCTCCGAACGCCCTCGCCGACCTGGCCGCGGGCGGCACCATCCGGCCGTACCGGCGGGGGACCTACCTCTTCCATCAGGGTGACGAGTCGGGGGAGGTCTACTTCCTGCTGCGGGGCCTGGTGGAGGTCAGCTCGGTCTCCGTCACCGGCCATCGACAGCTCCACACGGCGCTCTCCACCCCGCAGCTGCTGGGTGAGCTCGGGGTGCTGGGCGACCTGCCCCGGACGGCGACCGCCGTCGCCCTCGAGGACTCGACGCTCTGGGCGACGTCGGGCGACCGGTTCATGGACTTCCTCGGCCGCCACTTCGAGGCGGCCCGCGAGCTCTTACGTACGCTCGCGTCCCAGATCCAGGCACACGAGTCCTTCGTCGAGGACCTCCTCCACCTCGACCTCAAGGGGCGAGTCGCCAAGCGGCTCCTCCAACTGGTGAGCCCGGGGCTCGATGACCTGCCGGAGGACGGCGCGATGATCCCCGCCGTCGTTACCCACGCCGACCTCGCGAGCCTGTGCGGCGGCAGCCGCGAGAACGTGACGAGGATCCTCTCGGAGTTCCAGCGGCGGAAGCTCGTCAAGCGCGTCGACCGGCGGTACGTCCTGGTGAACGTCGGCGGTCTCGCGAAACTCGCCGGGCTGTAGCCAGCGTCCTTCCCGTGCCCCGAATCACGCGGACCGGGTGACCGCCGGGTCAGTCGGGCGGTCAGGCCTCGACGAGCTCGTCGGCGAGCAGACCCATGACGATGACGTCGATGTGACGACCATCGACGAACTGGTCGCGTCGGAGACGGCCTTCCTCACGGAACCCGACCTTCTCGTAGGCACGCACGCCTCGCTGGTTGAAGTCGTAGACGTGCAGGGCGATGCGGGCCAGATTCATCTCGTGGAATCCGAACCCGCAGAGCGTCCGCACGGCGTCCGAGCCGAAGCCCCTGCTCCAGTACGCCTCGTCGATCCAGATGCCGAGCTCCGCCGTGCGCGCGCGAGCCTGGGCGCCCTCCAGTCCGCAGACGCCGACGCGCTCTCCCGCATGGGTCTCGATCAGAAGGCCGATGGATTCGTCGGAGGCGCGCATCCGTTCCAGGAACGCGCGGGTTCCCTCGATCGGTTCGGGCCACACGGCCACGAGGAAGCGCGTGATCTCGGCGTTCCAGAAGTGGTCGTTGATCCACTCGAGGTCGGATTCCTCGATCGCGCGGAGCCGGATCAGCCGTCCCTGGAGGGGCGCGGGCGTCACACCGGACGTCTCGGCGGCGGTCATCGGTCGAGCATAGCGAGGTCCCGATCCGCGTCTCGTTTGCCGGCCACGTGCGATCCGCCCGAGGCCGGCGCGCGCGAAACAGGAGGCCGTCGCCCGCGACGCTCCCGGGTGCGCCCCTCGATGTTGGTAGTCTTTGGCCGGTGACCATGCCCGCGGCAAGGGAGAACCCAACGTGAGTGAGCCGGCCCCCCGTTCGGCACGCGCCGCCCGCGTCCTCGACCACGACTTCGCAACCGATCTGACCGACCTGTCGACCGACGAGATCCGGTCGCGCCGCGACGAGGCGCGCGCCGAGCGCGAGTACCTCTCGTACCTCCGCCGCCTGATCCAGTCGCGGCAGGACATGCTCACGGCCGAGCGCGAGGCCCGTGGTCGCCCCGGGCAGTTCCGGGCGCCGCTCGCCGAGGTCCTCTCCGGGCAGGGACACACGGGCAGCCGCGGCGAGGCGGTTCATCTCCAGTTGCCACCGGAGGACATGGCGGCCGCGGACGCGCGGGTCAGCGAGATCCTCGCGGACGAGGCGTTCGCCAACCCCAAGGAGCTGACCGACGAGCAGCTCGACGCGATGGTCGCGACGTTGCACGAAGAGGAGCAGGCCGTCTCCTCGGATCGCGGCGCGGTCATCCGCGCGCACGACAAGCTCCAGGAGGAGTTGAAGCGGCGGTATCGGGAAGACCCGTCGCAGATTCCGCAAGAGGTCTGACCGGCCCGGCCATGGCCGGCCCCGCGCGCGTCGTCGTCGTCCGATCCGGACTCGAGGAATCGGTTCACGAGGTCGACGTCGCCGTGGTCGACGCCGCCGGGACGGTTCTCGCTTCCGCCGGCGATCCGCGCCGGGTGGCGTATGCACGCTCGTGCATGAAGCCGTTGCAGGCGGGCGTCTCGATGTCGATCGCGCGTCTCGACTACACGGATCGAGAGGCCGCCGTGATGTGCGCATCGCACAACGGCGAGCCCGTCCACGTCGAGGCGGTCCGCGGCATCCTCACCCGTGGTGGCATCCCGGAGGCCGCATTGCAGTGCCCCGCAGCCTATCCCGACCTCCCGACCCTCGAGGGCACAATCGAGCGACTTCCCGTGTACTTCGACTGCTCGGGGAAGCACGCCGGCATGCTTGCCGCGTCGAGCGCGCAGACAGGGCGGCTCGAGTCCTACCGCGGCCCCGGGCATCCGCTGCAGCAGCGGGTGCTGGAGGCCGTGCGCGGCGCCACCGGACTCGACGAGATCCGCGTCGGCGTGGACGGGTGCGGCGTGCCGGTCCACGGGTTCCCGCTCACGGCGATGGCGCGCATCTTCGCGACGCTCCTGGATCCGGGTCGGCTCGGCGACGAGCTCGCGCCCTGGGTGGACCGCGCGGTCGCCGCCATGCGTGCCGAGCCCTACCTGGTCGCGGGCCGCGGTCGCATCGACACCGCGGTGACCGAGCAGACCCAGGGCAACGTGATCGCGAAGCTGGGGGCCGAGGGAATGATGAGCGCAGCGGTTCGCGACCGGGGTCTCGGCATGACGCTGAAGGTTCGGGACGGCGCCGGGAGGGCGACCGCCCCGGCGATCGTGGCGGTGCTGCGCGCCCTCGACGTCCTGGACGACGCTGACCTCGGCGCGCTCGAACGCTACGCACGGCCGGCCGTACTCGGCGGGGGCGAGCCCGTTGGAGAGCTGCGGGCCCACGTGGAGCTGGACCGAGCCTCCGACGGCCGTTCGCAGGAGTAACTCATCCCGTTTGCTACTGTTAAACGAACCAGGTACCATCGGGTGGTGGACGCGCGAAAGCTGGGTGGCTACATCAGGGAGCAGCGCCAGAGCGCTCGCCTGTCGCTCCGCAAGATGTCGGGGCTGGCGGGCGTCTCGATCCCGTATCTGTCCCAAGTGGAGCGCGGGCTCCGGCGCCCCAGCGCCGACATCCTGCAGGGGATCGCCAGGGGGCTGCAGGTCTCCGCGGAGACCCTGTACGTCCAGGCGGGCATCCTCGAGGAGCGGCCGACCGTGGATGTCGTGGCGGCCATCCGGGCCGACCCGAATCTGAACGAACGCCAGCGCGGCGTCCTCGTTTCCATCTACGACGAATTCCGGCGCGAGGCGCGGGGGACCGGAGGGCGAGCCGACGCGGCCGAAAACCCGGCGCCCGACACGGACGACGACACGATGACGAAGGCGCGGGCCGCCCGCACAGGCGGTACCCGCACACGCAAGGAGGCGTGAGGACGATGAGCGACACGACCAAGGGAACCGACGGCGCCTCGAACCGGCGCCGGACGAAATCGGAATCGGCCGACGAGAAGCCCGCAACGGGGAAGGCATCGACGTCGGCAGCGAAGACGAATCCGGCCGCCGACGCGTCGACGGGTGCGGAGCGATGGTTGTTCGCCGTGGTGGGCGCGGGCGACGTGGCCGCCGGAACGATCCGGCACACCGCCGAGCGCACGCGGACGCTGTTCGCCGGCGGGCGGAAGGGAGCCGCCGCGAGCACCTCGGCGGCCGTCGACCGGCTCGCCGACCGGGGCCGTTCCGTGGTGGGAGAGGTCGCCGAGTCCGACGGCGTTCGGGCGGTGGGCGAGCGGGCGGGCAACGCCCGCAAGCGACTGGAGGTCCTCTCCAGCAGCCTCGGCAAGGCCGCCGCGAACGCGGTGGAGGCCGGGAAGGCCTTTCGCCGGGCCAGTTGACCCCCGGTCACGCCCCGGAATAGCCGGCCCGCCCATAGGGTTGGCCACTGAGGTTTGATCCCGGGTCCGTTCGGGCACGGGTCGGGTCGGCGGATCGGCGGCATGATCGAGCAAGCGACGAAGAAGCGGGCTGGTGCGCCCGGGCGTGCCCGGGTGGCGGTGCTCAGCCTGCACACCTCCCCGAAGGACCAGCCCGGCACGGGCGACTCCGGGGGCATGAACGTGTACATCCTCGAGGTCGCCGCCAGGCTCGCCCGGCAGGGGATCGCCGTCGACGTGTTCACCCGCGCCAACGGACAGGGGAGTGCGAGGACCGAGGCGATCGCGCCCGGTGCCCGACTCGTCCAAGTGCCGGCCGGACCCGAGAAGCCGCTTCCCAAGGAGCGCCTCCCGGAGATCCTTCCGGAGTTCCTGCGCGGCGTGCTCGCGCATGCCGCGGGAGGGAACGGGTCGGGCGTCCGGCCCTACGACGTCGTGCACAGCCATTATTGGCTCTCGGGCTGGGTGGGGGAACGCGCCAAGGAGATCTGGGGCGTGCCGCTCGTCGCCTCCTTCCACACCCTGGGCAAGGTCAAGAACTACGCGCTCGCGCTCGACGACCGGCCGGAGTCGACCGACCGCCTGATGGGCGAGGAGCGCGTGATTCGCGGGGCCGACCGGATCCTCGCCCCGACGCCCGTTGAGGCCGCCCATCTCGTCGGTCTCTACGGCGCCGATCCCGATCGCATACGGATCGTGCCGCCCGGAGTGGACGGGTCGGTGTTCGTTCCGCGGCCCAAGAACGCGGCCAAGGCCAACCTGCACCTCTCCGACGAGCGGTTGCTGCTGTTCGTCGGGCGTCTCCAGCCGCTGAAGGGACCCGATCTCGCGATCCGTGCGCTCGCCGAGGCGATCGCCCGTGCCCCCGAGGCCATGCGCGACGTGGTGCTGGCGGTGGTCGGGGGGCCGACCGGCGCCGGCTCGGGTGAGGCGGAGGTCGCCCGCCTGATGAATCTCGCCGCGACGGCAGGCGTCGGCGACCGCGTTGTCTTCTTCCCCCCGCAACCCCACGAGCGGCTCGCCGAGTTCTACTCGGCCGCCGAGGCGGTCCTCGTGCCATCGCGGTCCGAGTCGTTCGGCCTCGTGGCGCTCGAGGCGCAGTCGTGCGGAACCCCGGTCATTGCGGCCGCCGTCGGTGGCCTGCGCTACTCGGTCCCCGACGGGATCGGCGGACTCCTGGTCGAGGGACATGAGCCCGGTCCGTATGCGGACGCCATCCTCCGGCTCCTGGGCGACCCCGAGCTTGCGGCGCGGCTCTCCGCGGGCGCCCGCGCCCACGCCGCGGGCTTCTCCTGGGAGGCTACGGCCGGTGAGATCGGCCGTGTCTACCTCGAGCTCGCCGGCGTTCCCGCATAGACGACCGGGTCTCGCCGGACGGTAGGCTGGCGCCGTGATCCACGGCGAACGCGTTCTTCTCCGGCCCGTCGACGACGCCGACGTCCCGTTCATCCATCGCTGGATGAACCACCCGGAGATCTGGCGCAACATGGACTACGAGCACCCCTTCTCGCTGCAGGAGGTTCGCGAGGACGTGCGGCGCTCGCGCGAGGACGGCGTGCCGCTGACCATCGTCGTCGACGGCCGGCCAATCGGGCGCATCGGCCTCAATCAGTTCCGCCGCCGCGACCGGGTGGCGGCCTTGTACCTGTACATCGGCGAGCCGGAGTTCTGGGGGAGCGGGTACGCGCGCGAATCCGTACGGACGCTGCTCGCCTACGCCTTCGATCGCTACGACCTATGGCAGGTCGAGCTGTGGCTGCTCGGCGACAACGACAAGGCGATGCACGTGTACGAGGCCTGCGGCTTCGTGCGGGAAGCGCGGCTCCGCGATCGCTCCTGGAAGGAAGGGCGATGGGTCGACCGCGTCGTCATGAGCGTGAACCGCGACGAGTTCGCGGCGGCGCGCGGCGCGTCGTCCGACGCCTCCTGATCAGCGCGAACGCGCCGAGCCGCGCGGATTTGTCACTCCGAATTCCGCCGACCGGCACGCCGTCTGACCTGCGGAAATGCCTGCCCACCAGGGATTTTGGCGCCTTGACGCGGATTTGCGGATCCGTAGGATACGCCTTGCTCCGAGCAGTCGGAGCGGCTGAGTCAGGGAACCGAATGGAGCCCCCTGGGAAAGCCGTAAGGCCAACTGGGCGCACCTGCTCGTACGGTTGGGAAGGCCAACTAGCTGTGCGGGTGGGGAGGCTCGGGAGGCCCCAAAGCCCAACGAAAGGGGCGATCATAAGGAAACCGAGACAGCCGTGAGAGGTTGCTCGGGGCGCTTGGCCCGAGGGGTCGAAGGTGGCAGCCGGCTTCGGTCGGCGGCGAGCCGGAGGTCCCTCGGGCCTCTACTTTTCCGGCGCCATTTCCGACGCTGATCCCGTTCCTCGTCGGCTCCCATCCGGGTCCACGCTCACGCTCGATCGCCGCATCTCTTCGCCGCGAACCGCCCTGCCTATACTCCGGGTCGTGCGGGAGCGGAGGACGTCGCCGGCGTGACGGGCTTCCTCCGTGCCCTGGTCCTGTGGCTCACGGAGCAGCCCCTCGTTCGTCGCCTCATGCAGGGATCGGTCGGGCGACGGTTCGCCGGGAGGTTCGTCGCCGGAGACACGCTCGACGACGGGATGGCCGCGGCGGCGCAGCTCGCCCGCGGCGGAATCGCCACCCTCCTCGACCATCTCGGTGAGAACGTCTCCTCGCGCGAGCAGGCGGCCGCCGCCGCGGACGCGTACATCGGGGCCATCCGGAGAGGACGCGCGACGCCGGGGGTCGACTGCATCGTCTCCGTCAAGCTGACGCAGCTGGGCCTGGACTCGGGCGTCGACGTCTGCGCGGAGAACATGGTCCGCGTCCTGCAGGCGGCGCAGGAACAGGACCCTGCGATGCGGGTCATGATCGACATGGAGGCGAGCGAGTACGTGGACCGGACGCTCGACCTGTACCTGGCGCTACGGTCCCGGCACCCGGTCGGCGTCGCCCTCCAGTCGTGCCTTCGCAGGACGGCCGCCGACGCCGAGCGCCTCGCCGGCCCCGAGGCCGTCGTGCGCATGACCAAGGGCGCCTACCTCGAGGGGCGCGAGATCGCGTTCCAACGGCGGGACGAGGTCTCGCGAAGCTACGTCGCGGTGACCAGGACCCTGCTCGAGGCCGGCAGCTCGGTGCACCTGGCCACGCACGACGAGCGCCTGGTCGACGGCGCCCGCGAGTACCTCCACCGAACCGGGGTCGCCGCCGACCGGTACGAGTTCCAGATGCTGTACGGCATCCGGCGTGACCTCCAGAACCGCCTGGTGGAGGGCGGCGAGCCCGTCCGCGTGTACGTTCCGTACGGGACGCAGTGGTATCCCTATCTCACCAGGCGGCTGGCCGAGCGCCCGGCCAACGTATGGTTCTTCCTGTCGAACGCGCTGCGCGTGCGCGGGTGATCGAAGAGGGGTGGGTGAGTCGTGAGCGACGACGGCGTCGGAGATCGAAGGGTCGCCTTCCTGGGCGGAGGCCGTATGGGCGAGGCGCTCGCCTCGGGGATCGTGCGATCCGGAGGCAGGACCTCGGACGAGCTGATGGTGACGTGCCGGCGCGAAGAGCGTGCGTCGGAGATCGAGGAACGGCTAGGCGTCCCGACCACGCTGCACAATCCGGAAGCGGTCGA
>Ga0066903_100004841_pt1 | contig 11508 bp, 11 predicted proteins | sample PanSoiMetaGPlot1_FD_67491 | JGI IMG/M metagenome (GOLD analysis project Ga0066903, IMG submission 67491) | Tropical forest soil microbial communities from Panama analyzed to predict greenhouse gas emissions - Panama Soil - Plot 1 (version 2) | ecosystem: Environmental > Terrestrial > Soil >...
CGATCACGCTGACGAAATTCTCCTGCCATGGATCGCCTTCAAAGTCAGAGAGCTCTTTAACAACCTTGCGCAGCTCAGCGACGCTCATGCTTTGCAACGATTCCTGGACCGCTCTCCGCCGCTCTTCACTCAGAGTTTCCATATCTACAAATTTATCGAATGGCATAGGTTGTTACTCCTGTTGATTACGTTTGAGGTTGATACGTCATGAAACCGCGGTCTAAAAAGACGAGGAATCCTTTCTTGGTTTTGAGATGTTGCACCCGGTTCATACGGCAAGTTTCGTGCGGCAGTAGCCGGCTGTGAAAGACTATCTTTTTTGGTTTGATATGCCTGGCGAACATATAGCCGGCATAGTCGCCGCTGCCGGCGCATCGGCTATTCGGGCGGATTTTGCCGCAGCGGGGGGATCCGTCTCGCACACTTCCGCGCACGCGCGAGGGGAATGCCGGTTGAAGGTCGAGTCCTCCGTGTTCCTCTGCCGTATTTTCGTTCATTGACAAGAGATAGCGAAACTCTGCCGCTTCTCCGCTGTTCAGGCCGGGCTTGCCTTTGTTGACGAACTCGATTACGCCGAAAAGGGGAAGCACGGAAGTGATGTCGTGCGCCTTTGAGGGAGTCAATCCCTTGCCCGCTTTCGCGGCGTTCCGGTAATCGAGAAAATACCGTTTGTCCGGTTTAGTTGAGCTGCGGTGAAGTTCTCTGTGAAGCGCAACGACTCGGCGCACATTTTCGGGCGCGTCCGGCCATTCCGGTATCATCGGCAACTCCGCCTCCGACAGTTTTGCTACAGCGGCCAGTGCTTCGGTGATCGTGTCTTCACCCGTTGGCTTTTGGACTTTGGTTATCTGCGCCAATAGACTGATGAAGTAATCCTCGGGCGATTTCTCGGGGTCGAGCAACGGCTCGGACAATCGACACCATTCGTCCGAAGCTATTTTCACCTCAGCCGGAGTGAGTTTGCGGCCAATGTGCTTCGCGAGCGCCTGCAAACCCCGCGCCAACTTGAATTGTCTTTTGCTCACGGAACAGCCGGGCGTGCAAGCATTCTTCACGGCCAGTGCTCTTAGCTCGGCTTCAAGGCTTTGTCCTTCCGGACACAGAGACACAGATACACAGTTACTCAGAGACCCAGTTACGCAGTTATTCAGAGATGCAGGAGACTTAGGATATTCATGAGACTTAGAGGCTGATCGAGGCGGAAAACCGGCCATGTCCAGGTAAAAGTTCATCGCCTCAGGCAGTGAGAGGCCTTTGAGTTTTTGAAGAAACGCGATCTCATCGCCTTCGCCGCAGCGGGAATGACATTTCCACAACCAATAACCGTTCTTGCCTTTGAACAGCGAAAATGACGGACGCTTATCTTCGTGATCTGGAAACGGACAGCGAGCACTCGTCTTTACGTGCTTTTCAAGCCCAAGCTTCACGAGCAACTGCGGCAGCGACAATCGACGTTTGGCTTCGTCAATCTTCGTCCGTAGCTCGGCGTTGTCCGTGGGATTCAACTGACGATGGCTCATTGCAGCACCGCCTCTCTTGCTGTGTCGATACTCCCGTCAGCTTGCGACGCGCTCTCTGCAATTTCTCCGTTCGTGGAAAAAGTAGAGTCCGAAATTGACGTTTGAGGGTGATGGTAGCCAAACGTGTTTTCTGCCTTTGCAAGTGCCTCAGCCCCAATGGGTGAAATTCCTATTTTTCCGCATTTACGCCTTCTCGACTCACGGGTAGAAGCAGCTTTCCGCTTACGGGCGCATCTGTCGCAATAGCGCGTTCGACCTTCTACTAATCTGCGGCAACCGCTAGTCGTGCATTTTTTTCTTGCGCGTTGTTCTGCGGCTTGCTCGCTCCAAAATCCGTAGCTCTCGCGAACTACGATGCAGCGGTCGCAGAAAATCTTGTTTTGAGTCCATGTCGATCTCCCGTTCAATTCACATTGCGGGCAGATGTGCTCACCGATAGTCGGAACGCCGCGCGGATCGAATTTCGCGGTATCGTCGAAGTTCATTGCGCACATCCCGCGGTTGCACCAGCCTCCAGAAACCGATCCAGATCGCTCCGACGAACGCGCCAGAGTCTGCCTGTTGGTTTTAACGCGCGGAGCCGTCCGCTGCTCACCATGCGCTCTATGTAACGCGGCGAGGTTTGAAGATAGTCCGCTGCTTGCTGTTTTGTCAGAATTGCCGAATTGACCGCTTCGGCGGGCGGTTGTTTCTGTGTAGTTAATGCTATCATAAGGGTGCTCAATGTGCTTCGTTGTAGCATAATGTGCGCATTGTGCATCGCCAGTCGAATTATTTTTCCTTGAACATGAGCATCTGCTACATCGCGAATATGTTACGGCCATAGAAAGTTTCTCCGGGGCGTCGTTACCCACCCTTCTGGCAGAAAAATGGTTGCGGACTGATCTGCAACGTGCAACATTGGGACACGATGAAAACGAAGGCGACTCGTAAAATGCAGACGAAGGGCGTGCGACCGCGGCCAGACCAGATCGCCGCCTTGGAAAGACTCATGGAGACAGACCCGGAACTCGATTGGTCTACGGCAGTGCGGCGAGGGTTGGACCTGTTTCTGGCAGAAAGAATGCGAGCGGGACTGCCAGCGCGAGTAGAGGAAGTGGTCTCAACTCTTGAAGGCCCTTCAGCCCGTCCCTCGGGGGCCGCGCAACGTGCAGCGCGACTGCTCGCGGCTGTCACTGCTCCTCATTCAGCGGAGCACCCGACACGATCTTGAGATCGTCCGAGGCGTTCCTAGTTAGCGTTTGCTAAACCACGGATGCCACGTGTTCTGGCGTGACACGGTGACGTTCCAACGAGTGCAGTGAAGTCGTTTGTTACCAGCGATGACAGCTGCGGTCATCGCCGCGTTCTAGTTAGCAAACGCAACCACTTTTTCGATCTCCGACGCTGGCGCAATCTTCCAGTAACGTTCTGCCTCCTCCGGCAGCACTAGTTCCCGATACGTGCTGTAGAGCATCTGCGGGCTGGTATGGCCAAGCTCGGATGCCACGCGGGGCGCGTCATGAATTGCTGCCAGCCGATAACTGGCGAACGAATGCCGCAGTCCGTTCTTAGGCCAACGCGCAAGACCGGCACCCTCGCACACCCTATCAATCTTGCCCCGCACGGCCTGCGGCACGACATGCCCTTTCATTGTTGAGTAAGGCTTTAGCCACTCGGCGAGATTCGGCAGGATCGGAACAAGCCGCCTTCGCGCGGACTTGGCTTTCGCGGCCTTCACATCAATGAATCCGCGCCTAAGATTCACTTCGCTCCATTCCAGCCGCTTGATTTCGGCATCACGAAGTCCGCTGAACGCTCCGATGGCGAGCATTGGAAGAACGTCTCGCTCTGTGCGCTGTGCAGCCTCCAACAGCCCACGCAGTTCATCGACCGTGAAGATTTCCGGCGGATGATCGACAAGCTTCGGCTTAGCTGTGCGCACGACTGGATTTTTCTCGATTATGCCGCGCTTCTCCGCGTAAGAAAACAAGACTCCAATGTTCGCCCGATAGTTGGCCCGGCTCTTTGGCGAGCAGTTCAGCGCACGCAACCAATTGTCAATTTCTTCAACAGTTATTGCAGCGATTAGCCGCTTGCCGAAGTCCCGGCAGAAAATTCCGAGTCGCAGTTTTAGATCAGACCGATACGCTATCGAGCGTCCATCTTTGCGTTTTGCTTCAAGCACTTCATCGGCCAATTGCGCCACTGTGATTTTGCAGCGCCGAATGTTCTCCAACTGGTGGATGAGAAAGTCTGCTGCGTCATCAATGGTCTTGCCGTATTCGGCGAGCCTCTCCCTCGCCTTGATGATGCCGGACAATTCGTGCGGCGAGAGGCCAACTGCTTCGCGCCCGTGGCGCTCTAGGAGCGTAATTTGCCGGAGCCGTTCGGCATCGGCCTCCGCCCGCGTCTTGTAGAATTGACGCTTTCCGCCGAATGCGCGAAGATCGAGTACGAAGCGATGTTTCTTGCTGTGGTGATACGGTCGAACTTTTAAGACTGGTCGTTTCACGGGCGAAAATGTGGCAAAGTTCCGTGAGAAAGTCAACTACATGGCATAACGTCTTATTTCGGTAAATAAGCCTCAGACATAAGTGGAATAATGTAAGACATTTGCCGGCGTGGCGGAATGGCAGACGCGCTGGACTCAAAATCCAGTGATCGCAAGATCGTGTGGGTTCAAGTCCCTCCGCCGGCACTTTTTTGTCCGCTCATCGCGTTTTACAAATGTCCGGCGCGGTCGTATTCTCCGGGCATGAAAACGCTTATCGGTGTCATTGTCGTCGTGTTTGCTTCGCTCTGCTTGATGCTGAGAGCTCAGGCCGGAGAGACCGGACTTAGCGGAATTGTGAAAGATTCCAAAGGTCAGCCGGTCCAAGGCGCTGAAATCCGCATCCAGGGTAGCGATGCAAATAAGATTGGAAGGATTCATACTACGGCCAATGGCCATTACAGTTATCCGGAGTTGGAAGCCGGCACTTACAGTGTGATTTTGGCAATCGATGGCGTGACCAAAGCGTCCATCAATAATGTCAGGACCAAACCGGGTGAAATGCAGACTCTGAATTTCGAGCTCGTCAAAGGCTCGCGCGCGACACCTTACGCTCCGGGCAAACATTATGTCTGGGTCCCGGAAACGACCGGCACTCATCTCGGCCACTGGGCTGAAGTGGAAGGTGATGGCAAAGGAATGCCGATCGGAATGCAGGAGCGCCTGAACAATCAGGGCAACGCCTTGGCACGACAAATCCAAAACACCGGCTTAACCGGCTTTCCTAAGTAAAATCGCTGCATGGTGTCGGATTTAGTCCGGCTTCCCTTGCAAAAGCGACGCCGTCATCTATCCTTGCGCACTCTATGATCTATAAAGCGTTCCAAATCTGTTTTGTCACGTTGCTCGTTTCTGCTGTTGCCGCGTCGGCTTCCTCCCCAGTCGGCCCCGCTAGGATTCAGGGCATTGTTAAAGATTCCAAGGATAAGCCGGTCGCTGGGGCTGAAGTGCACATTCAGGCCAAAGACGGAAGCGGCCTGCAAAAAATTGTCCAGACGAATTCGAACGGAAATTTTGGTGTCAGCAACCTCCCGGTAACCGATTACGAAGTCGTCCTGTTTGTAAACGGCCAAATTAAAGCCACCCTCAACAATCAGAAGGTTTTCTCGAACAAACCGACGCAGATGGATTTTAAATTGACCGGCCAATACGCAGCCAACACCAAAAGTAAACACACTCACATGGTTTACATGCCGGCGGAAACCGGCAGCCACTTGGGTGGTCGCTGGGTGGAAGTTGACGACACCACCGGAGCGGCAGGGGCCCAATCAAGCGACGTGAAGCGCCTCAGCGGTGACGCGGCAAAGTCGTTTCAGAGGAACACCGGAACCACCGGTGGTGGTAACTAGTCTTTAGTAATAACGATTCTCAAAACGCGCGGCCGAAAAGCCGCGCGTTTTTTTTGCAAAAGAACCTAACCGGAAACCATGTAGCCTTCTTCACCATGCTCGTTGATGTCGAGCCCCTGCCGTTCGATTTCCGGCGCGATCCGCAAACCGATAAATGCCTTTACCACTGTGCCGATGACTGCCGTTGCGACAACTGCAAGCAGAATTGTGATTGCGATCGCTTTTAATTGCTCGAACCAAAGCAGACGGCCGATAATTTTAGCGAGCCCATTCTGCGTAGCGGTAGTCCCAGTCAGATTTCCATTCACGTGTCTGGTCGCGAGCAACCCCGTGAGAAACGCGCCGAGCGTTCCGCCGACGGCGTGCACGCCAAACGTGTCGAGCGCGTCATCATAGTGAAACCACGATTTTAATTTCGTGCAGGCGAAAAATGGGACCATGCCAGCGGCGACACCAATCGTGACCGCCCCCGTTGGATCGACATAACCGCACGCCGGCGTAATGACGACCAGGCCGGCGATGGCGCCCGAACAGAACCCGAGCACACTGGCTTTGCCGCGCAACACGTACTCCAACATCGCCCAGGTAAAGGATGCGATCGCGGTGGCAAGCGTCGTGGTCATGAATGCATTCGCCGCGATGCCATCGGCGCCAAGTGCACTCCCGGCGTTGAACCCATACCATCCGACCCACAACATTCCCGCGCCGACCATGCACAAAACCATGCTGTGCGGCGCCAAGATTTCTTTTCGGAAACCGAGACGCGGACCGAGCAGAGCGCAGAGGACAAGTGCCGACCAACCGGACGACATGTGCACGACGGTGCCGCCCGCAAAATCGATCGCCGTGATTTTCGCTTGTTGGTTCCAAACGCCGTTCATGAATCCGTCGATCCCCCAGACCATGTGGGCGAGCGGAAAATAAACGGCGAACATCCAGAAGCCGACGAACACGAGCACGGCAGCAAATCTGATTCGTTCGGCGACCGCGCCGATGATTAATGCCGGCGTGATGATCGCGAACATCAACTGATACATTGCGAAAATATTTTGCGACACCCAGTAGGAGTAATCTCCGTTCGGCTGCGCATCGACGCCGCGCAGAAATGCAAACTTCAGCCCGCCGATAAACGGCGAGCCGCGCGAGAAGACCAGCGAGTAGCCAAGCGCCCACCAAAGAATCGCGACTAGACCGGCGATGCCAAGACATTGCGCCAGGATCGACAACACATTCTTCTGCCTAACAAGTCCGCCATAAAAGAGCGCGAGACCCGGCAGCGTCATAAAAAGGACGAGCGCAGACGCAGTCATCATCCAGCCATTGTGCCCCGGGCCGGGACCTGAAATGTTCGAAGCTGCTTTCGTTTCAGTTGAATCTGATCCGCGGGCGGAATTGTTCACGTACGCTTCCAAATCGGCGACCCGCTGCTCGAGCGACGGCGACGCCGTTGCGGTTTGTGCTTGCGAAGCGTTCGCGAGCAGCAACAGCGCAGCAAAAATAGCACCGCGAATGATCATGTCGCCGAACCTGCCTCTAGCAGGCAGCCCCTTCAAACAAAAACTCGATGTGCGATCAACGCAGCTACACGCAGAGTTTGGGCGACCCGGCCGGTTGAAACAACCGGCTGCCGCTTCCACCGCAAGCGGGTCGTTCTTGGCGGGGCCAGCTTCAATAGAGCCGGTCGTTCAAGATTGGCGAGGAAAACTCCGCCGAGCGGTGTGGTCGGACCAGTTAAGGCGCCCGGCGGAGTCTCTCTGCCTCAAAGTCGAATGACGAACGAATTGAGACTTTTGCCCGATGGTCTCACCGAAATCTGATTCATCGATTGGATGTCGGCGTCGTTGTCGCCCTCATCGCCTGAGTCGTCATCGATTTCGATGTCTGTCCCCGAGTCGTGTGCGGAGATCACCGCCGGCAGATCGGTCGTCTGCAATTTCTCATAACGCTGGCGCACTTCGGCTGGAGCTTTGTCCAGGTCTTCTTTGGTTTCGACCGGGCCGCTGAACAAGAGCAGTCCTTTCGGATCTTTCGCGGTCAGAACCTTTTTGCCGTCAATCTTTTCGACGCGCAATTCGCCTTTGTCGTCGGAGTAAACAATCTGCGCCTTGCCGATGTCGATCTTGGTGGTGCTCAAGCCGCCGTCCTGATTTCTGGTAATGTTGATTCCGGCAGCGCGGCGAGCCTCGTCCCGGGCACAACGAGCCTCATCGCGGGCTCGTTGGGCCTGGTCGCGCATTTGTTGGGCGAGATCGCGTCGGTGCTGGGCCTCGTCCCGAACACGCTGCGCCTCAACCTGCGCCGCCATCACCGCGTCGTGGATCATTCCCTGTTTCTGGTCGCCAAGTTGCTGCTTTAAATGATCCATTTGCTCCTTCAAATCGTTCATGCCGAAATCGTCCCAGTCGTGCCCATTGAAATTGAAATTAAAATGGGGACGACGGCCCCGACCCCACTCAGAGCGCTCGGACACCTCCTTTTTCCCGAGCTTCACGCCGATTTTTTCTTCCTTGCCTTTGCGTAAGACAGTGAGCGTGACCGTGGTGCCTTCCGAATAACTGCGGACCAATTTCGAGAGTTGATCCGGCTCGGTCAGGATCTGGTCGTTCAACATTTTGAGGATGTCGTTTTGCTGAACTCCCGCCGCTGCGGCCGGACCATCAGGAACGACGTAGTCTACGACCAAACCGAAGCCTTTCGGCAATCCAAGTTGTTCGCTAACAACGCGCGGAACGTCGGAAGTTTCGACGCCGAGATACGTAACCGGCACTTTTTTCTCGTGACGATCGCGATCATTGCCCGGACCCACCGGCCCATTTGGAGGTGTGCCGGGAGGAAGAGGTGGTGGCGGCGGATTAGGTTGAGCGAAAGCTGCGATCGGCAAGAGCACGAGCGTAGCGATGGTTGCGATGGATTTTGTTTTCATGGTTTTGGTGTGTTTGAAATTCATTGACCGGTAGCTGGCACGAGCGAAACCTCTTCGCTCGGGTAAGAAATGCGCAGCGACGCGCCCGTCTTCGGATTCCGCCATTGCAACGTCTCGCGCGTCTGCGAGCGGACGCGACGCATTGGCTGATTGGAATTTCCGGGAAACCGCAATCCTTCATCGCGCGTGTGATAGACGACCTGGGTCAAAGCGGCCGGAACAAATTCCGCGTTTGGATTTGTGGAAATTGCCGGCGCCGGAGTCCTTCCAGCGACCACTGCATTTTTCTTTGCAGGTTGCTGAAGTCGGAGAAATACAAGCATGACCAGCGCGGTCGCCGCTGCCAGACCGACCCCCAGCGAAAGCCAATTGAAATGGAACCGCCGCTCCCGCGCGAGCATGCCGGCGGTTAATATGGGCGATTCCGGTTCCGCGAGCGCGCCCTCGATTCGCATCACCAAATCCGGCGACGGCTGCACCGGTCGCAGCTTGCGAAGTTGATTTTCGAGTTCGGAAAAATCGTTCATGCGGAGGGCAAATTCTTTTTCAGCGCAGCGAGCGCGTAGCGGTAGCGCGATGCCGCCGTGTTTTGGGAAATCCCGAGCGCGCTCGCGATTTCAGCAAAGGTAAGTTCGTTCCAAATCTTCAAAGTGAGCACCTCACGTTGTTCGGAAGGCAGAAGCTCAATGGCGGCAACAAGCGCTCGTTGAGAATCGTCGTCGATCTCAAACGCCGGCGGAATTGCTTGATCGACATCGGACACCGCAGCCATTTCTCGCCGAGCTCGCCGGCTGTCGCGCCGAAGAAAGTCGAGCGCAATCGAGCGGACAGTTGCGTAAAGCAGACCGCGATTTCGGATGTCGTGTTGTTTTCGCCAGAAACGAACGAACGCTTCCTGGACAATGTCTTCGGCGTCGGCCGCCGAGCGCGCCCATTGTCGCGCGAACAGCACGAGGCCGGGCGCGAGCTGAGAAAAGCTAGTCTTCCAATTTTCATCGGTGGCGACATTCTCCATGACCTTTTCACGGTCTTTTATAAACGGGACGCCGCCAAATCCTGTTTTTGTCTACTGTCGCCAGATTTCTTCTTGCTTTGGGTCCTCGCCAGAGAGACAACCGCTGGTATGAACTGGATACCAATCATTGGGGCGGCAGCGGCGTATTGGGTAATAGGCGCCATCTGGTACATAGCGTTGTTCGGCAAAACCTGGGCGGCTGGCATCGAGCAGCATGGAGTCAAACTCGAGCGCAGCGGAATGGCCGCAAAAATGATCGGGAATTTCATCTGCAATCTGGTCGCCGCCGCGATCATGGCGCGTTTAATCGCCAGAACGAACATCCACGATCTCGGCCACGGACTGAAACTGGGCGCCGGTGTCGGTCTCGGATTTTCCGCAACCGCGCTGACCGTTCAATATTTGTGGGAATCGAAACCTTTTAAGGTTTGGCTGATCGACGCGGGCTATCACTTTTTGGGCTGCGTCGCGATCGGCGGCACGCTCGCCGTCTGGCGGTAAGATCGAAATCTATTATCGGTCTGGCTGGGACTGCGGCAACGTCCGCAGGATCAAGTTCCCTAACCAATCCGGATTCGCGACACCGTCACGATATGCTTGCAGCGATTCGACCGACGAGTTCACGCGCAGATTGCTGTAGGTTTGATCGACATTCTGCCAGCGTTCGTGCCAATAAACCGCGGCTTTGACTCGCGGATAGCGCGTCCGGAAAAGTTCCAGCGCCTGTTTGATCCACTCCGGCTTATGCATGCCGGGCTGATCGGCCGGGTAAGGAAATTCGCCGGTCGCCCACTCTGCGATCATGAGCGGTTTGTTCGGATCGAGTCCGCTTAATTCACGATACGGCCAGTCGAGCAGTGAAATGATGTCCGGGTTGGGTTCGTCTTTGAATTGCTGGCCATAAACGCTCATTCCCAGCCAATCGACGTAATCCGAACCGGGATAGTAGGCCGGCGCAAAATTCCAGGTGTCGAGCGGAGAAGAATAGTTGTTGGTGTGAAACATCCACTTGATATTGGTCGCGCCCCGCGCACGGACGCGATCGACCACGTGCCGATAGGCGCGCCGAAACGTTTCCGGACCTTTCCAGTTGCTAGCGGCACCGTCCCACTCTTCACCACCGTAAAATGTTCCCGACCAAGGAAACCACTCGCCATTCATCTCCACCGCGAACGCGACAATCATGGGATGGCCAAACTCGCGCGCGCTGTCGGCCCATTTGTCGATGTAGGCGTCCCATTGGCCGGCGATGATATCGGTGAGGCTGAACTTATCCGGCCCGCGATTTTGCACGTAGGGCCTGTCCCACGGCGACCAGAATACGAGCGGCAATGAGCGGTGCCGCCAGACCACATTTAGATTTGCAGTGGGGAAGGTTTGCTCTCCCCAATAACTCGACGACGCGATGATCGCCTGATGTTTGCCCACCATTTGCTCAAAATCTTCGATCGTCTCCAACGCGACATCGTCTTCTTGATCGCCAAAATCCATGAACGCGCCGGTGTATGCGCCATGTTCCGGGATGACGACCTCGACGGGTCCGTTCGGATCGACCGCGTTTTGTTGCGACACAGACTTCTTGCACGAAGTCGTCGCGAAGATCGACATCGTCAGAAAGGAAACGCCCAACGCCCAACGTCCAACGTCCAGCATCGAAGTCAGACGCGCACGGGCACGCTCGCGGTTCGTTCCAGTTTGCCCCAGCTTACCCACGCACCTTTGATCGCGCGGAGAATTGCTTTCCAGATGCAGTAACTCAACATCGGCCGATAAATCAGTCGCATCGGCAAGATCCGCCACGCGCGCCTGACCGGTTCCTTTTCCAAAATGCAGGCGAGCGTGGCGAGAATGACGTCCATCGAAAGAAATACCATCACGAACGGCAAAACCGCCCCCCATGCGCCGAACGGCAACGAAACGAGCAAAAACAAGTCCACGGCCGGTGTAATTGCGACGAGAATGATCTGAAAAAACCAAATGCTCGGCAAACTGAACCATCCGAGCGCGCGATAGTTCCAGTTGAAAACCATGTCGCGATGTTTCCAAAGACACTGGAGCGTGCCGTAGGCCCAGCGAAATCGTTGTCGCGCGAGCGTGCGCACCGATTCCGGTGCTTCCGTCCAACCGATCGCCTGCGGCACGTAAACGATCCGTTGTCGATCTTTGTG
>Ga0066903_100004843_pt1 | contig 11507 bp, 9 predicted proteins | sample PanSoiMetaGPlot1_FD_67491 | JGI IMG/M metagenome (GOLD analysis project Ga0066903, IMG submission 67491) | Tropical forest soil microbial communities from Panama analyzed to predict greenhouse gas emissions - Panama Soil - Plot 1 (version 2) | ecosystem: Environmental > Terrestrial > Soil >...
GCGCCGGTGAAGGCGCCCTTCTCGTGGCCGAACAGCTCGCTCTCGATCAGGCTGTCGCTCACCGCCGCGCAGTCGAACACCACCAGCGGGCCCTCGTGCCGGGGCGAGAGCTGGTGGATGGCCTTGGCCGCGGCGCCCTTGCCGCTTCCAGTCTCCCCCACCAGGAGCAGGGTCGAGTCGGTGGAGCTGATTCGCTTCAGCAGGGCGAAGATCTGCCGCATCGGCACGCTCTTGCCGACCAGCTCTCCCAGCCGGTCCTCCACCGAAGGAGCGATACGCACCGGGGTGAGGGTGGACTGGAAGCGCAGCTGCACGTCGCCGAGCTCGAGCAGCTGTCCGGGCTTGAGGTACGCCTCGCGGATCTGCGCCCCGTCGATGAAGGTGCCGTTGGTGGACTGGAGGTCCTCGACCAGGAACCGGTCGCCCTGCCGCTTGATGACGATGTGGTTCCGGCTCACCGTGGGCGAGTCGATGACCACGTCGTTGTCCGGAGACTTGCCGATCTTCAGCGAGCTGTCGGTGATGGGGAACGACTTGCCGACCCCGTCCGTGTTCACCAGGACCAGGTGAAACTCCTGGAACCCGAGGCGTTCGGTCTGGGCGCGCAGGCCCAGGACGGTGTGTGCGGGGATGGTCGCGGACGTACCGGTAGACATTCGGGGAGGACGCCCATTCTACGGAGTTCGGCACGCAACGAAAGGGCGGGCCCTCCACGCCGGATGCACGCACACACCCTCTCGCACAACGCCGGCCCTCCGGTGTGCTAGTCCCCTGAGGCGCAGGCGGCACGGCACACATGACGCGCGGAGAACGGCGGAGATCGTTCACGGTCGTGGGCGGAGCGCGGGGTGAGGCGGCGCGGTACGCGTCGCTCGTCCCGGAGCTCGGCGCGTCGGTGCTGATGCTCGGCGTCGCCGACGGCCGGCTCGCCGAAGCGCTGGTCCGTCGTGGCGTTCTGGTGACGGGGGTGGACCCGAGCCCTCGGATGCTCGTGCGCGCCGAGGAGACGCGGGCCTCGCTCCCGCCCGAGATCCAGTCGAGGATGCAGCTCGCCCGCGCCGACCTCCGCTCGCTGCGGCTGTCGCAGCAGTTCGCTGCAGTCTTCGCTCCCCGTGACGCGGTGGCCCTGGTCGCGACCCGCGGCGACCTGGAAGCGCTCTTCACCACCGCGCGGGAGCACCTCCGGCCCGGAGCGAGCTTTGCGTTCGACCTCTCGCTCCCGCCGCAGCGGTGGCTCTTCCCCGACGATGCCGATCCGCACGAGGGCGTACAGCCCGAGCGAGCGGTGTTCACGCCCCACCTCCACAGCCGGCGCACCCGCCAGGGGCACGGGGACATCCACCGCCTCCTCCTCCGTCACTTCACCGCCGGCGAGGTGGACCACGCGCTGGGCGCGGCCGGGCTCGAGGCGCTCACCCGCGACCGCGACTTCGAGGGGCGTCCGTTCGAACCGGGCGCGGACCGGCTGGTGGTCGTCGCCCAGGCCCGCTCCGAGCCGCCGGCTCCCGGCTAGTCCCTTCAGCTTCGAGGCCGCTGGGGAGGGCGCTCGCTCTCCGGGGTGGATTCCATCTCGAAGGCGAGCTCCAGGAGATCGAGCAGCTGCGCGCGCCCGTCCACGGTGTCGGGGGCAAGCAGGACGAGCTCCACCGGAAGCCGGTCCTCCAGTGGCACCGGCTCGGGCTCGGTGGGCTTGCCGTCGGGGCCGAGGTCCTCGACCAAGAGGTCGCCATCGCGGTGCACGGTGTATCGGCGGTACATGGGCCCGTCCCACATATCTCCACCGGGCAGAAACTTGAACCTACACAGTCGCGTGCGGAATCCTTCCGCGAGCGCATGATGGAACTTCCGGCCAGCGCCCCGCTCACCGACTGGGTCCGCCGTCTGGTGGACGACGAGTCGGCGCTCCAGTCCGCGCTCGAGACACCGCTGCTGGTCTGGGAGGGTGACCTGTCCGACGCGAACTGGGTGCTGAGGCCGCCCGAGCACGCGCCCTCCCCGGAGAACCCGGTGGTCTTCCTGGTGAAGAAGGTCCCCGGGCGGGCGAACCCCTTCGGCGCCGGCGTGACCGTGGGCCGGGCGGAGCACAACGATCTCATCTTCCCTCACGCCAGCGTCTCGCGCTTCCACGCCTACTTCACCCCCGACCCGACGCAGGTCGCCCGCTGGAACCTGGTGGACGCCGCGAGCCGCAATGGCACGCTGGTGGACGGCGTTCCGCTCCAGCCGAACTCCCCGGCCACCCTCGGGGGCGCGACCCGCATCAACGTGGGGGAGATGGCGCTGACCTTCCTGTCGCCGGAGGCGTTCTTTCGCTGGCTGACGAAGGTGGTGGAGGCGGTCTAGCGACCGCCGTAGCGGAAAGCGTTCGGGGCGACCTCGACGACGCCGTATCGGCCTCCCTCCGAGGCGTGCGGAAAGGCCGACAGACCGCGCCGGCAGACCCATTCGCCAGGAAGAAGCTGACAGAGACCGTCCATCCGGGCGGCCCTGGAATCGACTGCCGGGAGCCCGTTTCCCATCTCGCCCTCCACCGGCGTTCCCGGTGAATGGACCTCGCCGTACCACTGCGCGGCCGATGCGACGTCGAGCCGCCCCGCCCACTCCCGGGCCTCGAAGAAGCCGAGCCACTCGCCCTCGAACCACACCCACCAGCGACCCTCGCGCGTGACGATGCCCAGCTCGACCTCGCGGCCCCCGAGCGCCTCGAGCGAATCGCCGGGTGCCCAGCGCCCGCTCCACGGCGTCCAGCCGCAATCGCTCCAGCAGGGGAGCCCCTTCACCCAGCGATGCACGAACAGGTGAGGCTGCTCGTCGCCGTGGAGCACCGCAGACACGCGCCAGCCAACCTCGATGGCGTCACGTGGCTCGGTGGCGCCGCCGAGCGCGACCTCGGCGAGCGAGTGTCCACCCCGGGCGGGCCGAGGCCGGTGGATCGAGACGCGGGCCGCCGCTCCGAGCATGGGCCGGCTCACGCCCATCCCGGCCCAGGCCCAGCAGCCGTCGCCTCCGCAGGCACGGGTGTCGTTGGGCGGGGCTGGAGGAAAGCTCGCCCGTCGGGCCTGCCCCGGAGGACAGCTCCTGTCTGAGAGCGCCGCCTGAAAGCCGCCTGGTGGCTCCGGTGGTTGGAGGATGGGCCGAGGAACGCACTCCGCGCGGGCCGGAGTGCCGGTCCCGTGTGCGGCGGCACATCCGGAGGCCGAGGCCGCGAGAAAAAGGGTCGCGAGGAGCCCGCGCCTAGAAACCATTCAGCACGGGGAACGCCGCGCCGGACGCTCCCGTGGCGTTGCCCGCCGTCTGCGGATCCTTCGGGTCCACCGCTGCGTCCTGGGTCGTGAACACGACCGCAATCGCCAGAGAGGGTGGAGGAGGGATCGGCGGGGGAATCGGAGCGAGCGCCTTTCCGCCTTTTGGTACAGCGGCACCGCCTTCGGACGGACGCGTCGTTGCAGAGGGGCAGCCGCATCTGCCGGGGCCCGGCCCGTGAGAGCAGTATGTCTTGTAGATCGCTTCGTACAAGCCGGCGTAGTCGCTGCGGTCCTTCTCGTGGTGCAGCGGACCGACGATGGCCAGGAGCCGTGTTCCGGCGTCGCTCGTGTGGACGACGTAAGCGAAGGCACGGTCCGCCTGCGTGCTGTAGACGATCCGTGTGTACAGCAGCCCTGGCCCTGGATCCGGCGGGAGCACTGCACCAGGAGGCAGCGGGTCGGGAAGCGGCCCCTTGTAGGGCGGATACATCACCGGCCCCCGGCAGCAGTGTGCGGCGGATCCGTCGCCCTTGGTCTCGGGCCGGGTCGTCTCACAGGCGAGGGTGGTCAGTGCCAGCGCAGCGAGGACGAATCGGGTCGACAATGCTGCCCCCCTTCGGTTGTCACTGGAAGGCTACCACTTCGCGGACCCAGGGCTTGCCCTTTTGGAGCCAGGCGAGCCGCTCGTCCCGGAGAGCGACGCGTGGGCTCGCGCCGGACTCCACCCGGTGGCGAATGCCTTCGAAGAATTGGCTCGCCTCGGCGTCGGGAAGCTCCGCCCGGGAGGCGATGACCGCGCGTGCGCCGGCATCCACCATCGCCCGGGGAAGGCTCCATGGCTCGTCGCGCATGTCGCTGCCCGTGCCGGCGTGGCAGGCGCCGAGGATGACCAGCGGTCGACCCGTGAGCTGGGCCGAGCGCAGGGCCGCTGCGGAGAGAGCGTACGCCCCGGATTGTTCCTCGGAGAGCATCAGCATCGCTCCATCCGGAAGCTGGGCGTCGATGAGGCCGTGGACGGCGAACTCGACGAAGCCCGCTCGCCCCATCGCCTCCAGAACTCGCGCCGGCGTGGCGGCCGGCCCCTCGAGCACCGTCCACCCTGGGCCCTGCGGCAGACCCTCCACCCGCAGGGGCGGCAGTCCGAGCTCCGGAGGTGGCCGCGGATCGCGCACCAGGAGTCGACTGCTGCTCGACGAGGTGGGGGTCTCGCGCGAGGCGACGCGGAAGCTCCAGGCGAGCGAGTCGGGCAGGAGATCCGCCACTCCATGGAGGTCTGCGGTAGTGAGCACGGAGACCTCGGTGCAGTTGGCAAGGAGGCGCTGGGCCTCCGGGGAAACGAGCGCGGAGATCGCTCGGTCGTCGCGCGACGACCAGGCCGAGGCGCGCTCTCCCGATGCGCCGATGGCGGCCCATCCGGTCCGGCTGAGATCCCGGGCCACCGCGAGCGCGCAGGTCGCGGCGGGGGTGGCTCCGGCGGCCGGGGCAATCTCGGTCATCGCCTCGCGGACATCCCCGCGTCGGAGAGCGGCAAAGTATCGAGCGACCCCAGCGCGTGCCCGTGCCCTGCTCACCTCTAGGTCGTCGGGGTACCGCCCCTGCTCTTTCCGCTCGGCGCGAATGGCTGGGTCGTCCAGCTCCGCCCGGACGCGCTCGAGCAAGAGGCCGTTGAAGTACCGTTCCCGTGGCCCGATGGAAGGATCCACGGAGGCCTTGCCGAGCGTCGAGGACATCTCGCGCATCCGACCCGCATCGCCGGACAGCTGCGCCAGATCGACCCGGAGCTCGAGTCGCCAGTAATCCATGGGCTGGTCGCAGGGCGGCTCGGCCGCCAGGAGCGCATCCGCGGATCGCCCGTCGCGTCGCCGCACGTAGCCCTGGGCCAGGATCTCGTTGCGGTACACCGTCACCCGGCACTGCGCCGGCTCGCGGAGGCCGATCTCCTCGAACGTCGCCCGGGCGGCGGCGAGGCGGTCTGCAGCGAGCTTGACGTCGCCGAGCTGGAGGAGGGCGTTGCGCTCCTCTCCCAGCGCTCCGAGGCGGCGCATGCGGTCCGCGCTCTGCTCGGCCTGCGAGGCGGCCTCCCTGAATCGTCCGAGCAGGGTCTCGATCTCGATGGACTGTTGATCAAGGTACCAGCAAGCGAGCTCGAGTGATGGTCCACAGCGGGTGCGAGCAAGGCGGACGAGGCGCTCGGCCTCGAGGATCTGTCCCCGCTCACGCTGCTCCAGCGCCTGTGCCGCGGCGAAGAAGAGCTGGTGGAACGGGTCGGCAGACTCCTGGACCAGCGACGCCCGGAGGGCGCTCGCGTCGTTGGGAGCAAAGCTCGCGAATGCCTCGAGCGCCTGATCCCGCTGGCCGGCGGATTTCGCCTCTGCCACGAACGCCGCGACGTCCGCCGCCGGGACCGGCCTCACGGGGAGGAACCAATCGCGGAAACGCGTCGCAAGCTGTACTCGGGCCGGGTTGGCGGAGCGGATGGCGCTCTTCACGCGAGACTCGAGGACGGTGCCTCCGGCGAGCGCGTCCAGGGCTCGGGCCGTGGGCAGCAATCGCTCCAGCTCGGCTCGTGTCCCTGCCGACGCGAGGGCGCCGTTGAAGAAGCTCCGGGCGCGGCCCGAGGCCCCGGTGATGAAATCGGTAGGCAGCGGCTGCTGATCGGTCACGAGCTTCCGGCGCTCCCCGGCGATGCCGCTCTCTCGTGACTTCTGCGCGGACACGCGCTGCTCGACGGCAAGTCGGTCAGTGCCGGCCTCCGTGCTCCAGCCTCCAGCGGAGGCGCCGCTCACCTTGCCCAGCGCCACGGCTGCCGCGCCCGGAAGACCGAGCTGGCGGAGGCAGAGCCCCCGGTTGAAGAGGGCGGGGAGGTAGCCCGGCTCGGCGTCCAGCGCCCGGTCCAGGTACTCCAGTGCCTCTTCGCACCGTCCTTGCTCCATCCGGACCAGCCCGCGGTCGGCGAGGACATCGGGGCGAGCGGGAAGCTGACCGAGCGCTGTGTCGGCCCGGGCGAAGTCGCGGCGCAGGAGAGCCAGGGTCGCGATGGAGCGGAGGTCGCTGGCCTCCTCTGCCTTCAGCTCGGCTCTGGCCAGGGCGGGCGGAGTGCTCTGAGCGGTGCCTCGCGACACGGCATACGGCCGGTACTGTCCCGGGCCGGCCGCGCTCGGCCATCCGGACACCGTGCGTGAATCGAGGGAGGCCAGGAGCGTCGGCATGTCCGGGCCCGAGGTCCGCCCACCCCGGAGCGCCAGCACCAGCGCCGCTGCCATCGCCATCGCCCCCACCACGCCCACCCACGCCGCGCGGCGAGGCCTCGAGCGCCGCTCCGCCGCCGCGATCGCGGCGAGCGAAGGCTCGGGGCTCGCGGACTCGGGCTGCTGCCGGCTCTGCTCGGCCAGCGCAGAGAGCTGCATCAGCCCGTGCATCTCCTGCTGGCACCGCGCGCAGACGACGAGGTGCCGGCGGAAGGCGGCAGCCTCCGCGGCGGCGAGCTCGCCGTCGACGAACCGACCCAGCTCTTCGCAGCCGATCGGACCGCTGCTGTGGTCCTCGGGCGTCATGTCCCCACCTCCTCGGGGCCGCCGAGGAGCAGCACCCGGAGTTTGCGTCGCGCCCGGAGAAGGCGCGTTCCGACCGTCGCCTGCGGAATGGCGAGCGCCGCGGCGATGTCCCTGTAGGACCGGCGCTCGAAGGCGTGCAGGGTGAAGACCTCGCGGAAGTCCGGCTCGAGGCGCTCGACGGCCGCCCGCAGCTGCGCGCCGTCGATGCGGGTCCAGAGCGGCGCGTCGGCCGGGGGCGTGTCCTGCGTCATCTCCACCTCGTCCGGCGGATCACCGAGCTGCTCGCGCTCGCGCTTGCGGAACAGGTCGATCATCCGCCGGTGGAGGATGGTCACCAGCCAGGCCTGGAGGTTCTCCACCGCCCGGAGCCGATCTCCCGCCTGCAGCGCGCTCTCAAGCGTGTCCTGCACCACGTCGGCGGCGTCCGCCTCGGACGCACACATCTTGCGCGCCAAGAGGAGCAGGACGGGCCGGAGCGCGACAACGGCCGACCGCAGTGTTGGATCCAATGTCGCTGGACTGCGGGACTTCCAGGGCGCCGGAATCCTGCGACGGTGCCACCCCGCCGGAACGACGGTCAAGGAGTCCCTGGCCTCTGCGACAGACAGTCTCATGTCCCCAGGGAGAGTCGGCCGGGGGGGCCGGATCTTCCCGGGAGGCGGTCCAGGCTCAGCCCCCCCCCCGCACCAGGGGGACGCCCGTGGAAGCGCGCAGGAGCGCGCCGGCGTCCAGGCTCAGCCGGGGCGCTCGAACCGATAGCCCAGCCCGCGGGCGGTGAGGATGTACCGGGGTGCCTCGGGGTCCGGCTCCAGCTTCTGGCGGAGCTGCCGGACGAACGTGTCCACCGTGCGGGGCGTGCCCTCGTAGTCGATGCCCCAGGCCCCGGAGAGCAGCTCCTCCCGGGAGAAGGTCCGTCCGGGGTTCGACACCAGATGGGCGAGCAGCTTGAACTCCTGTGCGGTCAGCTCCACCGCCGAGTCGCCCCGGGTCACCTGCCTGCTGTCGAGGTTGACCGCCACCTCGCCGAAGCGCACCACCTCGCCGTCGTCGCCCCAGCGGCGGCGGAGCACGGCCTTCACCCGGGCCAGCAGCTCTGCCACCCCGAAGGGCTTCACCACGTAGTCGTCCGCGCCCAGGTCGAGGCCGAGCACCTTGTCCCGCTCCATCCCCTTCGCCGAGAGCACCAGCACCGGCGTGCGGACCCCGCGGGAACGGAGCTCGCGCAGCACCTCGTAGCCGTTCAGCCGCGGCATCATCACGTCGAGGACGATCAGGTCCGGTCGATCGCTCACCGCCATCTCCAGGCCGTGCGCACCGTCCTGCGCCTGCAGGACCTCGTAGCCCTCGAAGCGCAGGTTCATCGACACGCCGGTGAGGATGGAGAGGTCGTCCTCCACCACCAGGACCCGTGGCCGTTCCCGGCTCATGCCTGCGCCTCCCGGGCTCCGGGGAGATGGATGGTGAAGGTGCTGCCCTTGCCCAGCTCGCTCTTCAGCGTGAGCCGTCCGCCGTGCGCCTCGATGATGCGCCGGCTGATGGAAAGCCCGAGCCCCGAGCCCTCGGTCTGTCGGGTGAGGAGGTTGTCCACCCGGTAGAAGCGGTCGAACACGCGCTTGCGGTCGCGCTTGGCGATTCCCACCCCGTGGTCTTCCACCTCGATGTCCACGCCGCCGTTGCGCGCTCCGACCCGGAGCTCGATGCGCTTCTCTGCGCCCGAGTACTTGTAGGCGTTGTGGAGGAGATTGAGGAGCGCTCCGGCGAGCGCCTCGCGGTCCCCCTCCACCGCCGGCAGCGTCGCGTCGAGCTTGCAGCTCAGGTCCACGCCGCTCTCCAGCCGCTGGGCCCGGAAGGCATCGAGGGAGGCGTCGAGGATCTGCTGCACCGTCAGGCGCTCCTTCCGGTAGCGCTGCCGGCCGGACTCGAGCCGCGCCCAGTCGAGCACGCGCTCGATCATCACCGAGAGCCGCTCGGTCTCCTTCTGAAGCAGCTCCAGCACCTCCTGGGTCTGCGCGGGCTCCTTCACCCGGCCGAGCGCCAAGGTCTCGATGAACATCCGGATCGAGGTGAGTGGGGTTCGCAGCTCGTGGCTGACCAGGCTCACGAAGTCGGTCTTCAGGCGCGACAGCCGGGCTTGTAAGTAGAGCGCGCGGGCGGTGTAGACCACCCCGACCACCAGCGTCGCGTAGAAGATGCCGAGCAGACCCGCGTAGACCAGCCGGTTCCGCGTCGAGGCGAACGCCACCGGGTCTCCCGCCTCGGGCACGGCGCGGAGCTGGAACTCTTGGAGCGGCGCGGGCAGCGGACGCTCCGCCAGGGGAGTGACCTCGAGGGCGTTCTTGGCTCCAGGCACTCCCCCGATGAACTTGCCGACCAGTCCCGGACGGACCGGTTGCACTCCGATGAGCTCGAACCGCACCCGTTCACCCTTGCCCCGGAGATCCTGCCCGCTGTCGGCCAGGAGGCGCTCCAGCGCCCGGGGCGAGAGCTCCGCGCCCACCACGCCCTCCGCGGTCCGGAGTGCGACGATGAGGAGCGGCCCCCCTGGCCCCTGAAGGCTGAGGAAGCTCGGCCGCTCGGGCATGAACGCCAGCTGGGGCCGGACCGGACTGAGGGCCGCGACGAGGTCCGTGTCCGGCGACTCGAGCAAATCCCGGGACAGCCGGAAGCTCTCCCCGGCCAGCTGGAGGCCGGAGGGCGCGGTGACGCGGACGTGCCCATCCACTACGTCGACGGTGCTCGCGTCCAGCGCCTGCCGGAATCGGGTGCTGAGGGTGTCCAGCCGGTCCTGCCAGACCGAGGCGAGGCGCTTTTCCACCGCGGCGCGCTCGTTGAGGATGGCCACCACCCCGAGGCCGGTGAGCCCGGCGGACGGCACCGCCACCAGCACCATCAACAAGGCGAAGGTGCGCCGGAAGCTCAGTAATTCGATGGGCAGCGACCGGGGCATACCGGGAGCAGATTAATCGCCCCCGGGTCGACCCTGCGCTGTCACGGGTGAACAGACTGGGCGGATTCAGGGTTCCGGTACCCGGATGGCAACCCCACCTTGCGGCACTTTCACTCTGGGAGCCCGGCTGGCCGGAGCGCCGGCATGCGGGCGGGATGGATACGACGGACATGCGTTGTGGGCGTTGGTGGCTGGCGGTGGCTCTGGCCTTCGCGGTGGCCTGCGGGGGCAGCGGTGGCGGCGGGGGTGGGGACGGAGGGACTCCGCCGGACGGAGGGTGCACCACCCCGGACTGCAACCCCGTCCCGGTGCCGGATGGCGGGACTGACGGCGGCTGCACGGGGGCCCAGTGCGCCGTCCTCCATCCCTCGGTCGCGTCGATCGATCCGGCCGACGGCTACACCTTCGTCGGACGTGACACGGCGGTGAAGCTGGACGTCAACCTCCCCAACCCTGGGCAGGGCGTGGCGGTGGGGACGCTGACCATGGCCAACGTCCAGATCATCCGGGTCTCGGATCAGGTGCAGGTCCAGACCACCGCCAACACCTCGGGCGGAGGTGACGCGATCGTGGTGCAGCCGATGGGGCTCCTCGACGCCCGGACGGACTACCTCTTCCGCCTCACCGCCGGGGTCACCGACCAGAGCGGCGCGTCCTTCATTCCATTCGAGAGCCACTTCTCCACCGGTGACTTCACCAACGTGAACATCGACCCCCGCTACCGGTACGCGGTGGATCCGACCCCGCTCTACAACGGGGTCCCGATCAGCAGCCTGCTCTTCGGCCCGGACGGTCGGCTTTATGCGACGGCGCTCGACGGTGTGGTGCGGCGCTGGACCGTCGCTCCCGACGGTTCCCTGAGCAACCTCGAGACCTGGGCGGGGCTCCAGGGGCTGACGATGCTCGGCATCACCTTCCAGCCCGACAATCCCAACGTCCTGTGGGTGACCACCGACGCGCCGGTCTATCTCCAGCCGGCGCCCGACTGGACCGGCACCGTCACCCGCCTCACCATCGATTCGACCCAGCCGGGCTTCGTCGCGACCGCGCAGGACATGATCACCGGGCTCCCCCGGTCGGCGAAGGACCACATGACCAACAGCCTCGCCTTCGGTCCGGACGGGGCGCTCTACGTCACGCAGGGGAGCACCACCGCCGCCGGAGCGCCGGATCCCACCTGGTACAACCGCAGCGAGCACCTGCTGTCCTCGGCGCTGCTGCGGATCGACCTGAAGCGCCTGACGCAGCCGATCAACGTGCAGACCGAGCCGCTGCCGCCTCCTCCGCCGCCGCCGGACGGAGGCCTGGACGCCGGAGACGACGCAGGCGTGCCGCCGGTCTTCGGGCCTCCACTGCCGCCCTGGGACGGCGGCATCTACGACCCGTTCGCCCCGAATGCACCGGTGACCCTCTTCGGCGAGGGCCTCCGCAACGCCTACGACCTGGTCTGGCACAGCAACGGCCACCTGTACGCCCCCACGAACGGAACGGCGGCCGGTGGAAACACCCCGGGCTCTCCTCCGGGCGTGGTCCCCGTCGTTCCGCCACTCATGAGCATCCCCACGCAGGACGACTTCCTCTTCGACGTGGTGAAGGGCGGCTACTACGGCCATCCGAACCCGACGCGCGGCCAGTTCGTGCTGAACGGTGGAAACCCGACCGCCGGCATCGACCCGGACGAGGTCGCTCCCTTCGACGGTGGGGTCGGCTACCCGGTGGGCACGCTCCCGGACAAGAACTGGAAGGGTTCGATCTACGACT